>Ga0105044_10004795_pt1 | contig 18588 bp, 14 predicted proteins | sample MAT01_FD_78092 | JGI IMG/M metagenome (GOLD analysis project Ga0105044, IMG submission 78092) | Freshwater microbial communities from Lake Fryxell liftoff mats and glacier meltwater in Antarctica - MAT-01 | ecosystem: Environmental > Aquatic > Freshwater > Ice > Liftoff microbial mat | place...
ATGCTCAAATATGCTACCGGTTATTATGAGGCCGACGGCTCATGGGTCAGCACCGCCGACGCGCTCGAAGTCGATGCCGTGCAGGATGGCGATGTCACCTACTATGATGGCGATCCCGAAGACGTGCTGACGGTGATTGAAGTGCGCGGACGCTACCGTGATTTTGCCCTGCTGGAGACGCCGATTCTGGGCGTGCTGTCGCGGGCCAGCCGCATCGCCACCAATGTCTATGAAGTGCTGCAAGTCTCAAATGGCAAATCGGTGTTGTACTATCCCGCCCGCTTTGATCTGCCCGACGTGCAGGCCATCGATGGCTATGCCTATTATCTGGCTGTCAAGCGCTATAACGAGGAATACAAGAAGACTACGACTCCCACCGTCAGCACTGATGCCCAGGGCCTGTGGTGGGGCGGCAAAGGCAAAGGCACGATCCCGCACGCCCTCATCGCCTGCTTTGGCGCGGATGACACCGAGATGATGCTCAATTTTGCCCGCCATATGCCGCTGGAGACGCCGCGCATTCTGCTGGCCGATTTCAATAACGATACGGTGGCGGCGTCGGTTCGCACGCTGACAGCCTTCTGGGAGAAATACTGGGCGGCGCATCAGGCGGGTGATGAGACGGCCATGAAACAGTACACGCTCAACGGGGTGCGCCTGGACACCAGCGCCAAACTGCGCGATGCCTCGCTCGATGCCGACGATCCCAAAGGCGTGAGTCCGGTGCTGGTGCGTACCGTCCGCAATGCCCTCAACAATGCGTGGCACACCTGGAACGTTTCTGCCGAGGCAGAAACGCTGGCGCAGGATTATTGCAAGCAGGTACAGATCGTGGTCACAGGCGGGTTTAATCGGGATAAGATAGAATTGTTTGAGCGTGCTCGCGCCCCAGTTGATGCCTATGGCGTTGGATCATCGCTCCTGAGCAACAGCAAAGACACGAATACCGATTTTACGATGGATGTGGTGCGTCTCTTCCACAACCAGCAGTGGATCGATGTGCCAAAGGTCGGGCGGCGTCCCTGTGACAACCCGGATCTGCGGCGCGTGTCACTGGCGAAAATATAGCATGTGCAGGGGCAAGGGATCACTTGCCCCACAAAGAGGTTTTTATGTCTGATAGCCCCGATGGTTCTGAACGTCAGCCCCGCCTTGTCCCGTCGCTGACAGGCCGCGTCATCTCCTATGGCGGCCTGGTGGAACGTATTCTGCATCAATTTCATGAGGAGCATGGCGATGATATTCGCTCTATGCCCGCTGAGGATGAGACAGAACGGCGCACGCTGGTCAAAGAAGTAGGCGAGTATATCTTCGCTGTGGAATCGGTGGTGCTGTCACGGGCAGAGCAGGCCGAGATTTTGCAGCGCGTCTACAGCGAATTGTTTGGCTTTGGCGTGCTGGATGCGCTGCTGCAAGACTCGCGTTTGACGACGATTGCGATTGATGGCGCGGATAAAATTGCGGTGCGCGAAGGCCCCGGCCAGGATCTCACGGCGCGGGAGCCAATCTTTGATGACGTGCCTCATCTGCGGCGCACGCTGTCAAAAATCTTGCAGGCGGCAGGCACAGACCTCAATGATGATACGCCTGTGATCGAGATCGGACTGACGGTAAACAATCGCTCTGTAAGCATCAATGTCGCCGCCCCGCCCTTCGCGCCCGAATGGAGCGCCGATATTCGCCTGCATCCTGTTCAGCGGCCCACGCTGGATGATCTCGTTCACTCTGAGGTGCTCACAGCACAGGCGGCGACGCTGCTGCGGGCGATTGTTCGCTCTGAACAGGGGCTGGTCGTGGTGGGCAATACCGAAGCGGGCAAAACAACCCTGATGAGTGCTCTCATGCGCGAACGGGCATCGCTTGAACGGGTTGTGACCGTCGAGCGCTCTGGTGAGCTGCATATGCCTGTCGATATCCAGCGTCTGGTCGTCAGATGGCCGATGGGAGACACACCGGGAATCACGTTTGGCGAGCAGATTCAGGCGGCGCTCGATGCCACTCCCGCGCTGCTGGTGCTGGATGAACTGCGTTCCGATGATCCTGCGACGATTGCCCCACTGCTGTCGCAGGAGACGCCGCCGCGCCAATGGTGGGTGTTTCGCGGGACAACCGACATGGTGCGGACACGTACTGCATTGACCATGCTGGCCCGCATGAGCGATCCGTCTCAATCAGAAGCGCAGGTGATGGCTCTCACGCAGCGGTTGCCGTTTCTTGTCATGCTCAAGCGGCGGCGCGGTGGGCTGGAACTCCGCGAGATCGGTGAATGGCAGTTCCTTGAGGGCCGCGATTATGCTGATTATGTGCCTCTGCTGGAGGTGGATTTTGAGGGCGTTGTGCTCACGGGCAAACGGCCTGCACACGCGCTGGATTTACCAGAAGATTTCTGGGGATAATTTTTCAACCCCTCCCACTTGATCGAGATCATCGTTTTTTGGGCGCAGTACGCTGCGCCCCTACGAACGCACGAGATATTCGATGTGTTAATGAGGTTGCAAAAAAAACCTGCCCCGGAAAAAAGCCGCGTGGTGAGGGGTCATCAGCAGCGCTCACCAAAACTCAGGTTAGACAATCACATCGTAAAACAAGGGCAGCGGTGGCACAGCCTCATGCCCGATGATAAACGCCGCATCGACGAGCCGCCGCGCTTCATCCGCCTTCGTGAGATCATTGGCATGAATCATGGCGAGGACATCGCCTGTATTGATGTGATCGCCCACCTTGCTAAACACCTCGATCCCAACGGCTGGATCAATCACATCGCCCTTCTTCTCGCGGCCCGCCCCCAGCACCAATGCCGCCATCGCAATATAATTCGCGCCCGCCTCGGCCACATAGCCTTTGCCTGTGGCCTTGACCTCAATTTTGTGTGCGGCCTGCGCCAGCAGCGATGGATCATCGATCACACGGGTATCGCCGCCCTGAATCTCGACGAGCTGACGGAATTTTGCCAGCGCCTCGCCATTGCTGAGTTTCTTCTCCAACTCAGACTTCACCGCATCAAAATCTGTCCACTGCGTGCCACGTCCGGCCAATTTCAGCATCGAGGCGGCAATATCGAGGCAGTGTTCGCGCAAATCCTGCGGCCCAGCGCCGCGGAGCGCCTCAATCGCCTCACGCACTTCGAGCGCATTGCCGACGGTCACGCCGAGGGGTTGATTCATGTCGGAGATGAGCGCAATCATATCGCGCCCGTTGTCCGTCCCAATATCGACCATGACGCGGGCCAGCTCACGCGCCTCATCAACCGTGGCCATGAACGCGCCTTTGCCGCATTTCACATCCAGCACAATGCCTTTTGCACCGGAGGCCAATTTTTTGCTCATGATGCTGCTGGCAATGAGAGGCGTGCTTGAGACTGTGCCTGTCACATCGCGCAGGGCGTAAATTTTGCCATCAGCGGGAGCCAGTTCGCCGGTTTGCCCACACAGCACAATGCCGTAGGTGCGGGCCTGGGTGCGAAATTCTTCTTCTGTCAGGGACACGCGAAAGCCTGGAATCGCCTCCAATTTATCGAGTGTGCCGCCGCTGAAGCCCAGGCCGCGCCCGCTCATCTTGGCGACAGGCACGCCGAAAGCCGCCACCAGCGGCAGCACCACCAGCGAGACTTTATCGCCGACGCCGCCCGACGAGTGCTTGTCAACGGCATAATCGGTGATATCCGACAGATCCATCAGGTGGCCGGAATGAGCCATTGCCAGCGTGAGGGCAGATGTTTCGGCGCGTGACATGCCGCGAAAGTAAATCGCCATGAGCAGGGCCGAGGCTTGATAATCGGGAATCTGACCATCGGTATAGTGCTGGATAAACCATGTAATGTCATCGTGGGTCAGGGCTTGTCCATCCCGCTTTTTGCCGATAAGATCGACCATACGCATAAGCATTTCGCTCCTGTTGTCTCTTGTAGAGGCCCTATTGTAGCCACAAGATGCCGCTTTAGCCTGCTGATCCGTCTGCGATGCGCCAGGAGGCCAGGGACGAGACATCTCCTTACATCATACTGATGGAAGAAACTCGTAATGTTGTCGTTTTAAAGTATGCCTTAACTTACAGACTCTGTTGCTTTAGAAAGGTGTCGCCACACATGGTGCAAAAAGCTAAAAATTCACCCCGCGATAATCAAATGATGATCATCATTGGCATTATCGTCGCTGCTGTGATTGTTGCCGGGGTTGCCATCTTTGTCTCTGGCAATGCGCTTAACCCCAGCGCCGCCACTATTGATTACTCCAAAGTGCCGCAGAGCCGCACAGCGGATGGGGCGTTCGTCTTGGGTGATCCCAATGCGCCCGTGACCGTGATAGCCTTTGAGGATTACCTTTGCCCGCACTGCCAGGATTATCAGACCCAGATCAAAAAATTCATTGCCAACCAGGTTGTCACTGGCAAGGCCCGCTTTGAATTCCGCTCTCTGCCCGCGATTGACCAGACCTATTCCTATCTGATGGCACACATGGCGGAATGCTCCGAGCTGATCAATCCGGGGACGTTCTGGCGTGCTCATGATGCCCTGTTCGATCTCAACAGCCGCGTCCGCTTTGGCCCTGAGACCGCCAAGACCTTCGCGCAGCAGATGGATATGGATTACAGCAAGCTGCTGGACTGCGCGACCACCAAAGCGGGTCAAATTGAGATTGATGCCAAGTATGGCGACAGCCTGGGAGTGACAGGTACACCTACCATCTTCATCAAGTACGGCGATGGTCAACCTGTGCTGCAATCACCGCCGCCAAGCTATGAACAATTGGCCGCGCTGGTGGCGGTGGGCAGCAGTCTCCCTGTCCAGAAATAACCTGCTGTACAAAAAAGGCGCAGATATCTGCGCCTTTTTGCATCCCCTTTAAGACGAACTCGCCCCGCATCCATATTGATATTTTGCTGCCTCGCGCCAGTAGCCTGCTTCATCAAAAGAAATCCCATTGAGCGCCACATCTCTCAACGCCGTGTGATCACGGATCGCAATTATGGCGATCTTCGCAGCGTTATAAGTGAGGGGCGCGATCAGGCGTGGCGGCGGGGCGAAGGTGTTCATGGCCTTGTAGCGGGCTGTAAACGCTTCGTCAGCGGGCTGTGCGCTGCTCCAGACGACGCACCCCTTACGCCCATCAAACTGCGGCAGAGACAAAATTTCCGCGCCGCCGAATTCCTGCTCGGCATAGCTGTAAGGGTCAGGGATTGCTGGCAGCGTGTCGCGCAAATCGGCGCTGAGGGCGGCGATATTTTTGCTCTGGGGGATGCTCGGCCAGTAGCCCACCAGCAGCACAGGCAGTGTGCCATAAGCGGCCTGCACCTGCGGCGTCGTGGCATACGGGCCAAGCGCCAGCACAACGGCAATTGATGGATCGTAGGTGAAGGCCTGAGCACGTTCACGCGCCGAGGTCTCTGTACCGCCATCGTCCAGCGGCAGAAGCACATAGTGGGCCTGCGTCTCTTGCAGCGCCATCTGTGCCGCATAGAGCGCCTCATAGCCAATCTCGCGGTACTGCCCCTCGAAGGGAGCCAGCAGTGCGATTTTGCGCGGGGTGGGTGGCACAGCCGCACACGCGGATAACAGGCTGCAAATAATGAGCGCAAAACACAGATAAAACGCGAATCGCTGGATCATAGAGTCTCTTTATCGGGAGAAAAACAAGCAGAGGCATGACATATCCGCAGGTATGCCCCTCCAGAACGTGTTTTTTGCGATGTCAGCAGCCGTTGGCGACGTGCTCATCAAAGGTCATGGCAAACGAATGATAATTTGAGCCGTCACACTTGGCGCGAAAGTACAGATATTCGGATGTGGCCGGATTGAGCGCGGCACGGATCGCTGACAAGCCCGGATTGCTGATCGGGCCGGGGGGGAGGCCGTTGTTGAGATAGGTGTTATAGGGCGAGATCACGCCGCGATAATCATCTACTGTGATCTGCGGCCACCATCTGCCCCGTTCGCCATTGAGGGCATATTGCACTGTCGGATCGGCATCCATCTTCATGCTGATATTCAGTCGGTTGCGATAGACGCTGGCAATCATGGGGTGTTCATCGTTGTGAACGGCTTCACGCTCCACAATCGAGGCAATCGCCACAATATCGCGCAGCGTCATGCCCTGCACCTGAGCATCTGCCGCAAATTGTGTGCCGACCCGCGCCTCAAAATTTTCCAGGATAGTGTCGCGCAGCTCCGATGCGGTGATGTTGGGCGGAAGAATATACACATCCGGGAATAAAAAGCCCTCCAGCGAGGCCCCGGCGGGCAGGCCCACCCGCGCCGCCAACGACTCATCAACGACGGCTCCTGGCCCGACAAGCCGCAGGAAGTCATTGCCACTGAATTTAAACAATCGGCTGGCCGTGATATCGGCAGCGACCTCTTCAATGCGCGTGCCTTCCAGGATCACAAATGTGATGCTGCTGGTGCTGGCATCGGTGAGCGCCAGGGCGATTTGGGCCATCGACTGCGTTTGATAGAGAAAATACGTACCGGCCTCAAGCTGCACATCCAGGCCCTGCACTCTGAGATAATCGACGAAGAGCGCTGTATCGCGCACCAGCTTGGTTTCTCCCAGGCGGCGGGCTATCACCAACGGGCTGTCACCGGGCGAGATGGTGAATCGAACGGCGGTGGCGTCTATGCCATAGGGTTGATCAATTTCCTTCTGGCGCGAGGAGACAGACCAGCGCAGCAGGGTCTTCTGGGCAAAGCCAACGGGATCGCCGCCGGAGAGAATCATCACAAAGCCAAACAGCAGCCCCAAACCGAAGAGACCTAACACGCCCAACAGGACAATAATTTTTAAGAGACGGTTCAATGCGACATTCCCTTGCACGGATGGACGACAGGATAAGGCTATTGAACCACAAAAAAGCGCCGTGTATAGGGAATGCGATACGAGCGTCAGGGAAACGTTGCCAAATCGTCGCGTACAGCGTTGAGAAAACTTTGCAGCATCACCCGCGCCGCCAGATCATCAATCGGCGCATCGTATTTGCGCTTGTGCTGGCGGGCGATGTCGCGGGCATCTTCGCTCGTCAATTGTTCATCCCACTCCACCATCGGCAGACTGGTCGTCTCACGGAAGCGTTCAATCCACAGCCGCACCGTGTCGGCCTGGGTGTGAGCGCCTTCAAGGGCATCGTTGTAGGGCATCCCGATGACGAAGCCCACCGCTTCTTGCTGGGTGGCGAAGGCATTGATGGCCGCAAAATCTTCGGCTTTGCTCTTGCGCGTCAGAATCATCACCTCGCGGGCCAATGTGCGGCTCACCTCGCTGATGGCAATGCCGATGCGTTTGATGCCATGATCGATCCCGATGAGGCGTCCGGGTGGCATAGAAACTTATCCTTTATGTGGAGCGTTTGCTATGGAAAATTCTCGCTCCAGTGTAATAGAACTCTCCAGTGGCGTCGATGGACAGCCGCGATGATGGAACCCTACATCTTCTCGATCCGTGTTGGTTTTATCTCAGATCGTTTGTTGAGGGACACGCGGTACTGGATCGGGCTGAGGCCGTAATACAACTTGAACTGACGCGAAAAATACGGTGCGGATTGAAAGCCGACATCTTCGGCCACGTCAACCACCTGCCGCGACGTGAATTCCAGCAGACGCGCCGCCTGGTACAGGCGTAGTTTCAGCAGCGTCTGGATGATGGAGTCGCCCACCTGCTCCTTAAAGAGATGGGCCAGACGCGAGGGTGACATCGCCACAGTCTCAGCGAGAGAGGAGACGGTGAGCGGCGCTGAAAACTGCTGGGTGATCTGCTGGAGCACAGCCTCGATCCGCAGATCGAGTTTTCTCATGTGCTGGGCCTGGGCCAGCAGCAGCAAAAATTCTTCAAGCGCGTTTTGTGACAGCGCTGCTTCAATCTCGCCGGGTCGATCATAATGAAGTAATCGCTCAAACGCCTGCTGCAATGCCATCTGCGTCCCTGGATTGTTAACATGGATGTGGATGAGACCCCCGCCCATCGTGGGATAGTGCAGCCACTGATGCCAGTTCGGACGCGGGATAAAGTGAACCCAGTAGAAATCCCATGACGGGGTGGATGGTGCGGTGGCGTAATCATGCGGGATACCGGGCCGAAGCAGAACGATATCGCCCTGGTTGCAGGGATGGAGTGTCTGGCCAATTTTGTAGCAGCCTGATCCAGCGATAGTGTAGGTCATGAGCCAGTCCTGTCGGCCATGAACACGCTGAACGCGATAATCTTGCGCCTCGATGAAGTGCGAGGCGATCAGGATGCCGGGTGGGGGATGCGGGTGGGAGAGAGTCGGTGTGTCACTGTTAGCAGTTTTGGGCATATAGTCAGCATCTCATGACATTTGGAGGCCACATATTTAGATATATCATCAGTGTATGAGTTGTGCGCTTCACCCGACTCGTTTATGTCCGAATTTTAGAAGGAACTCGTCCCATGTTAGAGACTCAGGACAAACAATTCTACGATATCAATGGGTATTTCATTGCCCGTCATCTGTTCAGCACAGATGAGGTTGCGGCCTATAAAGACCATTATATGCATCTGCGCGAAACGGGTGTTTATCCTGGCGATGACAGCGGCGTGCAGTCTACATCATCCGACCCTCTCAAACGCTACCCGCGCATGATCCATATGCATCGCTGGGATGACATCAGCATGAATTTTATGCTGGATGCGCGTATCAATCAGCATATTACCGTCTTTAGCGGACGCGAACCGTATGCTGTGCAAACCATGATGTATTTTAAGCCGCCCCAGGCACGCGGCCAGGCTCTGCACCAGGATCAATACTTTTTACGGGTCAATCCGGGCACCTGCATCGCTGCCTGGCTTGCGCTCGATCCATGTGATGAGGAAAACGGCTGTTTGCAGGTCGTGCCGGGCAGCCACAACTGGCCGCTCTTGTGTGTTGTCCCCGCTGATATTTCCAAAAGCTTCACTGATATTACCGTGCCCATTCCAGAGGACCAGGAAGTGCGCCCGATGGTGATGCAGCCTGGCGATGTGCTGTTTTTTAACGGCTCCCTCGTCCATGGCAGCGGCCCAAACATCACGGCTGATCGATTTCGGCGTTCTTTGATCGGGCATTACATCGAAGGAGAGGCGCAGGAGGTCTATCGTTGGTATCACCCGATTTTGTGCATGGATGGCACAGAAGTGACGCTGTCTGAAAGCGATGGCGGCAGTCAGTGTGGGGTGTGGGCGGAGCAGGAAAATCAGCCTATTATCCAACTCAGTGGAACACAAAAACATCCCGGAACCCACGAATAGCTGATATCCGATTTGAAGGCGTGATGATCCGCAGCACGCCTACTCCTGCGTCACGATCTGGATTCGCACGGCCAGCAGCGGCATATGCGGCAACCAGTCCGGGACAAGCGTGATCTGCGCGGTTGTGCCGGGCGCAAGGCTGACGAGACGGGCAATGATCGTCTGCGTCTCGGCCACACTGCGGCCTGCAATGCTCTCCTGCATTTTGATGGTGTTCAATTCGCCTGCGACAATGCCCTGTCCGCTGGCACTCAGCACGACAGTTCCATCGGGCCGCGTTTCGATGACGCTGCCTCGCGTGTACTGGAAGCTCTCCGGCACAAGATAGAGGCCGATGGGCTGACGAGCGGCGAGATCAGCCAGCACAATCTGGCGGGCAAAGCGATCATCAATCGCCAGCGCTTCAACCGTCGCCCGCATATCGAGCGTCAGCACATCGGCGGAGGCTCCAACCAGCTTGCTGAAGGTCGTCCAATCTTTTCGTTCGCCATTCGCGGGAATACGAATTGTCTCAATGACGATGGTTTGCGTGTCGGTCAGCGACTGCTGCATTTCGGTATAGGCCGAAGATTGAATCTGGCCGCGTACAATCGCCAGCAGACGATCATGATCCTCCTGCGTGACGAGATTGTAGGAACGCGATTCGCCGCCTGTGGTCGGCGTCAGATTGCGGGCGCTCACACGGCTTGCCAGATCGCCCACAACCGTATTGATCAGGCCCGCCTCAACATTGCCCTGCGTCCCCGTCGATCCCTCTACCGCCTGAATCGGCACTTCAACTGTCTGATTCGTGCCTCCTGGCAGGCGCTTCTCTTCCATCGTCTTGTAGTAGATGGGCGTTCCTGTCGTTGTGCTGACGGTTGTGCCGATGGGAAGGGTGATCGCGCTGGTGGTCAGATTGGTGAAGACCACCACGCCAATCGCCGCCGTATCGGGCAGACTCTCGCGGCCTGTGGTCTCCACTGTGCCTGTCGATTGCACAGTCGCCCGCAGAATCGTCGCGGGAATGACGCGCCGCTCCACATCGACATCCCGCGCATTGGGATCAGCCGTGAGATTGACCTCTGATTGCAGGATATCCTGCGACAGTTGCAGCGAGACAGTGGCCGAGGGCAGCACAATATAGGCTGTACCGCCTAAAACCGCGATCATCACAATGAGAATGGCTGTGCGACTCAAAGCAGCCCGCCACCAGCGCACCCGTTTGGGAGTCTTGATGCGGCTGGCAACATCCATCAGCTCTTCCGGCTCAGGCGCATCATCCGGGCGATCATCGCGGCTGGTGAAGAGGCGGCTGCGGCCTCGCTTCCAACGGCCTCGCTCACTCTCGCCAATCGTCTCGAAGGTGCTCATGCCCAGATCGGCGGCATTCTGCAAGACCTGCTCATCATGTGTGACGAGTGCAATCTGGATGGCACGGCGTTTGGCCTCGCGCTGCACCAGCACCAGATCAAGCTTGCGCGTGAGGGCGGTTCCTTGTTCCGGCCAGATGAGCAGAATGCGCGTGCCCCTGATGAACGTCAAGCGATCTCGGATGCTGTTCACATCCTCGTTGGCGGCAAGCTGAATGTATTCCGGGCGTTTGCTCATAGGATGATCGGGTAGGGGCATGGCAGACCATGCCCCTCATACCCCTCATATGTCCAATTATTGGCTCAACAATTCACGGGCTTTTTGCAGCGCCTGGGGCATCTGCGAGGCATCTTTGCCGCCAGCCTGCGCCAGATTGGGCCGTCCGCCGCCGCCGCCGCCAATGACGGCTGCAATCGGCTTGATGAGATCACCTGCCTTGAGGCCGCCTTTGACCAGATCATCAGTCAGGGCCACGAGCACAGACGGCTTGTCATCCATCACGCCGCCGAGCACAACGACGCCTTTTTCTTTGACCTTGCTGCGGAACCAGTCGGCCATCTCGCGCAGCGTATCGGCAGGCACACCGTCAATCTGGGCGATGAGGGCCTGATTGCCATTGAGCGTTTCGAGATGTTCGATCAGCTCATCAAAGCGATATTTGGCGAGTTTGCTTTGCAGTTGGCCGATCTGCTTTTTGCTGGCCTGGGCGTCTTCTTGCAGCGAGTGCAGTTTGGCGATGGCCTGATCGGGCGTTGTCTCAAGGGCGCTGGCGATGCGCTGAAGCTGCTGCATCTGCTCCTGAATATAGGCCAGGGCGCTGCGTCCGGTCACAGCCTCCACGCGGCGCACGCCTGCGCTGGTGCTGCCTTCGCCCGTGATGACGAACGCGCCAATTTCAGCGGTTTCGCCCACATGCGTGCCGCCGCACAATTCGTAGCTATAGCGCGTCTTGCCATCATCTACAATTACTGTCCGCACGGTATCGCTGTATTTCTCATTGAAGAGCGCCATTGCGCCTTCGCTCTTGGCTTGATCGAGCGATTTGATTTCCGTCCGTACCGGGTAATTGTGCAAAATCGACTCGTTGATTTCGGCCTGGATGCGGGCCAATTCGTCCGCACCCACCTTATCCGAGTGCGAAAAATCGAAGCGCAGACGATCCGGGGCCACGAGCGAGCCGCGCTGCTCGACATGCGTGCCGAGGTGATGACGCAGGGCGGCATGGAGCAGATGCGTTCCGGTATGGTTGCGGATGATATCGTGGCGGCGTGTGTCGTCAATGGCGGCGGTGGCGGTGTCGCCGGAGCGGGGCGTGCCTTCCACGACTTCGCCTACATGCACGATCAGGCCAGGGGCGGCTTTCTTCATATCTTCCACTTCGATCACCCAACCGGGGCCGCTGATCGTGCCCGTATCGCTGACCTGACCGCCTGACTCGACATAGAAGGGCGTGGCGTTCAGCACAACTTCGACCTTATCGCCGACGATAGCGCTCTGCACAGGCTGCCCATTTTGCAGCAGCGCAATCACACGGCTCTCGACGGGTTGGGCGTTATAGGGATCATAGGCCACGCCCTCCGCAGGCAGTTGACCGTCTTTTTGCAATTGAATCAACAGCGCTTTGTAGGACTCGGCGGATTCCATGTGGCCCATCGCTTGCCCGCTGCCGCTGATGATCGAGTGCTGGCCTTCAGCGGATTCATAGCCTGTCATATCGAGCGTGTAGCCGCGTTCTTCTGCGATATCCTTTGTCACCTGGATCGGCAGACCAAGCGTCGATTTGAGATAGAAGGCTTTATCGCCTGCCAGCGTGCCGCCAGTGGGCAGGGCTGCCAGCATCTCATCAAGTTCGATCAGGCCGCGTTCCAGCGTGCGGAAGAAGCGTTCTTCTTCCTGCGTGATGATCTTCTTGATGCGCTCGGCCTTGTCTACGAGGTCGCTGTACATGCTGCCCATGACATCAATCACGGCCTGAGCAATCGGCGCGAGGAACGGGGCATTGAAGCCCAATTTCGTGCCAAAGCGCACCGCACGACGGATCATCAGGCGGCAGACGGAGTCGCGGCCTTTTGCGCCAGGATTGACGCCATCGGCAATCAGGAAGACGGCGGCGCGGGTATGATCAGCAATCACGCGATAGGGGACAATATTGGCGATGCGCTCCTCATCCGTCTGGCCTGCCAGTGCTTGCACAGCGCGAATGATGGGCATGAACAGATCAGTTTCGTAGTTGGCTTTCACGCCCTGGATGATGCTGACGATGCGCTCAAGGCCCATGCCTGTATCGACGCCGGGGGCGGGAAGGGGTACATCAAACTGGCCTGTATGCGTGGGATCATCATGGGTGCGGTTGTACTGCATGAACACGAGATTCCAGATTTCCAGGAAGCGCTCATCTTCGTCCTTCAAGAGAGGCACAATGGAACCTTCACCGAGTTCAGGTGTTTTGTCCCAGTGTATTTCAGAGGTCGGCCCACAGGGGCCTGTATCAGCCATCTGCCAGAAATTGGTCTTTGGCCCCATGCGGGCGACGCGCTTGGGACTGACGCCAATATCTTCCGTCCAGATTTTGAAGGCTTCATCATCGTTCTCGTAGACTGTGAAGACGAGACGTTCAGGCGGCAGTTCATAGACTTTGGTCAGCAGATCGTATGCGAATATAATAGCATCACGCTTAAAATAATCACCAAAACTGAAGTTGCCAAGCATCTCAAAGAAGGTATGATGGCGCAAAGATGGCCCGACGTTTTCAATATCGCTATGTTTACCAGAAACTCGCATGGATTTCTGTGATGTAGTAGCTCTTTTGTAAGAGCGTTTATCACCACCTAAAAACACATCTTTAAACTGCACCATACCTGCGTTGGTAAACAGCAGCGTTGGATCATTGCTCGGCACGAGAGAGGACGACGCGACTTTCTTGTGGCCCATCTCTTCGAAGAAGTCGAGGAAATTTTGCCGAATTTCGGCACTGGTCATCTGTTTCATTGAGAAAGTGTCTCCTTGAGTGACAGCTTGAGATGTTTAGTAGCTCAACAGGGCATTAAATAGCTGATGTTTTCTGCTTCACCACGCGGATGATCTGATACAGCGGAACGCTCCACTCTGGCATATCCGCATCAAGCTGTGTGGCATCAATAAAACCCTTTAATAAATCAACAATCGCATCTGAGGCATCCCATCCAACGGGGATGAGATCGACATGGCAGCCCTGATCGCTAAACAGGCGGGCGATCTGCTCAGGCTTCCAGAAATGATCGTTCATATACTCGGTTTGCCCGGCAAGGCGGATTTTGAAGCTGTCGCCATGCGTCCAGGTGTCCCGCGTCGGCACATGATAATCGCGGAAGACATCCGCATATGTTAGCGCATCCGGGTGCAGACGCAGAAAATACAACTCGCCATTCCCCGCCAGTGCATCGAGCATCTGCGTGCATAAACGCTGCACCTCGTCAAACGCTTCGATGGTCTCCACCACAAACGGCGCAAACATCAGATGGTAAGGCTGCCCATCAATGAGCAGCATGGGATCAGCCAGGTCTTTCCGAGCAAAAAAGAGATGAGGCTGATCTGGATAGTTCTGGCGGGCTTCTGCCACCGTTTCCTCATGCAGATCGAAGCCGAGGACTTTCACGACGCTGTTTGTGTAAAGCGCCTGGCCTGTCTTCAGCCAGCGAATGGTGCTGCCGCCCGTGTAACAGCCGACATCAGCGACACGAATCTCATCCAGCGGGCCGAAATGCTCCTGGAGGCCATGAAAACCGAGATGGGCCATCAAGCGATAGGCCACTTCATCCGTCACCGAGGCGGATGCATTCTCAATGCCTTTGTAAAAATCATCTTCTGAGGTGTCGTAATGATGTGTCATGTCCACTCTCACAGGGGATGAGAACTTTACCCTATTCTAAAACAGGTTTATAATGGGTCAAGAGGGATCAGATATGTCGTCTGATCGCAGCCCGTTCCAATTATAGCGGACGCAGACTCCCTGAACAGGGGCGCGTGCGTATGCTATACTCGGCCCTATTATTGTTCGTCTCTATCTCTGTGAGCAAGCAAAACATGGTCAGCATTGAGCAGCAAGTTGATATTTTAATGTCGGGCGCTGAATACGGCGACCCGGAGACGAAGGTTGCGATGCGGCGCGACCTCCAGCAGCGCCTGACCGAGGCGGAAAAAGAAGGCCGCGCTCTGCGTGTCTACTGCGGCTATGATCCCCGCACCGCTGATTTGCACCTGGGACATACCATCACCATGCGGAAGCTGCGTCAGTTCCAGGATTTTGGGCATGATGTGACCTTCCTCGTCGGCACATTCACCAGCCTGATCGGTGATCCGTCGGATAAGGACAGCGCCCGCGATCAACTCACTGCCGAGCAGGTCGATACCAATGCCCGCACCTATGCCGAGCAAGCTTTCAAGGTGCTAGATCGTGATAAAACCCGCGTGCGCCACAACGATGAATGGCTCTCGCCGCTGGACTTTGCCGATATCATCCGCCTCGCCAGCAATTTTACGGTGCAGCAGTTCCTGGCGCGGGATAACTTCGCCAACCGCGTCGAAAGCGGCCAGCCGATTTATCTGCATGAGTTCTTCTATGCGCTGATGCAAGCCTATGATGCTGTCGCGCAGGAGGCCGATGTGCAGGTGGGCGGGCAGGATCAACTGTTCAATATCGTGGTAGCGGGGCGTAAATTGCAGCAGGCCCTGGGGCAAAAGCCGCAAATTGCCATCATCATGGGCGAGAGCCTGCCGGGGACGGATGGCATCGTTAAGATGAGCAAAAGCCTCGGCAATCATATCCCGCTTCTCAGCGAACCCTGGGATATGTTTGGTAAGGTGATGAGCATCCCCGATCAGGCCATGCCGGTCTATCACAAATTAATTCTGGGCTGGCAACCGCAGCAGATGACCGAACTTGAAGCCGGTCTGAAGGCTGGCTCGCTGCATCCGAACGATGTGAAGATGACTCTGGCCCATGAAATCGTGTCGATCTTCCACAGCCCAGAGGCCGCCGAAGCCGCACAAAAGCGCTGGGATGATGTCTTCCGCAGCAAAGATAAAAATGCTATCCCGGAGGATATCTCAGAAGAGAGCCTGGGCGAAGCCAAAAAAGTCGTGGATATTCTGCGCGATTTGAAGATGGTGAGCAGCGGTCAGGAGGCGAAAAAACTCATCGAGGGCAAGGGCATTCGCATGAATGGCACAGCCGTCGAAGATGTCCATGCCCAGATCACGCTGGACATGCTGCCTGTGGTCTTGCAGGTGGGGAAGCGCAAGTTCGTGCGGTTGGTGCAGGGATCGTAAATATGCAAAGGGCGCTGATGAAGCGCCCTTATCAACAGCGCGGCCAACGAGCTACTTCTTGTCGTCGGTTGACCAAGTGAGGCGCTCACGAATCTGCAAATCTGTGTGACGAATCTTCATCGCCAGATCCGCCGCAAGATTACGCATCATCTTGTACCCCAACTGCGGATACGTATCGCACAGCAGCATGAGCTTGTCACGCGGGATCACCACAAGGTGGGTATCCTGCTGTGAGCAGCGTGCGCTGGCTGAACGCAGTCCTTCATCCACGAGCGAAACCTCCCCGAACGACTGGCCGCGACGCAGTGTCGCAATGGTTTGCGCCCCAATAGAGGTATCGCGTCCAATGAGCGCTGGATCAACTTGAATCTGCACCTCGCCACTGGCGATGACATACATCTCATCACCGGGCGTGTTTTCTTCAAAGATCACATCGCTGGCCTGATAATGACGTTCCGCGCAAATCGAACCAATCAGCTCAAGCTGCGTGGGGGTGAGTTCGTCGAAGATGTCTGCTTGACTCAGCAACGAAACGACAGACATCATACCCTCCTGTCGGATAAGTCCAGAATTGAAATGAACACATAACGCATTGTAGCACACTTAGGCGTGTTCCACACAGAGAGGTGGGCAGACGAAGGTTACGAGACGGCAGAGAAGTCCTGATCAGCCGTTTGCGTCTCGTCACGACTTGTCTATAATGGGAGATACAGGGCTTGTGATACATGTCCTGACCCTTTATGATATATTGCAAACCATCAAGAATGAGATATCCATGTACCCCGACGAACGCTATCACATCTGGGGCAAAGACCAGATTGACCAGGGCGCGATTGACCAGATGGATAATGCCATGCGTCTGCCTGTCTCGGTGGCGGGGGCGCTGATGCCAGATGCCCATGTCGGCTATGGACTCCCGATTGGCGGCGTGCTGGCGACTGAGGGCGTCGTCATCCCCTACGCGGTAGGCGTGGATATCGCCTGCCGTATGCGCCTGACGATCTTCCCGGTGAAGCCGCATATCCTGGGCCAGAAGCCCGATCAATTCAAGAAGGCGCTGCAAGAGAAGACACTGTTTGGGGCTGGGAAAGATTATAAAGACAAAGATCGCCAGTATCATCCTGTGCTGGATGATAAAGGCTGGAATGCCACATGGCTACTGCGCTCCTTGAAAGAGAAGGCGCGGGCGCAGTTGGGCACAAGCGGCTCCGGCAATCACTTTGTGGAGTGGGGCGCATTTGAGCTGCACAAAGGCGAAGAATTGGACGACTTGAAGCCCGGCGAATATCTGGCACTCTTGTCGCACAGCGGGTCGCGGGGCATTGGCTATACAGTGGCGAATCACTATTCGCAGGCGGCTAAAGACAGCCACCCGGAGCTGGATAGCACGCTGCATCATCTGGCATGGCTCTCGCTCGATAACGAGTGGGGCCAGGAATACTGGACAGGCATGGAGATGGCGGGCAAATTTGCCGCAGCCTGCCATGAGGTGATTCATGAGCGCCTCGCCAAAGCGACAGGCTTAAAGCCTGCCTACACCGTCGAGAATCATCACAATTTTGCGTGGCAGGAAGAGATCGATGGCAAGCCGTTTGTGGTGCATCGCAAGGGCGCAACTCCGGCAGGCGCGGGCGTGATGGGCATCATCCCCGGCTCGATGGGCGATGCGGGCTATCTGGTGCGCGGCAAGGGCAATGTGCAGGCGCTCAACTCCGCGTCACATGGGGCGGGCCGTTTGATGGGACGCAAGCAGGCGCTCTCCAGTATCACCAAGACTATGCGAGACTCGTATCTGAAAGAGCGTCATGTCACGCTCATGGGCGGCGATCTGGATGAGTCACCCCAGGCGTATAAGCCGATTGAGCAGGTCATTGCCGCTCAATTGGATTTGGTCGATCTGGTGGGCAAATTTACGCCGCGCATCGTGAAAATGGCTGGACGGTAGGGCATGTTGAGGGCGCGATATATCGCGCCCCTACGATTCCTGTGGTTGTTCGTTACAATGGCGCTTTGCAATTCATCATAGATTGTTTGCCTGTGCGCCGACTGCTTGCCCCCCTCCCGCTGCTGCTGCTCGTCCTGCTTGTGACGCTCATTCGCCTGGATCGCCCGTTGATTCGCGGCGATGGTGTGGCGTATCTGGCCTGGGCGGACACGCTGCTCATCGACCACGATATTGATCTGGCGAATCAGGTTGAAAAGCTGCGCTTCGTCAATGATGAGAGCAAGGTGATGTACGACGAGAGCCAGCATAAATGGGTCAATGTGTTCCCGTTTGGTGTAGCGATTATTCAAGCGCCGTTTTACCTCGTGGGCCATGCCTTCACGCAAAACAACTGGCTCAATATCAATCCGACTTATTTCCAGCAGCATCAGGGCGTTGAACTGCCGTACAGCCTTTTTGTCATGTTGGGCGCGAATATTCTGGCATTGGCCTCAGCGATTTTTGCGTGGCATCTGGCGCGGCGCGTCTGCGACCCCATGACAGCCGCGCTCATTGCCTATGTGGTGTTTGTCGGCTCGCCGATTTTGTATTACAGCACCGTCTCGCCGATGCACTCGCACAACGGCGGCGCGTTTGGTATGGCGGCATTTTTGTATGTGCTGATGCGGCTGACGTGGCAAAACCCCACCCCCAGCCCCTCCCCATTGCATAGAGAGGGGAGCAGATGGGAGGGGGATCAAAATACACCGA
>Ga0105044_10004799_pt1 | contig 18584 bp, 12 predicted proteins | sample MAT01_FD_78092 | JGI IMG/M metagenome (GOLD analysis project Ga0105044, IMG submission 78092) | Freshwater microbial communities from Lake Fryxell liftoff mats and glacier meltwater in Antarctica - MAT-01 | ecosystem: Environmental > Aquatic > Freshwater > Ice > Liftoff microbial mat | place...
CCACTTGCTCGGCGTGTTCCTCAAGCCTGGGGGCTATCGCTCTAGGTGTGACATTACTTCAGAGTGGCCAGGCTGATCTGGTCGTCGCTGGCGGTTACGATGCCATCAGCGAGTACTCCTGGGCGGGATTCAACTCGCTCCGGCTGATCTCACCCGGGCCTCTGCGGCCTTTTTGCCGCGGCCGCCAAGGAATGAAAGTCGCCGAAGGATATGGCATTATAATTATTGAGCGAGCCGAGTCGGCGGCCCGCCGCGGCGTCTTGCCGCGCGCTCGCGTGGCGGGCTGGGGTGAGTCTGCGGATTCTCACCATCTCACCCAGCCCCACCCCTTGGGCGATGGGGCCCTCGCGGCGATGCAGCAGGCACTCGCCCGCGCGGGCGTGAGCGCTAATGAACTGGGAATGGTCGCCGCTCACGCTACGGGCACACCCGACAACGACAATGCTGAGTTTCAGGCACTGCTGCGCCTGCTGGGCGATGACCTCGCGCGCGTTCCGGTAGTGGGCTTCAAGAGTTTTTTAGGACACACCCTCGGTGGGGCGGGCGCCGTCGAACTTGTTCTGTCGTGCATGGCAATCCGTGATAGGCGCGTGCCAGCTTGTGCTAACGTAACTGCCCGTGATATCGAATACCCCGGGTTGAACGTCGTGACAGAAGAGGCGACGGCCTTGCGTGCGGGCTGCACGCTAAATACCTCGCTTGGCTTTGGCGGCGCGAACACATGTATTGTGTTAACAGATCCACGCCAGCCTAGCTCTGACACCGCGCCTGTTGGTCTGCCGCAGGAAGCGGCCGCCCCGTGGATCACGGGCGTGGGAATCATTCTGGCCGGGGCAATCGGCCACGCTGCGTTCGTGCAGATGGCCGATGAAAGTAGACAATCGCCCCGGTCCCAGCAAGTAGACTCAATCGACGATGCAGCGATGGCCGAGTATCTTAATGTTCGGCGCGCCCGGAGATTAAGTCAGTACGTTAAGTTTACACTTGCGGCGGCCTGCATGGCCGTCCGCGACGCCGCGATTGGCGATGTGGGCCACACCTTAGCAAATGCCAACGCGATTTTGGGATCGATGCACGGCTCCGCGACTTACTGTGTCGATTACTACACCCAGCTTATCAACGAAGGCGCGGGTGCTGCCAACCCGGTCCTCTTTGCCGAGGGTGTGCCCAACGCTGCGGCGGCCCACCTGAGCACGACCTTGGGAGTTAAGGGAGCTTGTCAGACGATCATCGGATCGCGCACCGCTGGCCTGGATGCACTTGCGCTCGCGGCGTTGCGGGTGAGCAGTGGCTGCGCGGACACTATAATTGTCGTCGCGGCGGAGGCTCCATGCGATGTCGTTGATCGAGCTTACATCGACAGCGGGCTGCAAGCCAGCGATTCACGAGATGCAACGCGATCAAAGCGTCGCGGCTTTCGGCGCGGGCTTGGGGGCATCGCTTTCGTCGTCGAATCGGCACGCTCCGCCGCGGCACGAGGCGCGGTTCCGTATGCCAGTCTGCTCGGAAGTGCGCGGGCCTCCGCGCCTACGCCGGGACCCGGCGGAACGGCCGGTGCGGTCGCGTCAGTTATTTCGCAACTTCCTTGCCCAGCCCGCGTAATTGGCTCAGCGTGCGGAACATGGCTTGACGCTGCCGAACGCGTCGGTATGCACCGATGCGGAGCTATTGGCGAAAGTTTCTCAGCAAGAGTCCGTTTCGGTGAGTTATTCTCCGCTACGCCGCTGGCCGCCCTCGCCACCCAGCTAGTTGGCGGCCCTAGCGGCGCGCAAAGCTCGATACTATGTACTGATTGGTCTGGAGCCGCGTCGGCCATTACTATCGAGCGTTTAGACCGTAGACTCGGCGTTTCGTAAAGTTGCTAACGAGATGAGCCAATGAAAACCAATTATGATGTAGTGATCGTGGGGGGCGGACCGGCGGGCTCGACCGCGGCGATCTTGCTGGCACGAGCGGGCTTCAGCGTCTGCGTACTAGAGAAGGATAAGCACCCTCGCTTTCATATCGGCGAATCGATCCTTCCTCGCACGACCCCGCTTCTGCGGGAGCTAGGGCTTGAGAAGGATATCTTAAAGCTTGCCCACGTTCAAAAGTTTGGAGCCGAGTTCGGGTTCGGTAACGATCATGTCACACGTAAGTTCTCATTCACTCAAGGGCTTCTCCCCGGATTCCCGGTTTTTAATATTGAGCGCTCCAAGCTTGACGCGCTGCTGCTGGAAAAAGCTCGCGAAGCGGGTGCGGAGGTCTACGAGCAACGCCCGGTCAAGAGCATTGTTAAGCTAACCGACGGCGACGTGGAGGTGGAGACCCACGAGGGGCCGGTGAGAGCGCGGCTGCTGCTTGATGCTTCTGGCCACGGAACCATCGTCGGCCGCGCTCTGGGCCTGCGAAGAAACTTTCAGGAACCCGAGTTGCAGAAAGTTGCTTACTTTCAGCACTTTGATAACGTCGAACGACTCTCCGGCAAAGAATCCGGCCACCCCGGAATATTCATGTGCACCGAGGGGTGGTTCTGGGTCATCGGCTTGAGCGAGAGCAAGACAAGCGTAGGTTTTGTTACGAGGCCCTCGTTCGTCCGAACGCTTAATATCCCACCTAACCAGTTATTACAATGGGCCATCGCGAGATGCCCGGTGGTGCGTCACCGCATGCGCAACGCAACCGGTAGTGCAGAGAACATCGTCCTCTCGGATTTTAGCTACCGGTGCAGGCCCTACGCCGGTTCGGGTTACCTTATGATCGGCGACGCGGCGTGCTTTCTTGACCCCATCTTCTCAACCGGCGTCACCCTCGCCATGATGGGCGCGTCTCATGCTGCCGGGCTCGCCGCCCCAATGCTCCGCGGCGAACTTAGCTACAAATCCGGGCAGCGTCAGCATCGCCGATTCATCGAGCGCAGCACGGCACCCTTCTGGCGGCTTATCCGCAGTTTCTATAAACATTCGTTCCGCGAACTCTTTGTTCACGGCTCGGGCCCTCTCCAAGTCCCCGGCGCGATTATCTCGCTGCTGGCCGGCCAGGTCTTCCCCAAGCAGCGATGGAGCTTACGTTGGCGGCATCACGCCTTTGACTTCTTCATCTGGTTACAGCAGTATCGCGAGCTCTCGCCGCGCCGCGCACCCTTCCACCTGATCAACGAAAGCCCTGTCGGTCTTCCTCTCATCACCGGGCTTCAATCGACAGTGGGCTTTAAGCCCGTTCCCCGCTCCCCTGTCCATCGACAGGCAGAGGTCGCTGCGGCGCACGCATGAGCAGTGCTCGCGTAAGGATGTAACCGAGCAAACCCAGCGCGATGCCCGCGACCACGCTCCCCACCAGCCATTCAGCAAGCAGCGCGTTGACCGAGGACCACTGCGGCGGTTGTTGTAAGTTAATTACTGAGAAATCAGGCAGTTTTCCATAAAGCAGGAGCCCACCCACGCAGATTGACAGTGCGGCGAACAGCAAGCCAACCGGCGGGGTGGAAAGGCTCGAGATACTGACTAGCGCCAACGGGTGAAGCCGGAATCGTCCCGCCAGCCAGAGGCAAGTAACTGTTTTGACACCGTAAATAGGTAAAGTCGCCATCAGCAAACCCACGCCCACCGATGCCGCAAGTCGCTCTCGCGCTACCGCATCGCCAGTGGCCATCCGCCACAGTCGCCAAGGGCTAAACCATCGGGCGATACGCCGCGGCAGCGTGCCCGTGACATGGTCCCCGTCCGCACACACCCTTGTCGGCCCCGGGAGCAGAGCACGGGTAAGCAACCGAGCATGCATCGCGATGGAATCGAGCGTATCGCGGATGAGTCGAAAGTGTGTCGTCCGTCCGCCAGGAACTTTATAAATGCACTGGATTGATTGCTCGATGATGGCAACCCCGTACCAACCCGCGCGAACCAGGACTTCGGTTTCAAAGCCGTATCGTGAAGCGGATCCGCTTAACGCTTGCATGTAAGTAAGTGGATAGATCCGCATCCCAGACTGGCTATCCATTACCGATGCACCGCTTTCGATCCAGACCAACTCATTCGAAAGTAATCGACCAACGCGGCTAGCCAGCGGGGCACCTGAGCCTTGAGTGGAGCGGGCACCGAGGATAATTGAATCCGCGTTCAACGCCGAGCACTGAATTAGTTTCAGAAGATCAACCACCTCGTGCTGGCCGTCGGTGTCGATCGACGCGGCGTGCGTGTAACCTAAACTCGCAGCCTCGATAAAGCCTGATCGCAGCGCCGCAGCTTTCCCGCGGTTCACCGGGTGGGTAATCACCAATCGCAACGGGCCTGAACTTGCTGCGCCAAACCACTGCTGCAAGACCGCGCCGGTGCAGTCGGTAGAACCGTCGTTCACGGCAATCGTGGGTAGTTGGCACCCCGTAAGCTCATTTAGCACCTGGCCCACCGCTAACCCGTGATTGTAAGTTGGCGCAATTACAACAAACCTCTGCCCAACGGGTAGAGCGATATCAGGAACATTCTCCGAGTGCGCTTCCACGGCCATGTGGGTATCTTACGACGGTATCAATCCGCTTTAGCCGGGTGCCCGCGGCACCCACGGCGTATACTCGGCTAATCGGTGCACACTTAAGGAGTTACCAAATGAGATGCTCAGCTATCGCCATCGTCGCCACGGCCGCTTTACTTATGCTCAGTGCCTGCAACCAAGGTTTTAGGTCGGGGGGCCAATCAGTTGACCCAAACTCCAACCCCTGGTTTGCCGCCGCCGCTTCCAACGACCCCGCCGCGTTAACAGCCGCTGCGGCTAGCAACGCCGATGTCAATGCCCATCAACGGCGCGATTACAACACTCCACTGCATATCGCCGCCGCAGCGGGAAACACTCAAGCCGTCAGAGAGCTTCTGGCCAAGGGGGCCAAAGCCGATGTGCTTGATGAAGACGGACGCACGCCTCTGATGATCGCTTCGCATCGGTCGCGCACCCCTGCGGCACTCGAGTTGGTCGGCGGGTCAGTCAACCTCGACACACGCGACCGCCAGCAGCAGACCGCACTTATGTTTGCGGCCAAGAATGGCAACGTCGATGTGGTACGCGCCATGATCGCCAAACGCGCTGCTCTGGATACACAGCGAGCTGATGGGTCAACGGCACTGCACCTAGCCGTCCGCGACGGCCGCACCGACGTGGTTCGCGAGCTGAAGAATGCAGGCGCGAGCACCGCGCTCCGCGACCGACGCGGTCGCTCAGCGATGGATATCGCGTTGTCAGGTGGCAGAACCACCGAGGCAACTTTGCTCGGGGGGTCTTGAACGATTCGGCCGCCCGCCTCCTCGGCAGGGTGGCCAGCGTCTCTCAACAAAGCGTACGAATGTAATATTACGAAGAGGGAGTCGAGCTAAAGATTTGGAGCAGTTGTTCCACTAACTCTGGTTTCTTAATTTTACTCAGCGTGCCGCGACGGGACTTGTCCATCAGTACCGCCTCGGACGCGCTCAGCGTCTTAATCCAGTCCACCGCCGCGCAAAGGTAACTCAAGCTCGGGTTCACCGCACTCTCCATCGGCATCTCAGCAGATAACGGGAGTTCCCCCAACGGCTTGCTCTGTCCCGCCGGCACGAAATCCTTGAACGCAACCGCCTCAGCCGTCACGGTTCCGAGCCCTACGTACCCATGTTTATTAAGGTATGCGAACACTTTATCCCCGATCTGAAGTTTCTTGGCGTCTTTGATTCCGCGCTCATCCCCGCCCGCAAGCATGAAACCATACTTCCGGCAATCCTCCCACGAAAGGCCCTCGTCCGTACCTTCACCCGTGTTCATATGCAGATAGCCGGTCTCCTCGCTGCTGCTGGCGGATGAAACCTTCGGTTTTTTAGCTCGCGGCTTAGACTTTTTGGGAGCGATGCCCGATCCAGCTCCGCTCAGCTTTGCATCCTTGTGGTGTATTCGCGCGTCTAGATCCGAATCTGTTTGCGATTGGGCCAGCGGCAGCGGCATAACCTTAATATTAATTCGCTTCACCGATGCGCTGCCAGGCCCCCGGGGCAGATCGCGGAAATCAATGACCAGCACATCAGCCTGAACATCCAGCACTTTGCCGGGGCCCCACTCCGGCTTATTTGGATGCGTTACCAGCGAACCGACGGCGTAGCGAATAGATGTCATGTGGGGATTGTCTGCGCTCTCCCGCCGACAAGCCAGACCCACCCTGACTTCCTTTTTAGCCCCTGACTCTGTTCGCCGTGGTGTGTGGCGAGTTCTGGCCAGCTCGGGTCTGCTCAGCCACTCTCTACTTCGGTTGACATGCCTGCTCCACGTCCTCGCCCTTTAATGCACTTCTCTCGCCCACGCCTAATGTTTGATGATGTAATCCGCCATTGACTACCATCACCTAAAGAGAGTCTCCGGAAACGAGCCGCGTCGTCCGCTTGTATATTGGTTGCTACGCTCGCCAGCAATCTTCAAATTTCTCGTTTCCCAACTTCGACTATTTCCTCGCATCCTCCCTCTCCACCGCAGCCGCCTTCACCGACAAATCTGATGAATAACAACTCCGTAGCCTTCGGCGCCCCGGGACTAGAGCCGCGCTGGACTTCCGCGGCGAAGGACGGCGTCGGCACGGCGTACCACAGCTCATCGTGCGTCTGGTTTACGCTCAGCCACGGAATTATCAATGAGATTTATTTCCCGCACGTTGACTCGCCCAACACGCGCGACTTGCAGTTTCTCATTACCGATGGTGAAACCTTCTGCCACGAAGAGCGGCGAGACCTGCTGCACAAGACCGAGTATCCCGAACCTAACTCTTTACTCTACCGACTAACCAACTCCGATCCGCGGGGCCGTTACCGTCTGATTAAAGAGATCGTTGTTGATCCGCACTCCTCGGTCCTCCTGATGCACACGCGGCTCGAAATACTTGAGCCTTCACTGCGCGGCAAGCTCCGCCTTTTCGCCCTCCTCGCACCCCACATCAAAGGCACAGGAAAGAACAACTCGGGCTCGTGGTGTAATCTTGATGGTCGCAAACTCTTCAGCGCGCACCGCGAAGATATCGATATGTCCTTCGGCTGCTCCCCCGATTTCACAAGGCGCTCGGTCGGTTACGTTGGGGCGAGCGACGGCTGGCAAGACCTGATGAGCAACTTTAGAATGGACTGGGAGTTTGCTCACGCGAATGATGGCAACATTGCGCTGATCGGAGAAGTAAATCTCGAAGCGTCCACGGAGTTTACCATCGGCGTCGGTTTCGGACGCACCCGCCATAGCGCTTCAACCCATCTTCTTCAAGCGTTCGCCACTCCATTTGCCGATCAGCGTTCCAGGTACGTATTACAATGGCAGCGGGCGCTGGCTAAGGTTGATCTAAGCGAACATACGACTGATAATGGCTGGCTTGTGCGTTTGAGCCAATGTCTCTTGCTGGCCCACGAGGATAAAACATTCCAAGGCGCTTTCGTCGCATCGCTTAGCATTCCTTGGGGCGACACTAAAGACGACAGCGACCTGGCGGGATATCACATGGTTTGGACGCGCGATCTCGTCCAAACCGCCACCGCCTTGCTCGCCAGCGGACAAACCGAGTCGCCACTCCGCTCGCTCATCTGGCTTGCCTGCGTTCAAGCCGAGGACGGCGGCCTGCCACAAAATAGCTCGATTGCAGGGGAACCCTATTGGAAGGGCGTTCAGTTAGACCAGGTCGCCGCGCCGATTCTGCTCGCCTGGCGGCTGCGCCGGGCCGATGCACTGCGACGCTTTGACCCGTGGGCGATGGTCTCGCGTGCCGCGAGTTATCTTATTTTACGCGGGCCTGTTACCGCGCAGGAACGCTGGGAGGAGAACGCGGGCTACTCACCCTCCACGCTCGCGACGATTATCGCTGGCTTGGTCTGCGCTGCCGACTTTGCACATGATAACAAAAGCAATCAGGCCGCCGAGTTTCTCCTCGCCTACGGCGACTGGCTCTCGTCAAACCTTGAAACCTGGACGGTTACAAACCGCGGCGAACTACTCCCCGGAGTGGCCAGGCATTACGTTCGAATTACACCCGCAGATCCTAATAACCCTACTGCGACCGCCGATCCCGACGGCTCAGAGATAGTGGTCGCCAACGGGGGCGGCCGCCAACCAACCCGAAACGTCGTCAGCGGCGACTTCCTCCACCTCGTCCGCCTCGGGGTACGCTCGGCGAACGATCCGACCGTCGTGGCATCCATCGCAGTGATTGACCAGGTTATCAAGCGTGATCTGCCCCAGGGTGCCGGTTGGCGAAGATATAACCACGATGGCTATGGCCAAAAGTCCGACGGCAGCGCCTTCAACGGCACGGGCGAAGGTCGATGCTGGCCCATCCTCACAGGCGAACGCGGGCACTACGAGCTTGCGGCGGGCCGCGATGCGCTCGCTTACATAAGTGCCATGGAAAATTTTGCTAATGAAGGTGGCATGCTCCCCGAGCAAGTCTGGGATGATGACGATCAGCCAAACCTAAGAATGAAACGCGGCGGACCTACCGGTGCCGCCATGCCGCTCTGCTGGGCCCACGCCGAATACCAGACCTTGGTGCGCAGCCACCGAGATGGCGTCTGCTTTGACCGCATCGAGCCCGCCTTCCAACGCTATGCCCAGGCACCGCCGGTGAGCAAGATGCAAATGTGGACCCTTACCCACCAGCCACCGCAAATGACCCGCGGCACAACCCTCCGCATCATTACCGATCAGGCGTGCAACGTTCGTTGGAGTTTCGATAACTGGGCGACCACCAACGATGTCGATGCGACCGATGCTGGAATCGGCTGCTGGTATGCCGATTTGCCATCAGACCAACTCAAGCCCGACGCCTCCATCATCTTTACATTCTGTTGGAACGGACGGTGGGAAGGAAGAAACTTTCAAGTTATGATCGCGGAGACAGCCAACAGCACGGGGATTCTAAGAGGCGGGTCCGACAAACCAAGCGCGTCTACTCTTACCTAATAAGCTGCCCAGTAAGCAGCGGTCATCACGAGATGACTGAAGGCGAGCCTGGTTGAGGGGCGGTTGCGGGGAGCTGGCCAAAACCTCACGGAAATCTCGCCAAAAAAGCCGAGAAATCATCACTTAAGATATCCGACTCCGACATAGACTGCACAAGTTTATAAAGTTCGTCCAGGCACGAGCGATCCGCCAGGCTGTGCTCGCGTGCAAAGTGCATGATCCCGTCGATACCCCACATCACCGAAGGCTCGCTCCATACTTCAATCGCTCCATCGCTGTAGACCAGCAACATCGAGTTAGGCGGAACTTGCGTGCTAACTGTGGGAAACTCTTCGTCGGGCGCAACGCCGATGGGGGGGCCAGGGCTTAAAAGCTGCTCGATGCGCCTATCCGCTGTCGCCCCGCCCACGGGCGGCTCAGTGATAAGCAGTGGGGGCGGGTGACCGCCTCCAGAGTATGAAAGCGTGCGGGTGCTGCGCTTGTACACACCATACCAGATCGTAAAGAACATGTTATGATGCTGATCCATCGGGAACGCGGCGTTCAAGTGGCGCAACACACCGCTGGGGTCACGTAAGTCACCACCATAAACCGCGCGGCTCCGGATAGTGTTCATCGCCGAAACACTGAGCAGTGCCGGACCCACGCCGTGGCCACACACATCCAGAAGATACAGGGCCAAGTGATCGTCATCGATCCAAAAGTAATCAAAACAATCCCCACCAAGCGTTGCCGAAGGCACGAAGTGCCAATCAATCGCGATAGGTTCAACAACGGGCGCAGGCAGCATCGACCGCACATACGCGGCGGCCTTTGCCAGTTCTGCGGCCAACGCGGCTTGTGTACGATGCAGCGCGTCGAACGCCTCGTTACGTTGCAGCAACGAAAGGTATCCGCGCGAGTGGTAGCGAATCCTCGCAACGAGTTCAACCGGATCAGGAAGCTTCACAATATAATCGTTCGCTCCGCGAGCAAAGGCCTCCGCCTTCGTAATTCCATCTTCCTTGGAACTCAGCACAATCAGCGGTGTGAGCGACGTCTCCTCCTGCTGACGATAGCCGCGCACCAAGTCCAGCCCGTCTGCGCCGGGCATTACAAGATCCTGAAGAATGACAGTTGGAGACACTCTCGCGGCGGTCGCCAGCGCATCCTCGGCCTTCTGGCAGAAGTGAAACACAATATCCTGCTGCGCTGCAAGCATCCGACGAACCGCCTCGCCGATAATCATCTGATCGTCAACTAACAGCACAACCGGGCTTTCCGATGCGAGCACCGTAATAGCCGCCGCCGCGCGGGCGGTGGGGGGGATGGGGATGGGGGTGGGGGTGGTCATGCCATTCCTCGATTGGCATTCACTTGCATGATGCGTGCAGCAATCGCAACCGCGACGTTCTGGATCGGCAAAATCTCCGTGGCCGCGCCGATCTCCACCGCCGCGCCCGGCATTCCCCAGACCACGCTGGTAGACTTATTTTGAGCGATAGTGTGCCAGCCCGAGGCGCGAAGCCGCCCCAGCCCGACCGCTCCGTCGCGGCCCATCCCCGTAAGAAGCACAGCGATGCCGCTCGCGGCCCTCGCCCGAAAGATTGAATCAAAGAAGACATCTATCGACGGTCGGTAGACTTGCTCCCGCGGCTCGGTAATGTAATTAAGACGACCATCGGTATCAAATACCAGATGGTCGGCGGTGCACGCCAGAAGGATGCGATTTGAGCGAACAGTCTCTCCAACCTGTGCCACTTCAACGCGCTGCCCCGTCTCGCGCGTTAGCCAATCGGCAAGGCCCGGAGCAAAGGTCGGGTCGATGTGTTGCACGATGACGATGGGCCACGGCACGGGCCGAGCTAACGCCGCCAGCACCACTGCCAGCGCCTGCGGGCCGCCGGTTGAAACTCCAATCGCGATAAACGGCGCGATGGCCTGCGAAGTCGTCGGAGGAATACTCAGAAGCGGCGCACGCAGAAGGCTCCCGCGGCCTATTCCCGCGATGACCCCGATCGCCTTTACCTTCCGCACCAAAGGCTCAGCGTTCAAAGCGCTTCCGTCGGCCGCGAGTCCGGGCGTCGCCACAGCATCCAGTGCACCAGCACCCAAAGCCTCAAACACTCTCCCGGCATTTCCTTCAACTGTGGCAGTAACCACAAGAATCGGGCAGGGGGTGGCTTTCATGATTCGGCGTGTGGCCTCCACGCCATCCATCACCGGCATGACCATGTCCATAAGAATGACGTCAGGAAGGTCCTGCGCGCACATTGACACAGCCTCGACCCCGTTCATCGCAACCCAGGCGATCTTGGATCCGGGCAGTGTCGCGATGGCCCGCTTGAGCGATTCAACCGCGAGCCGCATGTCGTTTACGATTGCGATGCGCATCAGCCCGGCGCTCCGATGAGGTCCTCGACCATCCGAATCAAGGAGTCATCCTGAAAACTGCTCTTGGTAAGATAAGCACTGGCCCCCGCCTCCAAGCCAAGCAGGCGGTCCTCCTCTCTGTCCTTATATGACACGATGATAATTGGCAAATCGGCGAACTTCGGCTCGCGACGAACAGCAATGATAAGCTCGATTCCTGTCATGCGCGGCATGTCCACGTCCGTAACTATCAGGTCGTAACGCCCCGCCCGCAACGCGTTGTATCCCTCCCGTCCATCTACAGCGACATCAACATTATATCCTCGGCGGGTCAGCAGTTGCCGTTCGACCTCACGCACCGTAATTGAATCATCGACGACAAGAATCCTGCGCTTGCCCTTGCGCGCTGCCACCGCCTGAGACGAAGCAACTCCGAGCAATCGCCCCCCCTGCAACGAGTGTTTCAAGGATCGCAAGAGATCGTCGGTATCTAGCATGAAGACAGGTGTCCCATCGGATCTGATCGCCGCGGCGGCAATGTGCGGCACAGCTCCCAGTCGCGGATCAAGCGGGCGCACCACCAGATCCTCCTCACCACAAATTTCGTCAATAATGAGGCCACAGCGTTCGTCCCCGCTGCCGATGACAAGCGCGAGCGATGTTCCTTGGTTTTGTTGCGCCTGACCGCCCCCCAGGATCTCCGCCGCGTGGACGAGGCCAATGGATGCACCATCGAGCGTGAACTGCAACCGCCCCTGCACCGGATGGATGAAAGTTTCAGGGATCAACGCGATGCGGTCGAGCCGCGCAAGCGGCACCGCATATAACTCAGATGCGATACGGACAAGGGCGGCCCTGATCACCGAACGGGTCACCGGCAGGCGGATTGTTAATCTTACACCGCGGCCAAACTGAGATTCGAGCTTAACCGCTCCCGACACTTCTCGCACCGCCGATTGAACGACGTCGAGTCCGACGCCGCGTCCAGAGAGTTCCGTAACCCCTTGTTTTGTTGAAAAGCCAGGAAGGAATAAGAACTCGAGCAGCTCAGCGTGCGTGAGATTCTCGGCCGTCGATGCAGCAACCATGCCGCGATCAACTACCTTCCGCCGTACGGCCTCGGGGTCGATTCCACGACCGTCGTCGCGCACCTCGATAATAAGCGAACCGCCTTGGTGGCGCGCGGAGAGAACGATGGTCGCTTCCGGGCGTTTTCCAGCCGCCTTCCGCTCCTCCGCCGTCTCAACGCCATGGTCAAGGCAGTTGCGGATCATGTGGGTCAGCGGCGACTCAAGATTTTGTAACGTCTCCCGGTCCACCTCGACTGATTCGCCTTGTATCCGAAGCTCAACGCTTTTGCCCAACTGCCGAGCAATGTCTCGCACCATCCGCGGAAAAGTTGTGACCCCTTCCGAGAACGGGCGCATACGACTGCGCAGCACCTCAGTGTAAAGCGCTCCCGAGAGTTGCTCGAGCCGCCTGAACGCATCATCGAAACGCGCGGATTGTTCCGCAAGTGCTACCTGCAGCCCGCTCGCGGCGTGAGCAACCGCCGCGACAGGGTCCTCCGTCGCCCCGCCATCGCTGTGAGGTCCGTCCCTTGAGTCCGGTGAGGAACTCTTACTTTCAACAGCCCGATGCTCGCGGAGTGCTTGCAAGGCTTTATCCAGCGTTCGTTCACTGGCTTGAAGGCCGGCCATTCTCGCGCGGAGTGATTGTAATCTGGTCGCCTCAACCGTTGATTCGCCCGCGAGAAATAGCATCCGGTTCAACACACTCGCCCCCACGCGCACGCTCTCCCCTCCCGCCCCAACCCCCGTGGATACCGATGGCGCGGAAAGATCCGCTACAGGGCTTGGTGCCGCAAGCTCTGGGGCTGGTGGCGCGACGGGTTGAGTTGGCGCGGCGGAAGCCAGTGCAGGCGCCTTCAGCACTGTTACCAACGCTGCGAGAGGTTCAGCATGTGCTTGGGTCCACCCAGGCAAGTCGGGCTCAGCAAGCGCACGGACTTCGTCCAGCACATCAACGGCCTTGAGCAACTGATCAACGCGGCCGGGAGAGAGCACTTCCCGCCCACTTTGCACCGCGACGAAACACTCCTCCATCACATGCGAGAGTGTAACTATCAGATCCAAACCCACGATGCGCGCAGCGCCCTTGATGGAGTGCGCAGCCCGCATCAGCGACTCAACGACGGTCCGGTCGTTTGGCGATTTCTCCAGCGCGAGGAGCCCCTCGCTTAAGGCGGCGCAATGCGCTTCCGCCTCAAGCTTAAAGAGCTCAAGCAGTGAGAACCCTGCGAATCCGGCGCTGTCACTCATGCAAGCCCCGACTTAAATCCGGCGAGAATCCGTTCGCCGTTAAGAATGGTGACGCTGCGTCCGCCGATGTCAGTCACGCCCACGGTAAAGTCGCCGATCGAGTATTCCACGGTGAGCGGCGGAACCCGGAACGTTGACGGATCAATGTTCTCAACGCCCATCAATGCATCGACCTCAAACGCCCAGGAGTTATCCGCAGGACCCAGGAGCACCATGCGCCGAGAATCGGTTGCTGCATCTGCGGGTGCGCCCTCCCGATCAGCCAAACTGAGCAGTCGGTGAAGGTCGGCACATAAAACGAGCTCGCCGTTTATGTTACATACGCCTCGAAATATACCATTGGTCCGGTGCGGAATCGGAACGGCGCGGGCGCTGGGCGTCACGCGCCGCAGCATCTTTGCCGGAAGAGCGGCGGTCTCTTGGCCCACCCGGAAAAGAAGGAGCCGAAGCGATTGCTTACTACGCGATTCCCCCGGCATCGCCACCAACGCCGCGCGGGCATCAAGTTCGGCCGCGGTAACCGGCCGGTCTAAAAGGCGGAGAATCGGCTCGACCTCTTTGCTCTGTTCCATTTCAGCCGCGGAAACCGGGACGGTGGAGTTTGGATCGCTCACGGGGTGCGGCCCTTCTCACTCACTTGCGAGGCACGGCGCGTGCGCGCCCAGTACGCGTCAGCCGAGTTAGCAGCGCCAGCCCGTTCACTGAGCAGCGCCAACTGCAGCAGAGACGTAACTCGAGTGGGCTCAAGATACACCGCTTGTTCAAACAGCCGCTTGGCGCCCTCCGTATCGTTTACCGACACTCGGATCACGCCGAGCAGTTCCATCGCGGGTGCCGTTGGCCCGCTCCGGAGGATGATCGCACGGATCATCTTTTCCGCATCATCTAAACGACCACCATCGGCAAGGTCCTGCGCTCGCTCCATTGAGCTTTCGATCGTAACTTCAGGAGCCTTTCTTGGTGCCGGGATCGCTCCCGTCGCCACACGAGCCGGAGGCCAATCATAAGCAACTGGCACGCGCACCCGCGACTGCTGCGGATGCTCTAATCCAGATAAACGCCCCGTAGCACGCGGCAAACTCGGCCGCTCCAGCGCGAACGCATGGGGGACGTGCAGGTTCCCAAGCGGAGTGCTACCTCGCATCAGTTGTTCGGCATGGCCCACAAAGAGCAGACCGCCGGGCGCAAGCTCCGCACAGATCGAATCGAGCAACCGCGTCCTAGACTCCGCGTTCAGATAGATCAACACGTTGCGACAAAAGATGACGTCGTAAGCCCCCTCGCCCCGCACTCCCGCCAGTTCGGTAATGTCCGCGCGCAAGAATCTCACCGGCTCGCGGGCGGAAGCATCGATTCTAATTACATCGCCGCAGCGCTGAAGATACCGCATAGCCCACGATGGAAGCTCGGCACGAATCGAACCCGCGCCATACTCACCCACTTCGGCGAAGCGCAGAAACTCGCGGTTGCGGTCAAGTCCTTCCACCCTCACCCGCTCAGCCGTCCACCCCGCGCGCAGCGCCGTCATTGCCATGCAATAGGGTTCCTGGCCCGTGGCGCAGCCCACACTTAACATCCGGAAGGTGGCCGCTTTCGCCGCGAGCCGAAGCTGGGCGAACTCAAGGAGAACTTCGTACGACCGAGGGTACCGGAATAACCACGTCTCCGGCACAGCGATCCCTGCCATAAGCCGATCTACCTCGTCCGGCGAACGAGAGAGCTCGGCAAGGTAAGCCGGTTCGCTTCCCCCAAACGCGTTGATTCGTTCAGTTACGATCGCATCGATGCCCACCCCTTCTAGCAGCGACGGCTCCACGGGTGAATGCTGCTCCAGCCAGTGTCGTATCAAACTATGGATCATGCCGCCGCCTCGGTCAGCCGTTGCATAATCATCGCAGCCTGTTGGGGCGTGAAAAGCTCCTCTGACCTCACCAGTTGCACCTGCCCCAAGCGGGTTTGCGCAACTGGCCCGAGGAATCGTCTTACGTCTGTCCCAAACCCCGGATGGCCCCCAGCAGACTCAAAATCGATGCGTTCAATCTCCAGCACGCTCTCAACCCATAGGCCAACAAGCCAATCAACCGGCGCGTTCACCGTGCCGACCCGAACCACGAGCACGCGATTAAACATGCGGTCTGACTCACGCGCGGTGCCCAGCAGTTGTGTCGCATCTACCAGAGGAATCAGCGCACCTCGATATGCAAAAAGCCCCCGAAGCCACTCCGGCGCTCCGGCGCCAGGGCGACACGAAACCGGTGGCAACACTTCAACGATTGTTCGAGCGTCGGTCGCCATCCGCAGACCCGCCGCCCGCCAGATGACTGCAAGGGTTTGCACGCCTACTCCTTGAGCTTAAACTCGGCAACGGCATGACGCAACACGCCGATCGCGGCCTGAAGGTCCGACGACGCCCTGCCGAACTCCTGCACCGACTGCATGGTCTGGTGGGCGTTGGCCGAGAGTGAAGTCATTGCTTCGCTGATCTGCTGAGCTCCCTCCGATTGCGCCTCCATAGACTCATTCACTTGTTTAAAGCTGTCGGTGCTCCGATTCACGCGATCAATAATCTCAGAAAGTTGCGCTCCCGCGGCGACCACATCGCGCACTCCCCGACGCACTTGATCCGAGAAGCGGTCCATCTCCATAACCCCCGAGGAGACCGACGCCTGCATCTGTTGCACCATCTGCTGAATATCAAGCGTCGCCGAGGCGGTCTGATCCGCCAGCCGGCGTATCTCTCGCGCGATAACCAAGAACCCCGCGCCGAACTCGCCCGCCTTCTCTGCCTCGATCGCGGCGTTGATCGAAAGAATGTTCGTCTGGTCCGCCACCTTGGTAATCGTGGTGATTACCGTCGTAATCTTCTGTGATCGTTCGTTGATCGTCGCCAGCCTCTCCGCGATCAACGTCGTAGCCCGATCTAAATTCTGCATCACCGACTCCATCCCCTGCAGGCCCTCGCGGCCGGCGATGGCTAGCTTCGCCGTCTGAGCAGCGTTCGCGCTCACTTCCTTCATGGTCCGCACGAGGTCCTTGCCGGTCGCGGAGATCTCTTTCACCGCCGCGGCGATCTGGCTCGAAGCCGCGCCAAAGGTCGACGCTGAAGCCTCTTGATGTTTGCTCGTCGCGGATATTTCCGTCGCCGTCGAGTTGAGCCGAATCCCCGCGTGCTTAATACTTCCGATCAGCGAGTTCAGGTTCGCCACCAGCGTGCGCATCGACTGCATCAACTGGCCCGTCTCGTCGCGGCTCGAAGTCGTTACAACTGGCTGGAGCAGATCACCGCGGGCGATATGTTCGGCAGCCGCGGCGGCATTCCGAACACGCCTGCTGACTGACAGACTTATAGATGACATGAGTCCACCTACCAGTAACACCCCGATCGAACCAACGATTATGTTGCGCTTCACGCCAACGTTCGCTAGCCGCATGACGTCGGCCTTAGTGCGCCGCACGACTACGTTCCATCCGCCGGTTTGAGCGATGCTCGTTGCGTAGATGCATGGCTCACCCAGCACCGGATCGATCGCCTCGAAAACGTTACGACCCGCCTTGGTAGGACGCCAAAGGGCCGCCTGGGCACCATAAGCACTCTCCCCAAGTTCCTGCGTCGCCAGCACCCTTGCTCCCGAAGCGGTCTGGGCATCGGCAGTTGTGGCGATGAATCGGTCGCCAGCGCTGAGGATGAAGACATCTGCCCCAAGTTTGGTTCTAATATCCTTGGCGATCTCGGCGAGCGTTCCCAGTTCGCGGTCCAGACCCACGTTGCCAGCAAACTTGCCTTCAATTATGATCGGGTAGGCGTGGGTTACCACCATCACCCCGTCCCGCACCACGGGTTCGTTAATAAATGGAGCACCCTTGCCGGTCCGCGCAAACTCCTTCTTGGGTCCTTGGTAAGACTCCATCGTCTCCATACCGATCCGCTGATTTAATAATACGTTTGCTGAGCTTCTAACCCAGTAAGGCACGAAGCGTCCGGCAAAATCCATCGCGTCGCGCGATACCGCAACACCCTTCAGCGCTGACGCATCCGCCCCATCCGCATTCGGCTCATAAGCCACGAACGCCCCGACGATGAGCGGAAACTCCGTAACCACCGCTTTCACAAAGTCCGTAGTGGCCTCGCGCTGGCCGAACAACCCTTCGCTCTGCGAGATCGCCATCGTCGCGGCGACGCTATTCCAGCGTTCGTTCCGAAAGCTCATCTCTATCGCCGCGTCCCGCGCGCTCAGGCCCAGCAGCCCCTCCTCAACGCTGCGCAAGTCTCGATAGCTATCGATCGCGCTCATCGTAACGACCGCCGCAATCGCCAAGATCGTGGGGAGCACACCAAAGAGCAACATTCGACCCAAGAGCGTGTTGACAAAAGATGGCTTAGTCATGGGTGGGGCGCGCCACCACCGGCCGCGAAAGAATCGTAGGTGAGGCCCCGGCACCTGGTGTCGCTTACTAACGTATCTTAAAGTGAAAACCCATCAGTATTTTGCTGAGCAATCGCGTGCAGCATTAGATTTACTGCTTATCTTTCTGAAACCACAAGTACTTCGGCAATACTGAAACATTAATCATTATCGTTGGAGCGCTTCATTTATACTTAACTTAAACCCGAGTCCGGTCTGCGACCTTTAAAATGCGCAGCGATAGGGGCCGCAAGCAAAGGCAGCCGTGAACTTCTGAATTCTTTACGTCAAGCACCCCGCCCGCGCCGCCGCTCCGCTTCACTCAAGCAAACCAACTTAGGATGAAGGAGTTACTACTTAACTTACGGATGGTCCCCATGCAGCAGCAGCCCCGCGTGCCTAAACACGACTTCCGACGCTACCAACGCATCGACAACTTGCGGGTCAAACTGGCTGCCACGTTCCTTTACAATAATCTTAAGTGCGTCGTCATGCGAGAACGCGGGTTTATAAACACGCTTCGAAGTCAGCGCATCGTAAACGTCCGCTACGCTTGTGATCCTCGCTTCCAGCGGAATCTGCTCCCCGCTGA
>Ga0105044_10004800_pt1 | contig 18582 bp, 15 predicted proteins | sample MAT01_FD_78092 | JGI IMG/M metagenome (GOLD analysis project Ga0105044, IMG submission 78092) | Freshwater microbial communities from Lake Fryxell liftoff mats and glacier meltwater in Antarctica - MAT-01 | ecosystem: Environmental > Aquatic > Freshwater > Ice > Liftoff microbial mat | place...
CCGCCTGCCTTCATCGCACCCGCGGCGAGGGCTTTGGGTGCAACGTCGCTCTGGCAGAAAGCGATGACGCGCTTGCTCTTGCCAACGCCTTGGGGGAGACGGATTGCCCCGCGAAGGTTTTGCTCGCTTTGCTTGGTGTCAACGTTGAGGTGAAGAACGACGTTAACGGTTTGATCGAATTTGGGACCCTTGAACTTCTTGAGCGTGGCGACTGCCTGCGCTGGTTCGAGGGCATCAACGACCTTATGGCCTTCGTTTACCTTAGCTCTTTTTGTAAGTCGGACCGGCATCTGATGTATCCTTTTCGAGCGTGTCGAATGTGATTCTGGGTGAGTGAGTGGTGCTAACCAACCGCTTTTAGCCCAGGCGACCCAAGTGAAGCGAACCAGATGAAGCGATTTGGTGCTGGCTCTTCGGGGTGGGCTCTTGCGAACCCGGCAGGGCTGAGGGGCTTGGCTAACTAAAGCGATGACCAACGAGGAAGAGGGTGATAGGGACTAGTTTGGCCCTGATCACGCGGAGATCGTGACGCCCATCGAACGAGCTGTTCCTTCGATAACGCGCATCGCGCTCTCGATGGAGTGGCTGTTCAAGTCGGCCATCTTGGCTTCGGCGATCTTCTTTACCTGTTCCTTGGTGATCTTGCCCACTAGGTTCTTGTTAGGAACACCGGAACCCTTGGGCACCCCCGCTGCTTCAGCGATGAGGACCGAAGCGGGGCTGCTCTTGATTTCAAGCTCGAACGAACGGTCGGAATAGACCGTTACGATGCAGCCGACGACCTTGCCTTTTACATGCTGGGTCGCGGCGTTGAACTTTTGGATGAACTGGCCAGGGTTGACACCCTTGCTGCCCAGAACTGGGCCGATCGGTGGGGCCGGAGTGGCCTGGCCACCGGGCGCCATGATCTTGAATACGTTCGTTACTTCTTTTTTACCCATTACTTTAAACCTCCCACCGGCCTTTGAGCATAGCTCAACGCAACGACTGAAGATCAGACGCAGCAGGCGCGGTAGTACAACCGGCTTGGGATGTCACCCATGAGCGTCGGCCCATGACGTGTCCAAGGTCGGGATGGTAGGCGATAAGGGGGTTAAGGTCCAGCGGGTTATGGCGCGGGTGTAGGGTATTGAGTTGGAGTTTTGCCAGTTTCGGACGGGGTAACCCGAGGATACTCGGGGATGTGAGTAGTTTAACTCATCATCGAGTGGACCGGTTGGAATTGGGCCGCAGCGAGGGGAGGGTCTGGGCCGAAGCACAAAGAGCGTCCTCGTGCTGCGGTTGGCCCTCGCCCTTGCCAAACGACGTGGAGCCGATGTGAGCGAGTGAAAAAGCAGAGCGGCCCTCGACAAAGTGGAAACTGGGGCCAGCGGGAAGGGAGCTTCCATTTAACTTCGTGCCGAGCGGATACTAACCGAGCATATTAAGTTTTTCACGTGTCTTGGCGCGTGGTTTAGTCTTGGGCCGCAGTCTTTACGAGATCTTGACAATCCGAGCGGCGCTTGCCCTCGATAGACAAGCGCAGCACTGCATCGTGCAGCGGAACACTCTCAGTGAAAGAAAGCCTTATGAATAGATTTTCATCGTCGTTTTATACGTTTGTTACTTCGGCCGCTTGCCTCCTCGCAGCGCAAGCCGGTGCGGTTGATGTCATAGTACCCGCCGCGCAGGCGACAGCGCCAGGCAACGGCCAGAGCACCCTGCCCCTTCGTAACTATGGAACGGGCGGTTCCCGGTTTCAGCAGTTGCATGATGCCTCAACGCTCACTGGGTTCGCCGGACCTCACACGATCACCAGGATCGCGTTTCGTGCACGGCAGACACCGTTTCTCAGCTTCATCGGTAACCGGGTTTCGGTCTCCAACATCCGTGTTCAACTCTCGACGACAAGCCGCGTGAGTGACACTACGGCTGCCAACGGGCTCAGTGGTCAGTTCGCGGATAACATCGGATCAGACGTAGTTACGGTATACTCCGGCCAGCTCACACTTATGACCGCGTTCACTGGGTCGCCCACGCCGGGGCCGTTCGATTACAGCATCACACTTCAGACTCCGTTCACCTATAACCCGGCTGAAGGTAAATTGCTGGTAGACTTTCTCATCCCCGACACGGCGACAGTTACGGGCAATGGCTCGATCGGCTTCGCTCAGTTTGATACGTTCACTGATGCGTTCCCAAGCGCGGACGGCCTTGCTTCCGCGGCGGGCGCCACTGGGTCGGCCACGATCGGCGCAAACTCGACACGGGGAGTCGTGATTCAGTTTCGCGGCGAGCCGGCAGGATGCGGATGCCCGGCGGATTATAACCAAAGCGGTGGTACTGATGGCACTGATGTCGATGCGTTCTTCGTTGACTGGTCCGCTGCGGTCGGCTGCGCAGACATTAACCTTGACGGCGGCATTGACGGCGCGGACGTCGATGAGTTCTTCCAGATCTGGGTTGCGGGCGGTTGCTAAATGAGGGGAGTATTCACGCTAGTAATCGCTACGCGGAACATTTCCTGGCAGAGCTCCTTGTAGTTGAGAACCACCCCGGATGAGCGGTCATCCGGGGTGGTTGTGTTGGTTACTTCGGATGATCAGCTTCGTGCCTTAGTTGTTGAGAGGGCTGCGGGAAACCCCAGCACAAAGGCGTTTCACTCTCGCCGAGTGAATGGTTACACTTCGACGATCATCGCTACGCTGTTACCACCGCCAAGGCAGAGCGCGGCTAAGCCGCGCTTGCCACCGGTGCGGTGCAGTTGATGGATCAGCGTGGTAAGCACCCGCGCGCCGCTGGCACCGATGGGGTGACCCAAGGCAATGCCACCGCCGCAGATATTTACTTTGTCTTCCGGGATGCCCAGGGCGACAATATTGCACAGAGCCTGCGCGGCGAAGGCCTCGTTCAGTTCGAAGAGGTCTATGTCTGCAACTGACATCTTCGCCTTAGCCAACACGCCCTGCACTCCGGTGATAGGGGCGGCAAAGATATCCTTTGGCGCAACGCCGCTAGTGTGATAGGCGAGGATCCTTGCGATCGGCTTGACGCCTAGCTTTTCGGCCATTGCGGGGCTGGCCACGAGCAAAGCGGCCGCGCCATCGCTGATCTGGCTTGCGTTGGCCGCGGTGATAGTCTCATGGCCGGGGAGCGCCCTGAGTTTACTTACACTCTCCAGCGATGTCTCAGCGCGAATACCCTCGTCAGCGGAGACACCGGGGGACTTTTTATCCATGCATCGCTCGCCGCTGATAGCGACGATTTCGGTATTAAAGTAACCGGCTTTTGCTGCGTTCGCGGCCCGCTGGTGGCTTTGGACGCTAAAGCGGTCCTGCTCGGCGCGGGTAATGTTATATTTCTTGGCGATGTGGTCCGCGCCGCTGGTCATGGCCCAGCACTCGAACGCGCACCGAAGGCCATCGTAAGCCATCACGTCTTCCATTGGTGCGGGGCCGAACTTAACGCCCTCGCGGATACGGGCGAAGTGCGGGGCGGCGGTCATATTCTCAAACCCGCCCGCCACAACGAGATTGTTGTCGCCAGCCTTGATGCTCTGCGCCGCTTGCATCACAGCCTGCAGACCAGAGCCGCAGACCTTGTTGACCGTCACCGCGTTTAGCGTGTCGGGCAAGCCCGCTTTCAACCCGGCCTGACGAGCGGGGTTCTGGCCCAAGCCAGCTTGAAGGACACAGCCCATAATACATTCATCAATGAAATTCATCGCGCCGGGCACCGCTTCCAGTACTGCGGAGATCGCGTAGGAACCCAGCAGCGGCGAGGGCACTTTCGAAAAACCGCCGAAAAACTTGCCGATGGGCGTGCGTTTGGCGGCCAAGATAACTGCTTGAGACATAAATAATAATCCTTCAGACAATGTCGATCCGCGGGGGATTGCGATGGGAACGGCCCACACTTGCATGAGCTTTTCTTGGATGGTTGGTCTCACCACCCTGGGCAGCTTAGAGAGCCAGTTTAGAGATCTAATTTATAGAGCTAGGCGAGAGAAAGCTATAAAGTCAGTGCTGGCTCGTTGCCCACCGCATTGGCTTACAAGTCGCGCGATCTGGCCGCGATGGTAAGATTCGTGGTCAAATACGTGAATAAGAACGTCCTCAATAGAGCTTCGGTAGACGCGCCCTTCGGAGCTTGCGTAATCGACCAACTTGGCGAGGTGAACGTCCTTGAGTTGATCAAGGTAACCCGCCCACTCTTTGTCGTTTTGTGCGCAGACTTGACGGGTCTCTTCAACGGTCCACGCGGGGAACCAGTCTTTGGGCAACGCGATTGGGCTGGCGCGGATGCGGGCGAGCCAGGCGCCTCGTGCCAACTGGTTATGAGGTACAAGCTGTCGGGCGCGAATGTAATCGGGCGAAGAGTGCGCTGTGAGAGGGATCGATTCGATGGAGGTGAGGACCAAGTCGTTGGCCCACGCCTGGGCATCTAGTTGTTTGCGGAAGCGGGCAACACCCGGGTTGTTGAACGCATCCACGCCCCAGGTCGATGTAAGGTCACGGGCTCCGGGAGTGCTCATTGGGTTACCTCGGTAATCTTAAGTATTTTGGAGTTGGGCTGCATCGCGGCGACCTCGATGGTTCGCTTCATCTCCCGAACTGCGGAGTTCATGCCAGCGTGTATAGCGCGGCTTACGATCGCGTGACCGATATGCAGCTCTGAGAGTCCTGGGAGCGCGGCGAGTGCGGACACATTATGATAGTTGAGCGCGTGCCCCGCATTGAAACGCATTCCGGTCTGCTGGATCAGCAGTCCGGCTTCCCTCACACGCTCAAACTCGCCCGCCAAGCCGCCCTCCAGGAAATCACCGCCCGCTGCGGAGAACCGCTCCGCGTACGGGCCGGTGTGAACCTCGCAGACATGGAAGCCCGCTTCGTACGCCGCGGCGATCTGCCGTTCCTGCGCGTCGATAAACGCGGAAACTACGCAGTTTGCATCGGAGAGGCGGGCGACTGTTTGCTTGAGTCGAGCGAGCTGGCCCGCGACGTCGAGCCCGCCCTCGGTAGTTACTTCATCGCGGCCCTCGGGAACCAGCATCGCGGAATGAGGTCGAGTGTGAACGGCGAATGCGACCATTGCATCGGTTGCCGCCATCTCAAGGTTAAATCGAACGCGGCAGGTGGCACGGAGCAACGTAACATCGCGGTCGGTGATGTGGCGGCGGTCTTCTCGAAGGTGGACTGTGATTCCATCCGCGCCACCAAACTCGGCCTCGTTCGCGATTCGCACAACATCGGGCTCGCCATAGTCGGCGCTTTGCCGATACCGCGCTTGGCGGATGGTGGCCACGTGGTCAATATTTACCGAGAGTTGAGGCATGTGCTACGGTAGGGTATGGACATCAGTGCCCTTGCACGGAACGAGGGTTGGAACGCATCGCTGGCCCGGCAGACCAGTGGTTTGGACTGCCGGGTTGCGGGCCTTCGTGCTTTGCTTGCGACTCTGCTCATTGTGCTCGCGGCGGGAGGGTGTCGGAAAAAGTGCACGCCGCCGCCCGAGCAGGGCGCGGTGCCCGTTCGAGCCCCAGCGGCTAACGGCGAGGAAGCAGCTTCGGGTGACAGGTCAACGCTTCCCGTCACTCAACTCAGCGGCGATACCGACCAGAATGATGACGGATCTCTGAGCAGAAATGAGGGAGCCTTGACGAAGCAGCCGTATCTCTTTGTAGATCGCCACCTCACCCCCGACAAAACACTAATTACGTTGCGCGGTGAGTCGTTCGCGGCGGGGGGAGTCGTGCTAGACTCGCTGACCACTTTGGTGCGTCCTGAGTTAGTCGCGGGGGCGAGAGCGGGGATCGAAATTCATATTACGATTCCGAGTGAGCAGAGCAGGCCGGATGCACCGCCAGCCCGGATGGGTGCGTCGTTTGGTCGGAGCATCCAAGACGAGGATGGGAAGCCGCTGGGTCTTTATCTTCAGATCCCCGCCGAAGGCGTGCCAGAGAGCCCGAGCGTGTTGGTTTGGCTACGCGAGGGCGCTGGCGCGAGCTATAAACGGGCGGTCTATGTGCCGGCGGCGGGAGCGATGGTCGAGGCCATCCATATATTAGGTTTAACATATGTTGTGCAGGTGGGCAGCCCTGGCGGTGGTGTTGAAGTTCGGCTTGCTCGCCCCGACGAGCCGCGGGCTACTGCGCTCGCGGGCGCAGATGTAATCATTGTCAGACAGCAAGTTCCGGGCCGTTTCGGGATGACGGTCATGCACAGTGTGCCCATCGACACTGGGGTCGCGGTTACGCTGCCCCTGAAGCTTGGCTGCATCGACGAGCAGGGGGAGACCAGCCTGATCGAGATCCCGCAGACGTCGCTCGGCAAAAAATGACTTGTGGTGAAACGCCGCGTGTATCCCGGCTGGTGTGCCGACCGCCCATATGTGGCATACAAATCAATCTTTAGTCCAAGCCACTTGTCAAGGCTTTAAGAGCGATTCGCCGCTCATCTCCGCTGGTTTTGGCAAGCCAATAACGTCCAAGATCGTGGGCATAATGTCGGCTAATCGTCCCCGCCCCTCACGGGCTGCGGGGTTAAACCACCTGGCCACAACCGTGTCGCCACGAAGCTTACGACCCTTGAGGCGATCACTCACCAGGACAAGCGGTACATCAAAGGTCGTATGCGCGGTGTGCGGGGCGTTGGTAATCGGATCAAACATCTGCTCCGCATTGCCGTGGTCAGCAGTTACGATGAGCGAGCCGCCCAGTGCGAGAGTAGCTTTGACAATCTGGCCCACGCACGCGTCAACCGTTGCACACGCCGTGATGGCGGCTTCAAGCACGCCGGTATGACCCACCATATCGCAGTTAGCAAAGTTAACAATTAGTACTTGCTCACAATCTGGCGAGGCCAGGCGTCCGAGCACCGCCTCGAGCACCGCCTGTGCTGACATCTGCGGGAGTAAGTCGTAGGTAGACACGCGGGGGCTTTGAGGATTCTGCCTTGACTCGCCGGGGAAGGGCTCGTCTCGATAGTCGTTGAAGAAAAACGTAACATGCGGATACTTTTCGGTCTCCGCGCAGCGGAACTGGCGCAACCCATTTTTGCTTATGTACTCACCGCCGATGTTAACCATTTTGGGCGGCTTGGGGAACGCTGTTTGCACAAAGGGCGCGAGCTCTCCCCAGTAGGCGGTCATCGTAACATAAGTAATATCGAGCTTGTTGCCCCGTTCAAAGCCGATCTTCCCCGAATCAGGGCTTGGCTTGACTTTACCCCACTGCTCATCAGGGAAGACGAACGCCGCGGAGATTTCACGCGGGCGGTCGCCCCGATAGTTGAAGAAGATTACCGAATCACGGTCACGGATGCGAGTTAATTGGGCCGCGGCGGGGGTTGCGCCGATCATGCGCGGCGTGATGAACTCATCGCCCTTCAGGTTGCCGCCCGTGGGATTCGCGTAGTAATCTTCGATGGCGGCGGTGACAGTGGGGAAGGTCGGCACGGGCGAGGAGCTGTGAGTGCCGGTGAGCGTTGCGAACGCAGCGGAGACCCGTTCCCAACGATAATCGCGGTCCATCGCGTAGTAACGGCCCATGATACTAACGATTGCTCCCGCGCCGGTCTTGGCGAGTTCGCGCTCCACTTGCGCTGCGAACTCCTTGCCGGTGAAGGGCCCGGTGTCGCGGCCATCGCTGAAGAGATGGATGTACACCTTCATCTGCCCCATCGCCTTGCAAGCGCGGACGCAAGCGTAGAGGTGATCGAGCATGCCGTGTACGCCGGCGTCGGAGTTAATGCCCATGAGGTGAACACCGCCGCCGCGTGCGAGCGAGCTGGTAATCGCCGAGGCGATCACTAAGTTATGTTCGAGTCCGGCCCGGCAGGCTTTGGTGATCGCCACGCTTTCTTGATCGACGATCCGCCCCGCGCCGATGTTCTGATGGCCCACCTCGCTGTTGCCCATCGTTCCTTCGGGGATGCCAACATCCTCGCCACTGGTTTTTACGAGCGTGCTGGGATAGTCTCGCATCAGCGCATCGCTTACCGGCGTTAAGTTACGCTCGCCCGCCAACTTAATCGCGTTGAATGCATCGTGCTCGGGGTTAGGGTTGCTTCCCCAGCCGTCGCGGATAATAAGAACGAATGGGGTGTTGTCGGGCATGGGGAGCTGGATGGCGATGTGCGGGATTGCGATAAGCGGACGCTAAGGGGGGAGGGAGATGGCGACCGATTCGGGTCGGGCTTGGGCAGTTTACAAGTAGTAGTTTTAAACTTTACTGTCGCTAGCGTCACTCATGAGTTTACATTTCAAGCAACTGGGCGATAAACATCGCATGGCTGCGCTGGCCCATACGGAAACACGAAAGCTCAAACTTTTCGTTGGGCGAATGCACACGATCGTCGTCAAGACCAAAGCCCATAAAAATAGTGTCCAGGCCCAGCTTATCCTTGAGCATTCCCGCCACGGGAATCGACCCGCCGCTTTTGATCAGAGCGGGTGTCTTACCCGTGGCCTTCTTGATGGCGCGGCTCGCCGCGGCGAGGATGGGCGATTCGGTGGGAACCGTCACCCCGAAACCGCCGTGATGGTCGTTGAGTTCCCAGCGGCAGCCCGGCGGCGTGCGTTCCTTGAGCCAGGCGAAAAAGAGTTTGGTTATCTTTTTGGGGTCTTGGTCGGCCACGAGTCGGAAACTTACCTTCGCGCTAGCCTTGGCCGGAATTACGGTCTTGGCCCCCGCGCCGGTATACCCGCCCCAGATTCCATTCACCTCTGCCGTGGGCCTCCCCCACTCCCGCTCCATTGCGGTGAATCCTGCCTCGCCGATATCCGCGGCCGGGGGCAGACCGATTTTTTTGAGCGCATCTTTCTGACTAAACTTCAGTTTACCCCAGTTGGCTCGCTCTTGCTTAGTCAGCGGGCGCACATCATCGTAAAAACCTGGAATCGTGATCTTACGCTTTTTATCGTGCAGCTGGGCGAGCACGCGAGTAAGCTCGGTGATGGGGTTGGGGCATCGCCCGCCCCACAGGCCGCTGTGCAGATCCTGGTTCGCCGCGTGGAGTGTAATTTCGGTATACGCCAAGCCCCGCACGCCGTACGTAATGGCGGGCTGAGTGCGCCCCAGCATCCCGGTATCGGATATCAAGCAAACATCGGCCTCTTTGAGTTGTTTGCGATAGGCATCTACGAAGCCCGCCAGGCTCGCTGATCCGCATTCTTCCTCGCCCTCGAGCATCACGGTGAACTTCGCGCCACCAGTGGCGTGCCCTGTAGCCGCCTTCCATGCCCGGCAAGCTTCGATAAACATCATAACCTGACCCTTGTCATCCACAGCACCACGAGCCACGATTCGTTCGCCCGGTCCGCCTTTGGCTTCTGCTGGCTTGATCACCGGCTCAAAGGGCGGGCTGTCCCACAAATCAAGGGGATCGCAGGGCTGGACATCGTAATGGCCGTAGAAGAGGACGTGAGGGCCCGCGTAACCGGGCGCGGAATCCAACGTCGCCAGCACAATCGGGTGTCCGCTGCCCGCAGGCTTTCCGACTTCTATTAACTTAGCATCGAACCCGAGGCCGATGAGCTGGTCCGCCGCCCATTGTCCGGCACTTCGCACGTGGTCTTTGTACGCCGGATCGGTGCTGATACTGGGAATCTTGAGCCACTCTAAGAGTGTGTTGACCGCCCCCGCGTCGTTTGCATCCAGTGCTGCCAGGACCTGATTCGTAACATTAACATCGGCCATGAGTGGGTGCCTTTGGAGTACGGTGAGGGTGAGTGAGTAAAGAGCGAAGCTCGTCCGCAGGCTTGCTCCGGCGCGGCCTTCGCTTTAATGGCCGCCTTGGCCGAACACAGGGTAAAGCGTAGTTCGCGTCGTTGCCCGCAGTGAACTTGTCCTCACCCGCTGACGACCTGAGCCGCTAGGTATAGTGGCCAACGGCCGACTAACTCGCGCTACGCTCCTTGCACGTGACATCACCCCCGACAAGCCCACCCGCTCAACCCTCCAACTCATCACCGGGCGAGGGAGCACGGAGAGTCAGTGGCGCGGGTGCCCGCGGCGATGCCCAACCACCGCCGCGGGCTGGCTCTGCTGGCTCAGCTCCCTTAACCCGTCTGCCCCCCGCTGCTGTTCACGCGGCTCCTGTTCCGGCTATGTCTGCCTCGGATGCGGCTGCTGCCGACCTGTGGACAACGCGGCGTCTGATGACTTGGATGATCGAAACTTTCACTCGGAAAGATTTAGACTCGCCTCGCATTCAAGCCGAGATGCTGCTTGAACATGTATTCGGTTGTAAGCGGCTCTCGCTCTACACCGATCCGGATCGTCCGGCGAGTGCGATCGAACGCGGTCAACTCCGCGATCTGATCGGGCGGGCACTTAAGAACGAGCCGGTGCAGTATCTGGTGGGTGAGGCAAAGTTCTTTGGTTTGGATATTTGCGTTGATAGGTGTGTGCTGATACCCCGTCCATCAACGGCGACCATTGTCGAAGAAGTGTTACAACATCGCCGAGCCATTTCGACAACCGGGCAAAGCAAGGGCGACGGTGTCTTAATTATTGATGTCTGCACGGGAAGCGGCTGCATCGCTATCGCCCTGCTGAAGAACTTGCCTGCTGCGCGCGCCGTCGCCACCGATATCTCCGGCGATGCCCTTGAAATAGCGAGGAAGAACGCGGCTAAGCACGGTGTCCTTGACAGAGTGGATTTTCTGGAAGGAAACCTGCTCCTAGCACTTGAACAACACCCGGCCACACGAGGCGAGCGATCCGCCGACTACTTGGTTTCCAACCCGCCCTACATACCTGACTCTGAGTGGGTCTCCGTGGAGGCTAACGTAAAAGATTACGAACCACACTTGGCACTCCGGGGTGGAGAGGACGGCCTCACGTGCGTTCGCCCATTGTTTGAGGGTGGACCGAGGTTTCTGAAGGAGAATGGACTTATGCTGGTTGAAGTCGCGGCGAGCCACATCGAACAAGCATCTGAACTTGCGAAACAATCGCTACACAACGTGCGAACGCTGAAGGATATTGATGGACTGCCTCGTGTTGTTGTGGGAACGGGGTCAGGAATCCACGGTCAAACGAGCGCGCGGCCTTGACGCTCCCCGGAGGATCTTTTGCGTTACTTCAGTTGATGAAAGTGGTACAACCGCAGAGTTTCAAACGAGGCAACTCGGTGCTTTACTTTACATTCCGCGATTGGTGGACGATTGAGGCTGGGGGAGGGGGGGTGGAGAGTGTCAGACGCAACGTAAGCTTTTTAGTCACTTATCCGCTGAAGCCTGATCTGCTTGGAGACCCCCGATTACTATCGATGATAAGTTTAACCCAGTTCTGAGAATAACGCCAGCCGAGAGGCCGCAGCCGTCGCTGCGGATACTGCACATCTCGACCCGGATGATCTTGGGGGGCTCGCAAGAGAACACCGTGCTTTCATGCGAGGGTCAGGCGAGGGAGGGTAATCGAGTTCACCTGGCATTCGGACCGATTTACGGCCCGGAGGGATCGCTGCTCGCGCGGGTGGAAGCTTTTAATGCACGCGTTCTCGCGGGCACTGAGCCAGCGGGCGCGACAGCAATCGTAACACATATCGTGCCCAATCTCGTTCGCGAGGTCCAGCTTCGGAAAGATTATAAAGCGCTGGGTGAACTTGAACAACTTATTGCTCGGATTCTGCCCGACGTTGTTCATACCCATAGCAGTAAAGCGGGAATCTTGGGCCGGCACGCGGCGTATGCGGTGCGACGCCGCGGGGGTGGTCTCATTGTGATGGGCTCGGACGTGCTCGGGAAGATGCGAATTGTGCATACGATCCACGGACCGCCATTCATGCCCTCGCCCACGCCCTCGCGGTCGGGAGCCAAAGCCGGGCTGGGTGCTCGCTTCCGAATTGGGGTCAACAACTACATCTACACGCTTGCAGAACGGCGCGCCGCCACCCGGTGCGATAGGATCATAAGCGTTGCAGATGCTATGACGGCGCAGTTTCTGGCCAAAGGCATCGGATTACCCAAGCAATTTATTACGATCTACTCGGGAATGGAGGTTGAGACGTTTACGCATCCACCCGCGGGCGAGGACCGACGCGTTGCGAGGCAGGAACTGGGGGTTGGTCCGTCCGATATGTTGATCGGCACGGTGGCGCGGCTTGCGGAGAACAAGGGGCACGATGACTTGCTCGATGCGGTTGCTCCCCTGCTCAAAGCAAGAAACGACGTGAAGTTACTTTGGATCGGAGATGGCTGGTGGCGAGCTCGCCTGTTGGCCCGCATCCGTAAGTTAGGACTTACATCCAGCGAGATCGACCTCCCCGGAGGAATGAACCGCGAGGGGCGGGTGTTGCTCACCGGCTTGGTGCCGCCCGATCGGGTGCCCCCTCTGCTGCGAACGCTGGACTTGCTTGTCCACCCGAGCGCGCGGGAAGGGTTGCCGCGAGCGGTGCCCCAGGCTCTGCTATGCGGAGTCTGCCCGATTGCTTATGATGTAGATGGCACAGGCGAAATCTGCAGGGAGTTTGAGACCGGCCGGCTGGTGCGACTCGGCGACATCGAAGGCCTTCGCGCGGCAATCACATGGGCGCTGGAAAATGAAGTCGCGCGGAGCGCGCTGGCTGAACGAGGCAAGCGCGAGTGCCTCATTAAGTTCTCGGTCGAGGAGATGATAAAAGAGCTCGACAAGGTCTACCGCGAGCGACTCGATTAACCTACAGGTCGATTCCCCGGTAGCGAAGTGGTGCAAACGGGCAAAGACCCCCTGATTGGAGTTCGCAGGGCTTGCAGCCATGGGACCGATGGTCGGTTTATAAGTAAATGCCTCTGCCCACGAACAGTCTTTCCCGCTTCATGTCAACAAAGATAAGGCCGCCCGGTTGGGCGGCCTTTTTATTAGCTTTAACAATAATGCGCATTAAACGTGACGAATCAGGTCACTAGTCTGCCACCCCTGCTATCGGGTATGGGGCCGCCGATGCAGAAGAGGCCGTCGATCACCGCTCCTGCTTCCACGACGAGGCCTTTGGCCTTCACCGGGCCGCGCAGGTGGCTCCGCTTACAAAGCCGGACCGTGCCCGCGCTCTCCACCGATGCTTCCAAATGGCCCTGCACCTGGACATCACCGCCCGCGGTGACCTGCCGCGTAATGCTCCGAGCCTTCTGCATAATTACAACGCTGCCGCAGGTTAAAAGTTTGCCGCCGGTGGGGCTCGCATCGCGCACCGTGAGGTCGTCAAGGATCAGGCCTTTATAACATTTAGGGCAGCTCGTAGTTCGTGCCTGCTCGGGCACCTCGATCGCCGCGCTGCAGTGGTAACAGATCACGGCGCGTAATTGTGTAGACATAACTCTTCTCCGTACAGCAGCAGTTTAAACGGTGATATGCAACTCATTACGCCGCGGAGACGCGGGCTGCCCAGTCGTGGTGCTCTGAAAGCTCAGACATCTGTGATGTCTGCGGCTTGGCTTCGAGGGCACTTGTAAGCTTCTTCTGGGCCTTGAGCACAGCCTCCGGGCCGACAGCAACATGCCCGGTAAACGCCGCGCCTTCAGCAACGATCAACGCCGCGGCGGCGATATCGCCCCGGACCACGGCGTTCGCGGTAAGTTGTAACTTTTCGCTCGCGATAAGATCACCGTTCACCGCACCGTCGACGATCACGGTCGGAGCATGAACGGTGGCGCTGCAATCAGCACCTTGGCCGATGTGTATCTGAGCGTTAGAGCTGATCCGGCCCTGAACGCAGCCCAAAATCTGAGAAGGTCCTTCAAGTTCGAGTTCGCCACGCAGCTTGGCACCCTTGCCGATAATGGTGACGTTGCTATCAGAGACATCGATTTGTTGAGCAGCCATTGGGTTAAGACTCCGTCTTCGCCGCGGCTTAATGCGGCTGTTTCCACCTACCACCCGGAATGTTCCACACTCCGCGAACAGCCGGTGATCGCGAGCGCGATCAAGACCGGTGATAGAAAAAGTATCGGCGTGATTTGATAGTCTTAGCGCAAAAACGACCGCTCGCGCAAGTGACGCGTGGGCGGGCACCCCCCCGTTAAGGCGGAATGCCGGGTTGATGTGCAATGAAGGTGGTCCGGGAGCGATGCAGCCCGCCGACATAACTACTGGCGGCGATTCCTCAGCGGACTCAAAGCAAGTCGGCGATTTGAATTGCGTTCTGCGCGGCACCCTTGCGGAGCTGATCCCCACATACCCAAAGGCACCAATGCCTTGAACGGCCTGAGGCATCGAACCCCGCAGCGGGATCAACCCGAATTCGCCCCACCCATACATCATCGCCCCCGGCAGTTTTGAGGGGGGTTGGAAACTTATTTCCAGCCCGGTCGTCCAGCACCCGAACCCCGGGCTGATTGACGAACGCTTCGCGGACCTGTTGCTCGGTCACTGCGGTAGCAAGCCGCAAAGCGATCGACTCGCTGTGGGCGCGATAGACGGGCACGCGGATGCAGGTGGGAGTGATGGTAACTTTATCACTATTCCAGATCTTGTGGGTCTCTTTAATTAGCTTTGTTTCTTCTACGTTCAGGCCGGTTTCAACGTCGACCGCGCTGTTATGGCTGAAGACGTTAAACGCACACTGCTCGTCAAAGACCTTCGCTATCACCGGGGCTCCCGCGAGCGACGCCGCCGCCTGCTCCCTCAGTTCGTCCATCGCCGCAGCACCCGCGCCCGAGACTGCCTGATACGTGCTGACGGTGGCGTGCTCTACGCCGAACCGTTTGTGGAGAGGGTGGATCGCCATCAACATAATAATCGTTGAGCAGTTGGGGTTGGCGATTAAGAGCGGGGTGCTTGTGCCCCTGGGAATGGCCTCCGGGTTTACTTCGGGCACCACCAGGGGCACGGCGGGGTCCATGCGGAAGGCGGAGGAGTTATCTACGACGTGGCTACCCGCTTTCATCGCAATCGGCGCGAACTGCTTTGAAATTCCCGAGGTGGCGCAGAAGATGCTTACTTTAACGCCCGCGAACGAGGCGGCCGTGAGCTCCTGTATCGTGATCTCGCCGCCGTTGTAAGACACCCTTGAACCGGCCGAACGCGCTGAGGCCAGCGCGACGATGCGATGCGCTGGGAACTTACGTTGCTCCAGAATAGAAAGAGCTTCACGACCTACCGCTCCCGTGGCACCAACGATTGCAATAAGTTCAGACATAAGCACACATTCGATTTGAGTCAACGTTATCTAACTACACACGCCTGCCCTCGCCACTTGTTACACAACAAACGCCGGTGAGGCCCGATGTCCCTGATTAAACTGCCACGCGGCGGATGCCTTCACCCCTACGTCCGGAGAACCGCCCGGCGACTGCGCTGCTGGCTCCACGCCAGCCCGCACAAAAGCCCTGTCTAGGTCCGCGGTTAAATCGCGTACGTCTTCGATCCCGATGCTCAGCCGCACGATATCTGCGGGGAAATGGCGTGCCTCGCGCACCGCGGCGGGAATACTCGCGTGAGACATATTGCACGGAAGACTTGCGGATGACCCCACGCTACCGAAACTCACCCGTATGCCGAAGAGTGTTAAGTTCTCGACGATGCGCTGCGACAGTTGGGCATCGCCGGTTTCAAAGCAGACCACCGCGCCGGTGCCGCTCGCTTGCCTGGCATGAACCTCGGAGTTGGGCTGGCCGGGCAAGCCCGGGAAGAGCACGCGAGCGACCCCCTTCTTCCCCCAAAGGTGCATCGTAATTATGTTCGCACTGCGCTGCTGACGTTCCAGCCGCAAGTCCAGGGTCTTAAGCCCACGCAGGAGCAGGTAGCAATCGTGTGGGGCGAGCCCCGCCCCCTCGCCATTCTGTATAAGGTATAAATCCCTGGCCAGAGAAGCGTCCTTCACGCTTACGATGCCCGCCATGACGTCGCTGTGGCCGCAGAGGTACTTCGTGGCAGAGTGAACTACAAAGTCCGCGTCCAGACCCAGTGGTTTCATGAGCAGTGGTGAAAGGAAAGTGTTGTCTACGCAGAGGAGCGCGTTGCGTTCGTGGGCGAGCCTCGCGATTGCTTCGATATCACAGACCCGCATGAGCGGATTGCTTACTGATTCAAGAAACACCAGCCGTGTGTCGGCCGAAAACGCCTTGGTGGCAGTACTTATGTCCGTCAGATCGGCGTAGCGAACTTTCACACCGCGACGAACCAGAATCTGCGACAGGAGCCGGTAGGTGCCACCGTAAAGATCGTCGCAGGCGAGCACCTCATCACCCGGGCTTAGTAGGTTCATAACGGCCGTAATCGCCGCCAATCCGCTGGCAAAAGCGAAAGACCGACCGGATAGCGAAACGCCCTCAAGATAAGCCATCTGCCTCTCGAGCACATCGCGGGTGGGGTTGCCGCTGCGAGTGTAATCATAACGTCCGAAGCCAGCCGCGCTCTCCTGATCAAAGGTAGCGGTCTGGTAAATCGGCGTGCAGGTCGCGTGAAATGGATCGCCAGGACACACATCAAACGCGACGAGCCGTGTTGCCTCTTTCAGTTCGGGATGATCATAATTTATCACGCGGCTACCTCGCCGATGTTCTCTTCATCTTCGCTTACGTTTTCGCCGCGAAGAATCTCGAACAAGTCACCCATGATGCTCTCGGCGGTGGGCCAGCGGCCCGCGCCGCGCCCCGTCACCACCGAGCGCGAACCATCTTCCATTGTAATCACTGCGCAGTTTTGCTCATCGTGAACCTGCGCGAGCGGATCATCGCTGGGCAGGATGAGCGGCGCGACAGTGGCGTGTGTTAAGCCGCGCGGACACGTAATATGAGCTACCAACCGGATCGCGCCACCCTGAGCCGCCGCTTGAGCCGCATGGTTTGGCGTGAGGTGCGAGATACCCATTCGCTTCACTTGGTTCGGGAAGATCGGGTGGCCGAACGCCTCGCGCGCGATCAGACACGCCTTCGCCGCGGCGTCGTGACCATCAATATCCGCCGATGGATCAGGCTCTGCGAATCCCGCGTCCTGCGCTTTCTTGATAGCTTCAGCGAAGCTAATGCCCCGCGCTAACTGCCCGAGCACAAAGTTGGTCGTTCCGTTGACCACGCCGCGAACCGTTTGAATCCGGCCACGTTTGGCGGCATTTCGCACCGCTTCGAGGATTGGAACGCCGCCGCCCACAGCCGCGCTGTACAACAGCCGGCCGCCGGTTTCACGACGGATCGCGGCGAACGTATCAAACTCGTGAGCGAGCACGGCTTTATTAGCGGTTACAACGTGCTTGCCTGACTTCAACGCCTCGCAAATAATTTCTTTAGCTGGCGTGAGGCCCCCGATGGTCTCGATGATAATATCCGCACCGCTACCAAGGGCTTCACGCCAGTCGCTCGTAAGCAACCCATCGGCGATTCCCTTCCCCTGATGCTTCTTAACATCGCGAACGCACACCTTGGTGATCTCGAAGAAGTTCTGCTGTCCGCTCACTCGGTCGTACACGCCCCGGCCCACGATCCCCGCGCCGATCAGTGCAACTTTCACCGGCGTGTTGCGGAGTGGCTTATCGGCAAAGGCGCTATTACCATCCCAAACCCATGTGGCCACGCGCTGACCCGCGGCACCAACGCCGAACTTAAGTCGCACGTCACCCGCGTACCGCACCGCTTTGTGCTGCACGATCTTCTCGGGCATCTGAAGAATATCTTCATAACTTACGCGCTCATACCGCTTTGCTTCGCGTGGGAACTTCGCCGGGTCGCGGTCGTAAAGCCCATCGACATCTTTGATCAAGACAGCCTGCTGAGCACCCAACTGCCCCGCGATAAACAACGCTGTGTAATCAGAGCCCCCTCGCCCCAGCAACGTAACGCGCCCCATCTCATCACGCCCGATGAATCCGGGAACGACAAGCACGGGCTTGTTCGCCAACGCCCGCTTAATATTCTCAACATCAAGCCCCGTAGGCTTGCTGTCAGTTGCGCTGCCGAGCGTCTTTAGACCCATTCCCGCAGAGTCTAACACATTGGTCGGGATTCCAGCTTGGTCAAGCGCAAGTCCGAGCAACGCCACCGCCTGCCCCTCGCCCAGCGAAGCCAACGCCGCGACCGCATACGGATCGGCGTTCTCTCCGTAGCGTTTGGAGTGATTCAGCAATCGATCGGTTTCGCCGCTGAACGCAGACACAACCGCAACAACGTGGTTCCCCTGCCGGATGTAGCGATAGATCTCGTGAACCGCTCGCGCCAGCAGCGATTCGTTCGCTAAGATCGAACTGCCAAACTTAAGCACAGTGATGGGGTTGGTCATGGCCAGAATCTCTCTGTTTTCGCCCGTCTGAATCCAGGCAGGTGGCCGCTCCACGAGCCGCGTAATCAGGCGGGCGAAAGGGTACCTTCGCGCCGCTGCTCTCGCCGCCGCGTCGGCTAGTTTCGACTTAAAGCACGCCGCTTGACGATCCGCCAAGGACGCTGCGCCGCAACGCCTCGTTCCAAAAATAGCCTCAAAACTCATCTCACACCCCCCGCCGTGGCATTGGCTCCATTAAGGGGGCCGCGAGATACGTCCTGGCTAACTTCGGAGATGCTACCACAATCCGTCCGGCGGACATCTCCTCGCGGCACCGAGCTAGCGCTCGCCCAAGTATCGGAAACCGGCCGTGAAGTCTGAAGGGGGACTCTGAGGTCCGCGCCCTTTCGGGACTCTTTTCCCGTGCTATC
>Ga0105044_10004802_pt1 | contig 18575 bp, 17 predicted proteins | sample MAT01_FD_78092 | JGI IMG/M metagenome (GOLD analysis project Ga0105044, IMG submission 78092) | Freshwater microbial communities from Lake Fryxell liftoff mats and glacier meltwater in Antarctica - MAT-01 | ecosystem: Environmental > Aquatic > Freshwater > Ice > Liftoff microbial mat | place...
ACCCCAACAGCCACTTGACTCAAATCCTTCGATGAATTTATCCCAGTGACACCTGTCGCCGTAAATTATTACACATGTAATATAACCGCCCCTCGGAAACGGCCGCTTTAGGGACAGGCTCTCTCCTAAGGATTGCGGCACCAATTGAAGCTGCCCCTTGGTGAAAAACGCCACCGTGCCCGTGTCGCGGGCGGTTCCCAGGGTCTCCAGGCCGGATCAGCGAAGAGCGACGGAATTCGTCCGCAGCTCTTCCCACTGTACGCTTAACCGATACTCGCCCCGTACTTTGTTTTGCAACTCAACCCGCCACTCCACGCCGCTCGCCGAATTCGTCTGATCCCGCCGCCGCACCCCGGCCCCGGTGATTTCGACATTTCGCCAAGCCACGGGCACGCGGAGTCGAAATTCCTTCAACGGCGCGTTCTGAACTTCGTAACGCACCAGCGACCGGCCAGTCACTCGCGTCTCGCCAACCGTCAACACGGTGGCCACTTCCGCGCGAACCCAGGAGTCCAACCCTTCCGCTGCCACCGACAAGGTCCACGCCGCCATCGGTCCCGGCTCGGCGGCCAGTTGCTTGAACGCCAGCAACCCCGCACCTGAGCCGGCTCCGGGCATCTGCGCTGCCGGAATCTCCGTCAAAGCCGTCCGGGAACTAACTTTCAGTCCCACGCCCGGTTCAGCCGCCACCGACACATAACCATTAAGTGTGTCCACCCCGAGCGGATGCACGCCGATCAGATCCAGCACCGGCAGCAGGTTGGTCAACGTTCGGACCAAACTAACCTGCACCTGGATCTCCCCCAACGTGCGCTGCTTCAACCGCAATTCCAGCACCCGCCCCAAACTATCGGTCTGCTCGGTCCAACGTTCCATCGCGGGACAACTCACCGAATCTACCCGGACGTGATCCGGGAGCGCCAAGCGCAGACTGAAGACACCGGCCCGGCTGACGGCTAAGTCCAAGTGCGAGGTGACAGCGACCTGTTCGAAGCCCACCTGGAAGGTGTGGCGCGCGCTGCTTTCAATCCGCGGGGTCAAGACTTCCGCTCGAACGACCAGATCGAAGTCGGTCCGGAGAAATCGCCAGGCGCTCGCCACATTCAGCTTCGCGTCACCAAAGGCGGACCCGAACTCTCCCGACTCGGTCCGCTCCAAGCCGTCCATCCGTTCGAAGGTAAGTCCCAGTTCTTCGCCGACCCGGACGGCCACCAAACCAGTGACCCGTTTGACGTCCAGTGGCTGCGGCAAGACGACGGAGATGGAAGTGGGTAACGCTTCCAAGGGCGCCTCGGTTTCCAGGATGACCTGCACTCGTGGTGCCGACTTAGTTAACTGCAGGAGGATTTCGGCTCGCCGGGGGTCGGCGTACGACCAACTCCGTACGAACTCACCACTGGCCCGTAACACGCGCTGCCCTGCCGGTATTCCCACCCGCAACGAGCGCAATTCACCCTGGGGCGTGGTGAAATCCAATTGTGTCCGGGTTGCGGTGACGCCGTTGCCCAGGGTGACCAGGGCGACCTCGTGAGCCAGAATCGTCGCCCCGGTTTCGGACGCCTTCCGAAGTCGGGGCGTCCAGGCCAAGGCCATCCGCTCGGTGGCCCCGAGGATGGCTTCGAGTTGGGTGTGTTCGCCAGCCGGCGTCCGGATAAACGAAACCGCACCGGGGAATTCGACCTCGGCGTCGGGTTCCTCCAACTGGAGTGAGAGTCGCGTTCCCAGGGCCGGCGGAATCCCGAAATCCAACGTTCGCCGACCGATGTCACCGCCAAGCTTCACCAGCAAGGTCAGCTGCACGGTGGCGGTCCCCGGAGTCGGCAGCAACACACCGACCCGATCGCCGTCACGCCATAGTCGAGCCTCACCCGTCCGATTCGTAAACGACTGCACGGCCACTTCCGGACCAAATAAGGAAACCGTCTGATTGGTGCCCGCCGAACTGAACTCAAGCGTGGCCTCAAGGCGAGCCACCCGCTCGCCCGCCGTCCCCACCAGAGTTGTTCCGACCACGGAAACTCGATGAGAGCGAACTCCCTGGTTCGCCCCATTCACCAGGGAATCCCCAGTCGCTGGAAAGGTGCTAACCCAACTCAGGAAGGAGAACAGCAGAGCCAGATTCACCTGGCCCGCCGCTGAATCGGTTCCCGGCACGCTCGGTCCGGGCGTGCGATCGGCTGTCGATGCGGCCGTCACGACGTTCCGTCGGCGCCGGACCCACCAAAACGAGAGCGCCCACAACAGCAGGAGCAACCCCAGCATGGGGACGCCCGCAATCAACACGACATGCAAAGCCCGCCAGCCGATGAAGAGCGAAACCGTCGCGATTAACGCCAAACCACCGCCGATCGCCAGCCACAGGGCACTGGGCTCGTCCCGCCTCCAATGCCGCCAGAGAATCAGGAGCCCCGTTAGAAAGGCGGCGAATTGCAGAAGGGTGCGCAGAACAACGAAGGCTTTGGCCGACATGACCGAAATCTGGACCGTCGGTGGCTTCTCACTGAGATTCAGAACACGGGTAAATTGAAACGCCCGGCCCGTCTTGGGCACGTCGATCTTCAAAGACCGAAGACCCGCCACCGTGGGAAGTGCGGGTGCGCCCGGCTCTCCATCTGCTTTTCCGGCGGTCGCCGCGGCGGCGGTCTGAGCCAGTGGCGGCAGCGTGGTTTGATCCGCCGCTTCGAACTTTCGAGGAGCCAGCCCATAGCGACGGGCCAAAATAGGATCCATCTGATAAAATTTTGTCGTCGATTCTTCGGTTTGTTCGACCCGCTGTTCGGGGACGCTGGCTCGGTTTTGCCCCTCGGCTGGCCGACTGGCGGTCAACTCCTTCGCCAACAACTCGTCGAAGCGTACCGAAGTCACGTGCTGAACACTACCATCCGCGAACAACACCTCACGCTGACCTTCCACCACGGGTCCGTAGGCGATGAGCGCGTCCGGCTGCGCTTCCGACTTGCCCGCCCCGACCCACGTGTAGGCCTCGCCGGTGGTCGGATGGACCAGAATCCGATCCGTGCTCAGCTCGCTCCTCATGGCGTTGAAATCCGGCGGCAGTTTGCCGTCGTGGTCGGTGGCAAAGATCCGCGCCGCCAGACCAATATTTTTCAGATTGTTAACCGACGAGATCCGGTTCGCCTTCGCTTTCGCCTTGCTCAGGGCGGGCAGCAACATTCCCGCCGCCACAAATAACAAAGCGAAGATTACCAGTACTTGCATTAGACCGCTGACCCCTTTCCTTCGACCAAGCACCCATAGCGAGCCGAGGAACCCCAGGAACACGGTCGCCAGAATCAAGCCCGCCCCGAAACGATGCCAGAGATCGGCGTACACCTGGACAAACGCGTCCCAACCGTCACGGAATCCGTACAGGGTTCCGCGGGCGACCTTCATTGTGCCGCCGAAGCCGGCCACGCGCCGGGCGGGCGGAGTGTAGAGCTCCCATTCGGCATACGTGCCCGGCGCATCGGTCCGAGGAGCGACCAACTCCAGACGCCGAGGCAGCAGTCCCCCCAACCGTCCCAACGCGCCCACCTGTTGGGCGTAGTTCAGGTCCACTGAAAACGTCTGATCCCGATCCCTACTCCGGGGTAACGACACCAAGATCCATTCCCCGTCTCGATCCGCCTTAACCGGCTCATTATTGACGGTGACACCCCAGAGCGTCGCGCCCGGCGGCAATTGAAAACGCTGATATTGCCGCTCGTTATTCTTCACCATGAAGCTCGCCTGGGTCAGCATTTCCCCTTGTTCGGTGAGTACACTGATCAGTTGGGCTCGATCCGTCACGGCCTCGAGTCCGGCCACCTGATCGTGTCGGATGACGTTCAGGGCGAGGGAGAAATTGGTTCCTTCATACCGATAGGCCAGCAGCACCGGGCGAGCGATCAGAGCGCGGTCCGTCGCGGCCAACTCCGTCGGGTCTATAACGCGCAACGGTTCGGCTACGGGCGTCGGCTTGACCTCGAGACCGGGCGCGGCGGTGACCGCGACGGTTCCATTCTCGCGTTCGACTTCCAGCGGATGCGCCCCCGCCGCTTCCAAGACTGCCTTCTTGGGATCAAACGGGTAATCATAGGTGACGACCAACGTGTAGGCTCCCCAAGCCTTGTCCTACAGAGTTAAGGTCCACAAATCCCCTTGATGTTCGGTGCGGCGCAGGTTTGGCCCGGTAAATTCGACGTTGCGCCAGTAAGCCGGCAAGCGGATCCGCAACGACGTCACGCCCTGATTCACCATGACATAGCGCACCGTCGCACTGCCTCCCACCAAACCGTCACCCAGCGTTATCAGATTGAACACCTCGGCCACCAAACGCGGTGCCAGCGTTTCCGCTGAAACGACAATCTGCCAATCACCCGTTTCCGCGCGAAAGGCTAACTGCTCATCCTGGTGATTCGGCAGTGCCGCTACGGAAACTTCCCGCACCCCTTCCACCTGCGTGGTTTTGAGGTTCACTCCGGCCACCGCCCGCACCCCGATTAGGCTGGTCGCGCGCACCGCTTCCGGCAGGCGCAATGGCCGCAAATGGATCTGCTCAGGGAGCGTGTTAAACGCCTGTTCCAACTGCACCGCTATAGAACGTTCCCCTAAGAGTCGCCGGCCAAAACCCAGATACAGGACGCCCTCTTTTACCTTCCAATTTTCCAACCCATCGGTCGTCACATCAGCGACGGTAAAGCCTTGTGGCACAATAAGCTCCAATTTGTAAATGCCGGCACTGGAAACGTTGAGATCCAGTTCGTTACGGACCCACAACCGCGATTCCTCCAAGGCGGCCTGCACCCGCGCGGTGACCTGCACGATCGGTTCAACTCGCGTTAGGTTCACCGACAGCGAAACCGGGCGAGTACTAAAACGATAGGCAGCCAGTTCCTCCGCCGCAGCATTTACCTGACGAAGCCCCGGGGTCGGCTCCAAGCGCGCGACTACATCTTCTGCCACCAGACTCAACGCCCCAGTCTCCCGCTGAACCCCGAGCGGTTGCGGCACCGACAGGACCGCCAACTCAGGGAGTCCCGCCACCGCCTGTTCCGTCAACAAGGTTAGGGTCGTGGTCGACTCCACCGGCCGAAGAAACTCCACCGACAGGACCGATCCACCCACTTCGGCAGCGATATCCCAATCGCGGAGGGCCTCGCCTTCCACACGCGTCAGAGTCTGGTCGCTGGGGAGCAAAATCCGGATTCGCGCCCCACGTCCCTGGAGCACATCGTAACGCAACGTGGTCTGATATCGCAAAACCGTCGGGGTCAGATGCACCGTCGTGCGGGTATCCACGGCCAAGAGCGCTTCGTGAATGACCTCGGTCTTTTCCCACTGCCAGCGCAACATCAGTCGGGAATCCGCCCCCAAAGCCCCGCGAAGGACCGGAAGCGCTCCTGACCGAGGACTCGATCCCACCTCCTCCAGAACGGTCCCGGACAGCAGTTGGAGTTCTCCGTGTTCCGGCCCGGTCACGGTCACGCGAGCAATCGCTGCGGGCGGTCCCCGAAACTCAATCTGTTGCCACAAACTCAATCTGTTGCCACGGCCCTGCTGTGGTCACCTTGGCCGCCAATTCAAACTCCAACCGGTGACTCCCCGGTTGCTCGGCCACCATAACAAACTGGTAGCCCTGATTCACCATCCGCCAGCCAGCCGGCTATTTCGGGGCCAACACGGCGATATCACTCTCGAAGACGGTCGCGATCAGCGCATTGGTACTCCGCGACTCCACCTCGACCGAAACCTGGAAGCGCCCCCCTTCCCGACCCACCGCCCCGTCATATTGGATTTCCCGAAACAACAAATTGGTTACGGCGTCGGTCACCACTGGAGTGACCGATTGATCCGTCCGCGGCGGGGCGGTACCGCGGGAATGGATTTGCAGGCCGTTCAGGACCGCCACGCCCCCAGCGCCCGGGTCAACGTCGATTCGGACCCATTCGTTGGTCCCCACCGCCACATCTCGGAAAACCACATACTGCCGCCCCCCCTCCCGGCCTGCTCCCGCTTTCCAACCCGCCGCGCCCGCACTGGTCATGGGACCCAGGGCAAGCGGGGTTAAACCCTCTGTTCGCAGACTGAAAACGCTGTTGTGTTCGGGCGAAACATCCGCGTCGGCGTGGCCATACAGCAGAAAATGATATCGCCCGGGCTCCAACCCCGAGACGGTTACCGTGAGCCGCGCTCCGTTCGGGGCAAACAGGAACGAATCGAACATCGGATCCCCACTGGCGTTGCTCCAGACTCCAGGGGCGTTGGTCACCGCTACCGCGACGTGACTGGCAGCGCCATCCGCATACTTAAGTGCTTCCAGGCGACCCTCCGGGACGGGTCGCATGCCCGGAGTATAGCGGGGCGAATAGTGGCTATAGACGTTCCACAGATCATTGGTTCCCAGGCCAGTTCCTGCCTGACCCAGGCGGGTAGTCACGGTGTTGCCACCGAAATCAAGATTGATCAGGGACTGGGCTCGAGTCTCCCAGGCCGTGACCAGCACCAAGCCAACGAAGGCCCAGCGGAGCAGGAAAAAGTTCATGGCGTTTAGCGTTCAAAGTGGGCACCTCCACAGCCGACAGAGCCAGCGCCTGAGGATTCCACCGGGATCTCGATGAATCCGACACCGCTTGCGACACTTTGGTCAACTGGAGGTGGAATAATATGACTAGGCAGGTGCCATGCCGGAATTAGCCCCGACCTACCGCCAACTAAACCGGGTCAACGACCCTCCAGTACTTCCCATCGAGTCAACGCGCCTCGCCACACTTTCTTAGAGTCTGTCTTAAAACTGCCAGGGCACCTGCGAAGAGGGATTTTGGTGGTGGCCAAAGGCGGCGAGGCCGGCCCATTCCCGGAGTGGGCTGTCAGGGCCGAACCAACGACGGCCATGGGCAAAAGACCCGTTGCCCGGAGGGTTTTCCAGGAAAGGGCCCGCTGGATTGGGGGAATCCACGGCCCTCATCATCATTGGGGCGACGATCGGAAAAGCGGGAGGACTCGCTCCATTCCAAAACTAAATGATTTGCACCTCAAATCGGCCGTCCAAGCGCTTGGACAGATCAATCGGATCTCCCACCGAAACTTCGAGCGGATTCACCTGATAAGCCCAGACTTCAAAATGCGTCAAACTCGCTTGCCCATAAATGGTCGTAAAAGCGCCATCCACGGCATCGGAACCATGGGCTACCTTCACCCGTCCGATGCGTTGAACATTAAAACGCGGATCAAAGGTCAACCACTCCTGCCCCAAATAGACTTCACAATAGGCGTGGAAATCCATCGCTGAGCCCGGATCCAGACATCCGATGTCAGGCAAGTGACCCGTGACATAGCGGGCGGGCAAATTGAAGGCACGACACAACGCGATGGCCGCATGGGCAAAATCCCGGCAAACTCCATAACGACGACCGATAACCTCAGAAGCCGACAAATCGGATCGCCCGGAAAGGAATCGGTATTCCACGTTGTCATGCACCCAATCGCAGATGGCTTGCACCCGGGCCAAGCCGTGGTTGAACTGACCGAATTGATTCCAAGCAAAGTCCAACAGCTTGTCCGAATCGCAATACCGACTTGGCAGAGTATACCGCAAGATGTCGGAAGGCAGTTGGGAAACAGCTAGGATGGGCCCCAGTATCACCCGATTATCGGGAACCGAAGAGACGGCTACGAGGGCGTCATGGCGAATCTCGTTGCGACCGGGCATGAGCAGGGAGCGATAGGTGATATTCCCGTGAGAATCCTGAAACTCATAGGTAGGTCGACCAATCCCAAACGAGAGCTTCTCCTGCATCACTAGGACGCTTCCCTCAAGCCGTGGTTTCAGCACGAATAGAACCGGCGTGGGTACCGACGTTTCATAGGCCAAGCTGCAGCCCACCCGGACCGTCAAATTCAATGGATTCCACCTCATAGAAAATTTCGCTTCTTAACGTAGCTCCAGCGTAAGAGTCGAAGAATTTTTTCGGTAGCACTCCTTTTTAAACTTATTGACGCCAGCACCCCTCCCTTTGAAGAGGTCTCTTAGAGCCCAAGCCTCGGCCTCACCGGGCTCACCGGGATCACCGGGCTCAATCGCCGCCTCTTCTATCACTGAGTCGAAAGGCCTTGGAACTCGGGCGGAAAGGTTGGCGCTTTGCCCGATGCGGGCCGTGGCAACCCGTAAGCGTGGGCTGCCCAAAAAAAACCAGCCGTCAGGCGGGTAATGAGACCAACCCCTGAACGAGCCATCCCTCGTTTGCTCCGTCGTCGCTTGACCCACGACCCTCCGCAGGGAATCGCGTCGAGGGCCCAAAGGAAAGAAAACGGACCCACGCCCTCTCAAATCTTACCGAGCAACAGCAAAATAATTACAATTAACAAGACAAGCCCCAACCCACCGGTCGGGAAATAGCCCCAATTTCGACTGTGCGGCCAAGAAGGAAGGGCCCCGATCAAGGCGAGAATCAGCACAATAACTAAAACAGTTCCTAACATAGTTTTTGCTTAATAAAATATACTTTGATTGGTTCGACCACTACACCCGGCACCCCGCTGGCGGGATTCGTAATCTCTCGTTTAATAATTTAGGTTGTGCGTCCATACCCTCGTTGTTCCTACTTGGTCTTGGAACAGTTGTGTCCCAAAAGATAGCCCAAGATAGCCCCAACACCCATGCCCAAAGCAATGGCCTGGTAGGGATTCTCGTGAACCATTTTATCGGCAACCTTGCCGCCTTTTAAGGCCTGCTCTCGGGCACTCTCGTAACCATCCCTACCCTGCTCCAAGGCAATTGCCAGGCGTTTACGAGCCTCGCTCACTTTATCACCCGTCACTTCAACGGTAGCCATCATCAATGCACGCGCATCTTCAGTTAATTGAACGAGGTCATTTCTGATATTGTTTGTTTCTTTGCTCATATTTTTTCGGCTCATTTTTATCTACAACTTTTAAATTGGATCGTGAAAAACCAGGTGTTCTCTTGGGCAATGCCAAACTAATTTCCACTGGCAAGACAACGCGGTCAGTCAAAAGTGCCACCCTCGAAGTGGGCGCAATCTTCAGAATTGAGTTTCTACCCCCAAACGGATTGGGAACAGATTCCTCAGCTCGAGGATCGGGCATCCATTTTCCATCAACCACTAGACAGTATTCGTAGATGCCGGGCTCCAAAACAGCCTCTTTAGTCCAGTAACCATCGCCCAATGGAACCATCGCTTTGTTTCCAGGGTTCCAATCATTGAATGTCCCCGCGACATTGACGGTGGCGGCCTCGGGATGATTGAAGTCAAAGCGAATGGTGATCAGTTGGAGACCGGGTTTGCGCGCTAGATCGTAGTAGTAGTTTCGTTTCACTGAATCTTCCCATCCGTGGGATGTAGGTGTTGTCCAACCGAAGTATGACACCAACTACAATTAAGTTAATGACAAGGAAGATTAGGGACACGGCCCACTTTTTTGAATCTCCGTCACTTTCATACGATAGGTTTAAAAGGATTTGTAATGCCATGGGGTCTTCACCCCATCGGCTTTAGCGCTCGGTCGAGCTGCCGAGTTATAACCGAACTGAAGCTAAGAGCCCGTCCGAAAACTCCGGAGGGTCCTGCGGCGAGGTGTTTTGACGGTGGGCAAGCCGGCGAGGCCGACGCATCCCCTCAGCGGGCTGTAGCGGCCGGGCCAACACCGCCCACCGGCAAAAGGACCGCCGCCCGGAAGGTGTTCGTGGAAACGGCATCGGGTGGCTCGACCGGACCCACCCACCGAGACAACGCGTCGGCCTCACCGCTTTTTCCACCATTAGTCCCGCTCGCGGCAGGCCCCTGTAAATTCTCATTCTTGCCACTAAACAATTGTTACTTGAACACTACTTTCTATAATGCCGGCACTGATTGCATAGCGCGTAAGGCCGGCCGTGTCGTGAATGTCCAATTTCTCCATCAGATGCTGCCGATGCTTCTCCACCGTCTTGAGACCAATTCCGAGTTCCCCCGCCGTCTCTTTGTTGGCTTTACCCTCGGCAATCAACTGGAGCACCTCCATCTCCCGCGAGGTCAACTTAATCAACTTCTGATGCGTCATCCCCTTGCGATCAATTGACGATGTCTTCAGCCGCTCAAGGCGTTTGGCGATAACCGCACTAAAAAACGTCTTCCCCGACTGAACCTCTCGAATTGCGCGACACACGTCTTTGGACGAGGTTTGCTTTATCAAGAATCCCGCAGCACCGGCTTCGGTTGCGTTCTTTATATACGCGTCATCGCTGTAGGCCGAGAGAATCAGCACCTTGGTAGCCGGGACGATCTTGATAATCTGCCGGGTCGCCTCCAATCCATTGAGCAGGGGCATGGCGATATCCATCAGCACCACCGCCGGATGAAACTCCTTAACCAGAGCAACGGCCTGACGACCATCCTGGGCTTCTCCCACTATTTCAAAATCGTTCTCTAGTTCGAGCATCTTTCGAAATCCCTGACGCACAATCGTGTGATCGTCCGCTAGCAAAACTGTAATCTGCTTCATAAGTATTTAATTGGAATCTCCGGCTCTTTGTGAGGTTTTTGCCCACGGAATTTGGGCAATGATGGTGGTTCCTTGGCCGGGACTCGAGTTGACGGCAAACCGCCCTCCGATCATTTCCAACCGTTCCCTCATACCCAGTAGGCCCAGGCCTTTTCTCCCCCGGGTCTGCATCAATCGCAGGGCTGGAAAGGACCTGCCATCGTCGATTATTTCCATGAGAATGCCGTCTGGCTTTTGGCTTATATTCACTTCGACTTGAGTGGCTTGAGCGTGCTTCGCGACATTGGTCAGTGCTTCCTGAGCCACTCGATACAGGGTGGTTCGTTTAGCTGCGTCCAATTGATCCACCTCCGCAAAAGCGACTAGGCGCGTCCGGATTCCCGTCCGTGCCGTGAATGTTTTCAAATGCGAGTGCAGCGCGGGAATTAATCCCAGATCATCCAATACGGCCGGTCGCAATTCGGAGGCAAACCGATGCACGATTTCCACGGACTTCTCGACCAAGCGTTGGGTAGCCGCGATGTTCCGATCAAGTGTCTTGGTACTCGACCCAGCTTCATTCTTCAGCACGGTCAATCGAATGTTGATACCCGTCAAGGTTTGAGCAATGACATCATGAAGCTCTCGGCTGATGCGTTTTCGCTCATCTTCCTGAACCCGCAGAACCTGACGTGAAAGGTCGCTCAACTGCTCCTGGAGCAGACAGGACTGCTCCAGCAACCCCTTCTGGTGCTGCTCGCTTTTCAACAGGGTTTGTTCCACCTTTTTCCGCCGAGTTATCTCCCGCTCCAACTTGCGGTTGGAGGCTGCCAGAACGGCCAAGCGCTGATGGGTTGCTTCGGCCTTTTTTCGTTCCGTAATGTTATTAAAGAAGCAGACCACACCGGGTTGGCCGGCTGGCAACGTGACCCGTTGGAGTTGCCATTCGTAAATTTCCGTCTTTCCGAGGTCCTGGCGCTGTTCCGAAAATTCAGGGGAAAAATAGGGCTGACCGGTCAGTAACGCATGCTGGAAACGACCCACGATTTCCTCGGCAATCGTCACTGGCCAAATTTGGCTGAGGATTACGGAGAGCTCCCGGCCAATTAACGGGTGGATATTGGTGAAAAGCGGACGCGCTTTAGGATTTATTTTTTGTATTCGAAGACGGTTATCCACCACGTAAACTCCGACTGGAGCCTGATCGATCAGATCCGAAAATAAGGCCTCGTTGCCGCGCAACATTGCTTCGGCCTGTTTGCGCTGCGTGACGTCTCGGATATTGCACTGGATGACCTGGATCCCATTTTCTTGATAGAGGTTGGCCACCACTTCGACTTCTAGGTGCTGTCCCCGTTGGCTTTCGAGCGGCAAATCTTCGTACCGCACTTCATGTTTCTGCCTCAACTTCCGAAACATTACCTGACTCGCAGTTTCATCTTTAAGCAGCCCGATTTCATACAATTCCTTCCCCACAAGTTGATCGTGCGGATAACCGAGCAACTGCGTCATGGACGGATTGGCGTCGATAATTCTGCGGGTCTGGGGGTCGACGAGGAGAATCCCATCGTGCGTCGCTTCAAAGACTCGACGATACCGGTTCTCTGAAATCTTAACTCTTAGTTCCGCTTGTCTTCGGTCGGTGATGTCCACCACCACAACTCGGCACTCGCGGCCGTCGGCCGATCGCTTGGCTTCAATGTTTATTGCTTTAGGCGGAAGACCCTTCGCAATCAGGTCAAACTCCTTAGTTTGAGTGGACATCTCGACAAACACGCGCTTGAGGAAGGAATTAAATTCCTGCCGCTGGTTGACACAGATCAGTCTTCCAAACATCTGTCCCAACAAGAGCGATCGATCGATTCCGACCAACTGAGCGCCTGTGAGATTCACCTGTAACATGGCGCCGTCAGGACTCAGTGAAAAATAACCCACCGGGGCAAAATCATAAAGGTCCGTAAATTTCTCCAACAGTGTCTCGGTGCGATTCCGTGCCTCTTGGAGTTCTGCATTTTGCAGTTCCAATTCCACTTGATGGACCTGCAGTTCGTGGAACAAGCGCTCGGCATCGGCCTCGACTGGCCTCGCAATCGCTCCAGGTCTCTTTTGATTCTGCCTTTGAACCATCCGCGTTTTCGCCCGGCGGTAGAGTTCGGGTTTTGAGTGCTCGCTAAGTGCCACCTTTTGGGCGGTTGTGGGCATCTTTGTGGACAACACAGGACGTTTCATTCTTTTTTCGATTTGCGCCCGCTTTTTGAAGCCTTGGTTTCCTGACTCAACTCCGGTTCTGAGGGGGACCCCTCTTCAATGGTCGCTTGGTTTCCACCTGCGTCCACCACCTGCTTTTCCCAGGAGGTGTGGTGAAGGCGCAATTTTGCTTCCAGCGTTTTGGCAATTGTGATGTCAGCAAAAGTGATGACCACGCCATCAATCCGATCATCCAGCGTGCGGTAGGGCATGATGCGCACGGTAAACCAGCGGCCGTCGCGCGCCTCGATAGACTGTTCTTTGGAGGCTAATTTCTGCAAAACGTCGCGCGCATCATCGGCCAGTTCGGGGTAACATAGATCCGAAGCGAGGTCAGTAATCGGCCGGCCCACGTCAGCCGGGATCAGTTTGATGATTTTTTTAGTCTCCGGAGTGAACCGTCGGACGTTGAGATCGTTGTCCAAAAAGAGCGTGGCGATATCAGTGCTGTTGAGCAGATTTTTCAAGTCATTGCTGGTGCGGGATAACTCGTCAACTTTCGCCTGCAATTCGGCGTTGACGGTCTGGAGTTCCTCGTTCAGCGATTGCAGTTCCTCCTTTGAAGTCGTGAGTTCTTCATTAGTGGATTGCAATTCTTCATTGGTAGACTGCAGTTCCTCGTTGGCGGACCGGAGTTCCTCCTGGGAAGTCTGCATCTCTTCGTGGGTCGCCCGCGACTCACTGCGGGCCTGTAAGAGCTCCCGCTGCATTTCCACCAACTGGGCGCTCCCGGTGCGAGATTTGGGCAATCGACCCAACGCTTTCAAAGGTACGGGAGCGGCCACATCGCTGAACACAACCATGACTAATCCATTAAGTGCACCTGGTTCATCGAATTGCTGCACGGTGATATCGACGGTCTTCCCGCTTTCGCTGGGCTCGATCTTGAGACCGTGGAGTGTTATGCAATCCTTCTGTCGGAGGGCTTTTTGGAAGGCACCCGAAAGTTCGTAACGCAGACCTTCCCGGGCCATTGCAAACAGGTTCCAGTTTGCCTTCCCAGCCGCCGGTTCCAGGTACCTGCCGGTCCTTCCGCTGATGTAAATGATATCACCCTTATCATTAACCAAAACTGCCGGTGGGGCGTAACGCTGCAGGATTAACTGTTCCGCCAGGCACTGAAAACTGACGGGGGGCTTGGCGGCTGGACTCACTTCCACTCCCGGGGAGCGCGCAATGCAGAAAGTGGTAGGAAATTCGACCGGCTCGAAGCGCTGGGTGGAATCCGTTCGCCGGTAAATCCTCGATTTGCCGCAGAGCGGACTAAACAGGTTTGAGAAATTTCCGATTGTTTCCGAGCTACCGAGAAATAAGATTCCCCCGCTTTTGAGATTATAGTGAAACAGAGGAATCAACTTCTCCTGCACTTCGGCGGTCAGATAGATGAGCAGGTTCCGACAGCTCAAAACATCCAGTTTGGTGAACGGCGGATCCATAATGAGATTCTGCGGAGCGAAGATCACCATCTCGCGGATCTCTTTGCGAACCCGGTAACCGCGGTCTTCTTTGACAAAAAACCGCCTCAACCGTTCCGGTGTAATGTCGGCAACAATATTCTCGGGGAAAAAAGCCTGGCGAGCCTTGGCAATGGCGTCTGGGTCCAAATCGGTCGCAAAGATCTGTAAAACAAAATTATTCTTAGATTTGAACTCCTCGACTGCTTCCCGGAACACGATCGCCAGGGAATAGGCCTCCTCCCCCGTTGAGCAGCCCGGAACCCAAGCCCGCAATGCCTGGCTGGGCGACCGATTCTCCAGCAGCAAGGGGATCGCCTGAGTCCGCAACTGGTCCCAAGCTGCGGTGTCTCGAAAAAAATTCGTCACCCCGATCAGTAATTCCTTAAAAAGCAAATCCAGCTCTTGGGAATTCTCCTGCAAATAGCGCACATAAGCCGCCATTCGATGGATCTGATGAACGCCCATCCGGCGCTCAATCCGACGATAGAGAGTATTCCGTTTATAAAGTGAAAAATCGTGTCCGGTATGCGCCCGCAGCAAAATAACCGCCTTATCCAAAGAATTCTGAGTTTTGTCCTCGAGGGGCACATCCGTCCGGTCAATTAGCGGAGAACGCTGAAGATAGGCGATAATCTTGCCGGGCAACTCCTGCACTTCAGCCACGATATCAGCCAACCCCGCGTCGATCGCGCTACGGGGCATTCCATCAAACTTGGCGGTAACCGGATCTTGGACCAGCGCGACGCCGGCGTTTTCCTTGATCGCCCGCAAGCCCAGTGTGCCGTCCGAACCCATGCCGGAGAGAATCACGCCGATGCTGCGTTCCTGCTGGTCTTGAGCCAAAGAGCGGAAAAAGAAATCGATGGGAAGGCGAAGACCGCGAGGCGCCGCTGGTTCCAGCAGATGAAGGACCCCGTGCAAGATGAACATGTCTTTGTTCGGTGGGATCACATAGACGCGATTGGGCTGCACGCGGGTTCGATCTTTGACTTGGAGGACAGTCATGCCCGTGGTCCGCTGCAGAAGTTCAGGCATGTGCCCTTTGTGAGTCGGATCCAGGTGCTGGACGATGATGATGCCCAGTCCGCTACCTGCCGGGACATGACCCAGAAATTGCTCCAAAGCCTCAAGTCCGCCGGCCGAGGCACCGATGCCGACGATGGGGAAGGATTTTCTGGCTGTGGAGGTGGAGGCCGGCTCAACAGCGGCGCTGTTGGGCCTCCCCGGTCCACGTTTTGGAATTGATTTCTTCTTCATAATCCTGCCAGGAGATCCGGCGGAGTCGAATCAACCGACCCCCGCAATCGATTCCGAGCAGTTTCTAGGACAGATTGTTCGGAGCGGGGTTCGGATTCTCAAGCTCGCGCGCAAACCGATTGATTACATCAATGGATTCTTCAACCAACTGTTGGAGCCTGGCGACTTCTTTTGTAAAGTTCGCCAAATTGCCCTTGGCCGAGGTCCGTAAGTTCACCAGTCCTACCTGAATGCCCACCAAGGTCTGGAGGACTTCGTCCTGCAATTGATGGCTAATCGTCTGCCGTTCCGCTTCCTGCGCCCGCAATATCCCATAAGTCAGACGGCGCAATTCCACTTGCTTGGGCAAACTCTGGGCCAAAAGTTTGGTCCAGTCTAAGCGCCGGTTCTTAAGCACTGCGTCCGTGTATTGGCCCCGAGGGAGATCCCTCAGCAACTGACGACCGGTGCCCGTCAATTCCATGGTGCGGCTGTTCTCAGCCTTCTTTGGCGAGTCAGCTTCATTCCTATTACTTTGAGCCGTTCGCTTGTCCGCACTGATTAGGCACGTTGCTTCGAAGAAAAAACCTTCGGCTTGTTGAATCAATACTCGGGGCTGACCAAGCAGTTTTAAAGAAATAACGGCTCGCTCATGAATTCCGGTCAACTCCAGGAGTTTCAGCCCGAGTCTGGCCGCTTGCCGACCCAGGCGTGAGGCTGGCTCCAAGTTTGCGCCTGGGCCCGTTACTATGTGGTTTTGCAGGGCCGTCCGATATCGCTGCGACCAGCGATCAAGTTTTGTCTTCATAAGGTTTCGCGATGTCCACCAGCCTCCCCAGAACAATACTTGAACCCGAACTCGTTCTAGTTTTACGGGACACTACGTCCATCGCTTGCCTCCAGTAAATTAGGTGAATACCCCATAGAATGCCTTGATGGTCGGCGAAATTTGCAAGTGTCTTGTCTCCAATGACCCAGCACCAAAATCCCTCGCCACCGGTCCCCTTTGGAAATCTCAGACGGGCTTGCAGGGACACAGTCGGGTTACACCCCATAGAGGGTTCTTTCTCTGGATCTATTATCTGGGAAGTGCTGGACGACTTAGAACCGATTCGACTGGTCTAGGAGTTCAGTCGAACAGACCTACAAATTACTATTATGACCACACTCGAAATGAAGGGCGATTGGAAAATCACCAAGGGTAAACTCAAACAGAAATGGGCCGCGCTCACGGATGACGATCTCCAATATGCGATTGGCAAACAGGAAGAACTGGTTGGCCGAATCCAAAAGCGCACGGGCCAAACCCGTGAAGCGGTGGAAAAGGCGATTAAAGACTCGTCGGCCAGCTGCTGCTCCTAAGCCGCAGGGGGCTATTTCAATTCTTTGGAATCGCACCTGGGTGTGGTCGGTTTGGGAAATCGAAGCAGGCTATCCTCTACGGAGAGTGATGAAGAGTGAGCTCAACTTCAATTTCCCACCACTTCTGTGACCACATAAACCCTCCACCAGACGGTTTGATCTATTTCATTTGACTTGTCCCTAAGTCGTCGAGCTACACACACAGCACAAAACTACTTCACTATGACCAAACGTTTTACACACACAGTTTATTTATTATTCATCGGCGCCCTTCTAGCAATTGGCGGCTCCGGCTGCCATACTGCCAATGGATTCGGCAAAGATATGGAAAATGCGGGCGAGAAAATCCAAGACGGCACCAACTAATCAGAGCGAGTAGGGCTACACCTCCTATTCCTTAAACCCTCCTCAACCCACACTGCCTCATCTATTACAAACAACCAGATGAAATTGAATAACCACGTAAAACTCAACTATTCAGTCGCACTTTTGGTGGCGGCGACTCGGGTATTCTTCACCAGCGCCTCGGAAACCGATGACCGAATCGAATCCGCCGCTAAATCGTCCTACGTCTTCAAGACTCATCTCAAAGCTGACTCCATCAAAACGGTGTCAAAGGACGGAACCGTAACATTGACGGGAACCGTGGCTGAGAACTCCCATAAGTCCCTAGCTCAAGACACCCTCGAAAACCTCCCCGGGGTCGAGCGCGTGGACAATCAACTTACGGTCAAGGAGGGAGGTCCCGCCGAACATTCCGACGGTTGGTTAAGCACGAAGGTGAAAACGACGCTTCTGTTCCATCGCAATGTGAGCGCCCGGCAAACGGACGTCTATGTAAAGGATGGCGTGGTTAGCTTACACGGCACAGCCACCAGCCTCGCCCAGAAAGAATTAACGACTGAATACGCCCGTGACGTCGAAGGCGTCAAGGAAGTGAAGAACGAAATGACCGTCAGTAATTCCTTCGCCCAACCAACGGAAACCCTAAATGAGAAAATCGACGACGCGTCCATTACGGCCCAAGTCAAATCGGTCCTATTGTCCCATCGCTCCACCAGCGCGATCAAGACCAAAATTAAGACCACGGACGGGGTTGTCACGGTCACTGGAATCGCTCGGAACGCAGCCGAGAAGAGCTTAGTCACCAAACGGGTCACGGACATTGCCGGAGTCGCCCGCGTCATTAACAATATGACTGTAAAGGCAACGGTTTCCGATCGATCCAAGGGCCCAACCCAGGTGCGGAACCTGCGAATTGCTAACAACTAATACCTACCAACCTGAGAACAGCCATCCAGTGCCAAGGCTCGCTTGGTGGTTATTTTAGGAACTATTCTAACGCTAATTTACTATGTTATATACGATCGCAGTTGTGCTCATTGTTTTGTGGCTTTTGGGCTTAGTGACCGGCTCCACGATGAGTGGCTTCATCCACATTTTGCTCGTGGTTGCCATTATCATGGTTCTGATTAATCTATTTACTGGCCGAAACCGAGCCTGAGAGCCTGTTTGATTCCTCCCTTGAATTTGTACTGGGCGTTTTTGTGAACAAATTGCTCTCGCTCGTCAAGCTCGGGAGTGGGGTCGTCATGATTGTGGTCGGTATCAACGTGACTGAATCCTTCAGTTCCCATGTTTCCCCGATCTCTACCGACTCCCCCACTGACACATCCGTGTTGATGATCATCGAACGGTGTCTGCGGTTTTAATTGAATGCGGTGACCCAGTGTCATGCTAACGAGCGAGGATAGCTTAGGAGGTGATTTCGGAGCGAAATGGAAATTGGAAATGGGGTAAGAGCTCTGAGAG
>Ga0105044_10004803_pt1 | contig 18575 bp, 17 predicted proteins | sample MAT01_FD_78092 | JGI IMG/M metagenome (GOLD analysis project Ga0105044, IMG submission 78092) | Freshwater microbial communities from Lake Fryxell liftoff mats and glacier meltwater in Antarctica - MAT-01 | ecosystem: Environmental > Aquatic > Freshwater > Ice > Liftoff microbial mat | place...
AGACCACCACGATGACCAAGCTTTCCGACACCCAGCGCGTGATCCTGAGCGCCGCCGCGCAGCACGAGATGGGCCTCGCCCGCGCGCCCAAGACCCTGCCGGCCGCGGCGCGCAACGCGGTGTTCCGCAGCCTGATAAAGAACAACCTGCTCACCGAGATCAACGCCCCGCGGGACTTCATCGGGCTGGGCTGGCGGCAGGATGACGACGGCGCATGGATTGTGGCGCGCATCACCGACGAGGGACTGCGCGCCATTGGCATCGACCCGAACGAGGGCGACACGGCGCCCACGGTGGCGCCGGACGCCATGGCGGGAGAAGGCCCCGCGCCCGCCGACGAAGCCGCCCAGGCCGCGCCCCTGACGGAGGAAATCGCTTTGCTGGACCAGATCCTCGCCGCACCCGCCGCCACGCCCCGCGCCAACCTACGCGACGCCGCCACGGCGGTGCTCGAAGCCTGGGACGATCAGGCGGATCGCTTCGGGACCCATGATGGCGATATGATCGGCGCACTGGACGCGCCGATCGCGGCGCTGCGCGCCATGCTCGCCGGCGAGGCTGATCGCACCCCGCGCGAGCCCGGCATACCGCGCAAGCCTCGCGAGGGGACGAAGCAGGAGCAGGTTCTGGCCATGCTGCGCCGGCCCGAGGGTGCCACCGTCGCCCAGATCGCCGAGGCAACGGGCTGGGCGCAGCACACGGTACGCGGCTTCTTCGCAGGCCTGAAGAAGAAGGGCCATGCGGTCGAGGTGAAGTCGCGGGAGCGGATGGTCGGCCCCAACAAGACCGGCGCAAAGGGCTCCTTCACCATCTACGCCCTGGCGGTGTGATGCCTTGGTCAATTGGCTTTTCGGTGTTCGCGGTTGCCCTTCCTCGGCACCCCGCCCAAGGACGCCGCGCATGCGACCATCACCGCCCTGCGCGCTGGGACGCACCGCTCCCACGCCGACCCCGCCCGCGCTGCTCGACTACGACTTCCGCATCAGCAACCTGATGCCCGACTCGGCCGGCGGCACCGTTGTGCTCGCCTGGGAAGCCGCCGTCTGGGGACGGACGTGCCGATCTCGGCGGGCTCTGCGCGAAGTGCTGGCGCTTCGGCAACACCGCGCAGGAGGGGCCCGGCGGCATCGGGCCGCGGGAAGCCTTCTACGCCTGCGCCGAGGCCGTAGCCGGCATAGCGTCGGAACGCGCCCGCATGCCCTGGTGGTAGCTGATGGCCCATATCTGCAAGGCCGTCATCGACGCCGACCAGGCGATGCGCCAAATCTCCGGCCATCAGCGCAGTCTGGAACTCGCGCTCAATGGCTACATCGTGCCCGAACTCGAATGGAACATCCTCAACATGAGCCGGGCACTTTGATGCTGGAGAAGCACGACGTCGCTGACCTCCTCGCCACCGCGCGCGACGTCGTGCTGAGCAATTTGCTCTCCGCGATCCCGCCGGGGAAGGCGCTCCAAACCGGCATGGTCGCCGCCGCCATCACGCTGGCGATCCGCGAGCGCGCCGCCAACACCTTGGCGATCCCGTCCATTGGCATCGCCACCCTCGCGCGCGAGATTCGCGCCGGTACACACGACCCCGACACGCCGACGCATGAGCCGACCCTCACCCTGCTCCGCGCCCAGGTCCGCCTATGCGCGGACGTCAGCGCACGGACGGGGCTGGGCTAGCGCCCGATCCGCTCTGCCCTTGACAGGTCCTGAACCGAGCGCCCCGAGGACCCCTGCCGGCTTCCCTGCGCGCGCGCCCCTGTACGCCTCCTCACACCGAGGCCAGTGTCGCTTTCACCCGATCCGCTGTGAAGGGCACGCGCCGGATGCGCACGCCCGTCGCGTCGAAGAAGGCGTTCGCCACCGCCGCCGCGACCGAGCGCACCATGGGCTCGCCCGCGCCGGTGCTGCGCCGGTCGGGGCGATCGATCAGCACCACCTCCACCGAGCGCGGCGCATCGGTGATGTCGAGGATCGGGTAGTGTTCCCAATCCACCGACGTCACGTTGTCCCGGCTGAAGGTGACCTCCTCGTGCATGGTGCGCGAGAGGGCGTAGATCAGCCCCGCCTCCACGGTGCGCCTCAGCCCAACCGGGTTGACGATCAGCCCGCAGTCATGCGCGGCGACCAGCCGCGTGGCGCGGGCGTGGCCGGTACGGCGGTTCACCTCCACCTCCGCGACCAGCGCTACATGGCTGCCGTCGCGGCGCGAGAGCGATACGCCGCGGCCGCGCACCACGTCGTCGGTGCCGCCGCGCGAGCCGGAGACGCGACTTTCCCAGCCGAAGCGCTCGGCCGCCGCGCGCAGCACCGCCGCGTCGCGCGGCTCGGCGCTGTGCGCCAGGCGGAAGGCCAGCGCGTCCTGGCCGACGGCATGCGCGACCTCGTCGAGGAAGCCCTCACCGGCGAAGATCAGCTCCGGCCCGCACGGGTCGCGCAGGTGGCCGGTGCGCAGCGGGGAAGCACGGTCCATCGGCGGCGGGATGACCTGCCACTCCATCCGCTTGCTCGGCACGTTATAGGCATGCCAGGGGATGTAGTTGCCGGGAAACAGGAAGGTGTCGGCCGCGTGCACCATCTGGCCCATCATCATGCCGGCCATGCTGTCGCGGGGATCGGCTTCCCCGGTGGCGACCCCGGTGCGCGAGAAGCCCTTGGAGAGGTGCTCCAGCGCCAGCACGCGGCCATCCGCGCCGATCGCCGCGCGCATGCGGTGGACCGTCGCCGGGCTCTTGATGTCCCAGCCATGTCCCTCCTCGCGCGTGTACTGCACGCGCACCGGCGCGCCGAGCTCGCGTGACAGGAAGGCGGCGTCCAGCGCCGCGTCGCCGGCGTCGTTGCGGCCGTAGCTGCCGGGCCCCTGCATCCACACCGAATGCACACGCTCCCGCGGAAGGTTCAGCAGCCGCGCCACGCCGTCGCGCACCGAATGCGGCTTCTGGGTGCCGGTCCAGACGCGCGCGCCATCGGCGGTGACATGCGCGAGCCCGACCCCCGGCCCCATCGAGGAATGTGACTGGAAGGGGTACTCGTAGTCGGCGGTGATCACCCGCGCCGCGCCGGCCACCGCCGCATCCACGTCGCCCTCGTTGAGCTGGCGATTGGTGGTGCGGGCGGGGGTAGCGCGGATCAGGTCGTAAAGGCCTGCCTGGTCCGGGAAGGGCGGCGCCACGCGCATCCAGGTGACCCGTAGCGCCGTCCTCGCGCGCACCGCGTCCCATTCGCGCGGCGCGGCGACCGCGAGGAAGCCGCGGCGCCAGACCACGCGCACGCCGGGGATGTCGCGCACGGAAGACTCATCCACCGCCTCGGGTTCGGACCCCGCGACCGGCGGGCGGATCATACGGGCGTGCAGCATGCCGGGCAGGCGGGCGTCGCCGGCGAAGTCGAAGCTGCCGAAGGCCTTGTCGGCCACGTCGCGGCGCGGCTGCCCGGTGCCGATGACGCGGAAATCCGAGACCGGCTTGAGGCCCGCGCGGCCCTGCACGTTCAGCGCGTTGCCGAAGCGGCCGTTCCAGCGCAGCTCGGTCTCCAGCGTGCGGCCGGCGACGAGATCGGCATATGACACGCGGCGTGCGGGTTCGGCGGTGAGCAGCACTTCGCCGTCGCGGGTGGACAGCTGCGCCACCGGGACACCAAGCCGCGCGGCGGCGAGTTCCAGCAGGATCAGCCGCGCCTCGGCCGCGGCATGACGCAGCGGCTGCGAGCCTTCCGACACGCCGGAGGCGTTGGAGGCGCCGCCCTGGTCCACGCAGCGGGCGCTGTCGCCCATCACCACGTCGACGCGGCCGGGCGCGACATCCAGCTCCTCGGCGACGAACTGGGCGATGGCGGTGTCCAGCCCCTGGCCGACATCCACCTTGCCGAAGAAGGCGGTGACGCGTCCGTCGGCGTTCACCGCGACATAGGAGGAAAGCCGTGTCGGCAGCGGCGGGATCGGCGCCGGCGGGCTGGCGGCGGGCGCGGGGCCCGGCGCCTGGGCCGCCGCGTCGCCAGGGCTCGTCAGCGTGACGATCAGGGCGCCGAGGCCGCCGAAGGCGATGCGGCGAGAGAGCACTGGGGTGTTCATCGATCGTCCCTCCTCATCCCATCGCATCGGCGGCGCGGCGCACCGCGCGCAGCACCGCCATGTGAGTGCCACAGCGACATTTGAGACCCGTCAGCGCCTCGCGGATCTGGTCGTCCGTAGCCTTCGGATTGGCCCGCAGATAGGCGGCCGCCGTCATGATCCAGCCATTCGTGCAGTAGCCGCACTGTGGCACCTCCTCCTGCACCCAGGCGGTCTGCAGGGGGTGCGGGCGGTCGGGCGTGCCGAGGCCGGCAAGCGTGGTGACCTTGTGCCCCTCCGCCGCCGAGACCGGCGTGATGCAGGACCGGACGGCCTGCCCGTCGATATGCACGGTGCAGGCGCCGCACTGGCCGAGCCCGCAGCCGAATCGCGGGTTGTCGAGGCCGAGGTCGTCGCGCAGTGCATACAGCAGCGGCATCTCCGGGTCGGCAGTGACCGCGCAAGTCTGCCCGTCAAGCTCGAAGCTGATCCGGGTGTCCACCAGTTTCCTCCGTCCCTCGTCCCGTCGGCTGCATGGCCGCGGAATTCTGTCCTGTCTTGGATGGCAACAGACTGCGATAATCGTATTTCCACGTAAAGCGCGAAATGGCGAGGGCGGCGCTCGCCCTCACCGCGGGGCGAACCCGCTCGGCGTACAACGCGATCACCGCGGCCTCCAACGTAGCGGTCTTGGCGAGCCGACCCTCGGCGCGGGCAAAGTCAGGATCTGGCGCGGGTTGACGACAACGATCGGCAGACCGTCGCAAGCAAGGGCACCGGCGCGTCCAGGATCTCCGGCGCGTCCTATATCTCAAGCCTGATTCCTTTCTCCGGGATCAGCCGGTTCCAAAGTTGCATATCCCGCGCGACCTCGGCGCGGAAATCGGCGGGCATGCTGGCGGCGACGATGCCGCCCTGGTTCTCCAGCCTGGCGCGCGTCTCGGCGGCGAGGACGACGCCCGCAACCTCCTGCTGGATGCGCGTGGCGAGGCTGGGCTCCAGGCCGCGTGGCGCCATCAGGGCGAACCAGAAGCCAAGCACGAAGTCCACGCCCTGTTCGCGCGCGGTCGGCACCTGCGCCACCGCCGGCACGCGCGCGCCGGAGGTGGCGACGGCCAGCACGTTCAGGCCGGGAGAGTCCAGCATCGGGCGCACCGTCGGCACCACCGAGATCGCGAGATCGATGCGGCCGCCGATCAGGTCGGTCATCGCCTGCGCCATTCCGCGATAGCCGACATGGTTCAGCCGGATGCCAGTGACGTCGGCGAACAACTCCATCGCCAGATGCGGCGCGCTGCCATTGCCGCCGGAGCCGTAGTCGATCTGCCCGGCGCGGGTGCGCGGATGCGCGAGGAATTCCTGCAGGGTCCGCACCGGCAGGCGGGGGCCCGCCAGAAGCAGCGCAGGGTACTCGACGATCTTCGTGATCGGCACGAGATCGGTGGTCGGATCCACCATCGGCTCACGCCCCAGCGCGGGGCCGGAGGCGATGGAATTATCGGCCAGCACAAGCACGCTGCCATCCGCGCGCTCGCGGGACACGGCGGCGGCGGCGATGCCGCCCGCGGCGCCGGTTCGGTTCTCCACGACGAAAGAGGTGCCGTGCTTCTCGCCCAGACGCTGCGCGATCAGGCGCGCCAGGAAGTCGCTGGTGCCACCGGCGGCGAACGGGACGATGATGCGAACCTGCCCGCTTGGCCAAAGTGGTTGCGCCGCGGCCGGACGCAGCAGCGCGGGGGCTGCGAGGGCGGCGAGCAGGATGGCGCGGCGTGTGGCGCTGTTCTCGTGGTGCATGGACTTCTTTCCTCCCTGGAGTGATAGCCTCAATCCTTTTCGGCGCCGGCGCGGGTCATCGCAGCGGCCATGGAGGGCGCGTAGCCCGGCAGCACGCGCGCATCGACCAGCGCGGGCTGACCGCCCTCCACTACCGCCACGGCCGCGTGCAGCGCCGCTTCCAGCGCGCCCATCGTCGTCGCCGGGCCGAAGCCGGTGACACCGAGCCCGCGCGCCAGAACCGCGAGATCCGGGTCCGGGTCGCGGATCGCCTGGCCAATCCACTTGTTCTCCACAGGTCGGGCGCGTTCGCGCGCCACGCGTTCCTGATGCACTTCGTCGTTGAAGAAGCTCTGGTTGTTGGACACCACGATCAGCAGGGGGATGCGATAGCGCGCGGCGGTCCACAGCGCCGTCAGCCCCATCAGCGTGTCGCCATCGCCGAGCACGGCGACCGGCAGCCGCCCCGAGCCGCGTAGCGCCAGCGCCGCGCCCACCGCCATGCCGGGACCGGAGCCGATGCCGCCGCCGCCATCATAGCCGAGATAGTCCAGCGGATGCCGCAACGGCCACAGCCCACCCGACCAGCCGAGCGGCAAGCGCATCAGCGTCACCGCGCGGCCCTGCGTGGCGCGGCGAAGCGCGAAGGCGAGGCCCGGGATGGTGGCGGGTTCATCGGCCGAGCCCAGCGCCGGCGGAGCTTCAGCGGGCGCCATCGGAGCCGGTGTGGGGGCGATGCCGAGCGCCTCCAGCAGCGCCAACACTAGGCGATCGGGCGCCACGGGAAAAAAATGATCGGTGGGCGGCAGGCCCTGGTGGTCGAAGGACCAGCCATTGTGCATGTGGTGGTCGAGGCTGGCGCGCAGCACCACCGGCGGCGTCGCACCGGCCGCCTTGAAGCAGCCGGCGAGATCGACGCCGTCGAGGTCGAGCACGCAATCCGCCTCGCGCAACGTCGCTAATGCCGCTTCACCGGGGAACATGCCCGGCTCGCCGACATGCAGCGCGTGATCGGTCGGGAAACCGGCGCCGACCTTGAGGTCGGTGATCACGCGCAAGCCCAGCGCTTCGGCCAGCGCAACCCGACGTGCCCAGTCGCCGGCGTCGCGGCTCACTCGGCCGATGGTCATCACGGGCGCGCGGGCGGCCTTCAGCGCGGCTACCGCGAGGGCCAGCGCCGCGGGGTCGGGCGCGGCGGGCGTGGGCGGGGCGTAGCGCGCGACTGCAGGCACGGTGCCGGCGCCAGGGGCCAGCTTGTCCTCCTGGATGGCCGCGTCGAGGTTCACATAGACCGGGCCGCAGGGCGAGGTGGTGGCGATGCGCGTGGCGCGCAGCAGCGCCTCCACCGCTGCGGGAACCGAGGCCGGCTGGTCGTCCCACTTCAGGAAACTGCGCACCAGCGCGCCCTGATCGCGGCTAGTGTGGATCCAGTCGATCCAGGGACGGCGCCGCGCCGCATCCACCGGGCCGGTGGCGCCGAGCAGCAGCAGCGGCACACGGTCGCAGAAGGCGTTGAACACCGCCATCGAGGCATGCATCAGGCCCACATTACTGTGCGCCACCGCCGCCATCGGCCGGCCCGCCACCTTCGCATAGCCATGCGCGATGGCAACCGCATGTTCCTCATGCAGGCACAGCAACATCTGCGGCTCACGATTACCGAGGTGGTTGACCAGGCTGTCATGCAGCCCGCGGAAGCTCGCCCCCGGGTTCAGCGCGATCCACTCGATACCGAGCGCGCGGATGGTTTCCGCCAGCAGATCCGAACCGAATAGAGGATGGTTGCCGACGCCGGCGCTTTCGACGGGCAGCTCGATCTGCCCCGGCCCGTCAGCCACGGAACCAAACCTTGATCTGCTGCGCCGATTCGTGCGGAATCCGAGGGGGCCTGGGGTGCTGCATGGTCCATCTCCTCCGGGCGGAGCTTGCTGCCCCGTGCGTTATAGTAAGCACAAAGAATATCAGCATGCTGCACATCTGCAAGCAAAAAATGGGCGCGCTTCAGCGGGCTTACTCCTCCACCACCGCCACCAACGGCGCGCGCGACAAGGCGTTGTTGGTCAGCACGATCCTTTCGAGCGCGCGCATGAAGGCGGCGCGCTGTCCCGGCGGCAGCGGCCCCAGGATACGCGCTTGCGCGCGCTCCACCCCTGGCGCCATGGTGTTAAGGCGAGCCACCGCCGCCTCCGTCACGCGTAACAGTTTGACGCGGCGGTCATTGCCGGCGGCGCGGCGCAGCATCAGGCCCTTGCGCTCCAGGATGTCCAGCACGCGGCCGAGCGTCGATCGGTCGAAGGCAATCAGCGCGGACAGGCGCGTCGCGTCCACATCCGGATGCTCGCGGATGGCGACGAGGGCGGCATATTGGACTGGCGTGACATCGCAGCCTGCCGTCTCCTCCATGAAAATCGCGACCGCGATCTGCTGGGCGCGGCGGATCAGGTGGCCGGGTCGGGCATAGATTTCGTCCATCGACACGGCAAAGGGCCTTCTGTTCAGCGGCGGCGTGCAAGCAACACGTATGGTCTTGGTGATCATCACCATCGGCGTGGGCTGACGGTCAAGCCCGGCGTGGCTTGGCGGGCGAGGCATCAGCAGCTGCGGCTGCGGCTGCTGCAGCAGATCTGATTTGACAGTATGCTGATTATCCCTATGCTCATCGATAACCAGCCCAAAGGAGGAAACCAGAATGCCCGGGACGCATGCCCAAGGCCCCACTGTCCCAGCGCCCGCGCTCCGGCTGCCCGACCATCGCGACCTGTATTTCGGCGGCGCGTGGTGCACGCCCGTATCCGGCCGCTACGCGACCCTGACGAGCCCCGGAGATGGTGCGAACCTCGGCCTTGTGGCGGAGGCCGGCGCGGCGGACGCCGAGGCCGCCATCGCCGCCGCCCGCGCCGCCTTCCCCGGCTGGCGCGCCACGCCGCCCCTTGAACGCGCGCGGCTGCTGCGTCGCATCGCAGAAATCCTTCGCGCCCATGCCGGGGAACTCGCGATGATCGACGCCGCCGATTGCGGCAACCCCGTGCGAGAGATGATGTCGGATGCGATGATCGCCGCGGCGGGGATGGATTTCTTCGCTGGGCTCGTCACCGAAATGAAAGGCGCCTCCATCCCGATGGGGCCGGGCGTCGTGAATTTCTCGGTGCGCGAGCCGCTCGGCGTCGTCGCCAAGATCATTCCCTTCAACCATCCTTTGATGTTCTGTGCAATGCGCAGCGCCGCTCCGCTCGCCGCCGGCAACACCGTGATCGTCAAGCCGCCGGAGCAATCGCCGCTCTCGGCGCTCCGCTTCGCCGAGTTGATCGAGGGTATCCTGCCGCCCGGCGTGTTCAACGTGCTGCCCGGCGGGCGAGAGGCCGGCGCCATGCTTGCCGGTCATCGCGATGTGGCGAAGGTCGCGCTGATCGGCTCCGTGCCGACCGGGCGTGCGGTGATGCGCGCTGCGGCCGAGACGGTGAAGCCCGTCATGCTCGAACTCGGCGGCAAGAACGCGCTGATCGCCTTTCCCGACATGGACGTCGACAAGGTCGCGGCGGGTGTGGTTGCGGGCATGAACTTCACCTGGAACGGCCAGTCCTGCGGTTCCACCAGCCGCGCCTTCCTGCACGCCGACATCCACGACGCCGTGCTCGAACGCGTGAAGGCGCGCTGTGAGGCGCTGCGACCCGGCTTGCCCACCGAGATGGCGACCGAAGTCGGCGCCATCGTCAGCGCCGCCCAGCATGCGCGCATCATGGCCTACATCGAGGCCGCGATGGCCGAGGGCGCGCGCCTCGTCTGCGGCGGCAAGCCTCCGTCCGACCCGCACCTGGCGAAGGGCAACTACATCGAGCCCACGGTCTTCGCCGATGTGACACCCGGCATGCGCATCGCGGCCGAGGAGATCTTCGGACCCGTGCTGTCCGTGTTCCGCTGGTCCGACGAAGCGGAAATGCTGGCGCAGGTGAATGCAGTGGAGTACGGCCTGACCTGCTCGATCTGGACGCGCGACCTGGCAGCGGCGCATCGAACAGCGGCGGCGGTGGAGGTTGGCTATGTCTGGGTGAACAGCACCTCCAGGCATTTCCTCGGCGCACCCTTCGGCGGCTATAAGCAATCAGGCATCGGCCGCGAGGAGGGCATCGAGGAGCTACTGGCCTATACGCAGGAAAAGAATATCCACATCACCTTCGAGCCGTGAGCAACATGGCCGAAACGTTTGGGAGGAAAAACACATGCATCGCAGATATTTTTTGGGCGCAGGCCTCGCCGCCCTGCCGGCCTCACGTGCCGCCGCGCAGGGTGGGCGCCCGGTTCGGCTTGTCGTGCCGGGCCCGCCGGGCGGCGCGATCGACGTGCTCGGGCGGCTCTATGCGCATCGCCTTGGTGCAAGGCTTGGGCAGACCTGGGTGATCGAGAACCGTGCCGGCGGCAACAACACCATCGGGGCGGCCGAGGTCGCGCGCAGTGCGCCGGACGGCACCACCTTCCTCACCAATGCCGACATCCATCTCATGGCCAAGCGCGTGGTGCGTAACCTGCCCTATGACCCGGTGGCGGATTTCCAGCCGATCGGCCGCAAGGCAACGGCGCCGCTGCTGATCGTGGGGCATCCGGAGGCCTCGCGCGCCCGCACGCTGCAGGAGTTGGCAGTAAACATGAGGCGCGAGCCCGCGCGCTACGCCTTCTCCACCTCCGGCGGTGGTTCCATGGCGCATCTGGCGGCCGAGGGCGTGAAGCGCCGCTTCGGCGCGCCGGATGTGGTGGTGGCGAACTACCGCGGCACCGCACCGGCCCTTAACGACGTGGTCGCGGGCAGCGTGGCGCTGATGGTCGCCCCGCTGCTTTCGGCGCAGCCGCTGGTGCAGGCAGGCCGACTGCGCGCCTTCGCCGTCACCTCACCCACGCGCAGCCCCGCCGCGCCAGAGGTGCCCACAGTGGACGAGGCCGGCTTCCCCGGGCTTCACTTCACGCTGTGGTATGCCTTCTGGGCGCCGAAGGGCCTGCCCTTGCCCATGGCCGAAGCCCTGGCCCAGCATGTGCGCGAGATCGGGCGGGAGGAGGAGATCATGCAGCGCCTCGCCAGCATGGGCGCCGACCCCTTCACCACCGACACGCCGGCGAGCTTCGCGGCCTTCCTCGCCGAGGAGAACGCGAAGAACGGACGCATCGCCGATGAGGCCGGCATTCAGCCTGAATGATCCTACCCGAAGGCTGGTATGAACCAGCCGTCTGTTTTTCGAAAGCTCTCCATGATGCGTGGCGAAACCCTTCCCATTCTGATTGCCGGCGGCGGCATTGGCGGCCTAGCTGCGGCGCTCGGCCTGGCGCAGAAGGGCCAGTCCGTCGTGGTGCTCGAACGTGCCGCCGAACTGGGCGAGGTGGGGGCGGGCATCCAGCTCGGCCCCAACGCCTTCCATGCCTTCGACTGGCTCGGCATCGGCGACACCGCGCGCGCCATGGCGGTTTATGTGGACCAGCTTCGACTGATGGATGCGCTTTCGGCTGAGGAGATCTGCCATATCGACCTCGGCGAGCGTTTCCGCGCGCGATTCCGCAACCCCTACGCCGTGATCCATCGCGGCGAGATGCACGGCGTGTTCCTCAAGGCGTGCCGGCAGCATCCGCGCATCACCTTGCGCACCTCGGCCGAAGTGGTGCGCTATGCGCAGGAAGGCACGCAGGTGACGGTCTTCCTCGCCGGGGGGGAGGCAGTGCGAGGCCGGGCGCTGATCGGCGCCGACGGGCTGTGGTCCCCGGTGCGGCGGCAGATGCTCGGCGATGGCGCGCCACGTGTCTCGGGCCACACCACCTATCGCAGCGTGATCCCGACCGAGCAGATGCCCGAACAGCTGCGCTGGAACGCGGCCACGCTCTGGGCCGGGCCGAAATGCCACATCGTCCACTACCCGTTGCAGGGCTGGAAGGCGTTCAACCTGGTCGTCACCTACCACAACGACGCGCCCGAGCCGGTCGCCGGCAAGCCGGCACCGGAGGAGGAGGTTCTCGCCGGATTCCATCACGTGCATCCGCTGGCGCAATCCATCATCCGCCATGGCCGCGACTGGAAGCTCTGGGTGCTGTGCGACCGCGATCCGGTGGAGAACTGGGTGGAGGGGCGCGTCGCACTGCTCGGCGACGCAGCGCACCCGATGCTGCAGTACTTCGCGCAGGGCGCCTGCATGGCGATGGAAGATGCGGTGTGCCTCGCGCACATGGTGGAGGCGCATCAGGGCGATCTCGAAACGGCGTTGGAAGCCTATCGCCGGGAGCGTGTGCTGCGCACGGCCCGGGTGCAGTTGCAGTCGCGCGCGATCGGCGAACACATCTACCACCCCTCCGGCGCGCATGCCACGCTGCGCAACCAGATCATGGCCGCGAAGTCGCAGGATGATTGGTACGACACGCTCGGCTGGATCTATGGCGGCACGGGCCTCGATGGCAGCGCCGCGCTGGACGCGCCGTCCCGCGAGAGGAAGATCGCATGAACCAAAGCCCCGCCCTCGGCACGCTGGAGGAACTGCCCGCGGATTACCGCGCGGCGATGCAGGCGGCGAACCTCGTGCCGCTCTGGCCCTCGATGCGCGGCTTCCTGCCGCATGGCGCGCCGCGTCCGCGCACGCGGCCCACGCTGTGGCGCTACGCCGACATCCGCCCGCTGCTGTTGCGCGCGGGTGAGCTCACGCCGATCGAGAAGGCGGAACGCCGCGTGCTGGTGCTGTCGAACCCCGGCCATGACCTGGACGGGCTGCACACCACCGGCACGATCTATGTCGGCATGCAGTTGATTCTGCCCGGCGAGACGGCGCCGAACCATCGCCACACGCCCTCCGCCGTGCGGATCGTCGTGGAGGGAGAAGGCGGTTTCACCGCGGTCGATGGCGAACGCCTGCCGATGCACAAGGGCGATTTGATCTTGACGCCTGCGACACTGTGGCACGAGCATGGCCACAGCGGCGACAAGCCCGTGGTGTGGCTCGATGCACTCGACCTGCCGCTGCTGGTGGGCATGGAGGCGTCCTTCGCGCTGGACGGCCCCGCGCAGCGTATCCGCAACGCGCCCGATGCGTCCGCCACTCGCTATCGCCGTGCCGGGCTCGTGCCGTTTGCGAGCCTCGCGGCGCAACGCCCGCGCTACCCGCTGCTGCGCTGGCCCTGGGTGGAGGTGCGCGCGGCGCTGGAGGCGCTGGCGGGCGACGCCGAGGCGGGCTTGCCCGTGCACCTCGCCTATGTGAACCCGGAGACAGGCCGCGAATGCCTGCCCACGCTCGGCTTCTCCTCCCTCATGCTGCGGCCCGGCGAGGAAGTTGCGCTGCCGCGCGACAGCGCCTCGGCCGTCTTCCATGTGGTGGAGGGCGAGGTGCAAGCGCAGGTTGCGGACGTGGAGCTAGGCGCTGGCGAGGCCGATGTCTTCGCCGCCCCCGCCCATGCGCCGATGCTTCTCGCCAACCGCTCGGCGACGCGCGCGGCCTTCCTGTTTCGCATTGATGACGCGCCGTTGCAGCGCAAGATCGGCATCTACGAGAGCTTCGCCGGTTAGGCCTGCGGCACGATGGCGCGCGCCATGCCGAGCAGCAGGGCGCGAAGCGTGGCTTCCTGGCGCAGCGGCACGCGATCCTCGCGGTGCAGCAGCATCAGTTGTCGCAGCACCGGCGGGTCGGTGATGAGGCTGGCGGAAAGCTCGCCGCGCGCGACCTCATCCGCAATCACACCGCGCGGTAGCACGGCCCGCGCGAGGCCGCGCGCGACCAGGCGCTTGATGGCGGCGACCGACTGCACCTCGAAGCCGATCCGCAACGCCACGCCATGCCGGGCGGCCTCCGCCGCCAGGGTGCGGGAGATGGAATCGACGCTCGCCGGCAGCGCAAGTTCGCTGGCCAGCACATCGAACATCGTTACCGTTCGCGGCACATCGGCGGCGGCGGCGCGCACCATCACCAGCGATTCCTCCAGCACCGGTTCCGCGACGAGCCGCGCCCGCTGCGGCGGGTCATAGGCCAGCGCGAGATCGAGCCGCCCGGATTCCACCCACTCGGCCAGGGTGAAGCTCAACCCTTCCAGCACACGCAGATTGAGATCCGGCATCTCGGCCCGTACGCGCAGTACCAAGTCGGGCGCCAGCAGGGCGACGAGGCTGGGCGAGAGGCCAAGTGCGAGGCTCTCCCGTACCGTTCGGCCAAAGCCCGCGACGTCGCGCTGCGTATCCTCCACCTGGAGGAGGATGGCGCGCGCGCGATCGAACAGCAGGCGGCCGGCCTGGGTCGGCTCGACGCCGCGGGAATGGCGCAGCAGCAGCGACACGCCGAGTTCCTCCTCGAGTTGCTTGATTTGCAGGCCCAGCGCCGGCTGCGCCACGTGCAGCATCTCCGCTGCGCGCGTGATGCTGCCGAGTTCCACCACGCGCACGAAATAGCGCAGCTGGCGTAGGTTCATCGTGTTCCTCCCGTGCTGACATACACCGGGAGAGGGAGCAGACAAACCGCGAATGACTTTGTCCGCTGTTCGTAGGTCTGCGAGAATGACGACACCACGAGGGAGAAAACGACATGTTCGATGCTGCCGTGCAACACGCCATCCGCGAGCTGGTCCTGGCGAACCGCATCCTCGCGCGGGAAGATGTGATCGACGATTTCGGCCATGTCTCTCTGCGACATCCGACGGACCCCAACCGCTACTTCCTCAGCCGCAGCCGCAGCCCGGTGGCCGTCACTGCCGACGATATCATGGAGTTCACGCTGGATGGCGTGCCGCTCGATCAGCGTGGCCGGCACATGTACAGCGAGCGTGCTATCCATGGCGCGATCTACATGGCGCGGCCCGAGGTGATCTCGGTGGTTCACCATCATGCGCGCGCGGTCCTGCCCTTCACCGTGACAAAGCTCGAATTGAAGCCGGTGTTCCATATGGGCAGTGTGATGGGCGCCACCGTGCCGATGTGGGACAGCCAGGACGAGTTCGGCGACACCAACATGCTGGTGGACAACCTGCCGCGCGGCCATTCGCTGACCCGTGCGCTCGGCCCTCATGCCTCCGTGCTGCTGGCCCGCCATGGCGCATGCAATGTCGGCACCAGCCTGCGCGGCGCGGTGTTCACCGCCGTGTACATGAAGGACAATGCGGCAACGATTCTTGCCAGCCTGCCCTATGGCCCCGTCTCCTACCTGACGCCCGGCGAGGTGGAGCAGACCGCCACCATGCTGCTCTCCGACATGCCGCTGGCGCGCGCCTGGGACTACTACCTGGCCCGCGCCGGCTTCAGCGGATTATGAGGGGCGATGCGCCATGAGCAAGGCACTCGAAAAGGCGTATGACGGCATCATTGTCGGCGCCGGGCAGCATGGGCTGGTGCTCGGTACGTATCTGGCGCGCGCGGGGCTGCGTGTGCTTTTGGTGGACCGGCGGCTCGACTACGGCGGCGGGCTGACGACGAAGGAAGCGACGCTGCCGGGCTTCTACCACAACCTGCATTCGATCAACCATTTCCACATCAGCGAGACGCCGTGGTTCAAGGACCTTGGCCTCGAGGATCGCGTCACGTACATCACGCCGCGCTACGAGTTCGGCCAGGCGCACAAGGACGGCACCGCGCTGGTGTTCGGGCGCGACCTGGAGGAGACGGTGGCGAATGTCGCGCGCTTTTCGACTCGCGATGCGCAGACCTTCCGCGACTGGAACCGACGCGCCGAGGAAATGACGCGCCACATCCTGCTGCCCGAACGCTACGACGCGCCGCTGTCGCAGGCCGAGCGCGAGGCGCTGCTGGAACAGAGCCCCATCGGCCGTGATTTCCTCTCCGTTGCGCGCCGCCAGCCGCTCGATGTAGTGCACGAGTTGTTCGAGGATGAGCACGTCAAGCTGCTGTTCCTGTTTAAGGTTTCGCTCTTCGGCACCTGGCTGACGGACACAATGTCCAAGACCAGCCCGATGGGTTCGGTGATCCGCGCCTTCGATCTCGAAAGTGGCTATCAGCTCTGCCAGGGCGGGTCGTTCAACCTGGCGCGCGGCCTGATGGAGAGCTTCATCACCGCCGGTGGCACCTTCGTGCCGCAGGTCAGCATCGAGCGCATCCTGCTGGAGGGCGGGCGCGCCACCGGCATCGTGCTCGCCGATGGCCGCACCGTGCGCGCGCGGCGCTTCGTCGCCAGCACGCTAGATGTGCACCAGACCTTCGAGCGGCTGCTGGGGCGAGATCAACTGCCCGCCGCCTTCAAAGCCAAGCTCGACAATTTTCAGTACACCGGCTGGACCTTGTTCGGCGTACATCTCGCGCTTCAGGAAAGCCCGCGCTTCGCCGCCGAGAGCTTCGATCCGAACATCAACCGCGCGCTGAAATGGAGCATCGGCGCGGAGAGCATGGGCGATTTGTTCTCGGCCTTTGAGGATGTGAAGGCGAATCGCGTTCCGAGCCTGATCCAGTTCGGCTCAGGCCCGCTCAGCCTGCTCGACCCGACGCAGGCGCCACCGGGCCGGCACACGACCTATGCCTGGCATGTGATGCCGATGAACCCCGACATCGGCACGCAATCCTGGGACGACTTCAAGGAGGAGTTCTCCGAAAAGATCATTGACCGCTTCGCCGAGTATTGCCCCAACCTCACGCGCCGCAACATTCTGGGCAAGCATGTCTACACCGCACGCGAATACGTGCAGGAACTGCCGAACATGCGCGGCGGCGACATCTTCATGGGCGCCTTCAGCGCGGACCAGGTGATGTACAATCATTTCGGCTACCGCTGCCCGGTGCCCAACCTCTACATGGCGGGTTCCGCCTGCCATCCGGGGGGGGCTATCTCGGGCGGTGCGGGCTACATCACGGCCGGGCTGATCGCCGATGACCTCGGCATTCCGCGCTGGTGGAAGCAGCAGAGCGCTGCCGAGGCGCTCGGCGCGCTGCCGCGGCATGCGGCATGATGCGCACCGCCATCGTCACCGGCGGCAGCCAGGGGCTCGGCCGCGCCTTCGCCCGAGCACTGGCCGGCGCCGGCCATGCCGTGGTGATCGCCGACCGGAACCTCCGGGGGGCCGCCAACGTCGTGGCCGAGATCGAGGCTGCCGGGGGCACAGCACTTGCCGTGGAGACCGATGTTGCTGAGGAAGCTTCTACCCAGGCCATGGCCGCGGCGACGCAGGCGCGTTTTGGCCGCATCGACGTGCTGGTGAACAACGCCGCCATCTTCTCGACGCTGGAAATGCGGCCCTTCGACCAGATTCCCCTTCCGGAATGGGAGCAGGTAATGCGCGTAAATATCACGGGCCCCTTCCTGTGCGCGCGCGCCGTGCTGCCGGCGATGCGCGCGGGTGGGTTTGGGCGCATCGTCAACATCGCCTCGGCCGCCGTGACGATGGGGCGGCCGAACTACCTTCATTACATCACGTCGAAATCCGCACTGATCGGCATGAGCCGCTCGATGGCGCGCGAGCTCGGCACGGCCGGCATTACGGTGAACAGCATCCTGCCCGGCGCGACCTTCACCGAGGTGGAGCGCAAGACAGTCTCGCCCGAGCAGCGGGTGATGATCGTGGCCAGCCAATGTATCCCGCGCGCGCTGGCACCGGGTGATCTGGTCGGTGCGCTGTTGTTCCTGGCCTCCGACGCGTCGAGCTTCGTCACCGGGCAGGCGCTGACGGTCGATGGCGGGGCGACGCATCCATGAACAGCACCCATCTGCGTATCTCGCTGGGCTGCGGCGACTAAGATCGCACGCGCCCGATCCTCGACGGGCGTATCGCCATCGAGGGGTGTGAGCTCGCTGCGATGCCGTTGACGCCCGAGGAGAGCTTCTTCCGCGCCTTCCGCCACCAGGCCTTCGACGTGGCGGAACTGTCACTCTCGACCTATGTGATGACCACCGCGCGCGGCACCTGCCCCTACATCGCGGTGCCGGCCTTTGTCTCGCGGTCGTTCCGGCATTCGGCGATCTACATCCGGCGCGACCGCGGCATCGCGCGGCCGGACGATCTGCGCGGCAAGCGCATCGGCGTGCCAGAATACCAGGTGACGGCCGCGGTCTGGGCGCGGGCCATCCTGGCCGAAGATTACGGCGTGCAGCCGGCGGACATGGCCTGGGTCTCCGGCGGGGTGGAGGAGCCCGGGCGGCTGGAGAAGGTCGCGCTGGCGCTTCCGCCCGGCGTGTCGCTGAACCGCGCCCCGGAGGGGCGGCGGCTGTCCGAAATGCTCGCCGCGGGCGACATCGATGCGTTGATGGTGCCGCGCGCACCGTCCTGCTTCGATGCGGGTCATCCCGATGTCGGGCGGCTGTTCGACGATCCTGCCGGTGCGGCCGCTGCATGGTTCCGCCGTACCGGCATCTTCCCCATCATGCACGTGATTGGCATCCGCAGGTCGCTGGCGGAGGCGCATCCCTGGCTGCCGCAAAGCGTCTTCAAGGCGTTCGCTGCAGCGCGCGATGCCGCGATGGAGCGTCTGCACGACACCAGGCGCTTGCCATCACCTTGCCCTTCCTCGTCGAGGAAGCAGCGCGGACGCGCGCGCTGATGGGCGAGGATTTCTGGCCCTACGGAATCGCGCCCAACCGCGTGACGCTGGAAAGCTTCCTGCGACAGCATCAGGCACAGGGCCTCTCCCCGCCGGGCCTCACGATCCAGGACCTTTTCCACCCATCCACGGTCGAGCGCTTCATGGTTTAAGTAGGCGTCGTTCCACAGGCGCCTTGCCGTCCGGCAGCGGGCCTTTGAGGGGCGAGTCCCTTCTACTACACGCCCGAGCGACAGCAAGCCGCCGCGAAGATTGACAGCATCGCCGCAACTACGCACCCCACCG
>Ga0105044_10004804_pt1 | contig 18574 bp, 18 predicted proteins | sample MAT01_FD_78092 | JGI IMG/M metagenome (GOLD analysis project Ga0105044, IMG submission 78092) | Freshwater microbial communities from Lake Fryxell liftoff mats and glacier meltwater in Antarctica - MAT-01 | ecosystem: Environmental > Aquatic > Freshwater > Ice > Liftoff microbial mat | place...
CATGGCTTTAACCAGCAACGTTATCACTCTTTAAAAATCGGTATCAAGACCAATCGACAGCAACTTTATGAGCGAATTGAAGTACGTGTTGACAAGATGCTGGCTGATGGGTTACTTGATGAAGTGAAAAATCTGCTTGCCAAGGGTTATTCACCTGACCTTAAAAGCATGCGATCCATCGGATACAAAGAGGCATTCGGCTTTCTAAGCTGCCAGTACAGCCTTGAAGAAGCCATCCGACTGATCAAAAGAGACACCAGGCATTATGCAAAAAGACAATTGACATGGTTTAATGCAGATAATGAGATAATATGGCTTGAATATCCTCAAAATTTTGATAATATTTCCTCACTTACAATTGATTTCTATAAATATTAGAGGAGAATTTACATGGCAAAATCACCATTCAACATTCAGGACCAGTATCTTAATCAGTCCCGCAGAGAACATGTTCGTGTAAAAGTCACATTAATGTCCGGTGACAAAATGGAAGGTTTCATCAAGTCATTTGACAACTTTTCCGTACTGCTGGACGCCACTTGCGACATCCTGATATACAAACATGCCATTGCAAACATCACTTCGGCAGACAACTCATTCAGACTTCATCAATAATTGCTTTATCGCAGCCTTCGGGATCCCACAGATTCCGAAGGCTTTAAACAACTCCACTCCCAATGCAAAAAAACACTAAAATCCTGTTGGCAATTGCACTGGCGCTCATTTCTTTAAGCGCAGCGCTGCTTTATTATTCTGCAGCAGTATTTTTACAGCTTTTTATTGCCTTTGCATTGGCCTACATGTTTAATCCGGCAGTAAATTACCTGGAAAAACGACGTTTCAACAGAATACTCAGCATATTGATCGTCTTTACAACGGCATTACTTGCTTTTACAGGTTTTACCGCTTTTCTGACCTTTTCCATCAGTGGCGAACTGTCCAACATCCAGCTCAACTTGCCAGCCTATGCCCAACGCCTTTATGACATCACACCTCCGCTGATTAAATCCTATCTGGGCATTGAAACACCGGAAAAACTTTCTCTGCGCATGGCAGACATGCTACAGCAGGCACGCAACGCTGCTCCCGATCTGGTCAAGCCGCTGCTGCACTTCCTGCAACAGGCCTTTTCGTCCACCCTTGGTGTCATTCTGGCGATTCTGGGATACATGATCATTCCGGTATATTTGTTCTATCTGCTGGCAGACATGCCACAGCTAAAACGTTTTCTGGAATCATTCATTCCGGACCGGTTCCTGACCACTTACAGTGATAAACTAGCTGAAGTTGATGCTGTATTGTTCGGTTTCATCCGTGGACAGCTCTTAGTCTGTGCCATTCTCGCCGTACTTTACAGCATCGGCCTGTATTTTATCGGCATAGACCTGGCCATTGCCATCGGCACTCTGGCCGGCATCACATTCATCATTCCGTACGTCGGTACTGTTATCGGCATTGCACTGTCAGTAATAATGGCTGCATTGAAGTTCCATGATATTTTACACCCCCTGCTATGCCTGGGGTGGTTCTGCATTGTGCAGATGATCGAAGGGATGATCATCACGCCCAAAATTGTTGGTAATACAGTTGGCCTGCACCCACTTGTCACCATTGTTGCACTGCTGATCGGAGGCCAGATTTTCGGCCTGATGGGCATGCTGCTGGCAGTTCCCGTAACAGCAGTACTACAGGTTTTCCTTCGTTCTCTGGCTGCATATTACCGCAATTCAGATTTCTATCGGGGTGCCTGATGAAAGGTCTGTTGGTAGAAGCTGTGGCAGCCGGTTCAATTGCAGAAGAGCTGGGAATTGAATCCGGAGACAGACTACTGGCAATCAACGGCAATCTGCTGCGTGATATCATTGACTACAGTTTTTTCACATCGGCCGATGAAGAACTGCTGCTGGAAGTTTTCAAAGCTGACGGTGACCTTTGGGAACTTGAAATCGACCGTGACCCGGATGAACCGCTTGGACTGTTTTTTGATGCACCAAAGCCTGCCCGCTGCAGCAACAACTGCTTATTCTGCTTTGTCCATCAACTCCCCAAAGGCCTTCGCAAGCCACTCTACGTGAAGGATGAAGACTACAGACTTTCGTTTCTTAACGGCAACTACGTCACATTGGCGAACCTCAAGCCGACGGATCTTTCGCGCATCACCAAACAGCGACTATCACCGCTCTATATCTCAGTCCATGCAACAAATCCGATCCTCCGTGAACAATTGCTGGGGCGCCAGAACATTCCACCGATCATGGATCAACTACAAAAACTAGCCGACGTACGAATTGCCATGCATACCCAAGTGGTACTCTGCCCAGGCTTGAATGATGGCTTTGAGCTGAAAAGGACCGTAACCGACCTGGCAAACCTCTACCCGTCAGTTCAGTCACTGGCCATTGTACCGCTTGGACTGACGAGTCACCGTCAGCATTTGCCACACCTCGAAGCGGTTGACCGCGAATATGCCAGATCGTTCATAACAACCTGGGAGCCAAAAGCAAAAGCCCTGAAAAAACAACTTGGCGAACCGTTTCTGTTTCTGGCAGATGAGTTTTACCTGAAAGCCGGTCTCCCCTTCCCGACCATCAGGGAATATGGTGATTTCCCCCAGATCGAAAACGGTGTCGGCATGGTACCTCTTTTTATGCGTGAGGCTGAGCGCACGCTGCGCTCAGCCAGACTCCTGGGCGACTTCAAGGCAACTGTCATAACTGGTGCCTCTGCCTTTGGTTTTGTCAGTGAATTTGTGGATAAACTGGCTAAAAAGACCGGTGTCCAAATCATTACAACTGCAGTTGAAAACCGTCTGTTCGGCAGCAGCGTAACTGTCAGTGGCCTGGTCAGCGGAAAGGACATCCTTGCCACTCTGGATGGCAAAAATGTAGGCAAAGCCTTGTTAGTACCGGATGTCATGCTTAAAGAAGGAGAAGGGATGTTTCTGGATGACATCTCTTTGAAAAAACTCGAAGAAAAGCTAAAATGCCGGGTAATTGTTTTTGAATCTACTCCCAAGGGATTTTACACAGCCTCGAAATCTTTAAAGTAATACAGATCACTCAACTCTGGGTCAAATCTAAAAAACCGCTGCCAAAGCCCGCGCTTCAGACTTCTTCTCCTCAATCATTTTTACACTTTCTTCATGATCAAGCTTCAAAGTCGGTTCTACAATAATTGAATGCAAATCAGTAAAACCAATAAAAGAAAGAATGGTCTCCATATATATCTTCTGATGATCCAGGGATTCAAACGGTGTTGAATGTTCATATGAGCCGCCACGGGCATAGATGATTGCGGCAGGCTTGCCAACAACAAGCCCTTTATAACCGTATTCCGGGGAATAGCTGAATGTGTGACCAGGCTGGACAAGTAAATCGATGTAATGTTTGAGAATATAGGGGATGCCGAAATTCCACATGGGAAGGGAAAACAGATATTTATCAAAACCGGTAAAATGATTTATCAACTGTTCGACCGGAACCCAGGCAGCCCTTTCCGGAGTGGATCGGGCTTCGCCTTTAAGGATGCGGTATTTGGCATTAATCACATCTCCATCAAAAGAAGGTAACTCCTCCCTCCATAGGTTAAAGATTTCCACATGATCTTTGGGGTGGGTTCTCCAATATTCATCCAGAAATTCATTGGCAACACGGATTGATTCAGAACGCTCTTTACGGGGTGATGCTTCAATATAAAGCAACCGCTCCATAACAACCACCTCCTGAGAAAACAAGCCTTTTTTAAACTTTTAATTATCATATCACCACTAGCGCCACAGGCAATCAAATACTTCAACTCCACTGATTCAGAAAAATGTAGCCTTAACCTATATTTTGTATAAGAACAAATGACTTACTACTTATTAAGATTGACTTTTTATTCAAATCAAATATGTTATCGTCGTTTTCATTAAGTCCGTTTTTGCGTTCAGACAAATATTATGGGAACATTTCAATCTGGTGAGAAGTCTAAATGATAGCAGACATAAAAAAACCCAAAACAGCAGACGACTCTAAACTGGTAAATTCCTGCAAGAGAGGCGACACAACGGCATTTGAGCAACTGGTCAATATATACCAGAACAGAATGCTGAACAGTGCGGGACATGCAGGAACTGGCCTATGAAGAGATCAGCGGTGCTCTCGGCATAAAAGACGGAACAGTCAAGTCACGTCTTTTCAGGGCGCGCGAAGGCGTCAGGGATTGCGTAAAGAGTTCACTGAAAACGACTTAGCGTCAAAGAAGCAAACTGGCCCGCAGTAGTTTTGCAAGAGGCTCAGTTGATAGTTTGCGAAATAAGCTAGATGATCGAGGTTTCCATGCTGACTCATGAAGAAATCAAGAAATCGCTTTCGGCCTATTGCGGTGGAGACCTGCCTTCTGCGGAATGGGCCCGGGTTGACGAGCACCTTTCATCCTGCCCATCCTGCCAGGCGGAACTGCCGACTTGAAAACGACACTGCGGATAATCAGAAACACTCCTGTTGTAGAATCACCGACCTGGCTGACAGCACGTATCATGTCCAACATTGTGGAGCAGCCGGTCATCAGCACAAATACTGCCGAAAAAAAACAGGCTGACAACTCCACTACAACTCAAAAAACAGCCGTTACAGACAAATCAACCGAACCAGATGCCAATAGGGCAACCATTCAAGACCGGTCGGAATCAGGGGCTGCAAAGATGAAAAAGGCTGCTCCGGCCCGTGAGGGTCAGGCACTGGAATCTTCAGCACCCGCTTCAGCCAGCAATGGCTTTACTCCAGTACCAGCCGTTGACCTGCTGCGAATACGCATCAGCCGGATCATGGGTCTTGACACATTATCTGCCAAAACTGTCCGCCAAGCGGTCTACCGTTCCGGCGGCACGGTTCTGCCATCAGAAGCAGCGCGAGCTGACCGTCAGCTGACCGCCAGGATTCCTGTCACCAAATTGGATGATCTATTCGCACAACTGGAAAAACAGGCCAGGATCGTTGAACGACCGGCAGTAGCTAAATCAATTGAAACAGTGGTGATTGATATTCTCTGGTAAGAAAATGGAGCAGGAAACCGGTTATTTCACCTCGGCCTGACTACCTCTGGTTTGTTCCAGCAAGTATTCAACAAAGGCCCTGTTAGCGCGAGACAGATATGACTGCTGCTTCCAGGCGATCATCAAATCCATGTATAATGGCGGTTCAAAAGAAATAGCCTTCATTCCGGCGTTTTGATCCGTCACCATCCTGAGGCAGACCGAAACACCCTTACCATTCAGTACAAGTGCGGCAACCAGTGAAAACAGATTTGTTTCCACCAGCACATTTGGTACGATTTCCTTCTTTTTAAGCATGTCAAAAATCAGTTCCCGCAGATAATACCCTTCCTTGTAGAAGACCAGATCCTGTTTAGCAAATTCCTGATAGGTAATGGAACTGTGCTGCGCCAGAGGATGTTCACTGTTTACGCAGACCACCACCTCTTCACGCATGAACCGATGAACCTCCAGATTTTCAGGAAAGTCACTGCCGACAATTACCCCCATATCCAGTTCACTATTGCTGAGCATACTCTGGATTTTCCATGCCCCATCCCCATAAACAGACAAATGCAAACCAGGATGCTTCTCCATGAACCCACTGATTATCCTGGGGAAAAAATATGCGCCCAGCATGGGAGGAATTCCAAACCTAACCTCACCACGATCAAGACCTTTAAGTGCGCCCATCTCCATTTCCGCAGCCTTGATTTCATCAAGGATGCGTTTGACGTGTTCCAGAAAAATCTCGCCTTCCGCCGTTAAAGAAATTTTCTTTTCCTGACGATTAAAAAGAGTCAGATCAAGTTCTTCCTCAAGTTTTTTAATAGACACACTAACGGCCGGTTGAGCAATATGAAGCAGATTTGCAGCTTTTGTAAAATTGTTCTGGCGGGCTATTTCCATAAAATAGCGGAGTTGTCGAATATCCATATGATCGCCTTTTGATAACAATTGGTTATTGAAATGATATTGATTATATATTTTATTTATATTTAGGCAAATGCTATCGTAACTGGCAGATATCTGAGCTTTAATTTCTATGGAATCAGGTAAAAAAATGAGCGCGGTCTACCGGGGCACAAAAAAATTCATGCAGATCAACCTGGCATTTTTCGCACCCGTTTTTGTACTTTTGTAACGCTGTATGATGTGCAGCCCTTACTGCCAGTTTTTTCCAGGGAGTTCGGCGTTTCAGCCGCTTTAGGCAGCCTGCCGCTATCCATGGCAACCTGTACCATGGCTGCTTCCATGCTTCTGGCCGGAACTCTGTCTGAAACCTGGGGCAGAAAACAGATCATGACAGCTGCCATGTTCATGACCTCTGCCATTGCCATCCTGACCGCTCTGGGCGAATCCTACACTTCACTACTTATACTGCGGCTCTTACAGGGTGTGGCGCTGGCCGGTCTTCCGGCAGTTGTAATGGCCTATCTAAGCGAGGAAATGGATGCCTCGGCCCTCGGTTCAGCCATGGGGCTCTACATTGCCGGCAATGCAGTGGGTGGAATGACCGGCAGGATATTTACCGCTGTAGTTACTGATTATTATTCCTGGCGAACCGCCTTGGGTGTTATTGGTATGATCTGCCTGCTGACCAGTATTTACTTTGCAAAAACACTCCCATCTTCGTCCAATTTCCAAACCAGACCTTTCCAGGCCGACTATCTGTACACTTCATTAATACAAAATCTGAAAAACCGTGGACTGCTCTATCTGTATGCCATTGTATTTCTGCTGATGGGCGGCTTTGTTACACTTTTCAACTACATAACTTTCAGGCTACTGGCTCACCCATACGACCTGAGCCAGACACTGATCAGCTGGATTTTCCTGGTCTACATACTTGGTTCATTCAGCTCCGCTATTGTCGGACGCCTGGCACAACGACACGAGCGCGGCCTGATCCTGTTCTATTCACTTCTGACCATGGCTATGGGAGCATTAATCACACTATTCAGCAATCTGATAGTTATCATCCTCGGCATAGCTGTTTTCACAATCGGCTTTTTCGCCTCACACACAACCGCATCAAGCTGGGTCAGTGCCAAGGTAAAAACCGCCCGGGCTCAGGCGTCTTCTCTGTATCTATTTTTTTATTACCTTGGTGGCAGCATCACAGGAACAGTCGGAGGAATATTCTGGTCATCCTTTGGATGGACAGGTGTAATCTCCATTATCACACTGCTGCTGTCTTTTGCAATTGCACTGACTATCTGTTTAACCAGGTATTCCAGAAAAGAAGGGCTGGACCCAGGCTCCCCACAGACAGTAGATGACATGGTTCTCAGTCAAAACTGAGCTTTTCCGAAACAAAACATTCCTTATACGCAACACCACGTTTTCCGCCTCTAAACGAGGCTTTTTTTATTCCGCAATAAAAATAATTTTTCGGGAACTTTTACTCCCTACCCGCTGTCTAAGAATTAAAGACAAACTTCAGGGAGGGTAAAAAGATGAAAACATTACTGGCAGTAATTATGGTAGCACTGTTGAGCACATCAGGGGCCTGGGCAAAATCCAGCAATGAGGCGATCGAAGTTCGTATCGTTACGGATAGCGGACGTATTTTACCAACCTATCCGGTAAAAATCAGGCAGGGAATGAGTAAGGTTTATGCGGAAGCGATCAAAGGAGAGCAGTATAAAATTGAAGTTAAAAACCGTCTTAACCGACGTGTAGGTGTAGTAATTGCTGTGGATGGACGCAATATCATCAGTGGAGGCAAGTCCTGGCTTAAAAACAGTGAGCGGATGTATATTCTGGAACCATATGGTTCTGGCGAGTTTGCCGGTTGGCGCAGCGATCAGGAACGGATCAACCGCTTCTATTTCACCGATGTGCCGGACACATATGCAGCAGCCTTCGGAGATGGCAGCGCAATGGGTGTAATTGCTGTTGCTGCCTATCCGGAAGTGCGCAGACCTGAACCGCCACAGATGCAAATGCGAAGCAGCTTTGACAGCAATACTTCAGACAGGTCCGCACCTGCCGCTGCTCCGGCCCAGGCTCCATCGGCTGAACAGAAGGCAAAAAAGTCCGCCAGAGCAGAAAAAACAATGGAAAGTGCCGGAACAGGCTATGGGCGCAGTGAATACTCACCAACCTACATTGTGGAGTTTGAACCTGAAAAACGCGCCGTAAATACTGCCTACATCAAATATGAGTCGAGATCCACTCTCTGCCGTCTGGGTGTGGTCGACTGCGGCAACCAGGACCGGCGCCCCCATAACCGTCTGTGGGACAATAATGGTTATGCACCGCCACCACCAGGCCGCTGATCTGACCCAACTGCTTCAGCAAAACGCCCCCGAAAAACTAATCCGGGGGCGTTTCCTTTTGGTCTTTATAAAAGTTGTATCAAACCCTGTCTGGACTGTTTTTACCCATATACAGGATAACTGCTGGCAAAGTTACCAAAGCAAACAGGGCCGTAAACCCGATACCAAGGTTGGTTCCCCAACCGATAGAGGCCAGAGCCGGATAATCTGCAAAAGCCAGAGAACCGAAACCGGCAATCGTAGTTAAGGCGGAAATAGCAACCGCCCGCCCGGCCTGTATGAAACGCTCTTCGCTATCAGCTTGACCAGCGGAATTAACCCGGTGAGCGATATGGAGTCCATAATCGCTACCCATTCCAACTATGGTTACCAGCACCATGGCATTCATGAAATTGATTCCCATACCACAAACAGCCATACTGCCAATCATCAAAACCGTACCGCCAGCAACGGGAAAAAGTGCGTAGAACATGCCCATTCTGGATTTAAAATGCGTCACCATCAAAAACAGCACCAATAAACCACCCAACAGAAAACTCCACACGAAACTGCTGGCTACCGAATCTGCCAACTGGCTGCTAACCAGATCAACTCCGGTAACACGGGCAGTCGGCTCAACCTTGTAAAGTTCTACCAAAAACGCTGGCAGCGCAAACTTTTCATCATGATAATGCAGGTATATCAATGCATGATAACCGTTGGCATCCCTGATCAGGTGCCGGTTGACCACACCTCGCAAAGGTGATGCAGCCAACTGTGCTATTCCTTCTGCCTCGGCAACAGTTTCACCGCTATTAAAATGAGACATTGCTGAGATAAACGGCATAAACGGAGCGACTTCAAAACCGGCCTTTTCCAGTGCTGTTTTCAAAGCAGCCTCAGAACCATTTAAGCTGCCAGACCGCTTTAAAGAGCTTACAATCTCCAACTGCTCCGTGCGATCATTTATTACCTGACCCAAAGAAGACCAACCATTGATACGACCATCCAACCTATAGCGTTCCGCCAGACGGCTGACTGATCCCATACGCTTTATAAGGTCATCCAGTTCGCTGCCATCCACTGCGATCAGCAACTGTTTTGGTGCCAGACTCAGATTTTTTTCGATCTTTTCCTGGGCCATAAAGGCCTCGGAATGTCTTGGCTGCAGATTTTTCAACTCACCATCAAATGTGATCCAGAATGCAGCAACTAATCCGCAAATAAAAAGTACAGCAGACACAAAAATTATTTTTCGAGGAGACCCTTTCACCAAACGCCAGACCCAGCCCATGCCCAACGCAGGTATGGGTAGGAACGGAGCAGGAAATTGTTTTTCCATATATATCAGCAGAGGTGGCAAAAAAAACAGGGTTGTATAAAGTGAAAAAACGACCCCTAAACCGACCAGCAGACCCAGTTCATAGAGCGCCCTGACATCGGAAACCATCAATGCCAGAAAGGGAAGTGCAGTTGTGGTGGCTGCCGTAAAAAGACCATGGCCGGTATCAACCACAGCCAGATGCAGTGACTCTTGAAGACCTTTACCGGCTGCCCGCTCGCAATGATACCGATCATACAGATGAACGGAGTAGTCAGTACCCAGGCCGATTATCAGCGCCATAAATGCAAATGAGATTATATGAACCGATGGAAGCATCAGAGAGGCTACCGCCAGTGCTATGGCCACGCCAACACTAATAATCAGAGGCAGGAGAATTGTTGGTAACAAGCGCCTGTAAACCCAGTAAAAGATCAGTAGCACCACCACAAGAGATGAGAGGATACAGGAAATAATATTGGACTTCATTTCAGCTTCATCCAAAACCGCACTCATGTGAGCGCCGGCACAACTGACTGAAACAGTTAAACCACGACGGGCCTCATTTATACCGACCACCAGCCTGCGGGCAAACTCCATATCCTGAACCGGGCGGCTTGGCTCGGCAATCACAATCAGTACCCGACCATTCCGAGAAAGGAAATAAGGCGAATTATTATCCAGATCTAGCGACTGACTGGCCGCTTTCAGGCGTGGCAGAATCAGCTCTCTGATATAAAGAGGGTCTGCAGTGACAAGGGCTGTTGTAGTACCGCCAAACTGTCCGGAAAGGTCAGTTTTCATTCTCTCCACAGAAGCGACCGATGAAGTTTTGGACAATTTATCAGATAGCAACGCAGCATCCTGCGGGGAAACAAACAGTTGGGGGCGGGCCGCCGCATAAGCGATAAAGTCAGTAAAAAGCTTCCCCTCAGACTCATCATACACTCGCCAGGTTACTCTGGAAAAAGCCGGTTGGCCATCCAGCTGAATTTTCTGTAATCTGTTAACCAGCTTTTCCGCTTCTACAGGAAGCTGGTCTTTATCGCCTTCCAGCAGAAAATACGCTTCTTTGCTCCCACCGGTCCAATCAAGAGACTCAAGCAAAAGCTGAAGTGCTGGCAGGTTTTTAGGGAAAATCCTGAAAATATCCGACTCAAAGCTTGTTCTGGCAATAATAATTCCGGACATGACAAGCATTAGCAACGAGATTGCAAAGACCTTCACTGGTGACTTTGTGGCAACCCGAAAGATCCATTCAAGATGTCGCAGCGTCAATTGATTGAAACTGCTGGTAACTTTTGAAATCAGTCTTAAAAACATGATTATATTGACACCCTGTTTCTTACAATTTGAGATTAGAAACTACGTCCAGTTAAGACGATTTTTATAGCAGATTGGAGGACCTGCCTCCAGAGTATTCTGTAAAAAGTTATTTTTACTTGATGATCGGCCGCATTTTACGTATAGTTTTGAAAGTTGTATAGCGTCTGGAGGCCACTATCAATGGACATCAAAATCTTCCCCCTTAACACCGAAAAAATGAAACAAAAGGTTGCCGATGAAAACCAGCTTGGTTTTGGCAAACTCTTTACCGACCGTATGCTAATCATTGAATGGAAGCCTGAAGAAGGCTGGCACAATGGTCGCATCGAGCAATATGCTCCTTTCATGCTTGATCCGTCCTGCATGGTCTTGCACTACGCCCAGGAAATTTTCGAGGGTTTAAAAGCCTATAAACTGGCTGATGGCAGAATTACTCTATTCAGGCCGGAAATGAACGCCAAACGTTTTAACCGTTCTGCTGATCGCATGTCCATGCCAGAGCTGCCGGTGGAACTGTTTCTTGACGGAATAGAGAAGATAGTCGCATTAGAGAAGGACTGGATTCCAAGTGCACCAGGCACTTCATTGTATATTCGTCCGGCCATGATTGCCGTAGAACCTGGTCTGGGAGTCAGGCCCGCCAATCACTTCTACTTCTTTGTCATTCTTTCACCTGTTGGAGCTTACTATTCAGCCGGTTTCAACCCGATCAGCATTCTGGTAGAAGATCATTTTGTGCGTGCCGTACCTGGCGGCACAGGTGAAGCCAAAACCGGCGGCAACTATGCCAGCTCGATCAAGGCTGCGATGGAGGCCAAGAAAAAAGGTTACGAGCAGGTACTCTGGCTGGATGCCTGTCACAAACGGTATGTTGAAGAAGTTGGTTCAATGAATATGTTTTTTGCCTATGGCAAAAAAATTGTTACAGCCGAGTTAACCGGTTCAATATTGTCCGGCATAACAAGGGATTCGGTAAAGACCCTGGCCAAAAACATGGGTTATGAATTCGAGGAAAGACAGCTTGACATTCACGAGCTGACGGCAGATATAAAGAGCGGCAAACTGACTGAAGCTTTTGGAAGTGGTACCGCTGCTGTAATCACTCCGGTAGGCACTCTTTGCTACAAGGACGAAGTATTCCAGATAGGTAACGGGGCTGTTGGCGAATTAACTCAAAAACTTTATGACACATTGACCGGCATTCAGACAGGCGTCATCAAAGACGAATTCGGCTGGGTCAAGTTTATTGGCTAGGCATTCTACAGCAAAGCCTCCGGCGGAGACAACGGAGGCTTTGCTGATTTTACAGATTACTTATGAATAAAGATAAATCAAAAAATTGTTCTTCAAATAAACTCTGCACCTCCTGCCGTCGTACCTGCAAGCAGGCAGGCAACGCTGTTGTGGCCCAATGTCCGCGATATTATCCGTTTAACCGGAAGCATACAAAACATGAATTCAACTGGAAACAGATGGAACTAGTTTTATGCTGTTCAAATTCTGAGATGTCTGCATCAAAGAATTGATTCAATTTTTATTTTGTACGATGTTGCCGTTGTGGCTCAGGGGTAGAGCAGCTCACTCGTAATGAGCAGGTCGTCGGTTCAATTCCGATCAACGGCTCCACAAAAAAAGGACTTTGCCTTCAGGCAAAGTCCTTTTTTACTTCCAAATTCCTTCATATATTTTCTCTAGTGATCCATATCACTGGATAAAAGATAAAAACTCATTTTTTTATCAGAATTCAGTATATGATCAGCCAGCCAATCCTTAAGAAACTGCAAAATTTCCAGATCAAGCGGCTGACAACCATCATGCAGTAAAGACTGAAGTTCTGCCGTCCTACTAGCAAAACCTATATGTTCCTGGCGGTGTTCTTCAAAAAATGGATAGTTGTTCGCTTTCATCAATGACTCTTCTGCCTCAAAGTGATAGTTCGCATAACGTACAAGGTTCTGAACCAATAACTCCATTTTTTGATCAGAATTATTATACATAAAACAGTCATAACTTAGGTTCAACAACTCAACCAGATGCTTGTGATGCTCATCAACCTCTTGAATGCCGGTCAGAAACGAGTCAGACCATACAAATATCGACATAAAACACTTCCATCAAATTGTTGAATTTTGTTTTTAAAGCTACAGATAAATTCTTGAAATAAGTGCAAAAACACAGGGTCAGGCAAAGCTCAAATCAACCCCATCCGGCAAGCCTTTAGCAGCAACATAAGTACCGTATGCTGAATCTTTTTCAAGAATATGCTCAGTCAACCAGTCGATGAGAAAATCCAGCACAACAAGATCAATATCTTTTATTCCACTGTGAAAATCTTTGGCTAACTCGCCGATTCGCTTTGTAAACTCTGCATGTTCCTTTACCTGTACATCAAGTCCGGGATAATGATGTTCTTTCATCCAATGCTCTTCAGCGGTAAAATGATAGGCAGTATATTCAATCAGTTCATGCAGAACAGCTTCCAACTCATCTTTGGGAGCATTTGTAGTAATACCGTCAAAGGTCATATTCAACAATAAGACCAAATGTTTATGATGCTCATCAAATTGTCTGATACCAATTAAAAAAGAGTCGTTCCACTCTAATACCGGCATAACATCCTCCATCACCAAAGCAGTATTCTTGCCAATGCTATCATTAAAAATCAGAATGTCAATTCTTACTTCTTTATGACAAGATTGCCAACAACGGTCTGTTTGAAACACTCTGGTCTCTGACTCTGGGGATGGTCATCTATCTGGCAACGGATACGGGCATGCGTTTTGTACGCAGCTGGTCCACGGAACGTATCGGTGTGGAGCTGAATTTGCGTAGCGATGAATCCCTCTGGAGGAAACTGATTTCCCAAGTTGACCTGCCACCCGGAGGATTTTCCCGCTTCATCTCCAACTACCGTGACCTGACTCTGTCACGGGATTTCGTCTCCTCCAGCTACCTGCTGGCATTGGCCGACATCCCTTTTCTGCTGCTCTACCTGTTGGTGATTGCAATCATAGCCTGGCCTCTGATGATTGTTGCCATGCTGCTTGTGCTGGTTTATGCAATTGGCGGCCTGATGATGCAGACCCGGGGTAACAACTTTAATAAAGAAGCCGAGCGACACAATACTGGCAAATTAACTTTTATGGGTGAAGTACTTAGCTGTCTGGATGTTACTCGTACGGTTCCAGGTTCAAATGCTTTTCTGCGACGCTGGCGCGACCTGACCGATCAATCTGCAAACTCCGATGCAAAAAGACGTTTAGCAGTCAACCATATGGGAATGTTCTCTTCCGTCATGCAAACTGCTACAACAGTTGTAATTCTGGTAGCCGGTGTCTATTTAATCCATGCCCAGTCACTGAGCATCGGCAAACTGATCGCCTGTAACCTGCTGGCTAATCGATCCATGGGCCTTGTGGCCTCACTGTTTGCCGTAATGGGAAAATGGCAGGATTTTCAACGTGCAGCCACGCGCATGGAAAGCAGCCTGGAAACAGTAGAGGACAAAGAATATACTCCGCGACCTTCGACCACCGGCCATATTTCGGTTATCGGGCTGGGAAAACATTATGAGGGTCGTCCGGCTGCCCTTGAAACCATCTCAATTTCAGTGGCTCCTGGCGAACGGATAGCCCTGCTTGGCCGACCTGGTGCCGGCAAAACAACCCTCTTGCGCTGTCTGGCCGGGCTCTGTCGACCTGATACGGGCAGAATACTTGTGGATGGCCTGGCCCTTGATGACATCGCCCGCACAGACCGTATCAGCTGGATGGCCTATAAATCGCAGGACCCTTCAGTCTTTGCTGGAACTCTGGAGGACAATCTGCGCATTGCCGGTTGTAGGGATAACAAACGTTTCAGCGAGGCAATCTGGGCTTCAGGGCTGGAAGATGAGTTTAAAAGCGGACGCATGTCTCTGGGGATGAAACTGGAAGAGCGTGGCAACAACCTGTCCGGCGGTCAGCGCCAGAAAGTTGCTCTGGCTCGGGTTTTTGCCCAGCCCGGTCAGATTTTGCTGCTTGATGAACCGACTCTTGGACTGGATCCGGAATGCGAACGCATGCTGGCAGAACGCCTACCGAAACTTCTTAACAAGGACTCGATACTGCTAATGACCACACACAGCGCAATCATGCTCAGCACAGTTCAACGCATTATTGCTCTGGATGGAGGACGCGTGGTTGCCGACGGACCGCGAGAAAAGCTGGTTACAATTGGATAGCTAGGTGCTACATTTTTCTTGAAGCCACAAGATCAGGATAAACATTTAACGGCACCGGTCTGCCGTTTTTTATTTCCAAAACGGTCATATGCAAGTGGGTCGGAGAACGGCGCTTAGCGGCGTTCAAACCGCTACGACCGACTGTAGCCAGAATATCTCCCGGTTTTACCAAATCACCAATACCAACAAAAAGCTTGCTGTTATGGGCATAGTAAACCAGCAGATTATTGGCTGGATCATAAATCCAGAGATAGACACCACCACGTAATTTACTTCCTCGCTCCCACTTTTCTTCCAAAGCAACTACAATCCCACCGGTCATTGACAGTACGTTTACCTGCTGACCGGCACAATCATCAACGGAATCCTGGTTACGGTCACGGATAAAAATGTCAAAGGATGGATGGCCGCCATGCCTGTTTCCAGCAAAATAGTCGTAGCCTGAAGCGATATAGCCCTTATTGCGTCCGCCTGTTATTGCCCTCTGATTATATCCGGCCAACGGAAAAACCCATTCTTTTCTGGAAAAAGACTTACCGCCATGTTTTGAATAATCCTGACTCAAGTCACCTAACAAAGCGTTAAGAACTGTTCTGGCTTCAGGCCTTTTGATTTTACTGTCACGCAACAGGATGTTGAATCGGTTAAATCGGATTGCAGCAGATTCTACCCTATCAGCAACCGGTATCTTTACTTGTGGACTATTTTCCAACTGTGGAGCTGTATTTTCCACACTCCATCCGGCAGCCGGCATTAATATGACAAACAATAATGTAATTAAGGACTTTTTCACTGGCAATCCATTCGTATGATATTTTAATCTGATACAATAAAAAAAAGCCGACCTTGAAACAAGGCCGGCTCGAAAAAACCATTGTCAGTCAGGTCAGGCGTAGGTTGAAAAGCTGTGACCGCTGGAAGCTGCAGGCTGAACAGCCTGTTTTGCATTCTGTGCCAGCATGTTTGCCACCTGGTCCTGCTGATTTGCAGCCATTTTCATCATTGAGGTTGACATGGCAGACTGTGTCTGACCCAACTTCGCCAACACTGATGCCCCTGCAATTGAGCTCACGTCCATAAATTACCTCTTTTAAGCAATTACTGTGCTGTACTACGATTTAATACTACCACATAACACCGCTTCCATGGCAAGTGAATATTTTTTATTGAACCGGCCTTTCCTGTGATACAATTTTATCACTTGTTGACTTCTCACATCCAAGAGGTGCCTGACTATGCAAATTGAATGGTGGTACTGGATTATCGCCGGATTCTGCCTGATCGGATTGGAACTTGTTATACCCTCGTTTACGATTATCTGGTTCGGTATGGGGGCACTGGTTGTAGGCATGATTAAGGCCGCTTGGTCCGGGTTTCCTGTTGCCGGACAATTCCTGCTCTGGAGTCTTGCCTCAATAGTTTTTACAATCATGTGGTTCAAATACCTGAAACCAAAAAAAGACCAGAACCATGCCGGTGGCTCCAAAGAAGGTATAGTTGGCGAAACCGGGATCATTATTAGAGGAACAACAGACACTTACACAAAGGGCATTATCAGATTTCGTATTTCGGTGCTTGGTGCCGACGAATGGACCTGCTACTCCGAAGAGGTTCTGAATATCGGTGATAACGTCAGAGTGGTTGATATTGAAGGACAAATTCTCAAGGTAACTAAATTTTAGGAGGTTAAACAATGCCGGGAACCATCATCTTTGTTGTTTTTTTTCTGGTTGTTGCCGCCACTCTTTTTGCTGGTGTCAAAACAGTTCCGCAGGGTCAGGAGTGGGTTGTTGAGCGATTAGGCAAATACAACACCACACTTAAACCGGGATTGAATTTCATCATTCCCTACATCGACGTCGTGGCCTATCGTGTCTCTACAAAAGGTGATGTACTTTCAGTAGGCGCACAGGAGGTTATTACACGGGATAATGCTGTTATTATAACCAATGCCATCGCCTTTATCAAGGTAACTGATCCGATCCGAGCCGTCTATGAGATACAAAATTATGAATATGCCATTCAGAACCTTGTAATGACTTCGCTGCGTGCAATTATCGGACAGATGGACCTGAACAGTGCCCTCTCCGAACGGGAGCATATCAAGGCCAGACTACAGGATAACATTTCCAAGGAAGTTGCCAACTGGGGTATTTATGTCCAGTCCGTAGAAATTCAGGACATCAAACCGTCTGAATCAATGCAGAAGGCCATGGAACAGCAGGCTAGCGCTGATCGTTTCAAGCAGGCCACCATTCTGGAGGCAGAAGGAAAACGCGAAGCGACAATCCGCGAAGCCGAAGGACGACTTGAAGCCGCCAAGCGTGAGGCTGAAGCCCAGATCAGGCTGGCAGAAGCCTCAGCCAGAGCAATTAAAGACATCAGCGAGGCGATCAAAGACAATGATCTGCCGGCGGTGTTTCTACTGGGAGACCGTTACATCAACACCTTGCAAAAAATAGCATCTTCACCAAACTCAAAACTTGTAATTCTGCCATCTGATCTGCCAGCGGCAATCCGTGGCTTGATGGGCAAAGGATAATAAATGCAACTCAGTAAGAAAAACATCCTCAACCACTTGAAAGAGCAGGATGGATCGATACATTTTGCCGGAATTTTACGGCACTTCGGCGGCCGACATATCAAACACGAGTTAAAACGGATGCTGGAAGATATGACCTCTGACGGTGAAATAGTCCGTTTCAAAGGCAACAGTTATGCATTGGCAACCGCGGTTAATAGTGTCCGCGGTAAACTGCAGACTCACCGCGACGGCTACGGCTTTGTCACTCCCGAAGGTGGTGGCGAAGACATTTTTATCCCTCAGCGCCAGATGAAAAGCGCCATGCATGGTGACATTGTTGAGGTGCGCGCTGAACCAAGCCGTATTGGTGGCGGCAAGATGGATGGTCGCATCCTGGCTGTCAGTGAACGTGCTACCACTCGTATTGTGGGACGCTATGAAGAAACCCGTCGCGGTTCTATTGTCATACCTGAAGAGACACGTTTGAACATGGTAATTGCCATTCCGGCAAAGTCCCGGGGAAAAGCGGGGGATGGTCAACAGGTGGTTGCTGAAATCATCTCCTACCCGATCGGCGGTCGCCCGGCCGAGGGGCGGATAGTGGAAGTCCTGGGCTGGCCTGATGACCCGGAAGTGGAGGTTCAATCAGCCATCCGTCGTTTTGATCTGCCCCATGAATTCGGAAAAGATGCACTAGCCGAAGCAGAGGCGATTGCAGACACGGTTTCCAAAGAGGATCTGGACGGTCGCGTGGATCTACGGAACATGCCGACAGTAACCATTGACGGAGAGACGGCTCGTGACTTCGACGATGCCGTATCTCTGCGCCGTGATGGAGAGCATTTCCGCCTCTGGGTATCCATCGCCGATGTGTCTCATTATGTAAAGCCCGGCAGTCCGCTGG
>Ga0105044_10004806_pt1 | contig 18572 bp, 11 predicted proteins | sample MAT01_FD_78092 | JGI IMG/M metagenome (GOLD analysis project Ga0105044, IMG submission 78092) | Freshwater microbial communities from Lake Fryxell liftoff mats and glacier meltwater in Antarctica - MAT-01 | ecosystem: Environmental > Aquatic > Freshwater > Ice > Liftoff microbial mat | place...
ACTTCACGTTGGGGTCGTTGTTGATGACCTCGAGCGCCCCGGCCATGACCTCGGCATTGGCGCCTCCGCCGATATCCAAGAAGTTGGCCGGGCTGCCGCCCACCTGGTTCACGATGTCGACCGTCGACATGGCCAGGCCAGCCCCGTTGGCGATGACGCCAACCGTGCCGTCGAGCCCGACGTACTGCAGGCCCTTGTCGTGGGCCGCCTGCTCGCGCTCGTCGCGGACCTGGGTGGCTTCGTAGGCCTCCCAGCCCTCGTGGCGGTACTGGGCGTTGGCATCGAGGGTGACCTTGGCGTCGAGCGCGTGCACCTCGCCGGTGGGCTTGAGGATCAACGGGTTGATCTCGCAGAGGTCCGCATCGCCTTCGGTGTAGGCCCGGTAGAGCTTCAACAAGATGTCGACCGCGCCATCGTTGGCCACCGGGTTCAGCTTGGCGGCCTCGACCCAGGCCCGGGCCGCCTCCTCGGTCAGGCCATCGACCGGGTCGATCCAGATCTTGGCGATGGCGTCGGGGTTCTCTTCGGCCACGGCTTCGATCTCGATACCGCCCTCGGCGGACAACATGCCGAGATGCTTCTTGGCCGCGCGATCCAGCGTGAAGCTGGCGTAGTACTCCTCGGCGATGTCGGAAGCAGACTCGATCCAGATCGTCTTGACGATGTGGCCCTTGATGTCGAGTCCGAGGATGAACTCGGCGTGCTCACGAGCCTCGGCCGTGTCGCTGGCGAGCTTCACACCGCCGGCCTTCCCCCGGCCGCCGACGTGGACCTGGGCCTTGACCACCACCGGGTAGCCGATGCGATCGGCCGCAGCCACCGCATCTTCCACCGTGGTGGCCGCCTCGCCCTGCGACACGGGAATGTCGTACTGGGCGAAGAATTGCTTGCCTTGGTATTCGAGAAGGTCCACTCGGACTCCTGAGATGAGGTTCAGCACGTGACCGGGCGATACTAGGCAGGTGCCTGGAACGTGTTCCCATCCAACCGAAACCCGAGAGGCCCACCAATGAGCCCCGTCGACCAGTCCCGCAACCACGTTGGGCGGGCCGCAAGCGTTGCCCTCGCAGGCATCTTCGTGCTCGCCGTCGGTCTGGGAATCGTGACGTTGGCCCTCGGCGGCCGTGACAGCGGCAACGTCCGCCTCGGCGACCAGACGTTCCGGGGCGGCTCCACCGAGCGCTTGGCCACGGAGATCGCGGCGCGTGGTCCCATCTTCTACGGCGATGTCTCGGGCAACAAGGACCGAGACATCGTGCTCCAACACATCGGCGACGACCCATCGACGGGCTGGTACGCCTTCTTGGCCGCCCCCATTGACAAGGCTCGCGACTGCACCTGGCAGTGGCAGGCCACCGAGGAGGAGTTTCGGGCCAAGTGCGACCAGTCGCTCACGGCACCGGCGAACGGCGAGGGGCTCCCGCAGTTCAAGGTGACCATCGCCGACGGGCGCATCGATGTGGACCTCAATGCCGATGCGCGGGAGAACAGCGAGGCCGACGGGTGTAGCGGCGAACCCACCACCACCGGAGGCTGACATGCGACGCGTCGTCTGCACCGAATGGGGGCCTCCAGAGGGCCTCCAGGTCCAAGAGTCCCCAGACCCAACGCCGGGCTCGGGCCAGGTCCTGGTCGAGGTGGCCGCGGCCGGGGTGAACTTCGTCGATGCTCTCTTCGTTGCGGGCAGCTACCAGATCAAGGTGCCGCCGCCGTTCACACCAGGGAGCGAACTGGCGGGCGTGATCTCCGCCGTCGGGCCCGACGTCGAAGAGGTGGTGGTCGGTGACCGTGTGCTGTCATCGATCGGACTCGGCTCCTACGCCTCGCACGCCGTGCTGCCGGCCAGGTCCGTCACCGCCGTGCCCGATGCGCTGGACCTGGCGACCGCGGCCGCCCTCGCCCAGTCGTACTGCACGGCATGGTTCGCGCTGACCCGCCGGGTTCAGGTGCAGCCGGGCGAGACGGTCCTCGTCTTGGGCGCTGGTGGCGGCGTCGGACTCGCTTCGATCGACGTTGCCAAGGCACGGGGTGCGCGTGTCATCGCCGCTGCATCCACGGCGGCGAAGCGAGCCGATGCCCAGGCCATGGGTGCCGAAGCCGCCATCGACTACGGCACCGAGGACCTGAAGGGGCGAGCACGCGATCTCAGCGACGGCGGAGTCGATGTCGTGATCGATCCGGTTGGCGGCCCCCACACCGATGCCTCGCTCCGGGCGCTCGGACCCTTCGGCCGCCTTGCCATCATCGGCTTCGCCGACGGGACCATCCCCGCCGTACCCACCAACCAGGTGCTGCTGAAGAACCGTTCGGTGGTGGGGGTCGACTGGGGTGCCTGGGCAATGGCCAACCCTGTTGACCAGGCCGAACTCCTTGCCGAAGTGCTCGAGGCGGTGGCCGACGGCCGGTTGCATCCCGTCGAACCCACCCGACGGCCGTTGGCCGAGGCTGGCGCCGTGCTGCGAGATCTGCTGGAGCGCCGGCTGCGCGGCAAGACCGTGCTCGTCCCCTAGACAGCCCTCGACCGGACCAAGACTCGATCCCGGCGCAGGCCCGCCACGTCAAGGCTCGAGGGCCTCGATCAACGCCACGACTTCGCGGCGCTGGATCTTGTCGGTACCCGTGCGGGGAAAGTCGTCGACCACCACGAAACGGACCGGGATCTTGTAGCGAGACATGCGCTCTGCCGACCAGGCCGGCAGGTCCAGCGACTCGGGCGTCTCGCCCGCCGCCAGGCGCACGGCCGCCACCGGCACCTCGCCGTCGCGATCGTCGGGCAGGCCCACGACGGCGGCCTCGAGCACGCCCGGATGCTCCTCGAGGTCCTGTTCCACTTCGACCGCGTAGACCGAGTAGCCGCCGCGCTTGATCACGTCTTTCATCCGGCCCTCGAAGTTCACGATGCCGAGCGGCCCTCGACGGGCGAGATCGCCGGTCCGGAGCCACCCGTCGTCGGTCAGTGCGCCAGCCGTGGCATCGGGGGCGCCGTGGTAGCCCTTCAGCACACCTCGGCCCGTAAGCCAGAGCTCGCCAATGCCACCGACCGGTACCTCATCGCCATCCTCGTCGACCACCTTGAACCGCACACCAGGCAACGGCATCCCCATGGACCCGCCGAGGGCGGCGGGCACCATGGGCGGCGAGATTCGGATGGCGACCCCGCCAGCGGTCTCGACCATGCCGTAGCCCTCGGCGAAGATCGCCTCACCGACCGAGCCCACGATCGGCAGCGTGACCGTGGCACCCATCCGCTTGAACCGATGGGCCAGATCGGCGGGCATCGCATCAGCGCCCGACATCCAGAGCCGCACGGACCCCAGATCGCGATGGGCAGCACCCGCTTCCTCGAGCATGCGATACATGGCGGGCACGCCCGCGAACAGCGTGGCCCGGCGGGACTCGAGCGCGTCGAGAACAGCAACGGGGTGGAACCGCTCGAAGAAGTGCACCGGGATGGCTGCACAGGCGGCACCGACCACAATGGCGAACCCGAAGATGTGGGCCACGGGCAGCGCCAAGACGAGTTCGTCTCGCCGCAGTTCGGTGGGCAAGACAGCCACCATCGACATGCCGCCGAGAAGGCCCACGTGGGTGAGTTCGGCGCCCTTCGGCTTGCCGGTGGTGCCCGACGTGTAGAAGAGCGCGGCCACGGCCTCGGGGTCGGCGGCCGCGGCCGGGCCGAACGGGGCCTCGCCATCGAACTCGTCGGCAGAGTGGATGACCAGCGATGCTCCGGAGTCCGCCACCACATGATCGACCTCTGCCGGCGCCATCTGCGCGTTGACTGGTGCGGGCAACCGCCCGGCGCGCGCCACCGCCAAGGTGAGGAGGAACTGGTCATAGCCGTTGGGGGTGGCGATCACCACCCGGTCAGCCAGCTCGGTGCGCCGGGCGATGGCCCCGGCCCAGCGGTCGACCAGCGCGGCAGCATCGTTCGTCGTCAGCTCCCGCCCGGTGGCCGCCTCGCTCACCAGCGGACGGTGCGGGTGCACGCCCGCCACCTTCTCCAGCAGCGTGCCCAGCGTGAGGCCTCGACCGCGGGCCAAGTCGATCCGATCCTTCCACCTCATGGTTGCCTCACGCCTTCTTCAGCGGTGCCCAGGCCAGCAGCAGGACCTTCTGTCCAACCTCGGGGAAGTGCACCGTGACCTCGGTCTTGTCGCCGCCACCCTGCAGATCGAGGACCACGCCTTCGCCCCACTTGGCGTGCATCACGTCATCGCCCACTCGCAGGCCGCTCTCGTTGGGCACGGCGGCCACCGAGCGCTGGCCGGCATCGATGGCTTGGTCGACGATGCGGTCACGGTTGGCCTGGCGGCGCTCAGATGAGATGCGGCTGGAGCGCTCGGGGCGGTCGCCCCAGCTCGACACCGACGAGTTGGTCCCGGAGCTGTCGGACCACGACCCCGCCCGGGATGAGCGGCGGTTGCCGTCGATGGAGGTGACCAGCCGCTGGGGGATCTCGTCGAGGAACCTGCTGGGCGGGTTGTACTGGGTCGACCCATAGATGGTGCGACTCCAGGCATGCGTGAGGTACAGCCGCTCACGGGCTCGGGTGATGCCGACGTAGGCAAGGCGCCGCTCCTCCTCGAGCTCCGTTGGCTCTCCGAGCGAACGCAGGTGCGGGAAGATCCCATCTTCGAGCCCGACCAGGAACACAGCGGGGAACTCCAGGCCCTTCGCCGAATGGAGCGTCATCAGCACGACCGACGAGTCGTCGTCGGGCAGCTCGTCGGAGTCCGCCACCAGGCTGACCTGCTCCAAGAAGACATCGACCGACTCGAGCTCTCGGGCCGACCCGATGAGCTCCGCCAAGTTCTCGAGCCGACCCTCGGCCTCGATCGAGTGCTCGGCCTGGAGTTCGTCGACGTAGCCCGACCGACCCAGCACCGACTCGAGCAGGGGGCCCGGTCCGTCATCGACCGCCGAGGCCGAGTTGTCGATCACCGACAAGAAGTCGGCGATGCCCTTGACGGCGCGCCCCGAGACGCCCGCCTCGTCGGAGCGACGGAGCGCCGCCATGAAGGTGAGCCCCTGCATGGCGGCCCAAGCATCGAGCTTGGCCACGGTGGAATCGCCGATGCCGCGCTTGGGCACGTTGAGGACACGCTTCACCGAGACCTCGTCGGCCGGGTTGACCACGGCCTTCACGTACGCGAGCGCGTCCTTGACCTCCCGCCGGTCGTAGAAGCGGGTGCCGCCGATGACCTTGTACGGGATGCCGGCGCGCAGCAGGTGCTCCTCCACCACGCGGCTCTGGGCGTTGGTCCGGTAGAAGACGGCGACGTCGCCCCAGCGATGATCGCCGCTGTCGTGGAGCTTGGCGATCTCGTGCGCCACCCACTGGGCCTCGTCGCCCTCATCGTCGGCGTGGTAGCGGACGATGGTGTGCCCGTCACCCTCGTCGGTCCACAACTCCTTGGGGGCGCGCCCCAGGTTGTTGGCGATCACTGCGTTGGCGGCGTCGAGGATCGTCTGGGTGGACCGGTAGTTCTGTTCGAGCACCACCACGGTGGCCTCCGGAAACGCATCTTCGAACTGCAAGATGTTCCGGATATCCGCCCCCCGGAAGCGGTAGATCGAGTTGTGAACGAGCGTGTTCTCGGCAACGTAGGTGTGCAGCTGGGCTACCTCGAGGTCATAGACCGGACCGGAGTACTCGCCGATCTCGACCCCCTCGACGGTCGCCGGCGCCAGTGCGCCATTGTCGTCGGTTTGAAGGACCGTCATCCCCGGCCGGAGGTGGCTGAGGGGGAGGAAGTCCCAGATCTGGCCGGCGATGTTGGCCCGGCGCCGGATGTCCAGCCCGCCGGCATGCCCCATGGCCCGCGCCAGCTCGAGCGCTTCTCTGTAGCTCTGGCGAGACGTCTCGACGCGAGCGGTGCCCGCGCGCTGGCCCGGACGGACCCGAAATCCTGCGCCGCGCAACCGATCAGCGACCTCGGAGCGGTTCGACGACCACTGAACCCGGTGGTACCCGACCGCGCCATGGCGTTGGTCGCTGAACATCGTGAGGTTCAGCGACTGACGGCGCGCGCCGCTCTGCGCGACGAGATGGGCGAAGTCGAGGTGGAGGTCGAGGTCCTCGATCAGGTCCTTGGCCCGGGACCTCGTGTCGATCGAAGCGAACAGGCGGTCAAGGTCCTGCTGGTCCGTCGCGAGCCCGTACTGCGCCCCAAACCAGGACTCCCACCATGCTGCCGCTGACGGGGTGGCATAGACCCCAAGGATCCACAGCCGGTCGCCGCACTCCTGGTTGAGCCGCTCATGCAGTCCGCCGCTCATCGTGGCGCCGACGCCGTACCCCTTGTCGGCCCGTTCCATGAGGTAGACGACGAAGCGGTCCGGGTCGAGCGTCGGCTGGGCCGGCACGATGTGGTGGGGAGTCCCTTCGATCGTGCGCCCTCCGACGGTCACGCGGTACACCCGTCCGTCGTAGCGACCTGGCATCACCTTCGAGATCCGCGACGTCGTCAGGACGTGACCACCACCCGCGCCGAGGATCGGATCACCCTCCTGCAGATCCTCGATGGGTCGCTGGCCGTCCGGGGTGCCGATCAGGGAGCCCGGGAGCAAGCACTGGTCGCTGTCGCCGACGATGCAGACGTTGCGGTGTTGGCCGGCCAGGGCCACGACCAACTCGTTTTGGACCTTGTTGGTGTCCTGGTACTCGTCGACCAGGACGTGACGGAAGCGACGCCGGTAGTGCTCCAGCACCTCGGGCTCGGTGCGGAAGAGCTCGACGGTGTTGCGGAGCAGGTCGTCGAAGTCCATGGCTCCGGCCTTCAGCAGCCGCGCCTGGTATTCGCGGTACACGTCGGCGATCTTGCGCTCGAAGATCAGCTCCGCACGCGCCGCCATCTCTTCGGGACCGACGTCATCGTTCTTGGCTGCTGAGATGGCACCGTGCACCGAACGCGAAGGGAACCGCTTGGCGTCGAGGTTGAGGTCCCGAACGACGTAGCCGGTGAGGCGAAGCGCGTCGGCCTGGTCATAGATGGTGAACGACGACGGGTAGCCGAGACGATGCCCATCGCGCCGGAGGATCCGCACGCACGCCGAATGGAACGTGGAGACCCACATCTTCTCCGCCACCGGACCTACCAAGGCTCCGACCCGGTGTTTCATCTCTTGCGCCGCCTTGTTGGTGAAGGTGATGGCCAAGATCTCGAACGGTGACACGCCCGTCTCGATGAGGTGGGCGATGCGCGAGGTGAGCACGCGGGTCTTGCCCGAACCAGCACCGGCGATGACCAACAGCGGCCCCTCGTCGTGGACCACGGCCTCTCGCTGGACCGGGTTCAGCCCCTCGAGCAGGGTGCGATCGGGTGAGGCAGGTGACATCGGGGCCCACCCTACCGGCGGGGTCTGACGGGCTGGCCCGGCACCTCGATCGGCCACGATGGTCGAGCGAGGTGCGCGTGGCGGGAAGAATGGCCACATCGCACCCGTGTCCACAGCGACTCCCGCCCCCACTCCACCGGCTGATCGGTGACCCCACGCCGCACGCCCTCTCGGCCGCGTCGCGCCGTCAAGCGGACGTCGTTCGTCGTCATCTTCCTCTTCGTCTTCTACTACTTCGTCATCCCGACCCTGGCTCGCTCGCGCAGCTCCGCCGAGACGTTCTTCGAGGTCAACCCCTTCCTTCTCGCGCTGGCCGTGGCCCTCGAGATGGGCGCGTTGGCCTGCTACACGATCCTCATGCGGGTGACCTTGCCCGGCGAACCGCGGCTGTCGCTGTTCACGATCTTCCGGATCCAGCTCGCCACCCGGTCGGTCACCAACCTGGTGCCCGGTGGCTCGGCGGCCGGGGGAGCGCTCGGCTACCGGCTCCTCACCGAGGCCGGGGTGTCGTCAAGCGCCGCTGGGTTCAGCTTGGCCACCGTCGGGCTCGGCTCGGCCGTGGTGCTCAATGGCATCTTGTGGGCGGCGCTGCTCATCTCCATTCCGCTCAACGGGTTCCGGACCGCGTACGTGACCGCCGCCATCGTGGGGGTGTTGCTGTTGCTGTTCGCCGCCGGGCTGGTCTACCTCCTGATCGAGGGTCGCGATCGTGCCGAGAAGGTGCTGCGAGCCATCACCCGGCGCATCCCAAGGGTCGACGAGGACACGGCCGCACGCTTCGTGCACCAGACGGCCGACCGCATCCAGGATTTGGCGCGCCAGCCAGAGCTCGTCCGACGCGGCGTGTTGTGGGCGGCCGCGAACTGGCTCCTCGACGCCGCCGCGCTCTGGGTCTTCCTTCGGGCGTTCGGCACATCGATCAACCCCATCAACCTGGTCGTGGCCTTCGGCGTGGCTGGCGTGCTGGCAGCGATCCCCATCACTCCGGGTGGCCTGGGCGTGGTCGAGACCGTGCTCCCCTCGCTGCTGGTGACCTTCGGCGCCCCGGCGGGCGCAGCCGTGTCTGCGGTGCTGGCGTGGCGCCTCGTGCAGTTCTGGCTCCCCATCCCACTCGGAGGCCTGTCGTACGCCTCGCTGAAGCTCGGACCGCTGGGTCGGCGAAGGAGGCTCGCTGCCGTGCGGGGCCTCGCTGCCGAGGCGGGGGCCCATGCGACCGAGCGCGTCTGGGATCAGGTGTCGGGTGAGTTCCGCACCGTGGCCGCCGATCCGCCTCCTGTCAGCCCGCCGGAGCGCTGAGCAGCTGACGCTCGAACAGCCCCAGGACCTGGTCGAGTGCGTTGCGCGTGGGGTGGCCCGGTTCGTCGACGAGGTCTTCGGACAACACGGAGTGGGCTGCCGCCCGGATCCCGTGGGGGTTGCCCTTCGACGAGTCGATCTCGACCGCCACGAACGAATCCCCGAGTTCGTCGCGCAGACGGGCGAACCGTTCCGCGGGCACAAGCCGGTCACCCGTGAAGCGCAACCCGAGCACGCACAGGTCGTCTTCTTCCTTGCAGCGCGCCTTCACCGTTGCCAGGTCCGCAGGTGACAAGTTCAGGTCGCGCCGGTGGCCCTTCGAGAGCGCGAACGGCAACGACGGTTGCGACAGCACCGGGGCCAGCACCACGGGGTCGACCATCATCGCCAGCGCAAAGTTGCCGGTGAGGCACATGCCCACCACCCCGACCCCGGGTCCGCCGCAGCGTTCGTGTTCATCGCGGGCCAGGGCACGGGCCCAGACCGTGGCGGGCGAGGTCTTGTTGCGCGCCCACGTTGCGAACTCCTTCGATACGCACGCCCAGGCAATGGTCTGGGCGATGTAGCCCGGACTGGGTTCGCGTCCAGGGGTCCCGAAGAGTGAGGGCAACACTGCTGTGAAGCCCGCATCGGCGACTCGTTGGGCGAAGGCCGCCACCGATGGGGTGATACCCGGGACCTCGGTGATGACGATCACCGCCGGACCGGACCCGGCCCGAAAGATGGGTCGCGTCACGCCATCGAACGTGAACGTCGATTCACTGAACCCCCGAAGATCGGCCATGACCAGACCCTACGAGGCCCGTCAGGGCGATGCGTGGGCCGACAGCCAGGCGAGCAACTCGTCAACCGTGAGCGCCATGGTGACCACACGGCCCTGCACGGCATCGACGCCGAACCCGAAGAGCACCGCCCGTTGGTAATCGGACTCGACCCCGACCGCCAGGCAGCGCCATCCCAAGCCATGCGATAACAGCACCAGCGAACGGGCGACCTCTACCCCCAGCGGGTCACCCTCTCGGATGCCTGCGACCAGGGAACGGCCGAGCTTGAGACCGCGAACCGACAGGCCGGCGAGATCAGCGAGGGAGATGCCGCCCTGCCCGGGGTTCTCGACCAGCACCTCGATGCCCGCCTTGGCCAGGACACTCACGGCCTTGTGCGGGACCGCGCCCGCCAGGTTCCGCTCGCCAACCTCCACCACGATGGCGTCGACGTCGAGTCCGGCGTCGTCGAGATCCGAGCGCAGGTCGGCGACCAGGCCCGGCGAGGCCAGCTCGGACGCGTCGACGTTGAGGTGCAACGGCACGAGAAGCCCGCCCGGGACAGCCACAGACCACGCTCGCCGGTCGGCCAGCGCCCGCAGCCGCACCCACCGACCCAACTCGATCGCCAAGCCATTCCCCGCGGCCGCAGCGACGAGCCGCTCCGGGCCGACGGCGCCGAGGGTGGGGTGCTGCCAGCGAACCAGCGACTCGATGCCCGCCAGGGTGCCGTCGCGTCCGACCAACGGCTGGTGCACGAGGTGCAACTGGTCGGTCTCGATCGCCCCAGCGAGGTCCAAGGCGAACGGGTCAGTCTTCGTCGCCGCCGAGCCACCGCCAGCTCCCCTCGACTGGTTCACCTCGGGACCGGAGTCTCGCTCCCGGTCCGAGGATCGCTGATGCTTGCGGGCGTACATGGCGAGATCGGCCGTGCGCAGTAGCCGGCCGGGGTCGTCGACCTCGAGGTCGGCCACGGCCACCCCAACGCTGACGGTCATCGCCACCCGCTGGTCGCCCAGGTCGATGGGCTGCGACTCAACGCTGGAGCGCACCCGGTCGGCGATCGTGTGAGCTTGGTCAGCGTCGGCGAGGTCCTCGCACACGATGACGAATTCATCCCCGCCCGTCCGACAGAGGGTGTCCGATGGACGAATGGCTTGGCCGATCCGATCCGCCACCTCGATCAGGAGACGGTCACCTCGATCGTGTCCGTGCCGGTCGTTGATGGCCTTGAACGAATCGAGGTCACAGAACAACACCGCCACGCTCCGGCCCGAGCGCCGGGCCCGAGCGAGCGCCAGCGTGAGCCGATCGAGCAGGGCGGCGCGATTGCCCACGCCGGTGAGGGGGTCGTGGGTGGCCTGATGGGCCAAGCGACGTTCGTCGATAGACCGCTCGACCGCCACGGTCACCAGTGCGAGCACCGAGTCGCGCACGGCAGGTCGGGCGATGGGTGCTCCGGGTTCGAGCCCCAACAGCCCGACGACGGCGAGCGTGACGCCGGTGCGGGGCGACTTGACCGGCAAGATGGTCGCCGAACGGAATTCGGCAGATGGCAGCACCGGTGGGCTGTAGCGAGGATCACCGAAGGCATTGGCGACCATGACCGGCGCTCCCGTCAAGACCGCCTGGCCAAACGGATTCGCCAGCCCCGGTTCGACGCTTGCGAACCAGGCGACGAACGGCTCATCGCTGTCCGGCTCGGCGTCGGTGACCAGCGAAAGCCGATCACCCTCCTCCACTGTTGCGATGACCACGGTTGCACCCAGCGTGTGGCGTTCGAGCATCCCCCGAGCGGCAAGGAGTGCCGTCGCCACCGGCGCCCCGCGCGCGATCAGTTCGAAGACCTCCGCCTGCCCGTCGGCGAGCAGCGCAACCGCCCGACGGCGCAGAGCTCCCAAGAACGCGTCGGCGGCGAATCGGACCAACCCGAGGACCTCGTCCGACGGCGGCGGCTCGTAGGTGCGCCAGGTGAGTCCGAGCACGCCGACGAGTTCGCCGCCGTACCCCAGGCGCACCCACAGCACGCCCGTGTCGTCGGCATCGACCAACGAGCGCTCGGTCGCCTCCTTGGGGATCGACCCCGGTCCTCGAACGAACACGTGGCCAGCCCGCTCGAAGCGCGCCGTGAGCCAGCCGAACCCGGCCACATCGGCCCGTCGGCCCCGCTGGTGTGCCGCATCGTCTTTACGACGGCTCCACACGTGCGAGACCCGCAGCGTCGCGCCGTCGGGCGACAGTTCGTCGATGAAGGCCGCGTCGGCGCCGAAGAACGACGCGATCTCGCCCAAGCCCGACTCGATGGCGTCGTCGAGGAGGTGAGGGGCGCACCCGATCAGCCGGGTCGAGATCGAAGCCACCAGCGCCTCGAACGCCACCTGTTCGGCCAGGGCCAGCTCGGCGCGATAGCGCTCGGTGACGTCGCGCACGATGCACAGCACCACCTCACCATCGCCGGGGACGAAGCGGGCCTCGACGCGCCGGGCGCCGTCGCCGGGTTCCGAGGCGTACAAGTCGGTCTGGAGGCGTCCCGTCTCGAGGGCAAGGGCCACAGACGACCGGACCCGATCGAGCACGTCGGGGTCGGCCGGGGTTCCCGCGGGGCGAGCAGCGGCCGTGGGATCGAAGGGTCCGAGCAGGTGGTCCCCGTCTTCGGCCAGTTGCTGGCCGTCTCGACGCAGGCGGACGACGGGGTCGGGCATCAGATCGATCATGGCCTGGGCCTGGGATTCGAGCCGGACCATGGCACGGATGTCGGCCTCGTGCTCGAGAATTCGCGATGCACCATCGGCGACGAGGTCTACGAGGGCCAGCTGCCACGACGAGAATGGCTCGTGCGGCATCTCCGCGGCGAACGCGATCACGCCGGCGACGCGGCCCGTGACCCACATCGGGCAGGCCACCATCGACCCACCTCCGAGGGCACCCAGCCCTTCGGGAGCACCCGGCCCACCAAGCGCCGCCACCGTGACTTGGCGGGAGAGCACGTGGTCGAGGCGACCATCGGTCATCCGTTCCCCTGCTACGGGGCCGAAGGCCCGCGGACCCGATGCGACGCGTACCTCGAGCTCGGCTCCGGCGCGAAGCAGGACGAACCCCCGCCCGACGCCCAAGGCATCGCAACCGGCATCGAGCAACTGGGTCAGCCGCTCGTCGGGATCGCCGGGGCTGAGGCTGACGACGCGATGGAGCGTGGCGACGTCGTCGGCGTAACGATCGGCGAGCGGTGCCGTCTCGCTGCCCGTGACCCCGACGCGGCTACCCGCCCGTGCCTCGTCTGCATCCATAGATAGCCGAAACCGTATCGGTCGACGTCGTCGATCGCAGCGTCAGGGACGCAACATCATTCCCATTCGATGGTGCCTGGTGGCTTGGAGGTCACGTCGTAGGCCACTCGGTTGATGCCGTCCACCTCGTTGATGATGCGGCTCGACATCCGCTCGAGTAGGTCATAGGGCAGCCGGGCCCAGTCCGCGGTCATGGCATCTTCGCTGGTCACGGCCCGGATGATGGCCGGATAGCCGTAGGTGCGCTCGTCGCCCATCACCCCGACGGACCGAATGTCGGGGAGGACAGCGAACGCCTGCCAGATCTCGCGCTCGAGCCCCGCAGCACGGATTTCCTCGCGCACGATGGCGTCGGCCCGCTGCAGCAGGTCCACCTTTTCTCGAGTCACCTCGCCGATGATTCGCACGCCCAGACCGGGGCCGGGGAAGGGCTGGCGCCAGACGATCTCATCGGGCAGGCCGAGCTCGGTGCCAACCTTGCGCACCTCATCCTTGAAGAGCAGCCGCAGCGGCTCGACCAGTTCGAACTGCATGTCCTCGGGAAGGCCACCAACGTTGTGGTGGCTCTTGATCTTGGCTGCACTGGCGGTGCCAGATTCGATCACGTCGGGGTAGAGCGTGCCCTGGACCAAGAAGCCGGCGTCGTCGATACCGCCTGAGACGTCCTCGAAGATCCGGATGAACAGCTCACCGATGGCCTTGCGCTTGTCTTCGGGATCTGTCACACCTTCGAGCTTTTCGAAGTAGCGATCAGCAGCGCGCACGTGGATGAGCTCAATGCCCTGATGGCGCTGGAACGTCTCGACGACCTGCTCCCCCTCCCCGAGGCGCATCAGCCCGGTGTCGACGAACACGCAGGTGAGCTGGGGGCCGATCGCCTTGTGCACCAGGGCCGCAGCCACCGCCGAGTCGACGCCGCCGGAGAGCGCGCAGATGACCCGAGCGCCACCTACCTGCGCTCGGATCAGCTCCACCTGGGTGTCGATCACCGACCCCATGGTCCACGCTGGCGGGCACCCGCACACGTCGTAGAGGAACTCCTCGAGCACCGTTTGACCGTGCGGGGTGTGCACCACCTCCGGGTGGAACTGGACCGCATGGATGCGTCGCCCAACATGCTCCATGGCGGCAACCGGAGTAGTGGCGGTGGATGCCGTGACAGTGAACCCATCGGGCGCCACAGAGATGGAGTCGAAGTGGCTCATCCACACCTGTTGGCGGGCCGGCTGGCCACCACCGAACAACACACCTTGGTGCACCACGTCGAGCTCGGTGCGGCCATACTCGCCGACGCCGGTGCTGGCCACCACACCGCCATCGAGCTGTTGGGCGATCAGCTGGGCGCCGTAGCAGATGCCCAAGACGGGGGTCCCCAGGTCGTACACGCCTGGGTCGATGACGGGCGCGCCCTCGACGTGAACGGACTTGGGCCCGCCAGAGAAGATGAGCCCTGCCGGCTTGCGGGCCGCCACCTCCGCGGCGGTGATGGTGTGCGGGACGATCTCGCTGTAGACGTGGGCCTCTCGGACCCGCCGGGCGATGAGCTGGGCGTACTGGGCGCCGAAGTCGACCACGAGGATGGGGCCGGTCTCGACGACCTTGGGGGGCAGGGCATCGGTCATGGGTGCACCGGGGTGATCGTGAGCTCGGCTTTCTGGAGTTCCTTCAGGGTGGGGTAGCCACACGACGCCATCGACCGGCGCAGGGCGCCGGCCAGATTGGTGCGGCCGTCGCTGCGGTGGGCCGGTCCGACGAGGACCTCACGAAGCGTGCCCACCGGCGGGGTGGCGATGATCTCGGCCCGGGGCACCTCGCGGTGGCCACCCGACAGGCCCCAGTGGTAGCCGCGACCAGGGGCGCCCTCGGTGGCGGCCAATGGAGCACCGATCATGGCGGCGTCGGCACCGCAGGCCACAGCCTTGGCAATGTCGCCGCCCGTGCCGATGCCGCCATCGGCGATCAGGTGCACGTAGACCCCGGTCTCGTCGAGGTGGCGCATGCGGGCCGCGCGGGCATCGGCGATGGCCGTGGCCTGGGCCGAGCCGAGGCCGAGCACCCGCCGGGTAGTGGAGGTGGCACCGGAGCCGACACCCACCAAGATGCCGGCAGCGCCGGTGCGCATCAGGTGCAGCGCCGCCTGGTAGCTGGCGCAGCCGCCCACGATGACCGGGATGTCGAAGCGGCGAACGAACGTTTTGAGGTTGAGCGGGTCGCCGTCGCGGGTGACGTGCTCGGCTGACACCACCGACCCCTGGACCACCAGCAGGTCGAGCTCGGCGGCCAGCAGCGCGTCGGCCAGCTCGGGGAGGCGCTGCGGGGTGATCGACGCGCAAGAGGTGACGCCGCCACTGCGAATCTCGCGGATGCGATCGCGGATGAGCTCGGGCTTGATCGGCTCGGCGTAGAGCTCCTGGAGCCGGGCGGTGGCGCGGTCGCCGTCGAGACCGGCCACCTCGTCGAGGAACGGCTGCGGGTCGTCGTAGCGGGTCCACAGCCCTTCGATGGGCAGCACGCCCACCGCTCCCAACTCGCCGAGCTCGACGGCTCGGGCCGGGCTCACCACGCTGTCCATGGCGGCCGCCATGATCGGCAGCTCGAAGCGGAAGGCATCGATCTCCCAGGTGAGGTCGATGTCTTCGGGATCTCGGGTGCGACGGGTGGGTACCAGCGCGATGTCGTCGAGCCCATAGGCGCGACGGCCGGTCTTGCCCATGCCGATCTCGATCTCAGCCACGGACGGCTCCTCTAACCCTGGCTCGGGAAAGCACCGAGTCTAGGCAGGCGCCGTGGGGCACCGAACCAACGACCGCGCCGCTGCGGGGCGCCCCGGGTGATCCCCGAAGCGCCCCGGCCGCCATCAGCGGATGGAGACCGGCGCGGTGCGCACGCGAGGACCATCAGAGACCGAGCGGCTGTTGACCCCGGCTCCTGGCTCGGTATACCAGAGCGCGTCGCGCACGCTGCCCGCCCCGTACCAGACGACATCGAGGTAGCCGTCTCCGTCGAAGTCACCGGTGAGCGGCCGCTGGTTCGGTTGCTTGTCGTGGGTGACGCCGGCAAGTAACAGCCCTCGGGGAACGCCAACTCTTTGATCCCGAGCGGGCCGAACGAGATCGTGGACCCGTCGCTGGACCCGACCGAGATAGGCGAGCCACCGCTCGTTCAGGTGGCGCGGAAGCGCAGCCCCTGGTCGCCCCGCGACACGGTCAGGAGGTCGCCCTCCACCGCGATGGAGACCTCGTCCTCGAGGACGCCCAACACCGCCGCCTCCAAGAAGGTGGCTCCATCGGGACACAGCTGCTCCGTTCGAGTAATCGGACCGATGGTTGCCGAGGTTCCGTCGGGCCCCAAAGTCACGGTGGTCGAACCACGGTTGCAGCCGGCGAACAACTGCATCGCTCCGCCCTCAGCGATCTCTATCGTGGGGGCCTGGAGCGACGAAGCGAACGTGGACGCCGTGGCACCATCGAGCACGGACTCGAGCGCCCAGACCGTCCCGAACAGCGGGCGCGGGGGCGACTCCTCCTCGGCCCGGTCGACGAGGATCATCGTGACCCCGCCCGCGACGAGCGTGAGCACATTGGACTCGACCGTGATCTCGGCGCCGCCCGCGATGAGCTCGGAGAGCCACGCCTCTTGCTCCATGAGGTCTGGTTCGCACGCCATCATCGTGGAGACCCGTTCGCCCACCCAGCGCAGGGTGGATGCCTCGATTACATAGGCGGCGCTCATCTGGTTGCATCCCGCCGATGCACCCAACTGCGACCCTTCGGGCGTTCCCTGGAACGCCAGCGTGACCGTCGATCCCGAGACCACCTCGCGCCCCACGACCTCGCGGGCATCGAACGTTCGGCCATCGATCGCCTTCGCCGTCGGCGCGGCGGAACGAGGCGGGTCGGCTCCGTCAGAGGGACGGCCGCCATCGGATCCGCAGGCGCCGGCGGTCATCATCGCCACCACCATGGTGGCGACAGCCAAGACCCGTCGCACCTCATCGGCCTCGGTAGTTGGGCGCCTCGGCGGTGATGGTGATGTCGTGGGGGTGGCTCTCGCGCAACCCTGCACCGGTGATGCGCACGAACCGTGCTTCGTGGAGCTCCGCGATGGTTCCGGCCCCGCAATAGCCCATGGCTTGGCGCAAACCGCCCACCAACTGGAACAGGATCCGCCGGACCGGGCCCTTGTAGGCCACCCGCCCTTCGATGCCCTCGGGTACCAGCTTCTCAGCATCGATCACGTCGCCCTGGAAGTAGCGATCCTTGGAATACGAGCGGGTCTTCATCGCTCCCATGGACCCCATGCCTCGGTACTCCTTGAAACGCTCGCCCTGGTAGAGCACAACGTCGCCTGGGCTCTCGTCGACTCCCGCCAGCAAACTCCCCAGCATCACGGTGTCGGCGCCCGCCGCCAAGGCCTTGGCGATGTCGCCAGAGAACTGGATCCCACCATCGGCGATGATGCAGGCGTCGTAGCTCTGGGCGGCCGCCGCGGCATCGGCGATGGCGGTCAACTGGGGAACGCCCACGCCGGCCACCACCCGGGTCGTGCAGATCGAACCCGGTCCGACGCCGACCTTGATGCCCGAGGCGCCGGCGTCGAGCAGGGCCTTGGCGCCATCTCGGGTCGCAACATTTCCCGCGATGATCGGCACTTGGAACTCCTGGACGATCTTGGCGACGAGGTTGATGACGCCCGACGAGTGTCCGTGCGCCGTATCGACCACGAGCAGATCCACCCCCGCGTCGATGAGGGCGAGGGCCCGTTCGAACGCGTCGGGTCCGGTGCCGACCGCCGCCCCGCACTGGAGGCGCCCCTGATCATCCTTGGTGCTGTCGGGGTACTGGATCCGCTTCTGGATGTCCTTGACCGTGATGAGGCCTGACAACCGCCCATCGGCGTCGACCACGGGGAGCTTCTCGATGCGATGGCGCCCCAGAATCTCCTGGGCCTGCTCCAAGGTGGTTCCCTCTGGTGCCGTGACCAGGCCTTCGCTGGTCATGACCTCACCGATGCGCTCGTTGACGTCGTCGTGGAAGCGCAGGTCGCGGTTGGTGAGGATGCCGACGAGGCGCTGGTCCGCGTCGGTTATGGGGACGCCCGAGATCTTGAACCGGGCCATGAGGTCGAGCGCGTCGGCGACGAGCGCGTCGGGGCCGAGGGTGACGGGGTCGACGATCATGCCGGATTCAGAGCGCTTGACCTTGTCGACCTCGCCCACCTGATCGGCGACCGAAAGGTTGCGGTGCACGATGCCCAGGCCCCCCGCACGGGCCATGGCAATGGCCAGGCTGGCCTCGGTGACGGTGTCCATGGCTGCGGAAAGGACCGGTACCTGCAGTTCGATTCCCGGGACCACGAACGACGCTGTCGACACCTCGCTCGGCAGCACATCGCTGGCCGCGGGCACCAGGAGCACGTCATCGAAGGTCAGGCCCTCGGTGGCGAAGCGGTCGGACGGGGTATCGGCCATGGGGGCTCCCGGATGCGGCTTGTCGATGCCGCAGGCTACCGGCCCAGATGCCTCGGTGTGAAGTGCATCGGCGGGACCACTAGCGCCGCAGGGACTTGAGGATCTGACGCGCCACCGTGGCGTTCATCTGGTACACCGCAGTCTTTGACGCGTCGCGGGCCAGCTTGACGACGCTGCCGCCGGTGACCTCCTCGACCGTGTCGAGGCCGTCGACCAACATTTTCTTGGTGGCATCGGTGGCCTTGTAGCCGGCACTGGTGAGCGCCTTGACCACCTCGCTCTGGGCCACGGGCTCTGGGGCCGCCGACGCGATGATGCGCAGGGCTTCCTTGGTGAGCTGCGCACCCTGCTCGATGGCCTCGTGCGTCGACAGGTTGCCCCCGACCTCGCCTTCAACCGAGGCCAACCATCGCC
>Ga0105044_10004809_pt1 | contig 18565 bp, 19 predicted proteins | sample MAT01_FD_78092 | JGI IMG/M metagenome (GOLD analysis project Ga0105044, IMG submission 78092) | Freshwater microbial communities from Lake Fryxell liftoff mats and glacier meltwater in Antarctica - MAT-01 | ecosystem: Environmental > Aquatic > Freshwater > Ice > Liftoff microbial mat | place...
TCACGATGTCGCCCAACCCATCGATCGGTCGGCCGAGCGCGTCGACAACGCGGCCAACGAGCGCATGGCCAACCGGCACTTCGAGCACGCGTCCGGTGCGGCGCACTTCGTCGCCTTCTTTCAGCTGCAGATAGTCGCCAAGGATAACGGCGCCAATGTTGTCTTCTTCGAGATTGAGGGCCATGCCGGTGATCACGGCCTTGGTCTCGGAACTCGTCAACTCCAGCATTTCGCCCGACATGCACTTGTCGAGTCCGTAGATACGAGCGATGCCGTCCTTGACCTCCAGAACCGAACCGACTTCTTCAACGTTCAGGTCTGCAAGATCGGCTGCTTCGATTTCGCGAAGGAGGATGTCCTTGATTTCGCCGGGGCGAAGGGCGGTCTGGGTGGTCATGATGCGCAGGCTTGGAATTCGGAGGAATCAATTCGGGACTAGCTTGTGAAAATTATCACAAGGCCGGTCCGGGGGCAAGCGTTACAACGGTGACTGCGCGTGGTGCTGGAACCGCTCCAGGAGATCGACGGCTCGAAGCCGAGTCAGCGAACTGGCCTTGGCGCCGACCAACCGCTGTGTCGTGCTGGACAGATGACTCGACGAGGCGAACCCCAGCACCTGAGCGACATCCCGCACATCGTACCCCGCATTCTTTGCCAACTCGGCCGCCGCCATCACACGCACCAGATCAATCACGCGCTTGAGCGTCGGTGCCTGCCCCACGGCAAAGCTGCGGGACAGGTGTTCGCGCGAAACGCCCAGGTCGCGCGCCAGCTGGTCGGTGCGGATGGGTCGACCAGCTCGACGGACCACGCTCTGCCAGACCGCAATCTGCAGCGGCGTTTCGAGATGTAGCATTGGCGGCGGCGTGGCGAGTGCACGCTCGAATCGAGTGGAGAACGCCAGTCGCGAGATCAGCTCCCGCGCCACGCTGTCATCCACGCCTTCAACCAGCAGCTCCGCCACACCGCATTCCGACGCACGGGCGACCAGTGGCGCGTCGGCCGGGAGCATTGCCGTGATGACCACAAACGGCACGCTCAGAAACTCTTCCGCGCGCGAGATGACACGGATCGCCTCTTCACCGGCACTGCCATCCACGATCACCGCGTCGACGAGCTGTTGCGTCAGCTGTGCCTCGACATCGGCCACAGTTTTCACGGCGACCACGTGAGCGCGCCGACGCGGAAACGCCGCACGAATCAGTGCGCGGGCGCGATCGCGCTTGATGAGCGCCAGTACATAGAGAGCTGGAGCGGCGCCCTCGCCACCACCAGACCGAGCAGTCGTAGGCACGTCAGTCCGCAATCGCGTCGGTCGAGGGAACCGGCGCGAGCGGCGCCGGCGCTGTGGCGCCCTGTACCATCGCGTTCGCGCGGGCGAGTACGTCCCGGGCGTTCGCATACGACACGAGCCTCACGGCTTCATCGAAGCGCGCCCAGCGGCATGCCGTGATTCCTTCTTCGCGTTGTGGAATGGTGCGACTGCTGTCGGTGTGCATCAGAAAGAAATGACAGACTTTATGGACGAGCCGACCGCGAAAGCGGAAGAACCAGTCGATCGTTTCGATGGCGCCATCGAGATTGAGCGCATCGAGTCCTGTTTCTTCGCGCACCTCGCGCAGCGCGGCCGCATCCGGTTGCTCTTCTGGCTCGAGGTGTCCCTTCGGAAAGCCCCAGTTGCGGTAGCTGTCGCGAATGAGCAGAAACAGTGGTTCGCCCTCATGAACACGATAGACGACGCCACCCGCCGACGTTTCGAGCTTTGCGCCGGCGGTGCGCTTTGGCTGATCCCGACGCTCGTTCACGACCGGCTCATTGGGGATCACCCGGCCGCGGCGGCCGTCTGCGCAGGGGACGCTACACCAATCATCGGTGCAGAGCCTTCGAGCGTCGCGCGCCCTTCGATGAATTGCCGGACGAGTGGATCGGTGCTCTGTTGAATCTCGTCAACCGTCCCGACCTGTCGCACGGTGCCTTCATACAGCATCGCGATCTTGGTTCCGACGGTGTACGCGCTCCGCATGTCGTGCGTAATCACGATGCCAGTCACGCCGAGCTGATCGCGCATTCGCACCATCAAGGCATCGATGGTCGCCGACGTAACAGGATCCAGACCGGTGGTTGGCTCGTCGTACAGGATGTACTTGGGACGCAGCGCGATGGCCCGCGCGAGCCCCACACGCTTGCGCATGCCGCCGGAGAGTTCGGCCGGCATCTTCTGTTGCAGGTCCGGCAGATCGACGAGCTCCAGCGCCTCGTTCACGCGCGCGGTGATCTCGGCCTCGCTCAGTTCGCCCTGCTTCCGAAGTCCCATCGCGACATTCTCGCCGATGCTCATCGAGTCGAAGAGCGCGGCAAATTGAAACACGTAGCCGATCTTGCCGCGCAGCTTGTAGAGCTCCGTACGGGACAGTTCGTCAACGCGTTGTCCATCGACCCAGACTTCACCCGAATCCGGTTCGAGCAATCCGACGATGTGTTTGATGGCCACCGACTTGCCGCCGCCGGAGTAGCCGATGATCACCATAGTTTCTCCCTCATTTACGGTGAGTGAGAAGCCGCGGAGTACCTGCTTCTGGCCAAAGGCCTTGTGGACGTCCTTGAGTTCGATCATGCGATCACGAATATGTTGGCGGGCACAGCGTGCCGGAAGACGACGTCGGCGCACATCCTCCAAAAGCAAACAACGGGCCGTGAATCACGCGAAAACCCGCGAATCGCTCGGAGCTGATTCGCGGGTTTTCGCGTGAATTCGCGGCTTGCAGTTGTCTTTGGTCTGATACGACGCAAGGGAGTGGCCTTGTCGGCGTTGAGGATCAGGCCGCGAAGCTCGAGAGTGCGCGACCCACATCGCCTTCACGCAAGCGCTTGAGCGCGCGATCGCGAAGCTGACGCACACGCTCGCGGGTGACACCGAGCATGCTGCCGATCTCTTCGAGCGTGTGCTCACGTCCGCCTTCGAGACCGAAGTAGAGGCGGAGCACTTTCGCATCGCGCGGAGGCAACGTTGAGAGCGCTTGCTCGATCTCGTCGGTGAGGAAGCGGTTCATCGCTTCTTCTTCCGTATCCGGCATCTCGTCGGCCACGAAGCGCTCGATAAGCGAACGATCGCCATCGGGATCCATGGGTGCATCGAGACGCACATCGCCGGTGTTCAGCGCGGCCAGCGACTGCACGACATCAACCGACAGCCCGGTAACTTGCGCCAGTTCTTCGGGCGAGGGTTCACGGCGGAGCTTCTGGCGAAGGATCTCCGACGCCTTGATGATGCGCGAGAGATCGGCGGTGCGATTGAGCGGGACGCGCACCGTGCGGCCCTGCCTCGCGAGCGAGGACAGAATGGCCTGACGAATCCACCACACGGCGTAGGAGATGAACTTCACGCCCTGATCTGGATCGAACTTTCGGGCGGCCGTGAGGAGACCGACGTTGCCTTCGCCAATGAGATCGATGAGCGGCAACCCACGATTCTGGTACTTCTTGGCAACGGAGATGACGAAGCGGAGGTTGCGCTTCACGAGCTCCTGCAGCGCGTCCTGATCGCCGGCGCGGATTTTTTTGGCCAGCTCGATCTCTTCCGCGCCCTTGAGCAGCGGATATGTGCTGACCTCATAGAGGTATTGGTCGAGAATGTCGCGCTCAGGCTCAGTGGGCGCGATGCCTGCGGGTGCCGCACGACGGCGCTTCCGCTTGACGTCAGTCATGGGTTTCTATGGTCCTCGGGACGTGACATCGTCCACATACAAAGTGCTGTAAACAGGATACCGGCGCGGGTCACGTCGGTCAGTCCGGGCCGCGGCGCCCTCGCTGCAACTATCTGCATGGGTCGCCCTACAAGAAAAGAAACAACGGTAACTTGACTCAGGTTCCGGATAGCCTCGCAAGATACGTCGCGAGGATAATTTCGCCAGTGCAAATCGTTGTCGTTCTGCTTGACGACGGACATACACCCGACTAGACTGCGCGGTTCCTGACACCCTCGCGGCTGTGCTCCTTCGGGACCATCGCAGCGAGGGTGTCGCGCCCCGGGGGCGTAGCTCAGTTGGGAGAGCGCTTGAATGGCATTCAAGAGGTCAGCGGTTCGATCCCGCTCGTCTCCATCCCGGTGTGGTCCGTAGGTTCGGTGCAGTCCGCCGATCATTCGCTACGGCAATTTCCGGTCCATAACGGCAAAACGCAGGTTAGCAGGAGCGAGTGCAGGTGCGAGTGCAGGTGTGCGGGAATAGCTCAGTTGGTAGAGCACAACCTTGCCAAGGTTGGGGTCGCGGGTTCGAGTCCCGTTTCCCGCTTGCGGTCATAGTGTCTGGATGATGTCGTTGCAGTGGCGCATGGTGCCGCTGCATCAAGGGTCGTTAGCTCAGTTGGTTAGAGCGCCACGTTGACATCGTGGAGGTCACAAGTTCGAGTCTTGTACGACCCATATATCTGCAGTGATCGGTGTCGAGTAGGCGGTTGTGAGTACCGCTTCCATCAACTACGATGTGGGACTTGCCATGATGCCGTATCGTGGCGAGCTGGGGGTTTGGGTTTGCGCCTATAGCTCAATTGGATAGAGCATCTGACTACGGATCAGAAGGTTAGAGGTTCGAGTCCTCTTAGGCGCACTGGGTATCACCACTGATTTTCAACGGGGCGTAGCTTAGCCCGGTAGAGCGCCTGCTTCGGGAGCAGGAGGTCGCAGGTTCAAATCCTGTCGCCCCGATTGAACAACTCAAAGCCCTGCAACGACTTCCCTCGTTGTGGGGCTTCGTTGTTTGGGCTGCGCCGCTCAAGTCACGGATTACACACACTACAGAGCCCTGGCCCCACAGTTGCCCCGGCTTTGACCACCGGCTCAACCGTCCTATTCCCGCATTTCACGCAACCGTACACGAGCGCAGCAACGCTGTCGGTCGGGGTCCGGCACCACTCGCACGGCACGCCACGTGCGACGTCGACCACCGCAAAGCCGACAACCCCACAAGCCGGGCACCTCCGCTTGGCATGCTTCGCCAAGTCCTCGGTGGCCTGAGCGATCGACTGCATCCGTGTTGGATTGCGATGGGCACGCAAGTCGGCTTCGATGAAGATTGCATCGTGCCTGGAGTGCGAGAGCATGGCAGACACGGTGAGCTCCAGATCGCGGACCGTGCCGATGTCCTTCTTGATGATCGACGAGCCACGCTCCGTATCCCGAACCACAACGCCGTGGCCCGGAAAGCCGATTGCTGCGGCCGCGGCGAGCGCTTCATTCACACTCGACACACGCGTGCACGCGAGATGACCCGTCGCCGTCCGGTAGTGACCTCGCACTTCGAGATCGTGTTTCGTGTCGAGCAGCAGAACGAGTTCGAGGTTCGATTGCATAAACGGGATGTCGGGGTGCGGTCCGAAACTTCCCTCACTGGCGATGCCGAGGTCTGCACCGAGCAGGCTCATGGCCGCGCGGACTTTCGCCCGTGCAGCGTCCAGCTGACTACCGGCGCGTGGGATGTCCCGAGTGAACGTCCCGAATGCATCGCTATCGAACTCGCAAGGCACCACCACACTGATCCCAAGCTCGCGCCGGAGAATGGGAGCAATCACCTGCTCCTTTCCGTGCATCGTGCCGAGCACGGCGGTTCGCCCCGAAAAAATGCCTGTGTGCTGACTCATCACGGCGTGGCAGCAGGTCGTTGTAATGAAAGACGCCCCATCGCAACGAATTGCGACGGGGCGTTTCGTTATGGCTACGGGCGCTGACTCAGGCCCGCGCCGGCCCCATGATGTTTCGCGAGAAGAGCGCGATCACAATCGCCACGACGGCGATTTGACCAAAGGGACCAATCGCAAAAATCCCCTGAAAGATCATCGAGATCAAAGTCAAAGGAATCTTGATCAGCGGGAGCAGCCAGTCAGCGTTTGCTGGATGATCAAAGAATGGCATGTCGTGGCGTTGCAGAGGGTCAGATGGAGGTCGCTCTGCAGAAGCATAGCCGCTCACTCCCGGGGCCGGAAGCGGCCACGCCTACTCCGAGTCGCTCATTCATCAGGACCGCACGAAACCGCGCATCTGGCGAGAAAGATCTGACCGCGTTTCCCACCACGTGCGGTGATTTCCCATGGCGTGAGGTATCCCCGCTCTCTGGACCATACTCATCAGCGTATGATTCGCTCACGCGCCTTCCCGTCATATGTGCTGCAATACAATGTATTGATTGGAATGATCACTTATGCGTAATCCGCTCCCGGCCTTCGAGGCCTTCTCGCTTGATGCAATTGCCGTCTCTTCCCCGGATTGGGACGGCCATGCGTCACTCGGCGCCTGGTTGGCGGTCACCAAGGCAGCCGAGCGTTTGTCTGCGTTACCGGTGGCAGATCGGCCGGCATATCTGGAATCGCTGACAGCTTCAGTGCTGCCCGCGACAGACAGTCGCCCGACGCTCGTCCGGGACGGGGATTCTGCGCCGAGCGACGCGGTCGCGCGACTCTCCGAGCGTTTTCGGATCGAAGCAGAAGACATGGAGCGCGCCGGCTGTTTCGAGATGGCATTCGCCACACTGGCGGCTGTCTGTCGTCTTGTCGCGCACGCCGATCTCGTCACGCGCATGCTTGCGACCGCTCACTTGGGGCGGATCGCACGACAGTTGGGCGACTACCGCACGGCGGAGGATTGCTACTCGTGTGTCGTAACCGAAGCGACGCGCGAACGCGATCCGCCACTCGAAGCCATGGGGCTCCTGGGTCTGGGCGCGCTTGCGCGCATGAAGGGCAATCGGCCGGAGGAGCGCCGACTCTACGACGCGGCCTTGGCTCGCGCATATCCCGGCGGAATCACGGAGCGATCAGCGCAACAGGGACTGATGAACGTCGCCATTGCGGAGGACCGTTTGGCGGACGCGCTGCTGCACGGATGGCGCGTGTACGACCTCGCCGAAGAGGGGGGCGAGGTGCAGGCCATGATCCTCTCGAACCTTGCGCTCACGGCACTGAAGGCGGGCTTTGTCCACCCCGCTCTCCAGGGGTTCTTGCACGTGCTTTCGATGACGGGCGTGCTTCGAATCCGAATGCTCGCATTCGGGAACGCGCTACGAGCGGCCGCGCAGCTCGGCGACCGCGCACACATGAACGAGCTTGAGTCTGTCGCACTCGAAGAGGCCGATCGGGCCAACGTCCCCTTCGAGATTGCAAGCTTCTTCCTGTCTGCGACGGAAGCATGGTATTCGCTCCCCGACGTCGACATCGCGCTGGTACGCTTGGCCCGTCTCGAGTCGCTCGCCGGCGAACACCAGTTCCACGAACTGGCGATTCGGGCCGAGGGGCTTCGCAAGCAGGTCGATACGGTCACCACCCCAGAACCGACGCGGGCGCCGCCTACCTGGCCCGCACCGTCGGAGGGCGAGTGGGACGACCAAGTCACTATCGGCATCCACCGTTTAGCGTGTCTGTCGACGTAGAGTCGCAGCGCCTATGCCACGGAATATGATCCTTCCGTGCACCGACACTCGAGTGCATTGTGGACTCCGGCGCGTCGACGCCGGTTGGATTGTTGTCACAGGCGGCAGCGAGGGTGCTGGTAACGAGCGTTGTCACAACCAGCAGGCGGCGAGCAGACATTGCAGGGCACTCCGTTGAGGGGGTGCTATTCGGTACATGGGTCTTCACATCGTCACCATCTTGCCTTGAGAAACGAGTGCACCGGATGGGAAGCGGGCTCAGGCATAAGCCCGCGCGCTGAGGACGGGGCCGCGTGATCGGCTTCGCCGTCTCGTGCATCCCAGAATCGCCACTGTTGCTCGCCCGACTGCGCGCTGCGGTTGGGCCGCGCGGCAGCGTGCGCCCGTTCCCCGACGGCACGGCTGCATTGCTGCCGATTGTGCGCGGAGAGATTGACGCCACCGTCGTCGCCGTAGAGGGCGCGAACTCGGATGTCGCGCTTCGCACCATCCGCCAGCTTCGTGCAGCCATACCGGCGCACGCCATCATCGCGTGGTGTGAGCTCCGCACCTCGCCCTCGCGTTTCCTGCTCGATCTCGCGCAGGCCGGCGTCACGGAACTCGTGCTGCGTGACGTTGAAGACGTGCAGCATGTGCTCGCTCGCGTCCTCGCTTCAGCAACGCAGCGATCAACGGCCCGTCAGATCGACGAACGGCTGCGTGACCTGATTGCGGAGCCGATAAAACCGCTCTTTCGCTTCGCCCTCGAGCACGCACACGAAGCACTCGGCGTCGACGAAGTGTCCGCGACATTTGGTATCACGCGGCGCACCCTGAGCAATCGCATGGTCGAGCATCGCCTGCCGCGTCCGCGGATGTTCCTGACCTGGTGCCGATTGCTCGTTGCCGCCGCGTTGCTCGATGAACGCGGTCGCTCCCTCGACTCAGTGGCCGGACAGCTCGACTTTCCTTCAGGGCACGGGCTGGGCATGGTCTTCCATCGCTATCTGGGAACCGGCATCAACGCGCTGCGCGGCCAGCAAGTGTCAGGGGCCGTTGAACGGGCATTTCGTGCCGCGCTCGATCAGGCAGCCGTCGGTTCCTTGCCGCTGGAGTCGTCAGCGGATTAGGTTAAAACTCGCTGGTGCGGCAGCCTCGTAGAACTGACGAGCGACTGTTGCCCGGCAGTATGTCCAACGCGCGAGTAGCTCAGTTGGATAGAGCGTCGCCCTCCGGAGGCGAAGGTCGCAGGTTCGACTCCTGTCTCGCGTACTTGTCCGGTCTTTCTGGTGTTCGGCGGGGCGTCCACAAGGCGCCCCGCGTCACGTTCGGGATCCTATGACCAGCGCCGAGCGCGGCGTATCCGCGTCGCCGCCGGCCCCCTTCACTTCTCCTGCGTCGTGCACGTCGCTGAGCTGAAGCGCAAATCGGTTCCCGAGCTGTTGGCGCTTGCAGCTTCGCTGCAGGTCAGCAGTACAACTGGTCTGCGTAAGCAGGAGCTGATTTTCCGTATCGAGCAGGCACTGCTCGACGCGGAGACTACGCTGTACGGCGAGGGCGTGCTCGAAATCCTCCCCGAAGGATACGGCTTCCTTCGTGCGCAGGACTTCAACTACCTGTACGGCCCGGACGACATCTACGTCTCTCCTTCGCAGGTGAAGCGGTTCGATCTCCGCACCGGTGACACGGTGATGGGAGAAGTCCGCCCGCCGAAAGAGTGGGAACGATACCTTGCGCTTCTCAAAGTGGAGCGCATCAACGGCGGTGACCCTGAGCAGTCGAAATTGCGTAGCGCCTTCGACAACCTGACCCCGAAGTACCCCGACGAGCGAATTCACCTCGAGCGGGCCAACGGCGAAGTCTCCACGCGTATCTGCGATATCATCGCGCCGCTCGGCAAAGGGCAACGCGCGCTGATCGTTGCCCCGCCCAAGGGCGGCAAGACGATTCTGATGCAGCAGCTCGCCAACGCGATCGTCGAGAACCATCCGGAGATTACGCTCATCGTGCTGCTCATCGACGAGCGTCCCGAAGAAGTCACCGACATGCAGGCCAACTGCCCGACGGCTGAAGTGATCTGCTCGACGTTCGACGAAACGGCCGATCGCCACGTGCAGGTCGCTGACATGGTCATCGAAAAGGCGAAGCGTCTGGTCGAGTCTGGGCGCGATGTCGTCATCCTGCTGGACTCGATCACGCGACTCGCGCGCGCGCACAACGCGGTCGCACCGCAAGGCGGCAAGATCATGTCGGGCGGGATGGAAGCGGGCGCCATGCAGAAGCCCAAGGCGTTTTTTGGCGCGGCGCGCAATCTCAAGGAGGGTGGTTCGTTGACCATTGTCGCCACGGCCCTCATCGAGACGAATTCACGCATGGATGAGTTGATCTTCGAAGAGTTCAAGGGCACCGGCAACATGGAGCTCGTACTCGATCGGAAACTCGCCGATCGTCGCATCTTCCCCGCCATTGATATTCAGAAGTCGGGAACGCGACGCGAAGAATTGCTGCTCACGCCGTACGAGCAGCAGCGGGTGTATCTGCTGCGTTCGTTCTTGGCCGACATGCCGTCGGAAGATGCCCTGCTCTTTCTGGTCAAGCGAATGGAACGCGCCAAGGACAACAAGGAATTCTTCGAGCAGATGGCGGAGCCATGAGCATCGGGCGTCTGCTTGCCGTTGACTGGGGCGACAAGCGGATCGGGCTCGCGGTCAGCGACGAACTTGGCATGCTTGCAACACCAGCTGGAACGATTGTTCGTCGCGCGGGGAAACGGCCGCCGATCGCCGAGTTGATGCGCCAGGCGGATGCGCTGACGGTGACGGGGTATGTATTTGGCCTGCCGATCGATCCTGCTGGGAACGAGACGCCGCGATGCGCCGAAGTGCGTGCGGTTGCCGCGAAGCTCGCGTCACGACAGTCGCTGCCAGTGCGTCTGGTGGACGAACGATTCACCACCTCCGCGGCACTGCGTTCGATCCGGGAACAAGGTGGATCGACGCGTGGCCGCAAGGATGACGTCGATGCCCTCGCTGCCGCGTTTCTTCTGGACGGATTTCTTCGAGCGGCGGCGCAGGATGTGAGTGTGGGCGAGTTGGTCATCGCTGCTACGGTGACCGTCGCAGAGCCTGCGGGATGAACCAACCACCGCGCGAGTTGATGAGCGGATGATGGCACGTCATCGTGGACGCGGACGATTGCTGCGTGTCGCGCTCTTGGTGTGCGCGGCGGTGTCTGGCGTGTGGGTGTGGCGCGAAATCGGCGGCGGGAACTCGTCGGTGAACGCACGCGTGACGATTCCCAAAGGCGTGACCGTGCGCGCGGCGGCGGAATCGTTGGCGAGGGCGGGTGTGGTCGGTTCACCGCGGCTGTTCCGCTGGTACGCATCGCTTCGTGGGCGTGAGCGGGCCATCAAACCGGGCGTGTACGCCCTTGCCGAAAGCCAGAGCTACGCGACGGTGCTCGATGCGCTCGTGTCAGGACGCGGCGTCATGCACACCGTTGTCGTGCCCGAAGGCTTTGATCTGCGCGAGATCACACCCGTGCTCGCAAAAGCGCTGAGTGTGCCCGAAGACTCCATTCGCGCGGCGGTGACCGACACCGCATGGAAGCGACGCCTCAACGTGCCTGCCCCAACACTCGAGGGATATCTGTTTCCCGCAACGTACAGCTTTGCCGAAGGTACGACGGCGCGCGAAGCGGTGAACGAGATGCTAAAACGCTTTGAGGCCGTGTGGAAGCCAGAGTGGGACGCGCGCCTGGAGGCGATGGCGATCTCGCGCAACGATGCGATGGCGATGGCTGCCATCGTCGAGAAGGAGGCGCGCAAAGCAGAAGAGCGTCCGATCATCTCGGCGGTCTACTGGAACCGTGTGAAGAAAGGGATGAAGCTGCAGGCCGACCCGACGGTGCAGTTTGCACTTCCCGCCCATGTCGAGCGCGTGTTCTTCAAGGATCTCGAGATCGATTCCAGGTACAACACCTATCGATATGCAGGGCTACCGCCCGGGCCGATTGCATCGCCCGGTGAAGCCTCCATTGATGCGGCGCTCAACCCGGCGAATGTGCCGTATCTGTATTTCGTCGCGCACCCAGATGGACATCATGAGTTCAGGACGACGTTCGCCGAACATCAGCGCGCGATCGTCGATGTGAAGCGCGCGGCAAAAAAGGCGAACAGGCCGAAAGGCAGCGCCGCAAAGGACGCGCCGCCCAAGGATCGTTCGTGACCATTGCGTCTTCGGCGGGCGCCCGCGCGCTCGATGTTGTCGCAACGATCTCGCCGCGCGGAGTGAAGCGGCTGAAGAGCGGTCATCCATGGATTTTTCGCTCTGATGTCGTTGATCGCCCCAACGCTGGCGCAGGGATCGTGCGTGTCGAGTCTGCACGCGGCGAGCCGCTTGGCTGGGCGCTCTGGAGTCCGGCATCGGAGATCTCGCTCCGACACATCGAGGGGAGTCCGGCGCGCACCCCTGACGCCGCCTGGTGGCACACCAAGCTGGCGAAGGCCATCGCTCGGCGCGAACCGATTCTTGGTGAGAGCAATGCCTTTCGCCTGGTGCACGGTGAAGGCGATGGACTGCCATCGCTCGTAGTGGACAAATACGGCGATCATCTCGTGGTGCAGATCCTTTCGGCGGGCGTGGACGCGTGGACGCATGAGATTGTCGATGCCTTGCGGGATCTGACCGGCGCCGTCGGAATTCTCGCGCGCAACGATCCCGCGGCGCGCGGCCGGGAAGGACTTCCGCGTGAAGTGCGGCTGCTGTCCGGCGACGTGCCGCGAACCCTCGAGGTGGTGGAGCACGGTGTCCGCTATATCGCCGCACCGTGGGATGGACAGAAGACCGGCGCGTTCCTGGATCAGCGCGAGAATCGAGAATTGATTGGCTCGCGAACCAAGGGCGAAGCGCTCGACTGCTTCGCGTATCACGGTTCGTTCGCGCTGCACATGGCGAAACGGGCGACGCGCGTGACCGCGCTCGATGTGTCTGCTCCTGCGCTCTCACGAGTGGCCGCGCACGCGGCGATGAACGGATTTACGAACGTCACCCCGCTCGAAGGCGACGCGTTCGACGTGCTGCGCGCGTGGAATCGAGAAGGGCGGCAGTTCGATACGATCGTTGTGGATCCGCCCGCGTTTGCGAAGACGCGGGGCGCGCTCGAGGGGGCGCGCCGTGGCTACAAGGACATCAACCTGCAGGCGCTGCGGCTGCTCGCTCCCGGCGGCACGCTGTTCACGGCGAGCTGCAGCTTTCACGTTTCGCGGGCGATGTTTTTTGAGATGCTACAGGAAGCGGCCAGTGACAGTGGACGTCGGATCGCGATTCGCGCGATCACTGGGCAGCCACTCGATCACCCAGAATTGTTGACGGTCCCAGAGACGGGTTATCTGAAGGGCGCGCTGCTCGACGCGATGGACTGAGGTGGCGCGGCTCATGACATCGTCGAAGCACACCGCCGTGCGCGTGGGTGTCGAGGCATCAAAGCTGTTGCGTGAGCGGCGTGGCATGGGTCGCTATGTGCGAAACGTGTTACTGCAGATGCCGAGGTTGCGTCCGGAGATCCGGTTCACGCTGTTCGTTCGCCGCGATCGAGACATCGTACCTCTCGGGCGGCAGCTGGCGCTGCTGTCGGGTGAACTCGCCGAACGCACGACCATCGCAACGGTATCGGCGTTGCCGACCGCTGATCTCGATGTTGTTTGGTATCCGTGGAATTGGCTCACGACCCGCACGGAGCGCGCCGCGCGCGTTGTGACCGTGCTCGATCTCGCGCCGATGCTGCAGCTCGATCATCGGTGGTGGAAAGTGTTCAAGCGCGCCATCAATCGTCGTCGCTATCTCGACACTGTACGCGGCGCCGACATGATGATTGCGATCTCGGAGTTCACCAAACGCGAGCTGCAGCGTTTGCTGCCAGTCGATGCGTCGAAGGTGCGCGTGACGCTGCTCGCCGCGGACGACCTGACGCCCGTCGCCGGCGGCGCATCGCCCGCTCTCGATCGACTTGGCGTAACGGGTCCGTTCTTTCTCACCGTCGGTGCGCAGGAAGCACGCAAGAATCTTCCTGTGCTCTACCGCGCGATGGAGCTGTTGCATGCGCGGGGCGAGCGCGTTCCGCTCGTACAATGTGGGCCGAGCTCGCGCGCTCAACCGCGTCCGTGGCTGCACGCCGCGGGGTACGTGAGCGATGCAGAACTGTCGGTGCTGTATCACCGCGCGACGGCGTTGGTGTTTCCGTCGTTCTACGAAGGCTTCGGTCTCCCCGCACTCGAAGCGATGGCGGCCGGTGGACGGGTGGTCTGCGCGAATGCGAGTTCACTGCCGGAAGTGGTGGGCGATGCCGCACTGCTGTTCGACGCGAGCGACGCCGACGCACTGGCCGCGCAACTCACGCGTGTGTTGCATGATGCCAGTCTGCGCGATCGGATGACGCACGACGGCGCGGCGCAGGCCGCCAGGTTTCGTTGGTCGACGACGGCCCGTCAGACGCTCGCCGTGTTTGATGAGGCGATGGGGCGGCGGGCGTTGCGAGGGGGCTGACCGCTCAGCGCTGACATTTGCGACAGAGGAAGGTGCTTCGGCCTGCCTGCTGAATGCGGCCGACACGGTTGCCGCATCGACGACACGGTTCACCTTCTCGGCCGTACACGCGCCACTCTTCGTGGCTCGTCGCGCCAGACTCGGTGCCAGACTCGGTGCCAGACTCGGTGCCAGACTGGGTGCCAATGGCAGTGCCTTTGCGCTCGTAGTAGCGACCACTGGGCGCCGCATTGAGTACCAACTGAATCGCATCGCGCAGACGTGCGACGCGGGCGGGTGAAAGGCTGTTCGCTGGCGTATCCGGGCGAATGCGTGCTTCCCAGAGCGCCTCTGCGGCGTAGATGTTGCCCAGTCCGGCGACGACGCGCTGATCAAGCAGGACCGGTTTGATGGGTCCGCGCTTCGGGCGGAGTGCGGAGGCGAGCACGGCGGCGTCAAACGCGTCCTCGAGCGGCTCGGGGCCCAGCGGTGGCATGACGAACGCGCCCACGTCATGGAGTCGGATCACCCCGAACGCACGTCCATCAACCAGCGACACACGCGTATCGTCAGCGCAAGTGAATCGGGCGCGCTCCAGCGCGGGCGGCGGGTCGCTGACCCGGCCGATGTCCCAGTCTCCCGTCATGCGAAAATGGATTTCGAGCAGCTGGCCGTCGTCCAAATGGACAAGTTGGAACTTGGCCCGTCGTGTCACGGCCATGACCCTGCGCCCCGTGAGACGGTGGCAGGCCGCTTCGGTGAGTGATTTTGCGAGCGCCGGGTGGAGCGCTTGGGCTTCCACGATCGTTCGGCCGACGAGCGCGATTCGCAGTCGGCGTGCCGCGTCTTCGACCTCAGGTAATTCGGGCATCGCAGAGGGAGCAGTTCAGGGGACGTGTCATGTGAGTACTCGCAACTCCAGAGTTCGCATGCAATTAGTGTGAAAGCTGCTGGATTCTGCTATTGCGTTCGGCCGCGTCGCGCGTACTTTATCCACATTCTTCCACACGGGGTACCCCCTTCAATTCTCCCCGCTCACTAAAGCACGAGTACGAGCTCTACGTCGAGCGAGAGATCGAGGACTACAAGGACTCGATTTCGCGGAGCGCGCTCCTGAAGATCGGCGACGAGGCGGTCGCGGTTCTGATGAACCAAGCGCAGACGACGCTCACGGAAATCGTTGTGTGGCAAGAGGTTGACCGAATCATTACTCGGCGACTTCGCATGCCAACCTACGCCACGTGGAAGCGTCGTCGGCTTAAGGTGCTCGAGCAATATCGTCGGCCGGAGCATTGGGGCATCGATCCTGACGCTGCGCTGGTGCGCGCGCTCAAGGACTCGTCCGACCGGAACGTGCTGGTTGCCGGCGCCGAACGAGAGGGCCCAGCGCTTTACCTGGCGGCCCGCGGGTGCACGGTGACGGCGGTGGAGCCCGAGCAGGGCGCCATGGAGCGCGTCGTACGTGCGGCCGAAGCTGCAGGGCTTACCCAGCGTGTTCGTGGCTACTGCGCGGATCTGGGGGCTTGGGCGCCCGACGTTGAGCTGCATGCGGTGGTCTGTTCGCCCACTGCCTTCGCCGGTCTCGATGCCGCGAGCCGAGCCCGGGTGATCGAGGTGTTGCAGGGCGCGACCGTCGATGGCGGTGTGCATCTGGTCGAAACGATCGCCGCCGGAGCGGGCGGGATGCCCATGGAAGAGCTTGAATCGCGTTATCGCGGCTGGGCGATCTCGATCGAGCGCACTGTCGGACGGCGCGAAACGTTCATGGCCCGGAAGCAAATCGCGGTCGCATAGCTTTCCGAGCGGCCGGCGGCGCGGGGCTTGTGTGTCTCTGCGACACTCCGACGGCGACAAGCGACGTGTCGATTAGATACTCCGTCATGTTCAGGCGTGAGGGTATGATCGTAAAGTTCTGCAGAACATACACTTAGCATTTCTTTCGCATTGGCACCACTTGTGCTCTATGGTGAGTCGTTCGCCCGCTACGGCGGGTGAGAATTGACAGCCTACACTGAGCGTCGAGGGTTACCCATGCGTTTGAATCGTGTGAAGCGGGACGAGCGTGAGCCGATCGGGATCGTGATCGCCGATGGAAGACGTGGTGATGCTGTTCCTCGTTTCGCGGCGTTCGTGTGGGGTCCCGTCCCGGATGAAGTCGAAGCACCGATTGCGTCACGCGAATTGGTGGCGACTCCGTAGTTTCGCGGGTGGCGTGGCGTGTTTGCCGTAGTGATGGCAGGAACGTGAAAGGCGCCGGCAGACATGCCGGCGCCTTCGCGTTTGTACGGACTTCAACCTGCAAGAACAGACGAATTACTCAGCGGCTGGAGGGGCTGCCGGTGCCTTCTTGGCGCGCTTGGCGGGCTTGCGGCCAGCCTTCTTTGCGGCCTTTTTCGCGCCCTTCTTTGCAGCCTTCTTGGCGCCCTTCTTTGCCGCCTTCTTAGCGCCCTTCTTCACGGCCTTCTTGGCGCCCTTCTTCACGGCCTTCTTCACGGCCTTCTTGGCGCCCTTCTTGGCCGCCTTTTTCGCGCCCTTCTTTACGGCCTTCTTGGCTCCCTTCTTTGCAGCCTTGCGGCCACCCTTCTTCGCCGCTTTCTTCGCGGCCTTCTTGGCTGGTGCCATGATGCTACTCTCCTCAAGAGGAGTTGGTTGTGCTCCCTTTTCCCCGGTGAAAAGGTGAGCCACACGGCGATCAGTGCGTGAGCACTGCGGCGCTGTGTGCTACACGGCCTCGTGGAGGCACGTGGAGATTGAGGCTCGCAGAGGTGGGGCCGCGAGCGAGAAGAACAACGTCGATGGAGACGCTGCGATAGTTGAGCGTGCTGGGCACCTGCGCATCAGGCGACGAACGCCGGCGGCTTCAACGCGCGCGGAACGCAGCGCGGAACCGGTGATGCGCAAACGCGGCGTCGCGGAGGAAGCGACGACGCGCACCGTCGACAATTGCGACGGCGACAGGAAGAGCGCCGACTCATGCTGCATGTCGGTCGCTGCAAAGGATGCTCGAACTGCGGCATCCGAACTCTGGAAGCATTCGCGCCGTGATTTCGCCACGCGTTTCCAGTGGAGGACTGCGCGCCTCGTTTTCGAGGATGTGGACATCGCACGCAAGTCGTTGTGGTGACGCGAATATACGCGTGGATAATTCACCCGCGCAATAGCGCGTATAAAGAACGCGCGCGAATACATCTACGCCGTCGACGATTCACGCACCTACCACGCAACACGAACGGATGCGAGCTTTGACCGGCGCGCATCGTCCGCGCGCGAACCCCGATGCCCGATTTCCCCTCGGAGAGTCGTCATTTCAGTACTGTTCGTATTCATGGAGCAAACTTGAAAGCGTTGGTAAAACAGACGGCGGGACGCGGCCTTATCCTCACCGAAGTCCCCGAGCCGCGAATCCGCGATGATGAGGTCCTTATTCGCGTGCGACGTGCCGGCGTGTGTGGGACCGACGTGCATATCTACGAGTGGGACGCGTGGGCTGCGGGTCGTTGCAAGCCGCCATTTGTCGTTGGACATGAGTTCGCTGGCGACGTCGTCGCGGTGGGTTCACTCGTTGAAACGGTGAAAGTCGGCGATCGTGTGACCGCGGAAGGACACATCGTCGACGAGCGTTCGCTCTTCAGTCGCACCGGGAACGCGCACGTCGATCCAAGTACGCGCATCATTGGCGTCGACCGCGACGGCTGCTTCGCCGAGTTCATCGCGATGCCAGCAACAAATGTTTGGCATCTGGACGACGCGATCAGTTACGATATCGGCGGCATCCATGACCCGATGGGCAATGCATTCCACACGGCGTTGACTGCGGAGATTCCGGGTTCTGTCGTCCTGATCACGGGGTGCGGTCCGATCGGCGCGTTCGCGGTTGGCATCTGCAAAGCGGCGGGCGCATCGCGGATCAGTGCGACGGACATCAACCCGCGCCGTCTCGAATTGGCGCGGACGATGGGTGCGCACGACGCCGTGCACCCGGACGATGCAGCGGCCGCGGTTCGTGCCGCGTCCGATGGTCACGGCGCGGACGTCGTGCTCGAGATGTCGGGGGTGCCGAGTGCCGTGCATCAGGCGTTTGCGCTGGCGCGTCCGGCGGGGCGCGTAAACATGCTCGGGATTCCGTCCAAGACGATCGACATCGACTTCGCCTCGGAGATCATTTTCAAGGGGCTGACGATCTACGGTGTGGTCGGGCGTCGTATGTACGACACGTGGCATCAGATGACGCGTTTTCTGCGTTCCGGCGCGTTTGATCCCACTCCCGTCATCACGCATCGGCTACCGCTCGAGGCCGTAGATGAAGCGATGCACCTCATCAAGTCGGGCGAAGCGGGGAAGATCATTTTTACGATCGGCGACTGATCGGGGCCACCAATCACGCGAAAGCTGGCGAATAGCCGCGAACCGAACTGCCACAGCGGCCGCGGATTACGCGAATCACTCCGAACGGGAACCGCCTGTCTCGCGGAGGCGCGGGGACGCGGGGAACGGCAAGAGCAAGAGCAACGGCAAGAGCAACGGCAAGAGCAACGGCAAGAGCAACGGCAAGAGCAACGGCAAGAGCAACGGCAAGAGCAACGGCAAGAGCAACGGCGAGTGCAGCAGGAACAGGAACCACAGCAACCGATTATCGCGGATAGGAAAGGA
>Ga0105044_10004814_pt1 | contig 18558 bp, 12 predicted proteins | sample MAT01_FD_78092 | JGI IMG/M metagenome (GOLD analysis project Ga0105044, IMG submission 78092) | Freshwater microbial communities from Lake Fryxell liftoff mats and glacier meltwater in Antarctica - MAT-01 | ecosystem: Environmental > Aquatic > Freshwater > Ice > Liftoff microbial mat | place...
CCGTACTGCTTGAGCAACTTCATCGCATCCGCATCCACGGAATACGCCGCCCGCCAGAACGGCGTGCTGCCTTCGAGATTCTCGAGACCGCAGTTGGCGTTGCCGCAGTTGTTGAAGGCGAAATACCACGGATGCTGCGTGAGCCGAACATTCGGATTGGCACCAGCCTTGAGCAACGCTTCCATCACCACGAGATACGGCGTCTGCTGACTCTGCACCGACTGCGGCTGCGGATAGCGGGACTTGGGCGCCCACTGCGTATTCAGCACCGCGTACAGCGGCGTCATGGCTGCTCTGCTCTGAATATTCGGATCCGCTTTGCGCTCCAGTAGCTTCATCGCGACATCGAACTGCCCGTTGATCGCGGCCAGCAACAGCGGTGTCGAATGGTCAACCGCGCTGGTGTCGTTGATTTTCGCGCCGCCATCGAGCAGGGCGACGACCGCTGCGAGATTGCCCTGCCGAACGGCATGATGCAGCGCCGACAATCCGCCCACCGCACCGACCGACCCCAAATAGCCGGCCACCCCACCGTTAATGGAGTCAACGACTTCAGTGACAGGTCCCTTGGGCTTCTCCATGCGCGCCACCGCCGCGCGCCCGGAGTCGATTGCCGCCTGCATCTGCGTCGCGGTGAACGGTCCTTTCGGCACACGGCGTGTCATCGCGGCCGCAGCCGTCGGTCCCTTCTCCGCCGCGATCTTCTTGAGCTCCGCCGAATCGGGCACCGGCACCGGCGGCTCTAACGAAAGCAACACTTCGTTGCGCCGCTTGGTCGCGGCCTGCTCACGCGCGGCGTCGTCGGTCACACTGCGCATTGCGGTATGCACGGATGCATCGGCACCGCCCTTGAGCAGGGCACGAATCGCGTCGGCGCGATCAAACTCCGCCGCAAAGACGAGTGGCGTCTGCCCCCACTTTTCCTCGCGCGCGTTCACGTCGGCCCCGGCCGCGAGCAATGCTTCAATCGCCTTCGCATTGCCGGCCTTGGCCGCAAAGTGAAGTGCCGTCGCACCGCTGGTTGTTGCCGCCTTCACATCGCTGCCGCCCTTGATCAGCGCCGCCACTACATCGGCGTTCCCCGACTTGGCAGCGATGTGGAGCGACGTGTACGCACCGATGCGCGTCAGGGCCTTCACATTGGGCTTTGCCGCGAGCAGGGCCGCTGCGAGCTTCGCGTCGCCGCGATCGGACGCCCAGTGCAACGCCGTCATGCCGTCGCCCTGCGCGGCGTTCACGTCTCCGCCTTCGCGCAGCAGCTTCACCACCAACGCGGAATCGCCGCGCATGGCTGCGTCGACGAGCGAACGGCCAACCACACCCTTCACCACCGTTGCCGGCACCGCGCGATCCTGCGCTGTACCGCCTTTACTCTGCGCAGATAACGGCGCAACGGCCAGGAGCAGGCCCAAGCTTGCGAGGCCGAGTGCAGGTGTAATTGGAAGCATGCCTGATACCACTACGCGTTGACGGAGAGTGCGAACTCGCCCGTGCTGTCGCCGAACGACCGTACATCGTCACGTCCGTTGCGATGCAGCAGCGACAACATGACGTTCGCCATCGGTGTGCCATCGGGCGCCTTCAGGTGAACGCCACCCGGGAGTGTACCGTTGCCTCCGCCCAGCAACACGAGCGGGCAACGCCGATGGTTGTGCAGGTTGGCGTCACCCATGGGCGAGCCATACACGATCGTCGTCTTCTCGAGCAGGTTGGAATCGCCTTCCTGCGTGTTCTTCAACTTGTCGAGGAAGTACGGCAGCATCGCGACGTGATACTGATTGATCTTGTTGAAGTCGAGAATGGCCGCTTCACGACCGCCATGGTGCGAGGCCGGATGGAACCCCTTATCGGTGCCGCTCTCCGGGAACGCACGACTCGATGCGTCACGACCGGTCTTGAACGAGAACACGCGCGTCATATCCGACTGGAACGCGAGCACCTGGAAGTCGAACATCAACTTCATGTGATCGGCGAATGAGTCGGGCACGCCGATGGGTGCTTCGGGCAATTCGCGCGGATCGCCGCTGGAGTTTTTCGCTTCGACGGCCTGAATACGACGCTCGAGTTCACGGATGTCTTCGAGATACTTGTCGAGACGCTGCTTGTCGGCGGGGCCGAGATCGCGCTTGAGGCTGGCCGTCTCGCCCACGATCCAGTCAAGAATGCTGCGATTGGCGGCCCGACGCGTCACGCGATCCGCGTTGTTGTTGCCGGCGCCAAAGAGCAGATCAAACGCGATGCGCGGATTGCGGATCATGGGCAGCGGCTCGCTGGGACTCGCCCAGCTGATCGTGTCGGTGTATGCGCAGGCGTAGTTGTAGTAACACCCGCCGGCCTGATCGAGATTCTCGATGCACAGCTGCATCGACGGGATCGCCGTATCCGCGCCCAGCTTCTTCGCGATCAATTGATCCATCGACGTGCCGACATAGAGGTCGGACCCCTGCGTCTGCTTCGGATGCGCCTGCGTCAGAAACACCGCGCTCGATCGGAAGTGGTCGCCGCCGATTTCCGGTGCATCGAACGCTTCCGCCATGCGCACGTCCGTGTTGCTGACGATGGTCATGTGCTTCCGCCACGGCTCGAGCGGTGCGAGCGCGCTCTCGGGCGTGAGTTCGAAGTTCCGCCCGACCCCCGCGGGCGCCCACAGATTCTTCGACGCGCCCCACACGTTCGATCCGGCAGCGCCGTGCACGCTTTCGATGGCGACAAAGCGTGTCTTGTCCTTCAGCACCGACTCCACGCCGCGCTTGCCGAACGAGCGCATGCTCGGCTCCATTGCGTCGAGATACGGGAGCGCGACGACCGCGCCCATGCCTTTGAGGAAGGTGCGGCGAGGGAGTGGTTTTCCGGTCAGAAAATGCATGGTCTCTATCCCCGACTGTCAGTGAGCGCGCTATTTGGTGTCGGCGGCTGCCGCGACTTCCGCACGCTTCGAGCGGAATGCGCTGCTATGAACCACCGCCGTGATGAACGACGACATCTTGTAGCCATTCGCCCGCGCGTTGCGCGTAATCACACGAATGGTGGGCTGATCGTAATCCTCGACGCGCCGCCCCAGCGCGTAGGCCATCAGGTTTTCCGTGAACGAACGCACGATCGGAATCGGGCGGCGCATCAGCGCACGCACCAGCTCCGCCTCGGTGCCAACAGGGGTACCGTCGTACAAGTTGCCGCGCGTATCGAGCAGCACCGCGTTCTCGCGGAAGCGATACTTGCCGGTCACATCGAAGTTGTCGAGCGAAAGGCCAATCGGGTCCATGTACAAGTGACAGGAACTGCACACCGGATTCTTGCGGTGCATCTCGATACGCTCGCGTGTCGACAGCTGACGACCGTCCTTGCCATCCGCGGTCTCATCGAGCGTCGGAACGTTTGGCGGCGGCGGTGGCGGTGGCATACCGATCAGCACTTCCATCACCCACTTGCCGCGCAACACGGCCGAGGTGCGATTGGCGAGCGACGTCTGCACGAGGATGCTTCCCTGCCCCAGCAGGCCGCGGCGCGAGCTGTCAGGATAGAGCACCTTTCGGAACTCTTTTCCGGCGACGTTGGGCATGCCGTAGTGACGCGCCAGACGATCATTCACAAACGTGTAGTTCGCCGTGAACAGCTCGAGCACACTGCGATCTTCCTTGACGATGCTGTTGAAGAAGAGCTGCGTCTCCTTCTGCATGGCGTCCGAGAGCTGCTGGTCGTAGTCCGGGAACCAGAACGCGTCAGGGCGCACCTTGTCGACGTCCTGCAGACGCAGCCACTGCGCCGCAAAGCGCGACGACAGTGCCTCGGAGCGTGGATCGGCGAGCATGCGCTTCACCTGCGCGTCGAGGACTGCGGTGGTCGACAACCGCTTTTGCTGCGCCAGCGAAAGCAGCTGCTGGTCGGGGATGCTTCCCCACAGGAAAAACGAAAGGCGCGACGCCAGATCGTAGTCGCTGATCATGAAGTCGGCGCCAGGTGCCACATTCGCCGGCGTGCTCTCGATGCGGAACACAAAATGCGGGCTGGCCAGGATCGCCTGCAGCGCATTCTGCACGCCGGCCTCAAATCCGCCGGCCGCCGAGCCCTTGGTGAAGAACGACATGAGACCATCCATGTCGCGCGCATTCAGTGGCCGACGATACGCGCGCGTTCCGATGCGCGTGATGATCTGCTGCGCACACGCACGTTCAGCGAGTGCGCTCTTTGACGCGGGGCGGCAGGTGAAGATGGCCTTGCGCGACGGGGTTTCGGAGACGCCGGTCGTCTTGATCGGGCCGACCACCGTGATGTCCATCAGGTGTGGCGGCGTGGTGCTGCCTGCGCTCGCGGTCCCGTGTGATGCGAGCGACCAGTCATGCGGCTTGACGAGATCTTCGTACGGTCCGTCACCGTGGCGAATGAACGCGACCGACAGCTTCTGCTGGCCGGCCTTGATCACGATCGGCTCGGAGCGAATCGCGTCGACACCAAGCGGTGTGTCGGCCGATGCGTCCGTGGCATCAACCCCGCGCTCGTATTTGACCAGTGCGACGCGCGTGCCGTCGATCGAGACATCCAGATCTTCGAGCGGGAACCCGACGCCGCCCTCAACCTTCATGCGGAGTTCGTACAGGCCGTCGGCGGGGAACGTGTGCGTCGCGACGATGCCGCCACGCGTGCCATACGGCGTGCCTTCCACGTGATCCCACGGATGCTGCGAACCAAAGGGCGAGACCACATACGTAGCCTGTGCGAGCGTCGCCGTGCGATCACCGATCGCCATGCGACTCACGGCCGCCGCCGCGTTCAGATACGCGTCGAGCAGCGCGGGCGACAGCCCCTGGACATCGGCGATGTTATCGAAGTTTGCGCTCTTCGTATCGAGCGGCAGGAAATCCGCCGCATTCACCTCGAGCCCGAGCAGATCGTGAATGGTACGCTCGTACTCCGGGCGATTGAGACGCTGAAACGGACGCGAGCCGGGATTTGCCTTCCCGGCGGCGCTGTCGATCACCGCTTCCATCGTTTCGGCCAACGCTGTCAGGGTATCGCCACCCGGCCTCGGCTGTCCCGGCAGCGGCATCATCGCCGCACGCAGCTTCCGAATCATCTTTTCGGATTGCGTCAGACGCTGATCGGCGTGCGCGATGTCGTAGCCATCAAACGACTGGTTGCCCGTCCGTTCCAGATCGTTGTGGCACTCACCGCAATACTTCTCGATGACTTTGTTGAACGCGTCGTAGGGAATGCCGCGAGCGCCCATGCCGGACGATGCACTTCCGGCCGCAGACGCAGACGCGTACATGCCGTTCCGAACGCGCGCGTTGCGATTCAGCACGCGCGCCGTGGTTGCTGGAGACACCGCGCGAATGCGCGCCGCCGACGCGCGCGCGCTGGTGTCAGCTCCAACTTTGAACGATACAGCGGCGGTGATTGCCGCGACGGCCACGAACACAAGCTTCATGACTACCTAACTCCTGGGCGTACGTGTGCGCCGCGAGAACTCGTCCAGTTGGTGCGTGGCCTGGCTGTGCTTGTCGATATGCAGCGTGAGATGCAGCGTGATATGCAGCGTGAGATGCAGGTCACGGCTGTCGGCGATGATGATGCGACAGCGCGAGCACACCGCCTCGTGAAGAACAATACGCGGTGGGGGCTGCGAGCGTTCGGGTGGGATGCCGTCCAATGTTGAGAGACGGCCCAAAAGGAATTTGGTATCCCGCCGTGCGATTCGTCAGGTGGAGGCGCACCGCTGGGGCGACCGCTTCGCCGGCGGTTTTTTTCTTTCGGTGGTCCCGATTTCGACAGAAACGCAGGCCTGCATCGCAGGCGCGGCTGCCGACGCCAGCGAGCTGTTCCATTTAGGGGGTTCACCGGGACGTGGGATGCGTGGCTCAATGACGACGTGTCGCTACTCGTCAGGCCGGTCGGCGGCGGGTATGCGACGGGACGGTAGTTCGGCTTCCGGGTGGAGCGTCCCGCTGGCAGGGCACTGGGGCCACCAGCCCGAAGCTGTCTGATCAGGCTCGTCGGTGCTCGTACACCCTGTCTACAACTCGGTCAAACTGTTCTGGCAATTCAGTCTGGCGTTCTCGCCTTCGCTGGTCATTGGCACGCGTCTGATGCTGACCGGGATCACGGCACAGTCGGCAGCGGGGGGACCCAACCCATGACGCGGCAAATCACGACGCAGCGCGTTGGTCGGCGCGTCGAACTCAGAAGAAGCGTTTCGGGAAGATGACGAACTGGATGAAATTGAACTCCACTTGATCGAGCGCGACCTCGCGTCCACCGGTCACCGTCACGTTCAGGCGTGGCGTGTAGCGAAGATTGGTGCGTAGGATCATCGACTGCAGACGGTCAGCTCGGATGTCCCAGCCGACGGTGACGCCCGGACGCCAAAGCGTGGCGTCTCCACGTACGCTGCCGCGCACGGAGAGCCGCTCGCGGCTGACGTGCGGTCCGATGTAGGGTACGAAGCCGTGGTAATCGAAGAGGAACTTGAACGCCTCGATCGTCACCGCCCGACGCGTCGCTTCGTGTTCGTACCCGTACGCCGCGACCTCGCTCGAGTTCTGTCGATACGCGACGACCACTTGCACGTCGGGCCGCGGAAAGTGATACCCCACGCCGATGTCAGCGAAGATTCGCGCGTTCTGATGTTGTCCGGCATACCCGACATCGCGCAGATGCGGCGATGCGCGCGAGAAGAACGCGCTCGAGGGTCCGATCCCAACGGTCAGCCCGCCCAGCGACCCTGCCGCGAGGCGCTGCTCCACGGCGCGCGCCGTCTCTCCACTCTTCCACGCTGGTTCCGCCCCAAGCGTCACGTCGAAGGCTCGCGTGTATCCGAGCGAGATCCAGCGAGGATGCATCCTGATCGGGATCGCGGTGGTCCGCGAGTCAGGATACTTCGCGTCGTACCGTACGGCGCCTGCGCCGAGCGACCAGAGTTGGTCGCCGCGCTGATACGTCAGTCCGGCGGTCAACGGCCAGCGCACACGACCCTGCGTCGGACCGTCTGCCTGCTGATACGCGACCGACATAAGTGACGCGCCCAGCCACGGACGCACCGCATTCCGCGTCAGTCGCCAAGGATAGTACCGCGCGCCCGTTTCCACCCGTGTCCGGAACGGCGAATCACCGAAGCGGCGGACCGGAATCGCAACAAAGAAATCCGCGTGCCCCCAGAAGTGCGTTCCGCCGATGATGACGCGCGCTTCCTGAAGCGCATCGTCCACACTCGAACCCTGCGCCGGCAAGGTCCGCGCATCGACGCCCAGTGTCATCTGCGCGAAGCGATGGCGAGTGTTCCCGCCCTCGATGTAGAGCTGCGCGTTCGCTGTCAGGACGGGAGCTGTCGTCGCGACGAGCAGTGCGACGGGAAGTGCAACGGGAAGTGCGATGCGTCGCATTACGTCTCCACGCACGATTGATCGGTCGCGCTCAAGCCTGCACTAGGATTGTAATCAGGAGCCTGACGACCGACGCGTCGCCGTGAACGGATAGCTTCCCATAGGTTCCGGGAGGACTATGGTTCCGCTCATGCTGTCGCGTCCTTGCAGGAGGCCCATCACACGGACCTCGCCCGGTGCCCCCTGCATGGTGAGCGGGAACGTAAACTTCACGGTGTCGCCACTCACGGTGCCAGTCAGCTTGGACAAGCCCACCTGATCGATCTGAATGTCACCGAGCAAAGACCCCGCCGTCTGGTTGAGGCGCAGGGTCGACTCCACCGGCCCGCGGGGTGAGACGCCGGACACCTGCCACGTGCCGGTGAGGTCGATCGACTTCAGGTTCGACTTCACGGCGGCGGCCATCCGCACGTAAGTCGCGAACGTCACGCCGGTCGTGGTCCCGGTGGTATCCTCGCGCATGTATATCACCGCGATCGTGTTCTGGTCGGGCGAGAGCACGTTGGTGAGCCGCTGTGTCACGCGCGCGTGCTGCTTGTTCACGATCTCGTTCACGAGCGGCGAAACCGCGCGCACCGCGGCGTGCGTTTGCCCCGCGTTGCCCGTCACTGGCAAATCACGGCCGTCGAACTCCGTGGTGTACCACCAGCGCGTCGTGTCACCGCGCGCGTTCACGGCCTCGATCGTGACCTTCATGCCGCTGGCACCGAACGGCTCGTAGGTCATGACGTTGCTCGCGGGGGCCGGGGCGTCGCTCTTGAGCAGCCAGCGGCCGAAGCGCGGATTGGCGTTCTGCGCTTCCAGAAGGGCGGGAGCAAGCGACATCAGCGCGGCAGCGAGTGCCGCCAACGGGCGCGGGAACGACATGGCGGCAGGCAGCGACATGAGGCGCTCGACAGGTGGGAAATGCTGGGAATACGGCACGGCAGGGAGTACCGCCGCGACCCCAGCCGTACGTGCCCGACCCGAGAGAGATTCCAACCGTCGGCGGCCGATCTGTCAAGTCCGGCGCGGCGGTACAGTGCCTACGCGAGAGCCCTGCACTCTGAACCCAGCCGTTCCCCGAGAACGTAGGCAAGGAATCCTCTCTCCCCCTGCGCATGATCGATATTCAGGCCCTTTCGAAGACCTACCCCGGCGGCGTCACTGCGCTGCACGGAATCTCGCTGCAGATCCCGCGTGGCATGTTCGGCCTCCTTGGTCCGAACGGTTCCGGCAAGACCACGCTGATGCGCATCCTGGCCGGGCTCCTCGAGCCGACGAGCGGGCGCGTGCTCCTCGATGGCGAGGACGTCGTGCAACATCCCGAACGTATCTGGCCGCGCCTGGGGTATCTGCCGCAGTACTTCGGGTTCTACCCTGGGCTGACCGGCAGCGCGATGCTCATGCACATGCTGCGGCTCAAGGGGGTCGAGCATCCACGAGGACTCGACGTGCTGTGCTCCGAACTGCTGGAGCGGGTGAATCTGGCGCATGCGGCCGGGCGTCCGGTCAAGTCGTACTCCGGCGGCATGCGACAGCGATTGGGGATCGCGCAGGCGATTGCCGGTAAGCCGGAGCTGCTGATCGTCGACGAGCCGACGGCGGGCCTCGACCCGGAAGAGCGCACGCGATTCTATCAGCTGCTGGCCGAGTTGGCGGAGTCATGCACGGTCTTGCTGTCGACCCACATCGTCGACGATGTCGCCGTGCTGTGTCCGCGGTTCGCGGTCATCCGCCATGGCCGCCTGCTGGCCACCACGACGCCACGCGAGGCCCGGAAAGCGATCGCGGAGACCATCTACGAAGGCGAGGTCGGGCGTCACGACCTCGACGTGATCGCGGCGACGTTCGAAGTGACGCAGGCATATCTCGTGGAAGGCCGTCATCGGGTACGCGTGCATGCGCCACAACATGATGTGCCGTCACACTTCGAACTCGTCTCGCCGACATTGGAGGACGCGTACATGCTGCTGACGCAGCGTGATGCGCGGGAGCGGCCGTTGACGGCAGGCGCGGCGTGAATCGCCGTCGCACCACCATGTTGCACGAGCTGCGAACGCAGCTCACGAGCGCGTCGTTCGTCGCCCTCCTCCTGCTGCTGGTTGCCGCGACCAGTACGCTCAATCCGGTGGCGATGATCCCGGGTGGATCGGACACCGACCTTCCCGTGCGCGCGGTCGCCAACTCGGTCTATTCGCTTGCGCCAACTTTCGCGATGAGCGGGTTCTTCGTCTATCCGTTGTTCACCGCGCTGATGGCTGGTCTGTCGGTGCTGCGCGACGAGGAAGCTGGGGTCTCGGAGCTGTTGCACAGCACGCCACTCACAAAGGCCGAGTACACGTGGGCCAAGTTCGCCGGTGTGGTGGCCGCGTTGCTGGTCGCGGTCGCGGTGCATGTGCTGATCGTGATCGTGTTTCGTGAGGCCGGCGTTGGCGGCGTCGCGCGGGGCCCGTTCGAACTCTCGACATACCTGCTGGCGGCCGGACTGTTCGTGGTGCCTGGGGTGCTGTGGATGGCGGGGCTGACGTTCGTCATCGGCGCGCGCACGAAGGCGCCGATGGCCGTGTACGCGCTGCCAGTGGCGTTGTTCGTGCTGCAGTTCGTGTTGCTCTGGAATTGGCATCCGCGGGAAATCGCCCCCACGCTGGATGCGCTGTTGATGATCGTCGACCCCACCGGTCTGCGATGGCTCACGCATTCGCTATTCCGCGACGATCGCGGGATCGACTGGTACAATGCAGCGCCGCTCGTGGTCGATCGTGTGCTGATCCTGGGACGCCTGCTCACGATCGTGTTGCCGGTCGCGGCCGTCGCGCTGCGGGCGCATGGCGGCAGGCGCATGGACCTCGCGGGTTCACCACGGAACCTCTGGCGGCGCGCAATCGATGCCCTGCCAGCTGGGTGGCGGTTGCGTAGCGGAGTGGCTGTGCTGGCGCGCACGAGCACGGGTGGTCGTGCGACATCCGTCGCTGCTTCTGCAGCGTCGACGGCACTGACCGCGCGTTCGTTCGGAAATCTCGGAGATCTCCCGATGCGACGCCGGACGCCCACGGGACCGCGCGCGACTGCAACGGTGCTCGTCGCCGAGCTCCGATCGCTGCTGCGGCAGCCGTCCGTGTACCTGTTCGCGGCGTTTCTCTTCGCCGTGGTGACCGAAGTCGGTGGCGCCGAGGTGGATGCGTACGGCTCGACGCCGGTGATGACCGCGGGCGGCATCGCGGTCAACAGCATCCCGGCGGTAACGGTACTGACTTGCCTGTTCCTCCTGTTCGTGATCGTCGAAAGCCTCCATCGTGATCGCGCAACGGGGTTCGACGCGATTGCCCTCAGCAGCCCTGTCCCCACGATGTCGTTCATCGTGGGCAAGGCACTGGCTGCAATCGTCATGATCGGCGCATTCACAGTGGTGTGCGTAGCCAGCGGCGGCGTCCTTCTACTCGCTCAGTCGGGGGCATCGGCGTCCTGGTGGCCGCTGGTGCTGGTGTTCGGGGCGGTGCTGGGGCCGACCTACGTGCTCTGGACGGCGTTCGTGACGGCGGTGATGTCGCTGGTGCAATCGCGGACGTCGGCGCTGGCGATCGGATTCGTCGCACTATTGCTGACGGCGGCACAGTTCATCGGTGGTTCGATGACGTGGGTGAGCAACTGGCCGCTCTGGGGATCGCTGCGATGGACGGAGTTTGCGCTCTTCCCGCTGGACGGTGAGGCGCTCGTTCTCAATCGGCTTCTGGCTTTAGGGCTGGCGCTCGCACTCTTCGGCGTGGCACGCCTGTGGTTTGTGCGGACCGAGCGGGATCCCGTGGCGAGCAATGCGCGTCGCTCACCGACCGCGACCGGGCGACTCGTGCTGCGGGCGTCACCACTGGTCGTGCTGCCACTGTTCACCGGGATGTTTCTCGCCGTGCGCGTGCACGACGCGTACGACGGACCGGTCACCGCGCGGGCGGCCGCCGCCTACGAAGCCACCAACCAGCGCCGATGGGGATCGGTCATCCCGGCAGTGATCCAACATGTCGATATAACGGTCGCCCTCGATCCGGCCCACCGTTCACTGGATGTCGACGGCACGTACGATCTGGTCAATCGGACCGCGGCGCCGATGACGACGTTGCCGTTCACGGTGCCCTTGTCGTTCGGGCGAGTGGCCTGGCAGGTGCGCGGTGTGGCGACGACGCCGATCGGCGCCGACGGCCTGCAGGTCCTTACGCTGCCCGCGCCGCTCGCGCCCGGTGAGACGGTGCGCGTGGGCTTTCGCTACGAGGCCCGCATCAACGACGGCGTGTCGCGCAACGGTGGACCGGTCGATGCGTTCGTCCTGCCATCGGGTATCCTGCTGTCGACGCACCGCGGAGACTTTCTTCCGATTCCGGGCTATCGCGCCGGACGATCAACGTCGTCGCCGGCAGTCGACAATGCCGCACGCGCGTCGGCCGATGGTCCTGTCGGCGGCAACGCCGCCACCGATGACAGCCTGTCCGACGATGGCGCGTCTTTCAATCGCGGCGCCTCGTTCACAGCGGCGATGCGCGTGCGTGCACCGGCAGCGTTGACGGTCAATGGAGTAGGGCAGCGCACGGCGTTGGTAGCGCGTGATGGCGAGACACTCACCACGTGGGAGACACGCGAGCCGGTGTCGGCGCTCAATCTGGTTGGCGCCGCGTACGCGGTGCGTCGCGCCGAAGGTGTCGCTGTATTTCATCACCCGACACACACGCGCAGTCTCGACGTGATCGTACGCACGCTGGCAGCGGCGCGGCAACACTACTCGACCTGGTTCCATCCGTATCCGTGGACTGAACTTCGTCTGAGTGAGTGCGCGGACCTGTCATCGCAGGCGACCTCGTATCCCACGAACATCACCTTCTGCGAGGGACTGGGGTTCCTGACCGCCGACGGCGAGAACGGCGGGTTGGCGTTCGCGGTGACGGCGCACGAAGCGGCGCACCAATGGTGGGGACACCTGCTGAAGGCGGGGACAGGACCCGGAACCGGATTGCTGGTGGAGGGCATGGCCGACTATGCCGCGCTGCTGCTGTACGATGTTGAGCGTGGTGCATCGGCGCGCAGAGCGTATGCCGCGTTGCTGGAGCGGCAGTACCTGAACGGGCGTGTCGCTTCCCGTGAGCGCGCGCTCCTTGCAACGCGCGAGCTGACGAGCGCCGACGAGGTCGTACTGCAGAAGAAGGGCGCATGGGCGATGTGGATGCTGCACAACAGCCTCGGCGCCGAACGTACGTTTACGGGCCTGCGTGCATTCATCGCCGAGCATCGCGCATCGGGGCGTTTCGCGACGCCGGAGGCACTATTGCGTACGCTGCGGCGGCAGTCGACCGACACGACGCTGTTTGATGCGCAGGTGGCGCAGTGGTTCCGCAGCACGCGCCTGCCGGAGTTCACGTTGAGCGATACCCGCTGCGCGGTTGCGGGAGGCGCATGGGCCTGCGACGCGATGCTGCACAACCGTGGGACGGGCGCGGCCATCGTCGAGGTCGCGGCGATGCGCAGCGGCGCGGTGATGGCCAAAGGCACGGTGCGTGTCAGCGTTCGTGCCGGACAGACTGTGCCTGTGCGGTGGATGTTGCAGCGGCCGCCCGATCGCCTCGTGGTCGATCCCGACGTGATGGTCTTGCAGACGCGCCGCGAGCAGGCCGTCGGGAGACTACCCAGACCACATTCTAACGCGAAGAAACTGTGAGCGCGCTTGCGCAAGTGAGAGTAGTCTGGCCCCCGCACGCTCAACGGAAGACGCTCGCAGCGGTCGATTGGATTGCGCTGGATCGACCACGGGCTTCGGCCAAATGGTTGGACGGGATGCCCGATTGTGTGGCAACATTGGATCGGTTGGAACAGGGCGGGCGCGTCGTTCCGGAGATTGCGCGTCCGGAATACCGCGAGATTCTGTTCAAGCCCTATCAAATCATCTACGGAATCGACGCAACCCGCACGGTGACGCTCACCCTCCGAAACGGAGGGCGCATGTTGGACGCCGCGGAAGTCGACGAAGGTGTAGAGCGGTCGCTCACAGCTGTGATAGAACTTCCGATCCCGGGGGTGACGTCGATGTTCAGAGCAGAGGTGAGGCGGCCCGTCCTGCCGCAATCGTCTGCAGTTCGCGAATCAGGGCGGGCGCAACACCTTGGCGACGTTGCGCTGATGCGGCCGCGAGATCGTAAATGTAGATCTCACTTTGCTCCTGCTCGAACTGAAGACGGTCAGCAGCTCCTGCGTCCGCGCGCGGTGCCTCGGATCTCTTCCACAACGCGACCGGCAGGATTGCCTGAGAATGCCGCCTTCCCGCTCGCGCCGGTACTTGCGGCAGACACGCGGGCTGACGTGAAGGTGTTGAGCGTCCTCCGCCCGTTCTTCATGCCGATGTACATGCTCGACCCGACGCCGATTCCGCTGAACATCGACCAGGAAGTGCGCGCCGTCCGCAAGTCGGAGATCATGGACCAGATCACGCGCGTCGGGTCAGCGGGTACCACGTAGCCGGTCATCGTCGAGGAAGGCGACGCCATCTCCGACATGGTCGACTTCGCGCACTCGCAAAGCGCCCGGGTGGTCCTCACCGGACGTGGCCGCCACGCGGTCATCGATCGTGTCGTCGGCAGGGCCGCCGGTACGCCATGAACGGCCGGAGGTTGTTGTACGGGCGTGGCTACGAACGCCCCCACTTCGTCCTCGTATACGCAATGCGAAACCCGCTCCGCTCCGCATTCCGCTGAGAACCACTGCCCGGCGCGGCGCACATCATGGCCAGATCGCACCCCGCGCGGACCGCGTGTTCGAGCCGTACGCTGAGCAGCGCACTCTGTGCGCCGCGGCCGCGAAGCTCCGGCAATGTGCTCGCGCCAGCGAAGATGGCCACACGACCGTGGATCGCGAGCGACCCGGTCGCCGCGATCTGTCCCTCGCTCTCGGCGAGGAACCGAGTGACTCCAGCGGCGTCACCCATGACGCGCCCGATATCGCGCAAGAAGTCAGCGAGCTCCGGGACTTCGTTCCATCCACTAATCGATGCCGAGTCCCATGCGGCCGCCTCGTCGGCGCGCATTTGGCGGGCGAACAGCGAGGTTGAACCGTGTGGGGTCGGCGCGAGTTCGCTGACCAGCGGTCGATGCATGACCGAGGTCACTTCGATCGGCCGAAGACCGTGCTCGGACAGCAAGCCTAACGCCGATTGGTCAATCAGCGGGCTGACCTCGAGCATCGGTATGGCCCCCCGTTCCGTGAAGAACGCGTCCAGCGTCTCGAGCTGCCCGCGCGTTGGCGGCGTGACGGTCCCGTATCCGAACGACTGCGTGAGCGGTGACCCGATGCCGTCGAACATCGCGTAGGCGCCGTCCACATCGATCCAAGTCGCGCCAACCGTTGGGTGGAGCCGCGCCCGCGATTCCACGAAGGCCGCGTTGGCTGACGCTTCGGCGCGCTCGAGTCGGCATGCCAGCGCGAGGTCTGTGAGGGCGTAGTCGGACATGGTGGTTGCCTGAGGCGTCGGGGTCAACGGGACTGGAAAACCTATTGCGAAAATGAATTGATGCATCCTGCCGTCGAATGATGACGGCCCCGGACGCATTTCCATACAGGTTGAATGAGCGCCTCGACTCACACCCAACCTCGGAGACTTACACATGCCTGCAGTAACACTGGATTCAATCCTCGACGCCCTCGACACCGCGCGTCAGCGCGCCACCTACGGTGCCGTTGCGGCCGTCGTCGGTGTCTCACCACGCGCACTGATGTCCGGACGCGAACGCAACCAGCGCCACTCATGGGTGGTGAATCTCAAAAGCGGTTTGCCAACCGATTATTCGGCAGAGCTGATGCACGGTGAGCTGACGGCGAATGCGATGATCATCAGGACGAAGGACGATCTCAGCACGTGGCTGGCCTCGCGCGAGGTGCACGTGAGCGCTCAACCTGCGGCGGCTTGAGGGGCACTTTGCGATGCGACAACGACAAATTGGGCCATCTGGCGGGCATCAAGAGGAATTGACATGTGCTCAACATGTATTGCATGTTATACACATGCCAAAGATGGTCCAACTCCGGAACGTACCCGACGCCCTTCACGCCAAGCTGCGTGTCCGCGCCGCACTCGCTGGCATGTCCCTGTCCGACTACCTGCAAGGCGAACTCGCTCGCGTGGCCGAACAGTTCAGCGTGGCCGAGTTGCGGCAGCGATTGGATGCGCTCGAGCCGGTGCGGGTGTCGGAAAGCGCGGCGGACATGTTGCGCCGCGAGCGGGACAATCGATGATTGTGGCTGACGCTTCCATTATCGTCGACCTGCTTTTGCGTGTGCCAGGCGTCGAGGCCATCGACGCCAGGCTGTTCGACGGGAACGAATCGTTGCACGCACCGCATCTCATCGATGTCGAAGTCGCGCACGCGCTCCGCAGGTACACGCGGCGTGGTGAAGTGACCGAGGCGCGCGGAAAAGCCGCGCTTTCGCTCCTGCAGCGCTTTCCACTCACGCGGCACGCCCACGATCCGCTTCTCAATCGCATCTGGATGCTGCGTCACAACCTCACCGCCTACGATGCCACGTATGTGGCACTCGCGGAAGGGTTGGACGCGACCTTGTGCACGCGCGATGCACCACTGTCGCTATCCACCGGCCATAACGCGCGCATTCAGCTGATCTGACTGGTGCTCAAAGCGCGATCGGTTCACCCGTATGGGCACAGCGGCGCTTGAAAGGCGAGCACCAGTGAGCCTCACAGCAACGGTCGCGCGTTTCGAGTTTCGGACGCAGGCGCGCGAGCTCCTGAGCGGCATCTACGTGAGCGTCTTCTTTTTGCTGACGTTTGCGTACACGTCGTCACACGTGCTCGAACTCGTGAGCAACCGCGCGGGGCTCCCAAAGAACGCGCCCCTGATCCTCGCCGAAGTGATGGCCGGGGTGACCGCTTTCGGTGCGGTCATCACCACCATGATCGCGAGCACGGCCGCACTGCGGGACGTCGCGCTTCGTACCGAAGCCCTGGTGCTCACGACTCGGCTCACGGCGCGCGAGTATGTGCTCGGGCGCTTTGCCGGCGCGCTCGGCGTCATGCTGCTTGTGTATGCGGCCATTCCTCTTGGCTTGGCCATCGGGACCATCATGCCGTGGGCGACACGCTCGGAACTCGTGCCGTTCGATCTCGCGGCGTACGCGCGGCCGATGGCTGTTCTCGTACTCCCCAACGTGCTCACGGTCGCGGCGCTTTTCTTCGCGGTCGGGACGCTCGCGAAAAACTTCTTTGCGATTCTGCTCACCGCGGTCGGGGTCGTCACACTCTGGCAGTTGGGGCTGACACTTGGGCGTGCGTCGGAAACAGCCACTATCGGCGCGCTGCTCGATCCGTTCGGCAACGCTGCGCTGGCATTGGCCACTCATGGCATCACGGGTGTTGCACGCGGCGCGGCGGCCCTCCCTCTCGCGCCGGTGCTCCTCCTCAATCGCGCGCTGTGGCTTGCTATTGCCGGAAGCGCAATGTGGGTGACGCTACGTCGCTTCCGTTTTACACTGGCGCCCGCCGTGCGCGGCGAAGCCATTGCGGTGCTGCGCGTCACGTCACCGCGAACGAAGGACGATCGTGCACCCCAATTTCCCTCGGTCCTTCGCACGCAGCACCAATGCACTGAAGCGTCATTTGGGCGACAGATTATGGTAGAGGCAGGCTTCACGTTCGTTTCGACACTGGGCGAAAAGGGATTCGTGGCGCTTGCAGTTCTGGCTGTACTCAATGGCGCCACCAATGCGTGGGGCGCGAGTGCGGCCTCGTCGAGCGCTGAGGCAGACGTCGTGCTCCGTGCCATCAGCGAACACACCAGGCTCTTTTTCATCTTGATTGCCACGATCTGGGCCGGCGAGCTTGTCTGGCGCGAGCGGGATCTGCGCGTGGACGGCCTGCTCGATGCGCTGCCCACGCGGGTGAGCGCGAACGTCATCGGAAAACTGCTTGGCGTGCACGGCGCGCAACTGACGCTCGTTGCGCTGCTCGGCCTCTTGGCTTTCGTGCTACCTCGATTGCGTGGCGCTCCGCAGGCTCCCTCGGCGATGCTCACAATCGGGTGGTGCGCGATGGCACTGTTCCCTGCGGTGGTGCTGCTCACCCAGATGTCACTCGCGGTGCATGCGCTTGTTCAGAACAAGGCTGCGGGACACGTGCTCTGCATCTCGGCGTGGGTCGCGGCTGTCGCGATCGGCGCGAACGGTGGGAGTATCGAGCTTCTCGCAATCCGCGACGTGCCGGCACTCGCAAGCGTCGCCGGGAGCATGGTTTCTATCGACTGGATCACGCAGACGGGCGAGGTGGCCTTCAATGTCGCCCGCGGAAGCGTATGCACGCTGGTCGCCATTGCGGCGTGGTCGCGCGGCACACCAGGCCGGCGCGCGCGCTCCCTTGGCCAGAAGGATGTCCTTTGAGTCTCGCACCTCGAACGGGCGCGCCTTGGCAGTCTTCACCTCGAACTCGAAGACCAAATCGGAGTCCATCTTACAGACCTTGCCATCGCGCACCACGGCGGGAATGAACCACGCCTCGTTGATGCGTACCATCGGCTGATCCTGCAGGAGCGGATACCATTTGGGGAACGGATCGTACTTCTGCTTGATCATTCCATCGTCGTAGTACAGCGTGACCATGCCTTCATCGGTCATGCCGCTGCTCTCGAGCCACTTCCATTTGTAGACGCCAAGGAGCGGTTGGGAGGCGGCGCGCGCAATAGTGAGCGGATGCGATGGCCGCACGCCGATGTTCAAGTACACGCGCGACGTGCCCCACGCAAAACGCAGCTGTGAGCCGTCCGGGCGCACCTCGGGGAATGCCCACGTGAGGATGTCCGTGCCCTCACCAGCGGTCGGTTTGACTTTCCAGCGAATCTGCGTCGCGATCGAGTCCGGTCGCTCCTCGTGATAGCGCTGGAATCGGGGATCAAGGATGACGGTCCATTCGTCCTGTTGCACGACAAACCAGACTGAGTACTTCCCTTTAGGTACAGCGCGCCGCGCGCACGGGGCCGCGCGTAGTCGATAGTAACGTTCGTACCGTCGGCCGTCTGCGAGATCGTGGCGCGTTCACTCGCGCGGACCTGCGCGTGCACGGTACGCGCGAACGATGGCGTCCCGAACACGAGTGCAAAACACACGACGAACCCAATCGGTTGAGTCACTCGCATTCGAGTTCCTTGACGAGGTTGAGGGAAAACGGTGA
>Ga0105044_10004816_pt1 | contig 18555 bp, 19 predicted proteins | sample MAT01_FD_78092 | JGI IMG/M metagenome (GOLD analysis project Ga0105044, IMG submission 78092) | Freshwater microbial communities from Lake Fryxell liftoff mats and glacier meltwater in Antarctica - MAT-01 | ecosystem: Environmental > Aquatic > Freshwater > Ice > Liftoff microbial mat | place...
CACCTCGGGTAAAACAATGGCTGCAACAATCGAATAGATCGCCTCCGGAACCCAGAGCGTCACTAGCCCTGCCCCAGCGGCTACGGCCCCGGCCGCGCAGAGGGCCGCGGCGCCTGTCGTGCCGCGATGGCCTGCAAGGATGCTGACCCTGCCACATTGGCCTTTGTGTATCTCGAATCCGCGTGGTGGGAGAATTCCGCGCAGTGTCGTTGGGTGGGCAACTTCCGCACGATCGGTTGGCGATGGAATGGAGACGCCGGAAAGTCTCGCCACCGCGAGGCGGCCGACGAAGGCCGTTGCCGTGTCTGCCACGAGGCCGACCTTCACAGCGCCAATCGCGAGAGTGGCATCTGCCCTCACGCAGGGAGAGCCGGGCACGCCGGTATCCGCATTGAGTCCGCTGGGAAGATCCGCAGCGAGTACCCATGCAGCGTGGAGAACTCTCAGTCGGTTGATTTTTTCAATGGCCTCCACGACCGGCCAGCGGGGATCGCCTTGGGCTCCGATTCCAAGCAATCCATCGAGAACCACGAGAGGCGTAGCAGAGCGCGCAACGCCATTTCCAGAAATTTTTGCCAGCTGCTTGGCTGCCATCGGCGAGAGTTCGAGATCCGGATACGTGGCATCAAGGCGAATGAACCACCCAGCTTCTTGTAAGTATCGAGCTGCAACTAGGACGTCACCGCCGTTGTGGCCCTTTCCAAAAAAGACACGACAGGTGCCGGGCTGCGGATGGAATTGCCTCACCATTCTAGCCAAATGGCGACCCGCTTCCTCCATGAGACCCTCAGGCGATGCGCCATCGCGAAAGGCACACGTTTCTGCCGCGATCATTTCTTGGCGAGTGAGAACCATAGTCGGGAGGGGGAAGCGCAACGCGCTGTTAGGGCTAATGCTAGGTAAAGAAGTCTTTCAATCTGTCGTAAAAGCTTTTGTGGATCGGCGTATTCTCCTCGCCACAAAGCGCTGCAAATTGAGTAAGGGCTTCACGCTGCTCGCTATTGAGGCGAGTCGGGACTTCCACCTCCACGCGCGTGAAGAGGTCTCCCCGTGCGGAACTTTGGAGTCCAGGCATGCCATGGCCTCGCAGGCGAAACGATGCACCGCTCTGCGTCCCTGGAGGAATCTTAAGACTTACGGCGGAGGTGAGTGTTGGCACGCGAATTTCGCCGCCGAGTGCTGCGGTGGTAAATGGCAACGGAACCTCGCAGCGCAGATCCATACCCTCGCGGACAAAGACATCGTGCTCCTTGACATGCACGACCACGTAGAGATCGCCATGGGCTCCACCGCGCACGCCCGCTTCACCACCCTTCGTGCTCCGTAAGCGAGAGTCGGTATCAATACCAGCCGGAATCTTAATTTTGACGCGAGAAGTTTTTTCAACACGTCCCTCCCCATGGCAACTCTGGCAGGGTTTTTCCACAATCGTGCCGGCGCCATGGCATTGAGGGCAGGTTTGCGCGACCTGAAAAAATCCGCGCGAGGAAATGACTTGGCCACGTCCGTGACATGTCGGACATGTCACGACGCGGGAGCCCTTTTGCGCGCCGGAGCCCTCGCAGGTATCGCAAGTATCGAGCTTGCGAAGTTCGATTTCTTTTTCGCAGCCGAGTGCAGCTTCTTCCAAAGTGATCTGCATGTCGTAGCGCAAGTCGCTTCCGCGCTGGCGGCCAGAGGCATCGGTTGCTGATCTACCACCACCGAAAAATTGGTCGAAGATTCCACCACCACCGCCGCTATTTCCAAAGGCTTCACGGAAGAGGTCGAAAGGATCATGGAACCCACCGCCACCCCCGGCTCCCATGCCTCCTTGCTGAAAAGCGGCGTGGCCATAGCGGTCGTAGGCGGCACGCTTTTCGGCGTCCATCAGAACTTCATAGGCTTCGCCAAGTTCCTTGAAACGTTCCTCGGCCTCGACATCGTCCGGGTTTTTGTCGGGGTGATACTTTACGGCGAGCTTGCGGTAGGCTTTTTTGATTTCGTCTTCTGAAGCCGCTCGCTCGATGATTAGGATCTCGTAGTAATCGCGCTTCTTGGTCATTCCGCTGGCCCTTTGCTAACGACGACGGTGGAGGCGCGAAGGAGGCGGTCTTTCAACTTATAACCCTTGCGAAACTCCCGGAGAATCTTGCCCTCGGGAACCTCATTACTGAATTCCTGTGAGACGGCTTCATGCAGAGTGGGGTCAAAGGACTCGCCGAGAGCTGCAATGGCTTCCACGCCTTGGGAGCTTAAAAAATCCTGAAGCTGCTTGGAGATCATTCCCATGCCGGAGAGAACGGAAGCCGTGTCTGAAGCCGTGCGGGCTGCGTCAAGGCCAAGATCGAAGTTGTCTATGACGGGGATGATTTTTTCGAGCAGCGAAGCATTGGCGTAGCGAATCGCATCGCCCTTGTCGCGAATCGCGCGCTTCCGGAAGTTGTCCAATTCCGCTTGTGCGCGCAGGGCAAGGTCTTTGTATTTCGCGGCTTCCTCGAAAGGATCGAGAGTCTCAGGTGTCAACGCGTCTTCTTTGTCAGAATCTGAGGGTTGTTGGTCTTCGGTCATGTTTTTGTGATAGCGATAAGGGTAATGTCGTCGTATTGAGCATGGCTGCCGACGAAGCTTTTCACGTCTTCTGTGAGGAAGGCAACCACGCGTTGTGCGCCGTGTGGGGCGCTCGCCTGCAAACCCTGCACCAAGCGACCAAATCCATACTCGAGTCCCTCCGGGTCGAGGGCCTCGGGTGCTCCGTCCGTGTAGAGAAGGATGCAGTCTCCCGTTTCAAGGTCAAAGCTGAAATCGCTGCAAACTCTATTGAAGACCTCGCCACTGTCAATGCCGAGTGCCATTCCCTTAGGATTCAGCTTTTCGACTTCCTTGGTCTTCGCTCGGTAGAGCAAGGGTGCATCGTGTCCGGCGCGGGCCATGGTCACATGCCCGTTGCGATTATCCAAAATTAGGTAGGCCATGCTAATAAACATGTCCTCTTTGATATCCGGGTAGAGCTGGAAATTGACCCGCCGCAGAACCTCAGATGCGGAGTCTTTGCTCGCGGCCTCGCTCCGCAGAACGCTGCGACACATGGCCATGATGAGCGAGGCGGGGATGCCTTTGCCCGAGACGTCGGCGATCGCTACGCCGAGGCGAGTCTCGTCCATGCGCAAGTAGTCGAAGTAATCTCCGCTGACCTGCCGCGCCGGAATATTGATGCCGCTGATCTGGTAGCCGGAAAACGCAGGCGCATCGGAAGGCAGTAGGATACTCTGGATCTCCCGCGCGATTTCGAGGTCGTGGTCGAGGCGCTTTTTTTCGCCCGCTTCGAGATAAACCATTTCGTTGTAAATCGCAAAAGCGCCTTGCTCGGTAATGGCACGAAACACTTTTAAATCTGCGATGCTGAAGGGCGTACTCATGGGGCCATTCGCCACAGCGAGAACGCCGAGAATTTTTCTTCGGTAGATGAGTGGGCCGACCAGCGCAGAGTGAAGCGAATATCCGCCAGCAGTCGCAAGATCTTGATCAATAACGCGACTGAGACCCGACTTCCAGCATTGCCCAATGAGCCCATCGCCGCGCAGCACAGGCTGCAAGCGAAGGTAGCTCTCGAGTGCGATGGGGGTCGTGGCAGCCTGCTCAAGAATGTGGGGTGGCACGTTGACGAGAGGCGGACAGCCCTTCGAAATAAACGAGGGCACGAGGTGCTTGTCGTTCTTGTCGGCGAGGTAGAGCACGCCACCATGGGCCTCCAGAATGCGAACAGCACTCTCTACTAATAGGCGGTGCAGTTCTGAACTCCTTACGCCTTCGGAAAATGCCTCGCCGAGGCCATGGAGAAAATCAAAGACGCGATCTTCCTCAACCTCTATCTCAGCTCGGCGACGCTCGGTCTCCACGATCTTTTTCGTGAAGGCATTTATGACCACCAAAAGTGCCGCGAACGTCACGGCGAACAAGAAGAAGAAAATGTATGTCCACATGCTCTGTCGGAGAGGCTAGTTTTCGCAAGCCCGCTCCACGTTTCGGAAAAGTCTTTAGTCGGCAGTTCGGTCTGTCTCGGCGATTTCTTGGCGAAGATATTCGATGACGTCTTTAAATTTCACAACATTGCGGGAGTCGGCCTCCACAAGAGCTTCGTGTGCAGCGAGGACAGATTCCTTTTGTGCGTCGGTGCCGACTGCAACGTCACTGGCGATGTTGAGGTTTTGAGGCGTTGTGACATTCATCTCGCTTTCCACAGCAAAAAGATGATCGAGGCCGAGGTTGGCCAGCAAGTCGGAATTTCGCACATTCACTCGCACGGTCCGCAGGGTACCCTGACCGATTTCTTTTAATCGCAAAGCGACGCCAGCAAGGGTCCCCATGAAAGTAGAGTCCATAAGCTCGCACCCTCCGAGATCAACGACGAAATCGCGATGTCCTCGCTGAATCATCTGCAGTGCAAATTCCTTCAAGTTCGGGCTGTTTTGAAACGTTCCACGCCCCTCGACTTTCATCCAGATAGTCCGACCCATATTTCCCACCAGAATGGATGATGCGACACTCACAATTTCTTCTCTACCAGTAACCCTTCCCCGCGCATGTTGTCAAACGTGGTTGGCTACTTCCACATGAACGACTGGGTCAGGCCGACGATACGACCGTCCACAATTAAAAGCGCTCGCCACATGGTCACACGTCCAGATTCCAGAAATTCGTCGCCGGTGACCTCAAAGCTCGATTTCCTTGATCCACTCGCACCAGGGTAGTAGCGCTCCTGCGCCTTCACAAAATTTGCGAGCCCTGCTTGGCGGTATTCCAGCCGAACGGTAACGTCCGAAGGCGTGCGTGTGCGCCAGAAGAAGCGGTAGTAGTTTCCATCCCGCCGCCGCGTCTCTTGCGAATCAATAGCGCCCCAGTATGCGCGGGCTCTCTCGAAGGAGGCCGCTTCGCCAACGCGTCCGACAGGCGCCGCATTCACGTCTAGGGTTGTCTGCTGGATTTTGCGAAATTGGTAGGAATCGTCTAAGGCCAGCGGAAGGATATTTACGCGCTCCAGGGAATTAGCCGGCTCCTCCTGCGTGCTGCAGCCTGCCGCCGCGAGAGCTACGCCAAGAAGCAAAATTCGAAAAGTCATTCCTCGTAATCAAGCGACTTTGCGATGAGGTGTCAATTTTCCCATCCACCTTTCAAAAATATATTCAAAGAGCCCCGACGGAATGTGACGGTGGAGTAGCGCAAAAGGTTCGGGGCTAAAGTCGCGGAATCCCGGTGAGCGCGTCGTGGAGCCGCCCGGTCGTTTGGTGGCGGGCGCACCACGTCTCGATATACTGCATGTCTAGGCTTTCCGGTCCCTGCACAGCCAGAATGTCCCGCGCATCGTCGAGATCTTTATTCCGACCCTAGCGGAGTTTTTGGACAATGACGTCCTCTGCGGTCGGCAGCCAGGGTTCGGTGCCCAGCATTGGCACATAAATTTTTTGCCTGCGTTTCGTGTTGGAGTGCCTTAAGAGCGGCGGGATCGTCGTGGATATGGGCCATGGCGCTTGTTGCAGAATGCGCGAGTTATTGGACGAGGCGATACAGGAACTTGGCGTGGTGTTTTGAGTCTGTAGGGGGAGCGAGTGGCTGCGTTGCATTTGAGGACTTGTCAATGGGGCGGGATTGCCAGACTTTTGACCGCACAACGCATGGACCAAGAAATCTTTTTTCTCATCAATCATTCCTGGTCGCGACCGTGGCTTGATACCGTGATGGCGTGTGCTTCGAGTTGGGATTTCTGGTGGCCTTTTTTGGTTTTGGGGGGAGGCTTGATTTTGATTAAGGGAGGCTTTCGCGGATGGGTGATGTTGCTTGTTGTGGGGATCACGATCGGCGTGGTGGACGGCTTGGTCGTGCGGTCGCTGAAGGACGCTGTGGGTCGCCCAAGGCCGTATCAAGTGCTTGAAGGTGTGCGGATGCTAGACCTTGCGAGAGTACGTCCGCGCGTGCTCGCTCTCTGGCAGCCCTTGAAGAGCGAGTATTCCGATCCGGGAATTCTGATACCTCACGGGAAATCGTTTCCCTCGGGTCATTCCGCCAATAATTTTGCCCTCGCGACGGTGGTGTTTCTTTTTTATCGCCGATGGGGTTGGTTGCTTTATGTCTCGGCCACAATTGTTGCTTACAGCCGCATTTACGTTGGGTCGCATTGGCCGCTGGACGTGGTCTGCTCAGCGGCCTTGGGAGCGGGGCTTGCGCTATTGATCGTCGCAGGATTTGCCGCCGCCTGGGAGCGATTTGGCGGCAGAATTTTGCCACGATTTTACGCGACCTATCCCGTTCTTTTGAAGCCATGACCACGCGGCAGACTCTTGGACTTTTGCTTTTGTTTGCGGCGCTGCGCTGGGTATGGGTCTTGATGAATCCCTTAGCGCCAGGCGAGGCCTACGTATGGCTTTGCAGCGAGCGACTTGCTCCGGCTTTCTTTGATGGCCCGGCGGGAACGGCGTATGTCGTTCGAGCTCTTGAGGGCCTCGGCCTTGCACCAATGCTAGGAGCGAGGTTGTTCTGGCCGGTGCTGGCTTTGGTGGTGGGGTGGCTCACGTGGTGCCTAGGGCTGAAGTTTGCCACTCGGGCGGGCGCAACTTGGGCCGTCGTGCTTCTGAATGTGTTGCCCGCATTTAATCGCGAGGCCACGACCGTGGGGCCGACCCTGCCAGCCCTCGTCTGCGTGCTCGGCGGTATCCTTGCGGTAAGAGACGCGTGGGAAGGCAGGCGCGTCTTCTGGCTCTGGGCGGGGCTAGCTTTGGCCGCTGGCATGGCATTTCGCTATGAAGTTGTCCTCGTGCCGCTTGGTCTATGTGGCGCGGCACTCGCAAGCCGACGGCACCGGCTCCCGGCGGATCTCTCGGGCATGGCGTTTTGTTTCGTGCTTATGGGGCTCGTGTCCATGCCAGCCCTGTTCTGGAGTGCCCACTTGGAGTGGATTCCGATCGCCGGGGGCACGCTGAGGACAGCATGGGAGCTGCAGCCCCATTTGGCAGGGCGTGTGGTTGTTTCGTTTCTTGCGAACTTCTCTGTTTTGTTAGGACTCGCTTGCTTGGTGGCTCTTGTGGGAATGGTTCGGGCGGCACGCACCCAGCAACGCGCCCGTTTTCTTTTCGCGAGTTGTGCTCCGCTCTGGGCGTGGGCCGTCTATTCGTCTCTGCGAGGCGGACCGGCGCTTGATGCTGCGTTTCTTGGATTCGTGCCAGTGCTCGTGTTCGGGCTAGCGGAATCTCTAAAATGGTGTCGCGGGCAAGTCCTCTGCGCGTGCGTTGCTGGCGTGGCACTGGTCACCACGGCATATGGCCTCTGGCAGGAATCAGAGTCGCGTCGCGACTGGCCGCGGGTCGCAGCTTTGCTACGGGAGGCCTCTCGGGAACTCCCGGCTGGGGCAGAACAAGGCTTCCTCATCGCCCAGCATCCACTCGATGCCGCAGTGCTGACCTGGTATTTGCGACCCACCATGGGCACTGTCTTCGCCCCAGAATCTCCCGATGTCTCACACCAGATGGGCCTCTGGCCCTCATACGGTGACTTCGTGGCAAGCGAACACGTCGTAGACGAATACTTTACCGAACAAAAAGGCATCAACCCTTACATGGGGCGCTCGGCATTATACCTCGGCTCCGACCTCCCCCAGACGATCAAGGCCGCGTTTGAATCGGTCACCGAGTTAAGAGGAATCGCGCTGCCCGGACGCGAGCCGCTCACGATTTATGTCTGTCTGGACTATCAGACGATGCCGCTCTAGGGGCTCGGGGGTTACTACTGAACCTTTAGCAGTTCGACTTCGAAAATAAGGGCTTCGTCTGGTGCGATCAAGTCTCCGGCCCCCCGGCTGCCGTAGGCTAGGGTCGAGGGAATGAAGAGTTGAATTTTCCCACCTTCTTTGACGAGTTGGAGGCCCTCTGTCCAGCCGGCGATTACGCCATTGAGCGGGAAGGACGCTGGTTCTCCGCGCTTGTAGGAACTATCAAACTCGGTGCCATCCAGCAGCGTGCCTTTATAATGAACAGTCACGGTGTCGGTCGTCTTGGGAGACTTGCCCGATCCGGGGCTCAGGATTTTGTATTGGAGACCACTAGCGGTCTGTTGGACGCCTTCCTTTTTTGCGTTTGCCGCAAGGAAGGCACTGCCTTTTTCGGATGCTGTTTGTGCCATAGAAGAGAGTGCTGTTGTTGCCAGCGTAACGAGAATGACGGGAAGGAGGTGACGTGATGTCATGCCACCTCCCTACAAAGATCTCGCCCGCTTGACCAGCCGGAAATGCTGGCCGTTGGAAGAAACTCCCGTGGGGCTTAAAAATCGTGACTTGACCTTTCGCTAGGGTTGCGGCATCCAATCCACGTCTTTCCGCGCATTCGCAAGTCGGTGCGGACACTGAACCATCCATGATTTCTATTCGCCAACTCTGTTCCATCTTTCCGCTATTGTGCCTTGTTTGCCTCGCAGGCGGGGGTAGTGCCGTGGCTCAAGTGGCGCAGGGTCCGGTAGTGCAGCAGATCGCAGTGGAGTATGTGGGTGCGCCAGCGATCACACGCGAGCGTGTGCTGGCAAACCTCGCGACCAAGGTGGGCCAGCCCTACAGCGAACGCGCCGCTGAGCAGGACATTCGGGCACTCTACGCCACGGGCGGTGTGTCGAATGTGCGTATTTTTGCTGAGCCTCTCGGGGATGGCGTGAAGGTCACGGTGCTCTTGCAGGGTCGGCCCGTTATTGAAGAAATCCTCATCGAAGGCGCGGATCAGATCCCTATGAATCGCATCCGACGCGAGATCGGCGCCAAGGTGGGCGATGTGGTCAGCGAAGCAAAAATTGAGGACGATCGCCAAAAAGTTCTCAAGCTCTACGAAGACCGAAATTTCTCCCAAGTGGACGTCCAGTATCGCATCCAAGACATCCCGGGCAACAACCGGGCCCGCGTCATTTTTTCGATTACTGAGGGGCCACGCTTGGTGGTGCGACGCATCACTTTTATTGGCAACGAATCGGTCCTCACACGCGATCTCCGCCGCGCGATAAAAACGAAGCCTCAGGATATTCTTTCCTTTTTCACGAAGAGTGGGCGACTCCTTGCATCCCAAGTTGAGGACGACCGCATCGCCGTTCGCACTCTTTACCAGAACCGCGGATTTGCGGATGTCGAAGTGAGCGAATTCCAAACGCAACCTCTAGACAACGGGGGCGTCGAACTCGTCATCACCATCGTCGAGGGTATCCAATACCGCGTGAATGCGGTCAAGCTTGAGGGAGTCAATATCGTGCCGCAGGGCGAAGTTTTTGCCCGTATGAAAATGCTCAATGGCCAACTTTTTACTCCGAAGGGAATGGGGGATGACCTGAAGGCGCTGCGTGATTTTTACGGGAGTCGGGGGTATGTGGATACACTCAGTATGCCAGAAATTTTGCCGGCTGGGCCTGGCGCGATTGACCTCACGTATCGTATTGACGAAGGCGTCCAGTCCTACGTGAATCTCATCAACATCCAGGGCAACACCCGCACACAAGACCGTGTCATTCGACGCGAGTTGGCGGTGAAGCCTGGTGATGTTTTTGATACCACGCGGGTGGACACGAGCAAGAAACGACTGGAGAATTTAAATTACTTTAGCCGTGTCGAGACGGCGCCTTCGGACACGATTGTTCCAGGTAGGAAAGATCTTAATGTGATCGTCGAGGAAAAGCGTACTGGCTCGTTCAACTTCGGCGTCGGCTTTAGCACGACCGATAGCTTGCTGGGATTTGCCGAACTCCAGCAAACGAATTTCGATGTCTTGAATTGGCCAAACTTCACGGGCGGTGGGCAGCGGTTCCGCATTCGGGGACAGTATGGCCTGCAAAGAAGCGATTTTGTGATTTCACTCACGGAGCCATGGTTCCTTGGCTACAAGCTGGCTGTCGGTGTGGAAGCCTTTTACCGCAGCGCGAATTTCCTATCGAGTGTTTACAATCAGGAAAACTACGGCGTAGCCTTCCAAGCCCGCAGACAAATCTGGGGCCCGCTTTCAGCCCGAGGAGAATATCGCCTTGAGGGTGTTCGTATCTTTGACGTTGATACCGACCAGGTCGGCATTGAAATCGAGCAAGCCGAGGGAAGATATACCAAGAGCGGCTTTAACGGAGCCCTTGTTTGGGACACGCGAGATAGTCTCTTCCTCACGCGCAAAGGTGAGCTTGTCGAGTTCGGCGGTTTTGTTTCCGGAGGTCCTCTGGGAGGCGACGTGCAAGATTACGGCCTCAGCCTCGAAGCATCCAAATACTTCTCCTTGCCATGGGATCTCATCTTTCTCGTGAAGGGACAGCTCGCCATCGTCAACGGATGGGGCGGTAGCCAAAATTCTGATGAGTATGGAAATGGCGTTCCTATTTTTGATCGCCTTTACCTCGGTGGAGCGAACAATATGCGAGGCTTTAACTTCCGCGAGGTCGGTCCCGTGGATGAGTTTGATAATCCGATCGGAGGAAGTTCCCTCGCTTATTTGACGCTTGAAGTGACCTTTCCGATTGTCAATCGCGTGCGCGGTGCGGTCTTTACCGACATGGGTTTTGTAAATTCAGAACCAAACGACTTCAGCACGTCCAATGCCAATGTGGACATCGGTATCGGCCTCCGATTAGACTTGCCTATCGGCCCCATCCGAGTGGACTACGGAATTCCCGTCATCTACGACGATTTCAATGGCCCTCCCGGCAAATTTAACTTCAACATTGGCTATCAATTTTGAACAAATGATCAGCACTCGGCGTCTTACCCTGCCAAGCCGCTGATCAGCGACTCATCCATACAACGAAAAAACCACCCATGCTTAAATCCATCCTCACGGCCACTATCCTCGCAACCGCGCTCTGCGCTTTTGCTCCTTCTGCTAATGCCCAAGTCAAAATCGGCACCGTGGATATGAATGCGGTCTTCACTCAATACTATCGCACCAAAGACGCGGAAGCGAAACTCAACGAAGCTCGCGCTGCGGCCAAGACGGAGTTGGATGGCAGGCTCGAATCCTTGAAGAAGTCCATGGAAGAAATTACTAAGCTTAACGCCGACTTGGAAAAGCCAGAACTGAGCAAGGACGCCAAAGACAAGGCCCTCAAAGCGAGAGATGAAAAGGTCAATGAAGCCCGCACCCTTGATCGCGAGACCACTGAATTCCGGGGAACGCGCGAACGCCAACTCCAAGAGCAATTCGTCCGTATGCGTAAGGACATTGTGGAAGACATCATGAAAGTTGTGAGCGAAAAAGTGAAAAGTGCCGCCTACGATTTGGTCGTGGATAAATCTGGAATGAGCATGGGCCAAATTCCAGTCGTCATTTACTCGCGTAACGACCTCGACTTCAGCAAAGAGATCGTGGATGCCCTGAATAAAAACGCACCGAAGGCAGCTCCGGCTCCTTAAGTTACCAAAATGACATTGCGCGAGGTCGCCGAAAAAATAGGCGGCTGGGTTGATCCTCAGCATGGAGGTCTTGAAATCCACGGATTGGCGTCTTTGACAGATGCCAATTCCGGCGATCTGGCCTTCTACGGGAATCCGAAATATTTAAGTCAGCTGAGGAAAACGTGCGCTTCCGCCGTGCTTGTTTCTCATGGTTTCGGCGAGCAACTCTCGGCGGCCTGCGTGTGGGTTGATCAGCCAGCTTCCGCATTTGCCTCCCTCCTTCCCCTTTTTGCTCCCAAGCCGATCGTACTCCAGATTGGGATACATCCTACGGCTCTAATTGGCGAAGGGGTGTCGCTCGGCGAGAATGTCTCGGTGGGAGCCTACGCGATTCTGGAAGCGGGCGTGCACATTGGTGCCAGAACCTTCCTTGGAGCCTACAGCTACATCGGACACGACTCCTCAGTAGGAGAAGATTCCCACATTCACCCTCGGGTAACGATACGAGAACGCTGCACCATTGGCGCGCGGGCTGTGATTCATCCAGGTGTGGTGATTGGAGCCGATGGCTTTGGGTTTGAATTTCGAGAAGGCCGCCAACAGAAGATCCCGCAGACGGGAACAGTCTGTATTGATGACGATGTCGAGATCGGATCGAACTCCACGATTGACCGCGCACGCTTTGGTCGCACGTGGATTCAGACGGGCGTGAAAATTGATAACCTCGTGCAAATCGGTCACAACTGCGTGATCGGAGAACATAGTGTCCTCTGTGCACAAGTGGGGGTTTCCGGGAGCACGCGCGTAGGAAAAAACGTATCGCTTGCCGGAAAGGTTGGCCTCAATGGCCACATCGTGATCGGCGACCGAGCCATGGTCGGTTCAATGAGTGGCGTCGGTCGAAGCATCCCACCAGATACCATCTACATGGGCGCGCCGGCGCGACCGATTGACAAATATAAGAAGAACTATTCCCAGCTTCAAAGTATCCATCGGCTCTACGATCGGGTAACAAAGCTTGAAGCAGAAAATAAGCGACCGACGTAGAGCGATCGGTCTCATCCCCTGCAAGCGGCTCGGATATGAAGAAAGCTGAACGCGTGGCATCTCTCCTCGGAACACTCGATGTGGTCGAGAGCGAGTATTCGCCTTTTTATACAGGATATTTTCGGTGTTTCAACGCAGGCGAATATTACGAAGCCCACGATGTGCTTGAGCAATTGTGGTTAGGCTCGAGCGATCAGCACTCAGCGTTTTATAAAGGCCTAATTCAGGTCGCTGGTGCCTTTGTTCACCTGCGGAAACAGCATGAACGTCCATGGCATGCGAAGGACGGACGCCGCATGCGCCCTGCCGTGCGGCTTTTTCATCTCGGGCTCGCCAATATCGTTCCCTATGGCCCCCGGCACTTGCGGCTCGATGTGGCAAGCCTGCATGCTCTCTGCACCTCGCAGATAGAAATAATCTCCCAATCCGATTTTCAGCAAAACCCTTGGTCGCCGAGAGACTTGCCGCAGCTTTATCTCACAAGCTGAGCGGACGCAGCGAGGCGCGAGTAGCGAACAATGCGATATCCCTCACCCGCTTCGACAAAGGTCCCTTCGCTGAAGTCATCCTCAAATTCGGGGAACCACGTGTCGCCCTGCGGTTCCGCATCCACATGGGTCAGCAAGATTTCGCCACAAAGCGGCAGGAGTGCTTCGTATATCTTTGCCCCCCCAATCACGAAAACCTTCCGACCATCTGCGGCAGGAGAAATTTCTTCCATGTTCCGGATGCATCGTGTCCCGACAAAAGTCGCGGTCCGCGACAAAACCCAATTCTCACGACCCGGCAGTGGCCTGCCGATAGATTCATATGTCTTGCGACCCATGACCACGATGTGGCCCATGGTCTCACGCTTAAAAAAGCGAAGGTCCCCAGAAAGGTGCCACGGAAGCTTGCCTTCACTACCAATCACACGATTCCGTGCCATGGCAACAATAGCAATGAAACCCCGCCGTGAAGATTCGCTGCCCATGGACTAGATGGAGATTGGGGCCGATATAGCCGGATGAGGATCATAGCCAACAAGCGAAAAATCCTCGAAAGAAAAATCCGAAATCGAGCGAATGGCCGGGTTGATTTCCATGCGCGGAAGCGGACGAATCTCACGCGTCAATTGCTCCCTGGCTTGGTCCATATGATTCGCATAGAGATGGAGATCACCGAAGGTATGGACAAAATCCCCGGCCTCCAAATCACAGACCTGAGCCACCATCATCGTGAGCAGAGCGTAGGAAGCAATATTGAAAGGCACCCCTAGAAAAAGATCTGCACTCCGTTGGTAGAGCTGGCAGCTGAGCTTGCCACCCTGCACGTAAAACTGAAAGAGGGCATGGCACGGCGCGAGTGCCATGAGGTGAAGTTCGCCCGGATTCCATGCGGAGACGACGAGACGACGACTTTCAGGATTTGTGCGAATTTGCTGAATGAGCTCCGCGATTTGATCAACGTGGGATCCGTCTGGTTTTCGCCAATCGCGCCATTGCGCACCATAAACTCGCCCGAGATCCCCTTGCTCATCCGCCCACTCATTCCAAATCGAGACACCATGTTCCCGCAGGTATCCCACATTTGTGTCCCCACGCAGGAACCACAGCAATTCATAAATAATGGATCGCATGTGAACCTTTTTTGTCGTCACAAGCGGAAATCCCGCGCCCAAATCAAAGCGCTCCTGCGCGCCAAAAGTCGAATAGGTGCCAGTGCCCGTTCTGTCAGCCTTAAAGACGCCGCGCTCCATCACAGCGCGTAGTAGGCGGTGGTATTGCTCCATAGATTTGTTTCTTAGCGACGACCACTCACAGCCCCTCCGCCTAGCCTGCACCCCCCCGGGCTCGAACCGGGAACCAATTGATTAAGAGTCAACTGCTCTACCATTGAGCTAGGGATGCTTGGACATGGAAGTTTTTGTATTTAAGAGAATCGTGAGCAGAAAACAAGGTGATTTCGAGAAACGTTGTGCGACCTGAATTTTGGTCACTTCAGACCTTACGCTTATTGACGCTTGTCAGTCAGCATGAGCGTGCTACGCTTTGACTTTCCGGGTGTTCACATCGTATGTTTTGCAATTGATTGGTCAGTTTTGCCAAATTCTGGCAGTTCCTTGCAGCCATCGCGTTCTCCATGTTCTTTCCCACGCTATTTTCGTGCAGCGTGAGGGGAGGGAGTCGCACCTCCCGGGCAACACCGAGGGCCGCTGTGCCGCGTGGAATACTAGCTCCCCGCAATCCGGCCTCATCACATAAACAATACCTATGCCTACCGACTACTCACCGAGCAATTCCCGCCGCCCATCACGCCGCGGGGGACGCCGCCCCGAACGTGGAGACAACTCCAACTCATCCACCCGCCGCGAACCTCAACCTGTTAAGAAAAAGACTTTTCTTGAAAAGATTGTTGGATTTTTAACAGGCGACAACACACCGAAGCAGGCTTCGCCTCGAGCCCGAGAACGTGGCGAAGAAGCAGCGCCTCGCACCCGTGAGCGGAGTGCGCGTCCGGAGAGATCGGAACGCTCTTCAGAACCGAGCTCCGAGCGTTCATCCGATCGCTCTGCGCGTCCCACAGGCATGCGCTCACCCGAGATCGTAGAGGTTACCTCCGCAAGGCTCTATGTGGGAAATCTCTCGTTCGACGCTGTGGAGAGCGACCTCTCCGAATTGTTTAATGGAGTCGGATCTGTGCAGGGAGTGGAATTGGTCATGAATCGCCACACGATGCGCTCCAAGGGATTTGCTTTTGTGCAGATGCAGACCGTGGATGAAGCCAAGCGTGCCGTCACAGAGTTGCACGACAAGGACTACATGGGACGCAAGCTTGTGGTGAGTGGAGCGAAAGCCGTGGAAGAACGTCGAAGCGAGCGCGCCCGTCAGCCTGAGCAATAGCACGCTATCAGCCTCTCCGGGGCTCCGTCCGTGGATTGTGACGGGGCCGACCGGGGTTGGTAAATCCGCTCTCGCGCTTGACCTCGCTGTTGAATGCGGGGGAGAAATCGTCGGAGCCGATGCCTCTCAGATTTATGAAGGGCTAGCCGTGCTCACAGCTCAGCCATCGGAAGAAGCCCAGGCCTCGATTCCACACCACTTGGTGGGTTTTCTGCCGCTGGACGCGCGCTTTGATGCGGCCCGCTATGCGGCTGCGGCGCGTTCGGCCATAGGCGATATTCAGGCACGGGGCAAGCTGCCCATTCTTGTAGGAGGGAGCGGGCTTTATTTGAAGGCCCTCACGCACGGGCTTGCGGACGTGCCGCAGCCTGATCCTGAACTAAGAAAGTGGGTTTCCTCGTTGTCACTTGCTGAAGCCCTCTTCCATCTTGGCGAAGCGGATCCTCAGGCAAGTGAGCAAATTGACATCCGCAACCCGGCTCGTGTTCGCCGCGCTCTTGAAATTGTCAGCATAACGCGGCAAGCGCTCCACATTTCACGGACGAATTGGAAAGAAAGTCGTAACGAATTTTCCGGTATAGTTCTTACGCGCGTGCGCGAAGAACTCCACGAGCGCATTGCAGATCACGTCGCTCGGATGTTCGAGCAGGACGTGATCTCCGAGGTCGAAGCTGCGCGGCATCGTGCTAGCCCGACCGCCAAGCAGGCGATAGGTTTTTCCGATATTTGTCGGCTGCTCGATGGAGAAATCAGCGAGGCCGAGTGTCAGAGTCGAGTCATTAGGGCCACCCGCGACTATGCCAAAAGACAATTGACGTGGTGCCGCAACCAATTTACTTTTCCGGAAGTTAATTTGACCGCGAAGACCACCCAGCGCGATAGCCTGCAAGCCGCCCTTACTGCATTCGGTGCATGTACCCTATGCTAGCGACGGCGGGAAATTCGTATGAAAAAACGATCCTTGTAGGGCTTGAACATGGGCACACCACGAGATGGGATGTTGAGGATTCCTTGCTGGAACTGAAGCAGCTTGCAAACACAGCCGGGGCGGAGGTCGTAGACACGGTAGTGCAACGCCTCGATAAACCAACGGCACCCTACTATATCGGCAAGGGCAAGGCGGAGGAGATCGCTTTGCTATGCAAAGAAAAGAACGCCACCTCCGTGATATTCGATGATGAACTTTCTCCAGCGCAAGGCCGCAACCTCGAACTCCTTACGGCGCAGAAGGTGCTCGACCGCACGCAGCTCATCCTTGACATTTTTGCTCAACGGGCGCGCTCGAAAGAAGGGCGCCTCCAGATTGAGCTTGCCCAGCTGCGCTATCTCCTGCCGCGCCTTACGCGTATGTGGACTCACCTTTCACGGCAAAGTGGTGGGATCGGCACGCGGGGACCCGGTGAAACACAGCTAGAGGTAGATCGTAGGCGCGTCCAAGAGCGCATAGCTCGCCTTGAGCGTGACTTGAAGGAAGTCCGAAAAAACCGTGGCGTCCAGCGCGAGGGCCGTCTGAGACAGAACTGGCCCGTGGCCTCGCTCGTAGGGTACACAAACGCTGGTAAGTCATCGCTCCTCAACAAGCTCACCGGGGCAACCGTCCTCGCCGTGGATAAACTCTTTGCCACTCTCGATCCCACGACAAGGCAAGTAACACTTCCAAACCACCAGAAAATTCTTCTTACCGATACGGTGGGATTTATCCGCAAACTCCCGCACACGATTATCGAGAGCTTCAAGGCCACGCTGGAGGAAGTTCAACTTGCCGACTTACTCATCCATGTCGTGGACCTAAGCCATCCGCAACATCACGAACAAATGGCCGCAGTGGAGACAGCCCTTGCCGAACTGCATGCCACAGGCAAACAGACGATTCTTGTCTTTAATAAATGCGACCTCGTGAGTGACCCCGCTATCGTTGATAATCAGCTCCAGCGTCATCCCGGAAGCGTTGCCATCTCAGCGCGCAATGGCGATGGCATTGACACATTGATTCAAGAACTCCAGAAGCGCCTAGCCGCATGGCGCCTGCGAGGACATTTCTCACTCCCTCCGTCCGAGTCCGCACTGCTTGCTCTCATCCACCGCGTAGGCCATGTTCTCGATCTACATTACGAGGGCGACAATGCGATTGTTCATGCCCATGTGCCCACGGAACTCAGCCAGCGCCTTGCCCCTTTCGAGACAGGCGAAGATGCAGAAAAAGTGGTCACCTAACTCTTTGATTCCTCATTCCATGCGAAGCACCCTCCCCAGCGTACTGCTCGTCCTGCTTCTCAGCGGATGCCAATCCCTTCACACTCAGAACCCGACGACTCACTCTCCTCAGATTTACGAAACCAAGCCTTTTTTCACGCAAGAGGGAGTGGCTTCATGGTATGGAGGAAGATGGATCGGGCGTCTCACCGCTAATGGCGAGAGATATCGCGCGAATGACCTGACAGCCGCGCATAAGAAACTCCCCTTCCATACGCGCGTGCGTGTGATTGATCTCAAGACCGGCAAGTCCGTCATCGTACGTATCAATAACCGGGGCCCCTTCATTCGTGGGCGAATTATTGATCTGAGTGTCGTCGCAGCCAAAAAGCTCGGCACATACGACAGAGGCATTGCGCGAGTTCGGATTGAGGCCCTCCGAGAAATCCCGCAAATAACAAAACCGAATCTGCGCCTTCCACCGGCGGCACCCAAGAAAAAAACCCCTCGATCCTGAAGTTGAAATTGGGAAAATTTGCGTCGAAGCTTTCCCTAACGACGTAACTCGAACCACAATGCAAACCATGACAATCCCCGAACAAGCGGCCTCTCGCACATTTAGGCCCTTTAGTCTCTCCCGCTTAATCCAGAGCACCTTTGAACCTCGACCGGGCCAGTCCATTTGCGTGCTTATTGACCTTGAAAATCCCCGCGATGTGAAGGATCTCGCGTTCCTCAACGATCCGGACCTCTCGATTCAGCGCAACGCAGTTTCTGCCATATACGAACCCTTGCAGCAGGGCGTCCTTGAGGAACTCCACCTCACAGGCGGCGATCTTTTCGCGTTTCAGATTACGGGGGGTAGCAATCTTGACCTGCCAGACGAAGCATTCACGCCAGACGGCAAGCAGGTGAGCCTCGCTCATGATGTCTATCCGCACTACGACATCGTGCTTTGCATCACGACGTTCTCGGCAACTGCACCACTCACCGCCTTTGCCAAGAAATACAACTTCCGTGGGGCAACGCTACACGGACTGAACCAAATCATCCTCAATTCCGGCCTTA
>Ga0105044_10004821_pt1 | contig 18545 bp, 13 predicted proteins | sample MAT01_FD_78092 | JGI IMG/M metagenome (GOLD analysis project Ga0105044, IMG submission 78092) | Freshwater microbial communities from Lake Fryxell liftoff mats and glacier meltwater in Antarctica - MAT-01 | ecosystem: Environmental > Aquatic > Freshwater > Ice > Liftoff microbial mat | place...
CGAAATATTTGGTGATCGCCGCCGTCAGCGTGGTCTTGCCGTGGTCAACGTGACCGATCGTGCCGACGTTCACGTGCGGTTTGGTCCGTTCAAACTTTGCCTTCGCCATCATGGCCTCCTGGTTCGGGGGTGGTGCGTGCAAGCACGCACCCTACGTAGGGTGCGCAATCACTGCGCACCGCGTTATGCGTATTTCTTCTGGATCTCTTCCGAGATGTTCTGCGGCACGGCATCGTAATGGTGGAACTCCATCGAAAAGTTCGCACGGCCCGACGACATTGACCGCAGGGTGTTGATATAGCCGAACATGTTGGCCAAGGGCACAAAGGCGTTGACCACCACCGCGTTGCCACGGGCTTCCTGCCCCGAGATCTGACCGCGACGCGAGGTCAGGTCGCCGATGATGCCGCCGGTATATTCATCCGGCGTCACCACTTCGACCTTCATGATCGGTTCCAACAGCTTGGCCCCGGCCTTTTTCAAGCCTTCGCGCATCGCCGCACGGGCGGCGATTTCAAACGCCAGAACCGAACTGTCGACATCATGGTACGCGCCGTCGATCAGCGCCACCTTGAAGTCGATCACCGGGAAACCGGCAAGCGGGCCAGAATCCATCACCGATTTGATGCCTTTTTCAACGCCGGGGATATATTCCTTTGGCACTGAGCCGCCGACAACCTTGGACGAGAAGGAATAGCCCTCGCCCGGCTCGGTCGGGGTGATGACGATCTTGATCCGCGCGAACTGACCGGTGCCACCGGTCTGCTTCTTGTGGGTATAGTCAATCTCGGCTTCACGGCTGACGGTTTCACGGTAAGCCACCTGCGGCGCGCCGATATTGGCCTCGACCTTGAATTCGCGGCGCATGCGGTCAACCAGAATGTCGAGATGCAACTCGCCCATCCCTTTCATGATCGTCTGACCGGATTCCTGATCGGTTTCAACCCGGAACGACGGATCCTCGGCAGCCAGGCGCACCAGTGCAGCGCTCATCTTTTCCTGATCGGCCTTGGATTTCGGCTCTACCGCAATTTCGATGACCGGCTGCGGGAAAGTCATGGTTTCCAACACCACCGGCTTTACCGGATCGCACAGGGTATCCCCCGTGGTGGTTTCCTTCAGACCCGCAAGGGCGATAATGTCGCCGGCAAAGGCTTCGTCGATCTCCTCGCGGTTGATCGCATGCATCATCATCATGCGGCCCACACGCTCGCGCTTGCCTTTGGTCGCATTCATCATCTGGTCGCCCTTTTTGAGGGTGCCGGAATAGATGCGGGTAAAGGTCAGCGAACCGACAAAAGGGTCGTTCATGATCTTGAAAGCCAGCGCCGAGAACGGCTGGGCATCATCTGCCGAGCGCGAGATGTTGCGGGTTTCCGTTTCGTCACCCGGAACAAAGCCCATATAGGCAGGCACATCCAGCGGGCAGGGCAAGAAGTCGATCACGGCGTTCAGCATCGGCTGCACGCCCTTGTTCTTGAACGATGATCCGCACAACACCGGCACAAAGGCGATGGCCAGCGTGCCTTTGCGGATCAGCATGCGCAGGGTCGCCTCATCGGGCTCATTGCCCTCCAGATAGGCTTCCATCGCCGTGTCGTCCATTTCGACGGCAAGCTCCAGCATGTGGTGGCGCCATTCAGCGGCCAGATCCTGCAATTCCTCCCGGATTGGCTGGCGGCGCCAGGATGCGCCCAGATCTTCACCCTCGTAGACCCATTCTTCCATCTTGATCAGGTCGACAATGCCTTCGAGCTTGTCTTCCGCGCCAATCGGGATCTGCACCGGCATCGCTTTCGCACCAGTACGTTCCTTGATCATCTTGACGCAGTTGTAGAAATCGGCCCCGGTCTTGTCCATCTTGTTGACAAACACCACGCGCGGTACTTCATACCGGTCGGCCTGACGCCAGACCGTTTCGGTTTGCGGCTCGACGCCGGCGTTGGCGTCCAACAGCACGACGGCGCCATCCAGCACCGCCAGCGAGCGTTCAACCTCGATGGTGAAATCGACGTGGCCGGGGGTGTCGATGATGTTGAAGCGGTATTTGTTGGTCTTTGGCTCGGTCTGGCCCGAATCTTCGGTGCGCTGCCAGAAGGTGGTGGTGGCAGCCGAGGTGATGGTGATGCCCCGCTCCTGTTCCTGCTCCATCCAGTCCATCGTCGCAGCGCCATCATGCACTTCGCCGATCTTGTGGTTCTTGCCGGTGTAATACAGAATCCGCTCGGTCGTCGTGGTCTTGCCCGCGTCGATATGGGCAATGATCCCGAAGTTGCGGTAATGGTCGAGGTGGTATTCGCGTGCCATGAACGGGGCCTCAGGCTGAATGGGTTACCAGCGGTAATGGCTGAACGCTTTGTTGGCGTCGGCCATCTTGTGGGTGTCTTCGCGCTTCTTGACGGCGGTGCCACGGCTGTTGACAGCGTCCAGCAACTCGCCGGCCAGACGCTCTTCCATCGTGTTTTCGTTGCGCTTCCTGGCAGAGATGATCAGCCAGCGGATCGCCAGCGCCTCGCGGCGCTCGGGGCGAACTTCGACCGGAACCTGATAGGTGGCACCACCGACCCGGCGGGAGCGCACTTCCATCGAGGGCTTCACATTGTCCAAAGCTTCGCGGAACGCGTCGATCGGCGAACGCTTCAGCCGCGCTTCAACCCGCTCCATCGCCGAGTATACGATGTGTTCGGCGACGGATTTCTTGCCGTCAACCATCAGGTTGTTCATGAATTTGGTCAGAACCCGGTCGCCATACTTGGCATCGGGCAAAACTTCGCGCTTTTCGGCGGCGTGACGACGAGACATCTGTTATTCCCTCACTTCGGACGCTTGGCGCCGTATTTCGAACGACGCTGGCGACGGTCTTTGACGCCCTGCGTATCAAGCACACCGCGCAGGATGTGGTAGCGCACGCCCGGAAGGTCCTTGATACGGCCGCCGCGGATCAGCACAACCGAATGTTCCTGCAGGTTGTGCTTTTCGCCGGGGATGTAGCTGATGACCTCAAAGCCATTGGTCAGGCGCACCTTGGCAACCTTCCGCATGGCCGAGTTCGGCTTTTTCGGCGTGGTGGTATAGACGCGCGTGCAGACACCGCGCTTTTGCGGGCAGGATTCCAGGTGCTGCGACTTGGACCGTTTCACTCGTGGCTGCCGCGGTTTGCGGATCAGCTGTTGGATCGTTGGCATGCACGTTCCCCGTGTTGCGCTTCATCTCTCGCCTTGCGCAGGCTCCCCGAGGGAAACACTGGATGCAAAACGGCAAAACCGCCTGCGCTGCCCTTGTGTGGCAGCGGTGCGGTGGAATTCCAGAGGATCGGGGCGTGGGCCCGGATCATGACCACTTCGAATAGTGAACCCCGGTGGCAGGGCGACCCGCTACCAGAGTGCGGGCGGTATAGGCAGAGTCGTGGGGGTTGTCAACAGCACCAGACAGAGCTTTTCAGGGGCCGGATGCCGGGAAATCGCATTGCTGTTCCGGGAGTCCGCACCGGGCTGTCCGGGTCGCAGCCGATCGACCGGGCCGCGTTAGAATACCTTGCTGGCCTTGACGGTGAAATCGTTCATCACCCAGGCAAGTTCGTTTTTTGCCAGTACGGTCTTGCATTCCTTTGGCGTCAAAATCTCCCATGCCGAGCCAAAACCCGGCAAGGTCCGACCTGCCAGCAGATGGAGGATGACAAGCTCCTTGCCGGTTCCGGCACTGCGCAACCCTCCGGGACAGCCGGTAACCAGCTTGGTCGTTTGCCCGATAGGCTGCCTTTCACCTGAATAGACTGCCATCAGGCACGGGTCGTAGAATTTACCACCGGTGCTCAGAAAATAATGGGTCGAAAAATGGCAGCCAAGGCCGAAATTCTGGCTGCCATGGTTGCCAAGGTTGCCTTTGACTTTCGGATCAAAACACTCCAGGCCGGGTTTGGTGATGAAATACTCGTTGATGTCGGCATTCGCCACGTCGGTCAGGCCAAGGTCTTCACGCAGCATGAGCTTCAGCGCTTCGCGGATGGTGCCGCAGGCGAGGCTCTTTGGTCCGTCGCCACTCAGGGCATTTGCGGCGGTCTGGCCGCCGGACTGCGCCGCATAGCTCCAGGTCGCATTGGCATAGCCGACGAAACCGGCAAACAGGGTCGCCACCGCCCCGACCCCGCCAGCCTTGGTCAGCGCCGCCGATCCGGCAGGCGATTTGGCGAATTTTCCGGCGAGTATGTCGGCGCGCGCGCTCATCTGGGTGCTCTTTCCACGGCTGAACAGCCGCCTTGTTGCCCGCAACGCCGGGTGAAGGCCCGCAAATTTCAGACCCTTCTCAGGATGATCGCAGGCGAACGACAAAGCAAGATCATTGTTGCAAGCCGACCGGACAGCCGGATCAGCGGCTTCAAACCGGTCGTGCAGCCGGTGAACTGACCGGAGCCGGAGGGGAGTGCAGCCTGAGCCGACGCTCGCGCCACAGGGTGAACAGGCCGGTTGCCACGATGATGGCAGAGCCGGCAAAGGTCCAGACATCCGGCCAGTCGCCGAACACCACCAGCCCCAGCACCAGCGCCCAGATCAGGCCGGTATAGCGAAACGGTGCCACAAACCCCAGATCGCCAACCCGCATGGTGGCGACGCTGAACAGGTAGCCCGCCACCAGAAAGCCCGTGGCGCACAGGATGAACAGGCCATCCAGCGCCGTGGGTGCCACCCATGCCACCTGGGTCGAGGCGACAATGCCGAACAGCGTCACCGCCACCCCTGCCCCCAGCGCCACCATCAGCGACGGCACCTCGGCAGACATCCGGCGCACCACCAGATCGCGCACCACCACACAGGCGACCGAGGCCAGCGCATTGAGCGAATAGCTGTTGAACCCCTCGCCCCCGGGCTGCACGATCAGCATCACCCCGCCAAAGCCGATGATGATGGCGGCAAGCCGCTTCCAGCCGACCTTTTCGCGCAGAAACAGCATGCCCGCCAGCGTGATCGCCAACGGCAGCGCCTGAAAGATCGCCGACACGTTGGCAAGCGGCATGTTGAACAGCGCGGTCAGGAAAAAATAGGTCGATCCGATTTCAGCGATGGACCGCACCACAACCAGCCAGCGGTCGCTGGTGGAAAAGCGCAGATGCAGCATTCCCAGCCAATGGGCGACCAGCGCGGTTGCCAGCACCGCGCCGACGCCGCGCAGGACCAGCAACTGGAACAGCGGCAAATGGTCCGCCATCGCCTTCATGAACGTATCGTTGATGGTGAAGGAGGCCATGCTGGCCATCATCAGCAGCGCACCGCGCGAATTGTCGGAAAGTGCCATGACGTGTCGCGCCTGTCCTTGCAAAGATGACCGGGGGGCCGGGGGTCATACCCGGTTCTAGCCGGTGTAACAGCCGGGGCATTGGGCTGAAAGCGGCTTTTCGCGCCGACAGCCGGGACAGCCCGACTGTCGCTAGAATTCTGGTGCCGGTCATGGCAGGCGCAGCCAGTTGTGCCGGTCGGCTTAAAGGAAAGACCCCGCACCGGGATGCGGGGTCTTTCAGGTCAGGTTGCCGCCGGGCTAAAGGTCTGCGGGGCTATTCGTCACGGCTTTCCGGGGTCATGACCAACAGATCTTCCTCATCCCCCACCATGTCATTCACCGGGGCCGCCAACGCTGCCGAGGCTTCGGCTTCGGCGCGGCGTGCTTCCAGCACCTTTTGGTCACGGTCCAGCGCGATCTTGCGTACCCGCTTGGTGGCACCACCGGTGCCTGCCGGGATCAGACGGCCAACGATGACGTTTTCCTTCAGCCCGACCAGCTTGTCGCGCTTGCCCATCACCGAAGCCTCGGTCAGCACCCGCGTGGTTTCCTGAAACGACGCCGCCGAGATGAAGCTGCGGGTCTGCAGGCTGGCCTTGGTGATCCCCAGCAGGATCGGCTCACCCGTGGCAGGCCGCAGACCGTTGGCAACCGCCTTGGCGTTGGTTTCCTCCAGCTCGTCCTTGTCGACATTCTCGCCTTTCAGCAAGGTCGTCTCGCCCGAGTCGAGGATCTCCCACTTCTGCAGCATCTGGCGCACGATCACTTCGATATGCTTGTCGTTGATCTTCACGCCTTGCAGCCGGTAGACGTCCTGCACTTCGTCGATCAGATAGTTCGCCAGCGCTTCGATCCCGAGGATCCGCAGGATGTCATGCGGCGCGGGGTTGCCATCCATGATGTAGTCGCCCTTTTGAACGAAATCCCCCTCCTGCACCGGAATATGCTTGCCCTTCGGCACCATATATTCGACCGGCTGGTGGCTGTCGTCGGTAGGGGTGATCGTGATGCGGCGCTTGTTCTTGTAGTCTTTGCCGAAGCGCACATAACCATCAACCTCGGCGATGATCGCATGGTCTTTCGGGCGGCGCGCTTCGAACAGTTCGGCCACCCGCGGCAGACCGCCGGTGATGTCCTTGGTCCGCGCCCCTTCGCGCGGGATACGGGCCACCACGTCGCCGGGCTTGACATCCTGCCCGTCGTCAACCGACAGAACCGCGTCTACCGACATCTGATAGCTGATCGGGTTGCCGGCCTCGTTGCGCACCGGATCACCGGTGACCGGGTCCATGATGATGACCTCGGGTTTCAGATCATTGCCTTTCGGCGCTGACCGCCAATCGGACACGATCTTTTGCGTCATCCCGGTTGCCTCGTCGGTATCCTCGCGCACCGAAATGCCCGAGATCAGGTCGACAAACCGCGTCACCCCGCCCTTTTCGGCGATGATCGGCAGGGTATAGGGATCCCATTCAAACAGCTTTTCACCGCGTTTGACCGGGGCCTTGTCTTTCACGAACACCTTGGAGCCATACGACAGCTTGTGGCTGGCGCGTTCCTGACCGTTGTCGTCGATGATGGCGATCTGCATGTTGCGCCCCATCACGATCTGCTCGCCCGCAACGTTCAGCAATAGGCTGGCGTTGCGGAACTCGATCTTGCCCTCTTGCGAGGCTTCAAGGAACGACTGCTGGCCACCCTGGGCAATGCCGCCGATGTGGAAGGTCCGCATCGTCAGCTGGGTGCCGGGTTCGCCGATCGACTGCGCGGCGATGATGCCGACAGCTTCGCCCACGTTCACCATGGTGCCGCGCGCAAGGTCGCGCCCGTAGCAGGTGGCGCAGACGCCCTCATCGGCTTCGCAGGTCAGCGGGCTGCGGATCCTGATCGCCGACACGCTGGCGGTGGCGATGATGTCGGCCCGGCGCTCGTCGATCAATTCGCCACGCGCCACCAGCACTTCATCGGTTCCCGGCCGCAGCACATCCTCTGCCGCCGTCCGCCCCAGCACCCGTTCGGCCAGGCTGGAAACCACCTCGCCGTCATTCACCGCAGCCACCGCCGTGATGAACCGCTCGGTGCCGCAATCAATCGACCGCACGATGCAGTCCTGCGCCACATCAACCAGACGCCGCGTCAGATAGCCCGAGTTCGCGGTTTTCAACGCCGTGTCCGCCAGACCCTTGCGGGCCCCGTGGGTGGAGTTGAAATACTCCAGAACCGTCAGACCTTCCTTGAAGTTCGAGATGATCGGGGTTTCGATGATTTCACCCGAAGGCTTGGCCATCAGCCCGCGCATACCGCCCAACTGCTTCATCTGGGCGGGCGAACCGCGCGCACCCGAATGGCTCATCATATAGACCGAGTTCGGCTCCTTTTCGGCCCCGTTCGCATCCAGCCGCACCGCCGAGATTTCCGACATCATGGCGTTGGCCACGGCATCGGAACATTTCGACCAGGCATCGACCACCTTGTTATACTTTTCGCCCTGCGTGATCAGACCGTCCATATATTGCTGTTCGAATTCCTTCACGGCGTCGCGGGTGCCACCCACGATGGTCCACTTGCTGTCGGGGATCAGCATATCGTCCTTGCCGAATGAAATGCCGGCCTTGAACGCCTCGCGAAAGCCCATGGTCATGATCTGGTCGCAAAAGATCACCGACTCTTTCTGGCCGCAGTAGCGGTAGACAGTGTCGATGACGTTCTGCACGTCTTTTTTCCTGAGCAGGCGGTTGACCAGGTCAAACGGAGCCTTGGCGTTCAGTGGCAGCAACGCGCCAAGCCGCAGGCGGCCGGGCGTGGTTTCATAGCGCTTCCAGATCTCATTGCCTTCGGCGTCGATCTGCTTGACCCGCGCCGTGATCTTGGAATGCAGGTGCAGTGCCCCTGCCGCCAAAGCATGTTCGACTTCTTCGACATGGGCCACTTTCATGCCCTCGCCGACCATGCCTTTACGCTCCATCGAGGTGTAATAGAGCCCGAGGATCATATCCTGCGACGGCACGATGATCGGCGCGCCGTTGGCAGGCGACAGCACATTGTTGGTGCTCATCATCAGCACGCGGGCTTCGAGCTGCGCTTCCAGCGAAAGCGGCACGTGAACCGCCATCTGGTCGCCGTCAAAGTCGGCGTTGAAGGCAGAGCAGACCAGCGGATGAAGCTGGATCGCCTTGCCCTCGATCAGGATCGGCTCGAACGCCTGAATGCCCAGACGGTGCAGCGTCGGCGCGCGGTTCAGCAGCACCGGATGTTCGCGGATCACCTCATCCAAGATATCCCAGACCTCGGGACGTTCCTTTTCAACCAGCTTTTTCGCCTGCTTGACGGTGCTGGACAGACCCTTGGCCTCCAGCCGCGAGTAGATGAACGGCTTGAACAGTTCCAAAGCCATCTTTTTCGGCAGGCCGCACTGATGCAGCTTCAGTTCCGGCCCGGTCACGATGACCGACCGGCCCGAGAAGTCGACGCGCTTGCCCAGCAGGTTCTGGCGGAAGCGGCCTTGTTTGCCTTTCAGCATGTCGGACAGCGACTTCAGCGGGCGCTTGTTGGTGCCGGTGATCACGCGGCCACGACGGCCGTTGTCAAAGAGGGCATCGACCGCTTCCTGCAGCATCCGCTTTTCGTTGCGCACGATGATGTCGGGTGCCCGCAACTCGATCAGCCGCTTCAGGCGGTTGTTGCGGTTGATGACGCGGCGGTAAAGGTCGTTGAGGTCGGAGGTGGCGAACCGGCCACCATCCAGCGGCACCAAGGGGCGCAGTTCGGGCGGAATGACCGGCAGAACCGTCAGGATCATCCATTCCGGGCGGTTGCCTGATTCCTGAAAATGCTCCACGATCTTCAGCCGCTTGATGATCTTTTTCGGCTTCAACTCGCCGGTGGCAACCTTCAGCTCCTCGCGCAGGCGCAGGGCTTCACTGTCCAGATCAATCGCCGCCAGCATTTCGCGGATCGCTTCGGCACCGATATTGGCGGTGAAAGCGTCGGCACCGTACTGGTCCTGGGCATCCAGGAATTCTTCCTCGGTCATCAACTGACCATAGGTCAGGTCGGTCAGACCCGGCTCGATCACCACATAGTTTTCGAAATACAGAATCCGCTCCAGATCGCGCAGCGTCATGTCGAGCATCAGGCCGATGCGGGACGGCAGCGATTTCAGGAACCAGATATGCGCAACCGGGGCGGCCAGTTCGATATGGCCCATCCGTTCGCGCCGCACCTTTTGCAGCGTGACTTCAACACCGCACTTTTCGCAGACAACACCGCGATACTTCATGCGCTTGTATTTGCCGCACAGGCATTCGTAATCCTTGATCGGCCCGAAGATACGGGCGCAAAACAGACCGTCACGCTCGGGCTTGAAGGTGCGGTAGTTGATGGTTTCCGGCTTCTTGATCTCGCCATAGGACCAAGACAGGATCCGCTCGGGGCTAGCCAGGCTGATCTTGATTTCATCAAACGTCTTTACGGGTGCAACCGGGTTGAACGGGTTGGTTGTCAGTTCCTGGTTCATTGCGTGTTCCTACAAATGGGGTCGTGACGGGAGGCGGCGGCGCGGTGCGTGGCAAGCACGCACCCTACGAGAGGCCGTAGGGTGCGTGATTTCACGCACCTTCACTCTTCATCCGCATCCAGGAGTTCCATGTTCAGGCCCAGACCCCGGACCTCTTTCACCAGCACGTTGAACGATTCCGGCACGCCAGCCTCGAAATTGTCCTCACCCTTCACGATGGATTCGTACACTTTCGTCCGCCCCGCCACGTCGTCCGACTTCACCGTCAGCATTTCCTGCAAGGTATAGGCGGCACCGTAAGCTTCCAGGGCCCAGACCTCCATTTCCCCCAGACGCTGGCCGCCGAACTGGGCTTTACCACCCAGCGGTTGCTGCGTGACGAGGCTGTAGGGTCCGGTTGAGCGGGCATGCAGCTTGTCATCCACCAGATGGTGAAGTTTCAGCATGTATTTCACGCCAACGGTCACTGGTCGGGCAAATTGCTCGCCAGAACGCCCGTCAAACACGATGGACTGGCCCGAGGTGTCAAAGCCCGCACGGCGCAGGGCGTCATTCACATCGGCCTCTTTCGCGCCGTCAAACACCGGGGTGGCAATCGGCACGCCGGTGGTGACGTTCGACGCGATCTCGATCAGCCCTTCTTCGTCCATCCCTTCCATCAGTTCGGCATAAAGCGCGTCGCCGTAAGCGTGCTTCATCTTTTCCCGAACCGGGGTCAGGTCGCCCGAGCGGCGATAGCTTTTCAGCGCTTCATCGATCTGGATGCCCAGACCGCGCGCGGCCCAACCCATATGGGTTTCAAGGATCTGCCCCACGTTCATCCGGCTTGGCACACCCAGCGGGTTCAGCACGAAATCAACCGCCGTGCCGTCGGCAAGGAAGGGCATGTCCTCGACCGGCACCACTTTGGAAATCACGCCCTTGTTGCCGTGCCGCCCGGCCATCTTGTCACCCGCCTGCAGCTTGCGCTTCACGGCGACGAACACCTTGACCATCTTCATCACACCCGGGGGCAAATCGTCGCCACGGCGGACCTTTTCCACCTTGTCGTCGAACCGATGTTCCAGTTGGCGCTTCTGTGCATCGAACTGCTGGTTGAGCGCTTCGATATTCTGCGCGTCGCCCTCATCGGCCAAAGCCAACTGCCACCACTGGCCACGGCTGAGCGTGCCCAACAGTTCGTCGTCGATCATCGAGGATGGCCGCATCCCCTTTGGCCCCTTGACCGCAACCTTGCCGAAAATCATGGTTTTCAGGCGCGCATAGATGTTGCGCTCCAGAATTTCCAGCTCGTCATCACGGTCACGCGCCAGCCGCTCGATCTCTTCGCGCTCGATCTGCAGGGCGCGTTCGTCCTTGTCGACGCCATGGCGGTTGAACACGCGAACCTCAACGATGGTCCCGTATGCCCCCGGCGGCAGGCGCAGCGAGGTGTCGCGCACGTCTGATGCCTTTTCGCCGAAGATCGCGCGCAGCAGCTTTTCTTCCGGCGTCATCGGGCTTTCGCCCTTTGGGGTGATCTTGCCCACCAGAATATCGCCCGGCAGCACTTCGGCCCCGATATAGACGATGCCCGCCTCATCCAGATTGCGGAGCGCCTCTTCACCGACGTTCGGAATGTCGCGGGTGATCTCTTCCGGCCCCAGTTTGGTATCGCGCGCTGCCACTTCATATTCGTCGATATGGATCGAGGTGAACACGTCATCCTTCAGAATACGCTCGGAAATCAGGATGCTGTCTTCATAGTTGTAGCCATTCCACGGCATGAAGGCGACGACGATGTTCCGCCCCAAAGCCAGTTCGCCCATGTCGGTGCAGGGGCCATCGGCGATCACCTCATCGCGCACCACCGTATCGCCTACCTTGACCAGCGGGCGCTGGTTGATGCAGGACGACTGGTTCGACCTCTTGAATTTGCGCAGACGGTAGATATCCACCCCCGGCTCGCCCGGGTCCAGCATTTCGGTCGCGCGCACCACGATACGTGTGGCGTCAACCTGATCGATCACCCCAGACCGGCGCGCCATGATCGCGGCACCAGAGTCGCGCGCCACCACGCCCTCGATCCCGGTCCCGACAAACGGCGCTTCGGATTGCAACAGCGGCACCGCTTGCCGCTGCATGTTCGACCCCATCAATGCCCGGTTGGCGTCGTCATTTTCCAAGAACGGAATCAGCGATGCGGCGACTGAAACCAGTTGTTTCGGGCTCACGTCGATCAGGTCGATCACGCTTGGCACGTTCAGCATGAACTCGCCCGACTGGCGGGTTTCGATCAGGTCGGCGGTAAACCGGCCCTCCGCGTCCAGATCGGCGTTGGCCTGCGCAATGGTGTGGCGCATTTCTTCGGTGGCCGACATATAGACCACTTCATCGGTCACCTTGCCATCGCGGACATGACGGTACGGGGTTTCGATGAAGCCGTATTTGTTCACCCGGGCGAAAGTGGCCAGCGAGTTGATAAGACCGATGTTCTGCCCCTCGGGCGTTTCGATCGGGCACATCCGGCCATAGTGGGTCGGGTGCACGTCGCGCACTTCAAAGCCCGCACGTTCGCGGGTCAGACCGCCTGGCCCGAGGGCCGACAGGCGGCGCTTGTGCGTTACCTCGGACAGCGGGTTGGTCTGGTCCATGAACTGGGAAAGCTGCGAGGAACCAAAGAATTCCCGCACCGCCGCCGCTGCCGGTTTGGCGTTGATCAGATCCTGCGGCATCACGGTATCAATCTCGACCGACGACATCCGCTCCTTGATCGCGCGTTCCATCCGCAGCAGGCCGACGCGATACTGGTTCTCCATCAGTTCGCCGACCGAGCGCACCCGGCGGTTGCCGAGGTGGTCGATATCGTCGATCTCGCCCTTGCCGTCGCGCAGTTCCACCAGCCCCTGAATGCAGGCGATGATGTCTTCCTTGCGCAGGGTGCGTTCGGTATCCAGCGCCTTCAGATCCAGGCGCATGTTCATCTTGACCCGGCCAACGGCCGACAGGTCATAGCGCTCAGAGTCAAAGAACAGCGTGTCGAACAACTGGCTGGCAGCATCCACCGTCGGCGGCTCTCCGGGGCGCATCACCCGGTAGATATCCATCAGGGCGGTGTCGCGGCCCAGATTCTTGTCCATCGCCATGGTGTTGCGCATGTAGGGACCGACGTTGACATTGTCGATGTCGAGCACAGGAATATCGGTAATACCATGATCCAGCAGCACTTTCAGCGTGCCGCTTTTCACGTCCCCGTCGCGGTCCAGCTCCCACGTCAGCTCATCCCCGGCTTCTACCCAGATCTCGCCGGTGGCCTCGTTGATGATGTCTTTCGACACATAGCGGCCCACGATCTGATCAAACGGCACCAGAATCGACGAGACAGAGCCTTCGTCGATCATCCGCTTGACCATGCGCGGCGTCACCTTGTCACCGGCCTTGGTGATGACCTCGCCGGTATCGGCGTCGACCAGATCAAAGGTCGGGCGGGTGCCCCGTACACGCTCGGGGAAGAACCGGGTAACCCAGCCGCGACCCTTTACATACTTGTAAGACACCGTCTCGTAATAGGCATCCATGATCGCTTCCTGATCCATGCCGATGGCATAAAGCAGGGTCGTCACCGGCAGTTTCCGGCGGCGGTCGATCCGCGCGAACACGATATCCTTGGCGTCGAATTCAAAATCCAGCCACGAGCCGCGATAGGGAATGATCCGGCAGGTGAACAACAGCTTGCCCGAGGAATGGGTCTTGCCCTTGTCATGGTCAAAGAACACGCCGGGGCTGCGGTGCATCTGGCTGACGATGACCCGCTCGGTGCCGTTGACGATGAAAGTTCCGTTCGACGTCATCAGGGGCATGTCGCCCATGAACACGTCTTGTTCCTTGATATCCTTGACCGATTTCGCACCGGTATCCTGATCGACATCAAACACTATCAGCCGCAGCGTCACCTTCAGCGGACCGGAATAGGTCATGTCGCGCTGCTGGCACTCGTCCACATCATATTTCGGCTTCTCCAGCTCATATTTCACGAATTCCAGCACGGCGGTCTCGTTGAAATCCTTGATCGGGAAAACCGACTGGAAGACGCCCTGAATCCCTTCGCCATCGGTGGGCTTGTCAGCCTCGCCCGAGCGCAGGAACAGGTCATAAGAGCTTTTCTGAACCTCGATGAGGTTCGGCATTTCAAGGACTTCACGGATTTTGCCGAAGTGTCTGCGGATGCGCTTCTGGCCGGAATAGGATTGAGACATGCTCGGTAGCACCTTTCATCATTTTCGCGGGCGCTGTCGTCGGGGTTCCGACAGTCGCCGCTTGCGAAACAAGGGGGGCAGAGTTCCATTCGTGCGGCCCGTCCCACCGGCCCGCTCCCGAACTCTGACCCTGCCTTGGAGGAGGCTTTTGCCCAAGCCCCCGCCAAGACAGGATCGGCTGAGCCCGGATTGCTCCGGGCCCAGCCCTGTTCGCTCACGTAGGGTGCGCGTTCACACGCACCGCTGCGCGATCACTTCAGCTCGACTTTCGCGCCGGCGTCCTCAAGTTTTTTCTTGACGGCTTCGGCGTCGGCCTTGTTGACGCCTTCCTTGACCTTGCCGCCGGCTTCAACCAGGTTCTTGGCCTCAACCAGGCCCAGACCGGTGATGGCGCGCACTTCCTTGATCACGTTGATCTTTTGCGCACCAGCTTCGATCAGTACCACGTCGAACTCGGTCTTTTCTTCCACGACCTCGGCAGCAGCGGCCGGGCCCGCCATCATGACGGCGCCACCGGCAGCCGGCTCGATGCCGTATTTGTCTTTCAGGATGGTTTTCAGCTCCTGCGCCTGCAGCAGCGTCAGACCAACGATCTCTTCGGCGAGTTTGTTCAGATCAGCCATTTTCTTTTCCGTTCCTAAAGATGGGTTCCGACATCGGGGTGTGTCCCAACGATGCCTTACAGATTGCTCAAGCGGCCAGCCGCTCCTCGATGGTGGTGAGGATGCTTGCGATGTTCGAACCAGGCGCGCCAATGGCCCCGGCGATGTTGGCAGCCGGTGCGGCGATGCAAGCCACGATCGAAGCAATCAGCTCCTCGCGCGACGGCAATTGCGACACGGCTTTGACACCAGCGGCGTCCAGCGCCGTATTGCCCATGGCACCGCCAAGGATCACGAATTTATCGTTCACCTTGGCAAAAGCCTCCGCGACCTTGGCAGCAGCTACCGGGTCTTCGGATGAGGCAATGACGGTCATGCCTTTGAGCAGGCTGCCGATGCTTTCGCAGGGCTTCCCTTCAAGGGCGATCTTGGCGAGCTTGTTCTTGGCAACGCGAATGGTTCCGCCGACAGCGCGCATTTGCGCCCGCAGAGCCTGCATTTCAGCAACCGTAAGGCCTTCGTAGCGGGCAACCACCACAACGCCAGAGCTTGCGAAAATCTGGCCGAGTTCGTCGACCACTTTCCCTTTTTCAGCTCTATCCACAGTTTCACTCCAAGTTTGAGAGGTTTGCACCTCTCGGCTCATTGAGACCCTGCCATCTGCAGGGCCGTTCGGGTCCGTTTCAGGTTCCCGAGCCACAACCACCCGAGGTTTCGGTTCATCGTGAACCAGCCCCGTTCGCTCGCTCGTTCCCCATCTCAGGCAGGAGATTAAGCCTGCGCCTTTTCACAAAGGTCTGGGCACCCACCGTCTCGGACAGGTCGGGGCGGTTCCTTGCGGGCCGCCCCGCCACTTGTCACCCCCGAAGGTGCGACAAATTCGTAGGGTGTGTGCTTGCACGCACCCGTCTCAATTCCCGGTGGCAGACACCAGATCAACCGAAACCCCCGGCCCCATCGTCGAAGATACCGAGATCTTCTTCAGATAGGTGCCTTTGGCCCCGGCCGGTTTGGCCTTGCTGACGGCATCGACAAAAGCGCGGATGTTCTGCGCCAATTTGTCTTCGCTGAACGAAACCTTGCCTACGCCGGCATGGATCACCCCGGCCTTTTCGACCTTGAACTGCACTTCACCACCCTTGGCGGCTTCGACAGCGGTTTTCACATCCATCGTCACCGTGCCGACCCGCGGGTTCGGCATCAGGTTGCGGGGTCCGAGGATCTTGCCCAGACGACCGACCAGCCCCATCATGTCGGGGGTGGCGATGCAGCGGTCAAAGTTGATGTTGCCCTGCTGGATCTGCTCCATCAGGTCTTCGGCACCCACGATATCGGCCCCGGCGGCCTTGGCTTCATCCGCCTTGGCGTTGCGGGCAAACACGGCGACGCGGACGGTCTTGCCGGTGCCGTTGGGCAGCGACACCACGCCGCGCACCATCTGGTCGGCATGGCGCGGATCGACGCCAAGGTTCATCGCCACTTCGACGGATTCATCGAATTTGGCGGTGGCGGCGGTTTTCACCAGCTTTACAGCCTCTTCGACAGTCAGGTTGACCTTGCCGACAAAGGCTTCACGGGCAACGGTCGTGCGTTTTCCAAGCTTTGCCATGATTACCCCTTGACCTCGATACCCATCGAGCGCGCCGAACCGATGATGACATGCATCGCCGCTTCGATGTCGTTTGCGTTCAGGTCTTTCATCTTGGCTTCGGCAATGGTGCGGACCTGCGCCAGCGTCACTGATCCGGCAACCGTCTTGCCGGGCAACTTGGAGCCGGATTTCAGCCCCGCCGCCTCTTTCAGGTACCAGGACGCCGGAGAGGTCTTGATCTCCAGGCTGAACGACTTGTCCTGATAATAGGTGATGATGACCGGGGTGGGCGACCCGGGCTTCAACTCCGCAGTGCGGGCGTTGAATTCCTTGCAGAACATCATGATGTTGATGCCGCGCTGGCCCAAAGCGGGGCCGACGGGCGGGGACGGGTTGGCTTGCCCCGCCTTGACTTGCAGCTTGAGGCTGCCGATTACCTTCTTGGCCATCCGGCCTCTCCTTTGTCACATCCCCGCGTTCGGGGCTTGTCTAGTGGTGCGGTTCGCTGTCCCGGGTTTGATCCGGGACTTCTCGCCTCCCACGCACGCACGTCAGTTGCCTTTCGACACCTGCGTGAATTCCAGTTCGACCGGGGTCGCCCGGCCAAAGATCGACACCGTCACCTTCAGGCGGCTGGTGCCTTCGTCCACGTCCTCGACCATGCCCGAGAAGCCTTCGAACGGGCCGTCAACCACTTGAACTGTTTCGCCGATATCGAACCGGATCAGGTTGCGCGGCGCTTCCTGACCCTCGATCACGCGGTCGAGAAGCTTGTTCACTTCGGCGTCGCGCATCGGGGTCGGCTTGCCCATCGGGCCCAGAAACCCGGTGACGCGGTTGATCGAGGAAATCAGGTGGTAGCCCTGATTGGTCATTTCCATGTGAACCAGAACATACCCAGGCATGAAGCGACGCTCAGACGTCACTTTCTTGCCGCGACGCACCTCCAGCACCTCTTCGGTCGGCACCAGAACCTCGTCGATCTCATCGGTCAGGCCGGCATCATTGGCGGCTTGCCGGATCGCTTCGGCGATCTTCTTCTCGAAATTCGAGAGCACGCTCACCGAATACCACCGCTTCGCCATCTGCCCGCTACCTCTAAGACCCGAAGCCAGGGCCCCGGAAGTTCAATTCTTTCAAGCGGTTGGTCCGCGTCGATTTGTGCCACCCGGAAACCAAAACAGCGCGCAACCCGAATCGCTGCACGCCGGTTCCGAAAGGTCCGTGTCGTCTATCCCCCATCGGCGGCGATATCAAGGGCCTGCAATGGAGAGTTTCGGCGCAAATTCATGCGGCGATGCGGTCACTTGAACAGGCCAAGCACCGTTTGCAACCCGGCCTGGATACCAAGGTCAACCAGCGCGAAAAACACCGATGTCAGCGCCGCCATCGCCACCACCATGATGGTGGTCAGCATCACTTCACGGCGGGTCGGCCACACCACTTTGGCCACTTCGGCGCGCACTTGCTGCAGAAACTGTAGGGGATTGGTCGTTGCCATTGGTTTTCCTGCCTCAAACTGATGCGCGGCAGATAGAGGGTTGGGCGGGTGAATTCAAGCGTTTCGCGCGATATGAAATCCATGCACAAACCATGCACAAACCATGCAGCACATCAGGCAGGCCCGTCCGGGCGCACAGCGAACGGCATGACCCGGTCGCCTTGACCCCGGGGGCAGGGTTTTCAGGCGGGTTTGGCCATGGGATCGACCTCGTTATCGCGCATTCTCACGCCAGCCAACCCTTCCACTTGAGGTCGAGAGTGCAATTCTGCCGGAATGGCACCAGTGTTGAGAAAATCGCAAGTTTCCTGTATTGTTCTAGTGGACAGCTTCAGACATGATGTCTGAAAAATGCCCAGGTGGCAGGATGACTGACTTTGCCGAGTTGTTGAGCAAATCCGGGCTGAGCAAGCAAGAGGCCGCCACATTGCTGGAATGTGCGCCCCGCACACTCGACCGCTGGTCAAGCGGCGCGGTCGCGGCGAAACGCCCGGTTCTGGATGCGTTGCGGAGGCATATTCCCACCACCAACCAGCCGTCACCCCGCTTCACCTTTATCGACCTGTTCGCGGGCATCGGCGGGTTGCGCCGGGGGTTTGATGCGATCGGTGGGCGCTGTGTCTTCACCAGCGAATGGGATAGGTTCAGCGCCGAAACCTACCGTGCCAACTTTCCCGGTGACGATCATCCGGTCAGCGGTGACATCACCAAGATCGATCCCGCCAGCATCCCGGATTTTGATCTGCTGCTTGCAGGATTTCCCTGCCAGCCGTTTTCCATCGCAGGCGTATCCAAGAAAAACGCGCTGAACCGACCGCATGGTTTTGCC
>Ga0105044_10004824_pt1 | contig 18541 bp, 12 predicted proteins | sample MAT01_FD_78092 | JGI IMG/M metagenome (GOLD analysis project Ga0105044, IMG submission 78092) | Freshwater microbial communities from Lake Fryxell liftoff mats and glacier meltwater in Antarctica - MAT-01 | ecosystem: Environmental > Aquatic > Freshwater > Ice > Liftoff microbial mat | place...
CGAAACATTTTCCCAGGATGCTGTGACTACGGCGAATATACTCGGGATCGTACTCACGCAACGAAAAAATGGTGCTGCTTCGCACGTAGAGCTTGCCGGATTTCCACATCATTCACTTGATACATATCTGCCTAAACTGGTGCGAGCCGGCTACAGGGTGGCTATTTGCGACCAATTGGAAGATCCCAAATTGACAAAGAGCATTGTAAAACGCGGAGTTACGGAATTGGTTACACCCGGGGTGGCGTACAATGAACAAGTGCTGGATCACAAAACAAATAATTTCCTGGCGGCAATTCATCTCGGGGAGTCCAGGGCGGGCTTGTCCTTACTCGATATTTCGACTGGTGAGTTTTTGACGGCGCAGGGATCCATTCCATATATCGAAAAACTCATGCAGGGTTTTAAACCCAGTGAAGTGCTTTTTCAGCGGAAGCATGAAGCTAAATTCACTGATCTGTTTGGAGGAAAATTTCACACATTTCGTCTGGACGACTGGATTTTTTCCCGCGACTATGGGTACGAACGGCTTGTGACGCATTTCAAAACCACCTCCCTCAAAGGATTTGGTATTGAAGAAATGGATTCCTCCATCATCGCATCCGGGGCCATCCTGCATTATTTGGGAGAAACACACCACGACCGGCTGGGTCATATCTCAAAACTTTCGCGCGTCGAAGAGGATCACCACGTTTGGCTTGACCGGTTTACCATACGGAATCTGGAATTGCTCTCCGCTGCCAATGAAGGTGCCACTTCGCTTCTGCAAATAATCGACAGAACCATTTCGCCCATGGGCAGCAGACTCCTGAAAAGATGGATGGTGTTGCCCCTCAAACAACTCAAGCCGATTGTTCAACGTCACAAAGCGGTTGGACTTTTTTTGGCGAAAGCCGACCTGGCCATGGAAGTCGGTGCACAAATCGAGAAAATAGGAGACATCGAACGTATCATTTCGAAGGTCTCAGTCGGCAGAATTAATCCACGGGAAGTACTTCAACTCTGCCGTGCGCTCAAGGCCATGGTGCCCATCAAAGCGCTCTTGTCAACTTCTGGAAATGAAATGCTCAGGCATATTGCCGAACAACTCAATCCCTGCAAACCGGTGATCGAACGGATAGAAAGAGAGATCAGAGAAGATGCGCCGGTGAGCATCCTGAAGGGAAATGTCATGGCGGCCGGCGTGCACGCAGAATTGGATGATCTTAGGGATATCAGTACGAAAGGCAAGGAAAGGCTTCTCGCCATTCAGCAGGCTGAAATTCAACGCACAGGAATTTCATCTCTGAAAATAGCCTTCAACAATGTATTCGGCTATTACCTGGAAGTGCGCAATAGCCACAAGGAAAAAGTTCCGGATGACTGGATCAGGAAACAGACACTCGTGAATGCCGAACGCTACATCACGGAAGAGCTTAAAGTGTACGAACAGAAAATTCTGGGTGCCCAGGATCGCATTCTCACGCTCGAGACGCAACTGTTCAACGATCTCATCAATGATTTGACGCTGTATGTTGAGCCCGTGCAGCTCAATGCGCATCGCATCGCAGAGTTGGATTGCCTGCTTTCTTTCGCGCGGATCGCCAAAGAGAACGATTATGTCCGCCCGGAAATGGATGAAAGTTTCATTTTGGATATAAAGGACGGACGCCATCCAGTGATTGAGCATCAATTGCCAGCTGGGGAAGTTTATGTCACCAATGATGTATATCTCGACAATACCCGGCAGCAAATTATGATGATTACCGGACCCAACATGGCCGGAAAGTCTGCATTGCTCAGGCAAACAGCACTTATCGTCATCATGGCCCAAATGGGCAGTTTTGTTCCTGCTTCCGCCGCAAAGATTGGCCTGATCGATAAGGTTTTTACCAGGGTGGGAGCCAGCGATAATATTTCTTCAGGCGAATCGACCTTCATGGTCGAAATGAACGAAACGGCCAGCATTTTGAACAATTTGTCAAACCGCAGTTTGATTTTGCTCGATGAGATCGGGCGGGGTACAAGCACCTATGATGGAATTTCAATCGCCTGGGCCATCGCCGAATTTATTCACGAAAGTGGTGAAACACGCGCCAAAACATTATTTGCTACGCATTACCATGAGCTCAATGAGATGGACGCACTCTTTAAGCGCATCCGAAATTTTAATGTGAGTGTAAAAGAAATTAAGGACAAAGTGATTTTTTTGCGGAAGCTCAAGCCGGGAGGGAGCGAGCACAGCTTCGGAATCCATGTGGCTCAGATGGCCGGGATGCCCAAAACAGTTGTAGCCCGCGCCCACGAAATCATGGGTCGACTGGAAAAATCGCATGCGGGAAGCATGTCGGAAATGAAAAAGAAAAACAGCAAGGACGAAAACCTGCAACTGAGCTTTTTTCAACTGGACGATCCGGTGCTCAGGCAAATACGCGATGAGATGACCCTGATTGATATCAATGCCCTCACACCGGTGGAAGCACTGATGAAACTCAATGAAATAAAAAAAATCAGTGGGAAATAGTGAATGATTTTTTGAGAAGTCAGATTAATAACTAATTTTGTCGTCCCAAACACGCGAGAGTAGCTCAGTTGGTAGAGCACGACCTTGCCAAGGTCGGGGTCGCGGGTTCGAATCCCGTCTCCCGCTCCAAAAAAGTCCCTTCAGAGATGATGGGACTTTTTTTATGCCCGTCGAGTACCAGTTTATATTTCAAAATCATCTGGTGAGATTTTCGAAACTAGATTATTTGTGGGACTTCTTATATGACCTGAATATATTACATTTGCCCTCCCAATGCCCGGATGGTGGAACAGGTAGACACGCCGGACTTAAAATCCTGTGGCCGTATGGCCGTGCGGGTTCAAGTCCCGCTCCGGGTACGAGAAGCCGGGAATTTATTCCCGGTTTTTTTATGCCCGGTTTCCTGAAAATGAAACATGTTTTTTTGCGGAAAGCACTTCCCGTTCAAATAAAAATGGCTCAAATAACTTCTGCCACAACGAAAACACTGCCGCCCGCAAAAACAACATCACCTTGACCTGCTGCCTTTTGAGCTGCCACCATGGCATCCATTACCGTGGGATAAGATTCTCCCAGCAAACCAACTTCGGAACCTTCCAACTTCAATTGTCCAACGTCTTTTCCGCGCGGAACATCCGGTCGGCACCAGTAATAAACCGCATTTTTCGGAAGGAGATTGAATATTTTGGCGGCATCTTTGTCGCTCATCATTCCCCACACAATATGAATTTTTTTTGCAGGAATTTGCAACAACATATTCATCGCGATGGCCACGCCTTCCTCATTGTGTCCCACATCAGCGATGGTCAACGGATGCGCTGATAAAATCTCCCATCTGCCGCGTAGTCCGGTGTTTTTTACCACGGCCAGCGCTCCTTTTTCTAAATTCGTTTCAGGTATCGACCAACCCAGAGAACGGAGGATTTCAACCGTTTTTCGAACCGTGCGCATGTTTTCCAATTGATAAATCCCACCCAAATCGGTGGCAATTGTCTGTTCGTTATCTCTTACCTGATGAAACGACGCCCTTCTGGAGTTTGCAATTCCACGCAATACCGCCATTACTTCCGTTGGATTTTCAGAAACTACGACAGGAATTCCAGATTTGATAATTCCCCCTTTTTCTGCAGCTATCAATTCCAGTGTTTCACCAAGGAATTGTTGATGATCCATACTCACCGAAGTAATGACGGAAACCTCTGGAATTACCAGATTGGTGGAGTCGAGTCGCCCGCCCATTCCCACTTCCAGCACCGCGATATCGACCTCCGCTTTCGCGAAAAAATCAAAAGCAAGCGCACAGGTAAGTTCAAAAAATGAGGGTTTGATTTCGCCAACCTGTTCTTTGTATTTCTCTACAAAATCAACGACTGTTTCCTCCGGAATAAACGCGCCATTCAAACGAATTCGTTCCCGGTAATCTTTGAGATGTGGGGAGGTAAAAAGTCCGGTTTTATATCCTGCTTCCTGCAGGATGGATGCGAGCGTTGAACTCACCGAGCCTTTGCCATTGGTTCCGGCTACGTGAATGGATTTAAACTTGTGCTGGGGATTGCCGAGTAATTCGCACAGTGCAATGGTATTGGATAGGTCGGCTTTATAGGCCGCAGCTCCAATCCGTTGAAACATGGGAAGCTGACTAAACAGATAGTCAACGGTCTCCGCGTAGGTCATTATTTGAGTTGGAAAACGAAACGCACCTTGCCCCTTTGTTCGATAGCCGCACCAGCATCCGCATTGAAGCGAAAATTGTTTTTTGCATCTGTGATGGCCATGTTGATCAAATATTGGGAAGTGGTAGTGGATTCTTTCAAATTGGGTGTGGCATTCGTCACTCTTCCGTTTTGATCAACGGAAATGTTTAATACCACAATCCCTTCTTCCTTGGTATCCCTGATCTTTGTGCCAAAACCAGGCGTCATGCTGCGGCCATCGAGTTGCCAACTTCCACTTCCGCCTCCCAGCGCTCCTTTGCCAGTGGTGCCCTGCGGATTTCCCTGATCGCCCTCACCGTCGGTATCACCCTGACTTCCACCACCGCCCGGCTTGCCCATTTGTCCCAACACATCACTCAATTTATCGCTGATTTTTGGTTTTGGTTCTTCTGCCGGTTTTGATTCTTCTTTGGGTTTGGTTTCCGTTTTTGGTTTTTCGGTTTTGGGCTTCACCACTTTTACCGGAGGAATGGCCACGTCGCTCTGCTCGTCCGTAATAGCTTCTTCAGCAGGAATATCGGAAGGAGTAGGGTCGGAAACTTCCTCGGGTTGTGCTTGGGTTTGCTGAGAGGATGGATCAGATTGAATATCTGCCACCGCATCACCCGCTGCATTTTGATCCCAACCAAATTCAATAGAAGCACCAATGTCATCCGGCAATGGCACGGGTTGTTTGAGTCCGAAGAAAAGAAACAACACGAGCATCACTGCGTGAAAAATCACTGTGGCAATGATGGCTTTGCGCTTGCGGTTTTTTTCGGAGTTATCCATGGTTATTTAGGTTTTGTAGCCAGTACAATCTTCCACTGATTGCGTTTGGCGATGTCCAAAACTTTCACTGTTTCGCCGGTTGGCACCGATTGGTCGACGTGAAAAACAATACTTGGTTTGTCTGTTCCAGCCAATCTTCCGGCCAACTCTGCTTCGAGCGCCAGCGGGTCGATGATGTCGTTATTTACAGAATAGTTCAGATCGCGGTCGATGCGCAAGGCGATGTTTTGTTTGTCTTTTGATTTATTGCTGCTTACAGGAAGGTCTACAGGAAGCGAATAAGGACTCACAAGCGTGGAGACAATGATGAAGAAAATAAGCAGCAGGAACACCAGGTCTGTCATGGACGACATACTGAAACTGGCGCTTACCTTGTTTCTTGATCTTAAATTCATTTCTGCTTATTTACTAGGTTCTTCCAAAAGGTCAATGAATTCGATAGACTGGGCTTCCATGCGGTGTACCACATTATCAACGCGCACTACGAGCGTATTGTAAGCGATATACGCCAAAATACCGATCACAAGACCGGCAACTGTGGTCACCATAGCCTGCATGATACCGCCTGAAAGTGCGTCAATTTCAACTCCGGCTCCGGATATTTTCATCGCATGAAATGTAAAAATCATCCCGATTACCGTACCCAAAAACCCGATCATCGGTGCAGCACCTGCTACCGTAGCGAGGGTCGGCAAGCCTTTTTCCAGTTTATAAACTTCGAGTTTGCCTACGTTTTCAATAGAAGCACTCACATCATCCATCGGTTTTCCAATGCGCGAAACTCCTTTGTCGATCATTCGGGCTATTGGCGTGCCGGTGGTGGTGCATAAGCTGCGGGCAGCTTCCAGCTTTCCATCACTTACGTAGTCGCGAATCCGGTTCATGAAATCTTTATCTTCTTTGGACGCTTTGTTGATGGCCAACCACCGCTCGACAAAAATATATACAGCTACAATAGACAGGATTGCCAGTGGTACCATGATATACCAACCGCCATCGACGATAAGTTGCCACATCGATATGGTTTCTTCTGTGATGGCTTCGGACGCAAGTGTATCAGCAGATGAGCCGGGATTTATTTGCAGGAAAAGGGGTGTATTCATGAACACAAGGTTAATTCAAGTTTGCGTAGTAAACGCAGGCCATGAAAAGAAATTATAAACGTTGGAGTATGAATACTGCGGCACCGGAAACATATCCTACCACAGCAAGCCATGAAATCTTCTTGAGGTACCAGATAAAGTCGATTCGCTCGAGGCCCATAGCTGCAACACCAGCTGCTGATCCTATGATGAGCGCACTTCCACCCGTGCCCGCGCAATAGGCCAGAAAGAGCCAGAAATCACCACTTTTGGCATAAGGACCAGTGATTTCAATATCGTACATACCTTGTGCTGCTGCCACCAACGGCACATTATCAACAATTGCGGAGAGCATTCCGATGGCCAGATTGATCGCATAAATATTGCCTATCGATTTATCAAGAAAAGTTGCGACATGGGCCAGAATTCCCACATCCTGCAATGCAGACACACCCAAAAGGATACCGAGGAAAAACAAAACCGAACCCGTATCAACTTTCTTTAAAACACCAAGGACCGAAAGTTCACGTCGAATTTCATAGGGCTTACTGCGGTGCATCAATTCTGAAATTACCCACAGAATACCCAAGCTAAACATCATTCCCATAAAGGGTGGCAAATGCGTAATGGTTTTAAAAACCGGGACGAATAACAATCCGCCGATTCCCAGATAAAACATTGAATTGCGCTCTTTTGGTGAGACCTCGAGGTCAGTGTGCGCATCAGTTAGATGGTGCGTTGGTCGCTGGATTTTTCCCTTCATGGTAAATGAGAGTATGAAAAGAGGGACCAGAATGGTAACTATACTTGGCACGAATAATTCCTTTATGATGATTGCCGCTTCCGGCAATTGTTTTTTGATCCATAGCATGGTGGTGGTCACGTCGCCAATGGGCGACCAGGCGCCACCTGCATTGGCTGCAATGACCATAAAGCCTACAAAAAACCACCTCGTTTTTTTGTCTTCTATCAATTTTCGCAACAGCGAAACCATGACGATGGTTGTGGTGAGATTGTCAAGTACTGCGCTCAGGAAAAATGTCAATATGGCCAGTATCCACAATAATTTGATCTTATTTGTGGTGGTGATTTTGTCCGTTATGACCCGAAATCCCTGATGCACATCCACCAATTCTACGATTGCCATGGCACCAAGCAGGAAAAAAAGAATACTGGCTATTTCACTCAGGTGATGAAGAAGGCGATGTTCTAAAAATATGGGGAGTTGTTCTCCAATTTCAAGGTCGGTGTTTTCGGCAAGAAATATCACAAAACGATCTTGCAAACCTTCCGGAGCCGCGCTTACACCCAATACATAAAGCGCCCAGCAGCCCACACCGAGTATGAGTGCCGAAGCTGCTTTGTCAATTTTGAGTGGATGTTCAAACGCAATGGCCAGGTAACCAAGAACAAAAATGACAACAATAGCTATTCCCATATCTAGATCAATTGTGAAAGGGCAATTTCAAAACCCGTTCCGGCCATGTTTAATTTGGTTGAATTTTTTTCAAAAATTGCGGTCAAAGCCTTGCGAATGGTTTCAGAAGTATCACTGAAGATGGCCTCATCACTCATTTCGACATTTTTGCCCATACAATAAGCAAACACACGGGCCATTCCAAGGTTGGCAATAAAATCAGGAACGATGCTCACGCGTTCGTCTGCATATTCCATAATGGGTCCGAAGAAAATTTCCTTATCGGCAAATGGAACATTTGCACCGCAGGCGATCAATTCGAGGCCAGCAAGCGTCAAACGGTCTATTTGGGTTTTTTCTACCAAACGGGAAGCAGCACAGGGAAGAAATATTTCCGCTTCCAAATCCCAAATGGTTTCATTTATTTCTTCAAAAGTTAAAAGATTCTGAGCGGATAGTTTGTTGCCTTCTTTTTTAAGAAATAGGCTGCGTACGTCCTGTTTGCTTAAACCTTCCGGATGAATGATTCCCCCAGCGCGATCTATTATTCCTACCACTTTTACACCAGCTTGTGAAAGGTAATAAGCTGCTGCTGCGCCTACATTGCCCCAGCCTTGTATAATGGCGCGTTTTCCTTTAAAAGTCATACCTGCCAATGTATAATAGTGCAATACGCTCATGGCCACTCCATAACCTGTGATCATGTCGGCTATTACATATTTTCGCGAGGGCTCTGGCGAATAATGCGGGTCTTCAATCACTTTGGAAACTCCAAAACGAAGCTGGCCAATCTGGTGTATTTTTTCGTTTTCGCGCGGTTGAAAATGACCATTCACAACACCCTCCTGGGGATGCCACAAACCGTAATTTTCTGTAATGGGAATCACCTCATGGATCTCATCCACATTGAGATCACCGCCTGTGCCATAATAACTTTTTAAAAGGGGAGTAACCACGCGATACCAGCGCTCCAGAACGCCTCTTTTGCGCGGGTCTTGTGGATCGAAATTGATGCCACTCTTTGCGCCACCAATCGGAGGCCCAGATACAGAGAATTTTACTTCCATGGTTTTGGCCAGCGATTCCACTTCCCGCCTGTCGAGTCCTTGGCGCATGCGGGTTCCTCCGCCTGCGGCCCCGCCTCGTAAAGAGTTGATCACCACCCAGCCTTTGGCTTCTGTTTCAGCGTCGTGCCATTCAAATACGATTTCGGGTTCTTTGTTTTCAAATTTTTGAAGTAGCTCGCGCATGAAAAGGCCTTTAAAATTCGCGCAAAGATATCAAAACTCACCCGCAAAGATGGGTCAATGACCATACTTAAAAAAATCACAATTGGTTTTTCAAGGCAGATATACCGCTCCCCCGGAATGGTCTTTCCGGCTTCCTGTGACACAGGATAATGTATTGGTTTTTCCTTCAAGACGAAGTTTGCCCAAAAGTGCAAATACAATGGCTTCTTTGGCATCGATCAGCTCTTTTTCCGGAATGACGATTTCCAGATCCGTATAAGTGCGCATTCTTTCAACAAGAAAACCATTGTGAGCTCCACCGCCGGTAACCAGCACTTTCCCTGTATTGGTCAAACCGCTCAAACTTTTACCGATTTGAGAAGCAATGTGGTTGGTAAGGGTATGTAGCAGGTCGGAAGTGGCAAAGTTATATTTTTCAACCAGGGGAATGAGTGTATTTTCTATCCATTCCCGGCCAAGTGATTTTGGAGGAGGCAATTCATAATATAGAAGCATATTCAGCTCTTCGGCCAATGACGGTATCATCCGTCCCGCAGAAGCCATTCTTCCGTTCTCATCATATAACTTGCCTTCTCTGGCGGCCAGAAGGTTTAAAATCAGATTTGCCGGACCGATATCAAAAGCCACACGTCGGCCTTGCATATCGAAGCTGACATTGGCTATGCCTCCAATATTCACGCAAGCCACGTATTCCGCGTATAGCAGCTGATCACCAATGGGAACCAATGGAGCGCCCTGCCCTCCGTAGGCCACATCTGTGGATCTGAAATCACAGACGGTTGTAATACCCGTTTCTGCTGCCATGAGCGCTCCATTGAACATTTGAAATGTCAAGCCGTTTTTTGGTTGATGAAATATGGTGTGGCCGTGCGCGCCGATGAAATCGGGTTGATCGCTCATGTCTTTTAAAAATTTTACAACTACATGTGCCGTATATCGGGTAAATTCATTTTGAAAAAGGAGCAGGTCCAGTCCGTTTAAATTTTGGGCGTTCTGAAGTTTTTGCCTCCATGAATTGTCATAAGCTGCGCTTTCAAAACGGAGCAGTTTCACGTCATTCGTCAGTGAAAATTGACATAGAGCGATATCAATTCCGTCGGTGGAAGTTCCCGACATGATGCCAAGACCAAGCCTATAGTTTTCTTTTGTCAATGTTATGCGTTGAAAGATTCAAGTGTTAAAGGAATCACTAAATTTGCGCATCTGAAAGAAAATCCATCAACAATGAATTTCGAATTAAGTGAAGAGCAAATTGCAGTAAGGAACGCCGCGAGAGATTTTGCCCAAAACGTCCTCAAACCAGGCGTGATAGAGAGAGACCGTGAACAACGATTCCCTGCGGAAGAGATCAGACAATTGGGAGAATTGGGTTTCATGGGAATGATGGTAAACCCAAAATACGGTGGTTCAGGAATGGACACTGTTTCTTATGTTTTGGCCGTTGAAGAGCTTTCTAAAGTAGACGCGAGTGCATCTGTTTGCGTTTCCGTAAACAACAGCCTGGTGTGTTGGGGAATTGAAACGTATGGTTCGGAAGAGCAAAAGCAAAAATACCTGAAACCTTTGGCCTCAGGTGAGAAAATTGGTGCTTTCTGTCTCAGCGAACCGGAAGCGGGTTCGGATGCAACCTCGCAACGCACCTCTGCCATTGACAAGGGAGATTATTATCTTGTGAACGGCACAAAAAATTGGATTACAAACGGTAAGACTGCATCAATATACCTTGTGATCGCGCAAACCGACGCCGATAAAGGTCATCGCGGTATCAACTGCCTGATTTTGGAGCGAGGCATGGAAGGATTCATCGTTGGTGCGAAAGAGGATAAGTTGGGCATTCGCGGAAGCGACACACATACACTCATGTTTCAGGATGTGAAAGTGCCTAAAGCCAATCGCATTGGAGAAGATGGTTTCGGATTTAAGTTTGCCATGAAGACGCTTTCCGGAGGTCGGATTGGTATTGCTGCCCAAGCCTTGGGAATTGCGGGTGGCGCCTATGAATTGTCATTGGCGTACAGCAAAGAGCGCAAGGCTTTCGGGAAACTGATTCACGAACATCAGGCAATTTCTTTCAAACTTGCGGATATGGCCACGGAAATCGAAGCAGCAAAATTGCTTTGTTATAAATCGGCTCAGATCAAAGACAGAGGAGAAAATTATGATCTGTCGAGCTCTATGGCAAAATTATTTGCCAGCAGGGTGGCCATGGAAACCACGGTCGAAGCAGTTCAGATTCACGGTGGCTATGGTTACGTAAAGGAGTATCATGTGGAACGACTGATGCGCGATGCGAAAATCACACAGATATACGAAGGCACAAGCGAAGTGCAAAAAATTGTAATCAGCCGGGCTGTGTTAACGGCTTAGTCAAAGACTTTCCAGACATTTTTCCATAGCGGCCATACGGCTTCCTTTTACGAGTACAAGATGGTCAGAGACGGGATTGCGTCGAAGCCAGTCGCGAAGCATTTCAGAATTTTCGAAAAGCGAATATCCCCGCAGGTTAATTGCGCGAAAATTTTCTCCAACCAATATAGCAGCAAGTTTTGATTTTTTCAACAGGTCAACAATCGCCTGATGTTCTTTGTCGCTTTCTTCTCCCATTTCGAGCATGTGTCCAATCAACGCCAATTTGTTGGATGAATTGATTTCTTTTAAATTATTAATAGCCAATTCCATACTGCTTGGGTTGGCATTGTAAGCATCCAGAATGACTTTGTTTTTGTTTGTTTGCACAAGCTGGGAACGGCTATTTCCAGGTTGGTAATTCTCCAATGCTTCTCTGATATCCTTGTGATCTACTTCGAAATAGCACCCAATGGCCGCCGCTGCCATTAAATTGCTTAAGTTATACCCGCCAACGAGGTGTGTGTGGATTTCCGTCGATTGGAAATCTTTGTAGCCATATCGGAAACCCACGTAAATATCATTTTCAATTAGCTGCCCGGAAACATTGTAATCCAGTGACGATCCAAATACAAAACGTTCCAAATTAGTCGATAAACCCATCAAAACGGGGTCGTCACCATTGACGAAAACCTTACCGCAAGTTTGTTCAATGTGGTCAAAAAGTTCTTTTTTTCCTTTTTTTATTCCTTCCAGACCTCCAAAACCTTCAATATGCGCCTTACCGATATTGGTAATCATTCCAAAATCGGGAAGGCAGATTTCTGACAATTCAGCGATCTCTCTTTGGTGATTGGCACCCATCTCGATCACAGCCATTTCCGCATGGAGCGGGATGGAAAGGAGGGTGAGTGGCACTCCAATATGATTGTTTAGATTTCCATGCGTAAAAAAGGTTTTATACTTCCTGGATAAAACGGCCGAAATTAATTCTTTGTTTGTCGTTTTTCCATTGCTGCCTGTGAGCCCTATTACAGGAAATGTGAATTGGCTGCGGTGGTATTTGGCGAGTACTTGCAAAGTGATCAATACATCTTCAACGACAGTCACCTTGGCGTGGCCCAAGAGATCCTTGTTTGAAGTAACCACATGAGCCGCCCCAAGATCCAATGCCTGAGCTGCAAATTTATTTGCATCAAACTGTGGCCCTTTCAGGCAAAAGAAAACGGTTCCTTTTGGATCTTTTCTCGTATCGGTTCCAACGGAGGGATTGGCCGAAAATACTTCGTAAAGCGGTTCAATTTTCATAAGGGGAAATTAAAAACCCGGCAATTAAGATTGCCGGGTTTTTAAAATTTCTTTCGAGTCTTTGATGGTTAAAAACTATCGCTGGCTCAGACCGATTGGGCTACCCACACGATCCATGGCACATCGGAATCCAATGGTTGCAGTTGCCTTTCGTTCGTCCATAAAACGCCGCGTACCTGGGCTAAGATAGTAGGCTCGGTCTCTCCAGCTCCCACCTTTGTATACACGGGCCCTGTTGCTAATCAAAGTTGTGGTGCCGTAATCGTACATACTGTTTTCGCCAACGGCGGGACTTAGATAGTCCTTACCAGAAGTGAAGTCACCATCAAGGTGGTCAATGTTGTCGGCGATTCGGTAATTATCCCGGTCTATGTTTTCTTCAGGTCTCACGTTTCGCATTCTCAGACTACCAGGTGTATCCTGCACATAAGCCCCAAGTCCACTGAGTAGTTCAGGAGCAATGCGCACATTACTGGTTCGCACTTGCTGAATACCATCGCGAATCAGTGTGTATGCTTCGTCCGCTTTACCATCATTATATCTTTCCACCGCCTGCTCAGATGCAGCATTCAGATTGTCTATCAGTTGGGCCTCGTCAGGATTGAGTTTGCCTTCGGTAATTTTACTGAAATCTTTGATGTATTTTTCAACACCTGCGACATCGTATGTTACAATGGTTAGCTTGTCGTCAATGTTTCCCTCGCTGTTCAATACTTTGGTCTCATAGACGTTACCTCGGAAAGGCCTGAATTCGTTTACGTCGCCAGGTGACATCGGACGGTAAACATCCATTACCCATTCACTGACATTCCCGGCCATATTGTATAGGCCGTAGTCGTTTGGCTTGTAGGAAAAAACAGGAGCCGTGATTTCGGCTTTGTCATTTAAACTTCCAGCTACGCCCATATAATCTCCCCGACCACGCACAAAATTTGCTACAAATTCTCCGTAATAACGACTGTTGTTGTCCCCGTCGCGCACATAATGACCATCCCAGGGATAAACCCGTCTTTCTGTTATCAACTCTTGGTATGAGTTGCCGATCAGAGCGTAAGCCGCGTATTCCCATTCTGCTTCTGTTGGGAGCCGGTATCTCGGAAGAAGAATTCCGTCTTCCATACGGACGTTTCTAAAATCACCGTCTGGATCGAGATCCCGAAGTCCATCTACACTTTTTCCACTTTCGTATTGACCTGCCAAATAAGCATCTGTGCTGAAATGATCCTCATTCACCTGCTGTGGGAAATGCTCAAATAAACCCTCACGAATCAAAATGGCTTCGTTCACACGATCCGTTCTCCAGCCGCAAAAATCATTGGCCTGTAGCCAATTGATTCCTACAACAGGATAATCGTTATAAGCGGGATGTCTCAAATAATAATCGACATAGGGCTCGTTGTAGGCAAGTTTCGATCTCCAAACAAGGGTATCCGGAAGCGCTTTATTATATATCTCAGGGTAATCACCGCCATAAACCCGTTTCAACCAATAGAGATATTCGAGCCAATAGATATTGGTAACTTCAGTTTCATCCATATAAAATGAAGAGACAGTCACTTTTCTTGGAATATTAGACCACTTATCAGTGACCATTTCCTCGGTAGCACCCATTGTAAAAGCTCCACCTTCGATTAAAACCAAACCAGGGCCAGTTTCCTGCTCGAAGTATGGTCTTTTTTCAAAGCCTCCATTTTTGGAATCGTTGTAATTCCATCCCGTAGAGCTGGATGATTCATAGTTGCACGAAGAAAGCGAAATGACCGCTACGGAGAGTGCAACCATAATAAGCGAATTGCTTGGGTTGAGTTTCATAAATTATTTTTTCAGTGCAGGTTTCAGGTTTTTAAACTAGAAGGCAGGGCAATTTATTGTCTTGAGCTTCTTTTTCTGGGTTTTGCAGTTGAAAGTCATGGCAAATGAAAGCTCGTGAGAGCCGGCTGTTTGCGTAGTCAATCGACTTGTAGTAAGATCGTAACTGTATCCAACCCTGAAACGATCTGTTTCCACCCCACCCAATAAGATGGCAGAGTCTTCATACCTATACCAGGCGCCAAGTATAAGTGGCCCCTTTTTGGCATAAAGCCCAATATTAATTTGTTGGAAGCCAAATTGCTGTTGAAGCAAGATATTTGGGCTGATGGAAGCGTCGCTTTCACCTTGAAAATCCTTGTTCAACTTAAATGTTGCTCCGGCGTGTATGGTATATTTTCTTTCCAATGGAGCTTCAGCTACAATGAGAGATTCATTTGGTTCAAACAGGTGGTGTACGGCTATTCCCCCGTAAAAGGTTTCACTGAAGATCACAAGTCCGGACGAAAAATCCACATTGTCGACGGTTCCACCACGAGGGGTGTCTTGCGTGTCGTATATAAATCCGCGACGCGGATCTATCATGTCTCCGAAAGTGAGGCTACCCCAATCTAGTGATCGTTGAAAATAGCTCCCCTGAAATCCAGCCACCATCTGAACTTTATCAGAAAGGGATAATTGGTAAGAGTAAATTCCGTTGATGCTAAAAGAATTGAGCGTCCCTCGCCCGGCATTGTCGTTTAATACATAAAAGCCAAGACCTCCACTCACCGCATCGACATATTGGTCGTACGACGCGCTGGTGGTTACGAAATTTCCCGAAAGGGCTGGCCATTGATTCCGGTGGTTGAGGTTCACACGTGGACACTTCTTGGTCCCCGCCAACGCCGGATTCAGATAAAGAGGGTTGGCATAAAATTGCGTAAAAGCCGGATCTTGGGCGCCCACTTTTTGTACCAAAGATAAACAGCAGACCACACCTAGTGAGACTGCCAATACAAGAGGTTTAATCAACATATGCGCCGATAGAATTGCAGTTTTTTTGAAGCCCCAATTATACGATTTTTTTTCAAACACAACGGGGGTGTGTGAATCAGTACAATAATAAATACAAGGAATCGTTTTTTCCTTGTTTACGGTTAAAAGTACTCAAATCTTACGGGTACTTTTACAATGCTGACAGAAATTTATTTTATGGTTAAGACAGTTTGTTTCTGATTATTTTCATTTTTATGAGGTCCAGAATAATTTTAATTTCCTGTATATCAATTGTTTTTGCTGAAGTTTCTGCCCAAAAAGTGATTGAAGTGTCCTTGGATTGGAGTCCAATTAACCGCACATTTGACCATGAAAATAAGGTGGTCGAAATGCCTACTTTCGAAGCTGCACGACATGCTCCTGACAATGTTTATATCCCTCAGTACGTCGGAAGCTTTTCCCTTGGCAAGATGAATACGGCTTCATCTGTACAACTTGAAGTTATAGAAACCCAGCCGTTGGGACCCCTCAAATCAGGATCACCGTTGCGCGCAGACGCTTTGAATAACAATTCGTTGGAATGGCGTGTAAGGGATGAGAGAGGTACGCAAACACTACTCGTATCCTATGAGCCGGTGATCGTGGCGGCCGATGGTTCACTCAGGAAAGTATCGAAAATGAAACTAATTATCACTGAAACAAGGAAAGCTAACAGACCGAAATCCGGAAGTTTCGCCATCAATAGTGTGATGGCCAGTGGCCAGTGGTTCAAAATTGGAGTGACGGAAGATGGTATCCATCGAATTAATAAAGAATTTCTCTCTTCAATCGGTGTCGATGTAATGAGTTTGGTGCCGTCCGAACTGAATATTTATGGCAATGGATTTGGTCAGTTGCCATTCGAAAATAGCGTGCCAAGGCCGGATGATTTACTTGCGAACGCGATTTTTATTGAAGGGGAGAGCGACGGCGTTTTTAATGAAAATGATTATATTTTGTTTTATGCGAAAGGCCCCGACTCCTGGAAATACGACCCGATAACAACCCTCTTTAACCACCAAAAGCACGATTATGTGGACACCTCTTATTATTTTATAGGTATCGGTACCGGAAACCCACCTGCTCGAATTTCCAATATTACATCTTCTACCGCTCCGCCCAATTTTGAGGTCAACTCTTTTGACGACTATGTATTTCATGAGGTAGCCAGAGAAAATCTTCTCAGAAGCGGCCGGGAATGGTTTGGGGAAAAGTTTGACGTGCAAACGACCTATAATTTCAGTGGAGAGCGATTTACGTTTCCCAACATTATTTCAGATGCCGAAACCGTGGTGCGGGCAAATTTCGTAGGGCGAACCACAGTCTCATCTGGCTCCTCCCGTTTTATAATGACCGTAAATGGACCAAATAACACTGCCACCGTAAATCTTCCAAGTGTTCAAATCCAGGTTACCAGCCCTTTCGGACTTTTTCGTAATCTCGAAGTGCGGTTTGGTTCCATCGCACCGGGATTAAATATCAATTTGACCTTTGAAAAGAACGCACCCTCAGCGGTGGGCTGGTTAAATTGGCTTTCCGTCAATACACGCCGGAGTCTGCAAATGGCGGGTGGTCAAATGCAATTCAGAGACAAGTTATCCTTTGGACCGGGAAATGTTGCCCGATTCTCCGTGACCAACATGTCCTCCACTGCCCAGATTTGGGATGTCACTGAGCCGACTTCTCCCCGCCGCATTCAGTATAACCTTTCGGGAAATACCGCATCCTTTACTTTTCCCGCATCTGAAATGAGGGAATATATCGCCTTTACAGGTACATCCTTCTTAACACCAGTATCTTTTGGTTCAGTCCAAAACCAAAATCTGCATGCCCTTGGCACAAATCAGGCCATAGACATGATCATTGTTTCTCCGCCATCTTTACTGGCGCGGGCAGAAGAACTCGCCGATATCCACCGCAATTATGAATTCGATCCCTTGAATGTTCAGGTGGTAAAGCTCGACGAAATTTATAATGAATTTTCGTCCGGCATGCGCGACGTTACAGCGATCAAATGGCTGATGAAAATGTTTTATGATCGCGCTGTCAACAATCCAGAGGCCATGCCGAAATATCTCCTGCTTTTTGGAGATGGCTCTTACGACAACATAAACAGCACACCTGGAAATACCAACCTCATACCCACCTTCCAATCTCTGGAATCACTAAATCCGGTTTCATCTTATGTAAGCGACGATTATTTCGCTTTTTTATCGGATGAGGAAGGAGAAGGCAATTTTGATCTCATGGATGTAGGCGTAGGCAGATTGGTTGTGAAAAATAACCAGGAAGCAATATCCGTGGTAAATAAAATACGCCGATATATTGAGGTCCCGGATGCCGCTTCGAATGCGAATTGTTCCATTTGCAATGATGCCAATACCAATTTGGGAGCCTGGAGAAATATTATTTCTCTTGTCGCAGATGATGAAGATGGCAACTTGCACATGCGTGATTCAAGAGACATTGCCACCAAAATCCTTGGCTACTCAAAAAAATACAACCTTGAGCGAATTTTTCTCGATGCGTTTCAACAAATTGCAACACCAGGAGGGTCACGATATCCGGATGTAAATGCGGCCATTGACCGCAGAGTGCGCAACGGTGCGTTTATCGTCAATTATATAGGTCATGGAGGAGAAACGGGTTGGGCGCAGGAGCGCATTCTCGATATTCCCATGATTCAGGCGTGGGACAATGCCATCGCTATGCCGATCTTTATGACGGCCACCTGTCAGTTCTCCCGTTTTGATGATCCTTTGCGGACATCTGGTGGGGAATTGGTTTTGCTCAATGGAAATGGGGGTGGCATTGCTCTTTTGACCACTACCCGTTTGGTGTATTCCGGTCCCAATCTCGTTCTGAACAAGAGCTTTTATGATGCTTTTTTCACACGACCGGAAGGCGAATTGGTAACACGTCTGGGAGATGTAAGCAGGGAAACCAAGAACACTTCTTTGACATCCAGCGGCAACCACCGAAATTTTTCTTTGCTCGGCGATCCCGCACTGCCTATGGCCGTGCCCAAATATGATGCGTTTGTTACTGCCATTACGGATACACTGGGCAATCCGATTGATACGCTGAAGGCCCTCGGGGTAGCGCGCGTCAGAGGGGAAATTCGCAGCACAGGCGGGAATCTCTTAACCAGCTTCAATGGAATTCTCACAGCCACCGTTTTCGACCGGGAAAAGGTGACTACAACCCTCTCAAATGACGGTGGAACACCTTTACAGTTTCGCACCCAGGAAGATATTGTTTACCGCGGCAATGCCGATGTGGTCAATGGTGCGTTTCAATTCGATTTTGTGCTGCCAAAGGAC
>Ga0105044_10004825_pt1 | contig 18540 bp, 17 predicted proteins | sample MAT01_FD_78092 | JGI IMG/M metagenome (GOLD analysis project Ga0105044, IMG submission 78092) | Freshwater microbial communities from Lake Fryxell liftoff mats and glacier meltwater in Antarctica - MAT-01 | ecosystem: Environmental > Aquatic > Freshwater > Ice > Liftoff microbial mat | place...
ATCGAGCGTCACGTCCGCCGCGTTCACGTCGCAGTACGCCCACGTGTTCGAGGGCGACGCACGCTGGCGGGCGCTGCCGGTGCCCACCGGCAACCGCTTCGAGTGGGAGCCGGATTCCACCTATATCCGCCGGCCGCCGTTTCTCGAGGGCCTGTCGATGCAACCTGCGCCGCTCGCCGATATCAGCGGCGCGCGCGTGCTGGCGGTGCTCGGCGACAGCATCACCACCGACCATATCTCGCCGGCCGGCAACATCAAGGCCGACAGCCCGGCGGGCAAGTATCTGATCGAACGCGGCGTGGCCCCGAAAGACTTCAACTCCTACGGTGCGCGCCGCGGCAATCACGAGGTGATGATGCGCGGCACGTTCGCCAACACGCGCATCAAGAATCAGCTCGTGCCCGGGGTGGAGGGCGGTGTGACCGCCTATCTGCCGGCCGGCGACGTGATGTCGATCTACGACGCGTCGATGCAGTACCAGGCCGCCGGCACGCCACTCTTCGTGCTGGCCGGCAAGGAATACGGCTCGGGCTCCTCGCGCGACTGGGCGGCCAAAGGCACCATGCTGCTCGGCGTGAAAGCGGTCGTGGCCGAGAGCTACGAGCGCATCCACCGTAGCAACCTGGTCAACATGGGCGTGCTGCCGTTGCAGTTCCTCGACGGCGAATCCGCCGGCTCGCTCGGGCTCACCGGTCGCGAAACCTACGCGCTGACCGGCGCCGGTGCCGGGCTGAAGGCGCGCACGCAGGTGACCGTCACGGCCACGGCGGATGACGGCAGCGCGAAGACGTTCCAGGCGATGTGTCGCATCGACACGCCGGAAGAGCTGACGGCCTTCAGCCACGGCGGCATCCTGCCGTATGTGCTGCGTCAGCTCGTGGCGCGCACGTCGTAGTGCCGCCAGGCTGAGGAGGGCGATCGACGTGCTGACCTCCTCGGCGATCAAAGCAGAGGCGCGGGCGCTCGGCTTCGACGTGTGCGGCATCGCGCCGGCGACGGGCCTGCCCGAGTTGGCGCGGATCCACGACTGGATCGCGCGCGGTCACCACGGCGAGATGCGCTATCTCGAACGTTCGGCCGACGCGCGAGCTGACGTCGCCACGTTCCTGCCGGGCGCGCGGTCGGTGGTGATGACGGCCACCAACTACTACACCGGCCCAGACCCCACGCCAGCGCCGGCCGCGTCGGTGGCCCGCTATGCGCGCGGGCAGGACTATCACGTCGTGCTGCAGGAGCGGCTCGAGGCGCTCCTGGCGTGGCTGCGGGCGTCCACAGAGCAGCCCTTCGACGCCGCGGTGTTCGTGGACAAACACTGGGTGCAGGAACGCATCGTCGCCGCCTACGCCGGGCTCGGCTGGATCGGCAAGCACTCGCTGCTCATCAATCCAGACCTCGGCTCGTGGGTGCTGCTGGCCGGTATCGCCACCACGCTGCCGCTCGCCCCTGACGCGCTCATCACCGACCAGTGCGGCGCGTGCACGCTGTGCATGGACGCGTGTCCCACCGGTGCCATCGTGAGCGAGCGCGAGGTCGACGCGCGGAAGTGCATCAGCTATCTCACGATCGAGAAGGACGGCGTGCTGACTGACCACGAGAAGACCGCCGCAGCCGGCCATCTCTTTGGCTGCGATATCTGCCAGGAGGTGTGCCCGTGGAACCTCGCGCCGGCGACGACCACGGATCCGGCATGGCAACCGCGCGCGACTCGCGAGGCGCCTGACGCGGCGGCGCTGTGGCAGCGGCCCGACGACCGTCTGCACGACTTCGTCGAGGGCAGCGCCCTCACGCATGCGTCGATGGCGCAACTGCGGCGCAATCTCGCGATCGCCATGGGCGCACGTGGCGATTCCGCGTCAGTCGTCGCCCTCGAGCATCCTGGCGGCGGAGTGAAGAACGCCGCGTTCAGCGCTGCAGCGCCGCCCGTGACAGACGCCGTGCGCTGGGCGGGCAGTCGTCGTCAGGCAGGCCGGGTCTAGGCAAACGGCCTTCGCCACTGCAGGCCAGGAAATCGAGCGTAGTCGCGATCCGTTGTGATCCACTCACAGCCGTGTTCGATGGCCAGCGCTGCGAACCAGGCGTCCTGCACCAAGTTCCCCGTCGCCTTCGACTCCTGACACTGGTCAGTAAAAATCTGCCAGTGCCGTTCACCCGGATGCACCGGCGTTGCCAGCGCTGGCGCGAGTAGATCGCCGCAGAACGCCAACGTACGGTCGAGTCGTGACGGTTGGTTGAAGATCCCAGGATGCGTGCAGATGCGTACGACGCTCGCCAGCACCTGTGGCGCCACGCCGTAGGCGCTGCGGCCGCCGATGACGCTCCTGAGCCACGCTCGATATTGCGCGTGTCGTACCGAGTCGGGACGAAAGGCGTAGATGAGGACGTTGACGTCGGTCAGGATCATCGAATGCCGTCAAGGCGATCGAGCACGGATTTCATGTCGTCGAGATCCACGCCAGGGCGTAGACCGCCGGTGGCCTCTGAGACCGTGAGTCGTACGGGTCGGTTGGCCCGACGTCCTCCAGCGCCCGATAACGCCAGTCGCAGCCCCCGTTCCATCAGGCTCGTGAGCGTCTCGCCACGCTTGCGCGCCTCCTGCTTGGCCCTGGTGAGCAGGCCCTCGTCGAGCCGTACGGTTGTGCGCATGGTGGGACGATATCAGCGTGACATACGTATGTCAATGAGACGCATGTCCATTCGAGCATCGCCCAAGGCCGGCCGGTCGGCGCAGCTCGACCGGCTGCTGCGCCACGCCGCGTTCGTGCCCGATCGCCGACACGTAGCGGCCGATCACAATCGGCGTCGTGATCTTGCGCCTCCAGCCCTCCATCTATTCGGGCTCGTCGGCCGGGTTCACGTCGCTCATCACGAAGGCCAGCCGCGTGCTGTCAGGCGCCCACTGAGTGTCGCTGAGTCCGCCCTTCACGTCGCTGACCTCCAGCGCTTCGCCGCCCTGCCCTTCTCCGCGTCGATGGTCGTGAGCGTGTAGGCCGCCCACGTGCCGGCGCGGAGATCGACATCCGGCGGGGACGGGCGGCTAGGGTAGGATGGAGCCATGCCCGACCGCGAGGCGACGCTGACGCCCATGCTGCTCATCTCGATGCCGCAACTGGCGGACCCGAACTTCTCGCGCACCGTGGTGCTGCTCTGCGAGTACGGCACAGAGGGCGCATTCGGTCTGATCGTGAACCGCCGCATGCCGCAACCGGCGCATCAGATGGTGCAGACGGTGCCCGCACTCACGATTCGGGAAGACGTGCACCTGTTTGCCGGCGGCCCGGTGGAGCCCATGCGCGCCTGGGTGCTGACCTCGCGGGCGACGCTCGATGAAGACGCCACCGAGGTGGCCGACGGCGTGTTCCTGTCGGCTTCGCCTTCGGCCATCCGCACGGCTCTTCAGTCGCCGCCTGGGCAGGACATGAAGGTGGTCGTCGGCTACGCCGGGTGGTCGGCCGGTCAGCTCGACGAGGAACTGGCGCAGTCGTCGTGGTTGCTGGCGCCGCTCGGTGCCGACCTCATCTTCGGCAGTGCGCCGTCGACCATGTGGGACCAGGCGATTCAGCGCCTCGGCGCCGATCCCGCGCACTTGCTCGGCAGTCCGGGCGTGCACTAGTCATGTCCAGATCCTTGCGCCTCGTGTGGGCCGGAGTCGTCGCGATGGGAATGACCGCATGTGGCGGTGGCGGTGGCGGCGATGCCGCGCCGCCTGGCGCCGTGGTGCCAGAACGGACCGACCCGGCCGTGGCAGCTCTCGCCACGCAGTCGGCACGGTTTACGCCAACCGACCTGTCGGCGGACGTGTCGCCGCTGCCCGAGTCCGAGCGCCGGGCACTGGCGCACATGGTGCGAGCTGCGCAGGTGATGGACGCGCTCTTCCTGCGTCAGGTGTGGGCGGGCAACGAGGCGCTGCTGTCGTCGCTGGTCACTGATGACACGCCGCTCGGGCGGGCGCGGCTCGGCTACTTCCTGCTGAACAAGGGACCGTGGTCGCGCCTCGACCACAACGCGCCGTTCGTGCCCGGCGCGCCGGCCAAGCCGGCGGCGGCGAATTTCTATCCCGCGGATGCCACGAAGCAAGACGTGGAGACGTGGCTGGGCACGCTCGCCAGTCCGGCGCGCCAGGAGGCCACGGGCTTTTTCACCACCATCCGGCGCGGCGCCAACGGGCAACTGATGGCGGTGCCCTACAGCGTCGAGTACCAGGGTGAACTGGCCGTGGCGGCCGGACACCTGCGGGCCGCAGCCGAAGCCACGACGCAGCCCACGCTCAAGGCGTTCCTCGAGGCGCGCGCGGCGGCGTTTCTGTCGAACGACTACTACGACAGCGACGTGAAGTGGATGGAGCTCGACGCGTCGATCGAGTTGACGATCGGGCCCTACGAGGTTTACGAGGACGAGTGGTTCAACTACAAGGCCGCGTTCGAGGCCTTCGTCACCATCAAGGACCAGGCCGAATCGGCCAAGTTGCAGCAGTTTGCCGGCGCGCTCCAGGACATCGAGAACCATCTGCCGATTGACGCCAAGTACCGCAACCCGGCGCTCGGCGCCCTGGCGCCGATTGCCGTCGTGAACACGGTGTTCTCAGCGGGCGACGGCAACCGCGGCGTGCAGACGGCGGCCTTCAACCTGCCCAACGACGAGCGCGTCATCGCCGCCAAGGGCAGCAAACGTGTGATGCTGAAGAACAACCAGCAGGCCAAATTCGACCGGGTGCTGCTGCCTATTGCCCAAGAGGCCTTGGCGCCGGCCGATCGTGGCAACGTCGCCTTCGACGCCTTCTTCACCCACATCCTGATGCACGAACTCGTGCACGGGCTGGGTCCGCACAACATCACCGTGGGCGGCCGCGCCACCACCGTACGCCAGGAGCTGAAGGACACCTACAGCGCGATCGAAGAAGCCAAGGCTGACGCGGCGGGCCTCTTCGCGCTGCACTACCTGATCGACCAGGGCACGCTGCCAAAGGCCATGGAGCGCACCATCTACACCACGTTCCTGGCCTCGGCGTTCCGGTCGATTCGCTTCGGCATCAACGAGGCGCACGGCCGCGGGCAAGCGGTGCAACTCAACTACCTGCTCGACCAGGGGGCGTTCACGGTGAACGCCGACGGCACGTTCGCGGTCAACAGCGGCACGATTCGTGATGCGGTCACGGCGCTGACCCGCGACCTGCTCATGATCGAAGCCGAAGGCAACTACGCCGGGGCGAAAGCGATGCTCGAGTCGTTGGGGGTGGTGCGGCCGAACACCAAGGCCGTGCTCGACCGGCTCACGAATGTGCCGGTGGATATCGCGCCCCGGTTCACGTCGGCGGCGGCGCTGCTCGCCGCCTACTGAGCATCGCGCGCCCGCCCTCAGCGGCCCGTGACGACCAGCGTGGGCAGATCGGCCTCGCACATGATGCGATAGGCCACGGCGCCGAGCCGGTGCTCGCCGCCGCCGCGCGACACCACGAGCAGCCCGGCCGCCCGGTCGCGCGTGATCTCTGCGATGGCTGCCGGCACGGCCCCGCGCCGCACATCGACCTGCGGCGCTGGCGCGACGTCGAGTGCGCCGGCCAGCTCCTGCACCTGCGCTCGAGCCGCCTCGAGCGATTCCGCGGGTACCGGGCTGCCCGTAAATGGCCACCAGGCCGGCGCGGGCGCCTCCTGGCACACATGCGCCACTACCAGCGTCGCGCCACACGCCTCGGCCCACGCCGCGGCGGCGTTGCTGACCGCGCCGTCGAGCGGATCGAGCGCCACGGCCGCCACCACGCTGCCCACCGCGAACCGCGTGACGCCGCCGAGCACCGTGATGCACTCGGGTGTGTAGTCGGGGACGGCGAGCACCGGCACGCGCGTGGTGCGGATGACGCGCTCGGTCGTGGACCCGAACATCAGCTTGCTGGTGCCGCCGAGGCCCTGTGTGCCCATCACGATCAGATCGGCGTGAGCGCGCGCCGCGGCGAGCAGGATCTCGTCGGCGGCCGGCCCGGTCGCCACGTCGATGGCGGGCAGCACGCGCGTGGTATGGGCGGGCACGCGGCCGAGCAGGTCGAGCAGCGCCGCCTCACCCTGATCGCGCAGCGTGTCTGCGTGTCCCGCCGCGGCCGCCGCGGCCACGAGCAGCGCGTCGTTCACGGTTACCACCGTGAGGCGCGCATGCCAGGCCCCCGCCAGCGCCACGGCATGGCGCAGCGCTCGCTCCGAATGGGAGGAGAAGTCGACCGGGCAGAGGATGGACGTCGGCAGGGCCATGGGCGCCGTAGTGGGAAACTAGCGGGTCGTCGGGGCGGCGCCGACTTGGATGGCCTTGGCCGAGAGCGGGGCCTTGCCGTTGCCGATGTTGACGACGACGCGGTCGCCGACTTTCAGATCGGCCACGCCGAGGGTCTTCTTGCCGCGCGTGATTCTGGTCGTGGCCACCATTGCCACGGTCGAGATCGCGCCGTCCTTGGTGGCGCGCACCACGATCCGTTCGGCGGTCACTTCGGTCACCGTGCCGAGCAGCTTGTGATCGTGGCCCTCGTGGGCGAGCGCAGGCGTGGAGGCGGCGGCGACGAGGGTAACGGCAAGTACGAAGGTGCGGCGATTCATGGCGACTCCTGAGGGTCAGGGGCGATGTAGGTGTCCGGGCATCGGTTCCGGCACGTCCAGTGTACCAGACAGGAAGCGGCGTTCGTCTTCGAGGGCCTGCCATTCGCTCCGGCCGCGCGGATTGAGATCTTCCATTTCGGTGATCTCGTCCTCGGTGAGGGAGGGCAGGCGGCGGATGAACTGCACGAGGTGCCAGGACGCCTGTTCGCCTTCGGGCGTGCCGGTGCCCCAGGCCGGCATGCCGGTGATCTTCACGCCGTGTTCGATGAGGTAGAAGAGCTCGCCGTCGCTCAAGTCTTGCGTGGCTGCCATGCGCATGTCCGGCGCCTTGGGGTACAGTCCCTGCCCTACGGCGGTGAGGCCCGAACCGTCGTTGCCGTGGCAGCTCGCGCAGTGGTCGGCCCAGTGCGCCATGCCCTCCTCGAGCGTCGCCGGCGTGCCGCCCTCCGGACTGACGCGGGCGCGGGCGGCGGCTGGCACCAGCCAGTGACGCGCCGCGCGCGACACGCGGGTTTCGACCACGCCGGGCGTCGCCTTCGCGCTCACGCCCTGGCTGGCGAACCACGCGGCGCCGGCCACGGCGGCCACGCCCACCAGCGCCATCAAGTGCCAGACGACCCGCAGGATTCGCACGGCGCGCCTAGTTCACCGAGCAGGAGCCCGGGCCGTCGGGATGTCCGCACGAGCCGCACGGTCCCATGGCCGAGGGCGCGCGTCCGCCGCGCCCGTCGGCGCCTACCGCGAACACCGACAACTGCTTCTCGAGCTTCTGTCCGCGGCACGCCGGGCATTCGAACGTGGTGCGCTCGCGCACGAGCAGTTCGAACCCGTGGTCGCACTCCTGGCAGCGGTATTCGTACAGCGGCATGAGGAACAGGATACCGCAGGGCGGGGCTCGGGAGCCGGGCCCCGAGCCCCGGGCCCCGCCATGATCGTCGCCGCCGTCAACTTCGGGCCTGAGGCAGCGGTACGTGGTGGCCGCTCACACTGTTCACGACCTTACACCCCATCTTCTAGGTAGGGCGTGCCGTCCCGGCCGTGAACCGTACACGAGTCAGAAGCCCCTACGAAATCATCACCCGGCGCGGATGCTGGGCGTTGTGCTCGAGGAACGACTTTTTGTTCTCGAGGTCCTTCTCGGTGGGCTGCACCTGGCCGTTGATGTCGGTGACGCGCGACAGGACGGTGTGCTCGCCGGGCGTGGCGCCGTCCCAGTCGAAGTGGAAGAGCTTCCACGAGTACTTGGTGTTTTGCTTGTCCATCGTGGCGGCCTGCCACGGGCCGTCGTCGACCTTCACTTCCACCGACTTGATGGCCGTGCCGTCGTTCATGGCGACGCCGAGCACCTTGTGGGTGGCGCCTTCCTTGGTGATGCGGGCCACGTACGACTTGAGCTGCAGGTGGGTGACGGCGCTCTCCAGCCACTTCATCTCGCCGTTGATCATCTCGCCGCGCACGGTGCGGTACCAGCGCGCCTGGTACTTGCCCATGTAGGGATCCTGCTGCGCGATGATGTCGGACAGCCACTTCACGTTGGCCACGCCGTACCAGCCGGGCACGACCAGGCGCAGGGGCGAGCCCTGATGGCGGGTGAGCGGCTCGTCGTTGTAGGCATAGGCCAGGAGCGGCTCAGCCGACAGTGCCTTGTCGCGCTGCAGGCTGCGGCCGAACTGCTGGTCGAGGCTGTACTTCTGCGTGCGCCATTCCACTTCTTCTACGCCGTGGTCGGCGCCGAGGAACACGAACTCACGCGCGTCGGCCTTCACGCCCGCGGCCTTGAGCACGGCGGCGAGCGGCACGCCCGTCCACTTGCCGTTGCTCGCCAGGCCCTGCACCGGCGCGCGGTTGCCCGAGCACTCGAAGCCGAACATCACCTCGCCCTTGGGCATCTTCTTCAGCTCGTCGAGGGTGAACCCCTTCGGCGTGTTCACGAGCCCCGACACCTGCAGCTTGAAGGTGGTGGGGTCGACCACTGGATGGCCGTAGTGCTGGGTGGTGAAGAACTGATCCTTGGGAGTCGTGAACGAGGTGAGCGTGCGCGAGTCGAAGAGCCGCCGATCGGGCGCCGGCACGGCGTTGAAGGTTTCGGGGAAGTCGAGGAACGGCACGACGGCGGCGCCTTGGGCCAGGGCCGGCATGACCCAATCGGGTACGCCCATGATGCCGAGGCCCGCAGCCGCCAGACCCGTGCGCAGGATGTTCCGCCGCGTGTGCTGTTCGCTCATCGTGTCGTTCCCTTTCGATTGGCTGGCCCCGGGGGCGACGATCGTCCGCGCGAGGGCTCGTAGCGCCCTCACAGTAGCGCGGCCGCGCGCCCTCTCGCAAGGCGAATCCGCGTGAAACCGCCCGGGCCGTGGACTAGAATCCGGAGCCGGAGCCGCATGAAAAACGTCCTCGGCACGACCACGTCGCTCGACCTCCCGTTCCTCGACAGCCTCCGGCAGGAGGTCGATCCCACGGCGGATCGCGTGGCGAAGCTCATGCACGATGGCAACGCCAGCAGGGTGTTCGCGGATCTGATGCGGCGCCACGAGGTGTGGGAGACCGACGGCGAGCCGTCGCGCCTGCTGCCCGAGGACGTGCGTACGTATTTGAAGCACTCCGGGTCGCTGCCGGCATGGACGCGTCCAGAAACCGTGCGGCACGCCGAAGACTTCTTCCTGCTCTACGGCGTGTCGTCGGCGACGCTGATGGCGTGCGCGAGCCTGCCCGAGTGCTACACCATGAAGTACGGCACCGAGGTGCTGTGCTTCACGAAGTTCCTGCAGCTCGACCCGGCCCGCCGCATCCGCGAAACGGCGCAGATGATCATGGCCGTGATGTGCCCCGGTGGCCTGGTGACGCGCGTGGACGCGCCGAGCGGCATCGGGGTGCACACCACGCAGAAGGTGCGTCTCATGCATGCCGTGATCCGGCACATGATCGGCGAAACGGCCGGCGGACCCGGGCATCTGGCCGATCCCGCGGCGAACCCCGCCTACGGCCAGCCGATCAACCAGGAAGATCTGGTCTTCACGCTGATGACGTTCTCGTTCGTCGGCGTGCGCGGCTTCCGCACGCTCGGCGTGCCCATGACACGCGCCCAGCAGGATGCCTACATCCACTGCTGGAACGTGGTGGGCTATCTGATGGGCATTCGCGAGGATCTGCTGCCGGCCGACATGGCCAACGCCGAGATTCTCTTCGACGCGATTCGCGCGCATCAGGCCGGCGCTTCGGCGGCCGGCACCGCGCTCACGACAGCGCTCATGGATCTGCTCGCGCAGTTGATGCCGCCTACGCAGAAGCATCTGCCCACCGTGCTTACGCGCGACTTGATCGGCAACGAGGCGGCCGACCTGCTGGGCATCGCGCGGCCGCCGCGCTGGGCCGCGTTCCAGGCGTGGTGCATGCTGCGCTTGTGGGCCGTGTTCGTCTCGACGGGGGCGGCGCTGCACATGTCGCGCCCGTATCGCCTGGCCTCGGAGTGGCTGCACAAGCACCTGCTCGACCGCATGGGCCACCTGCCTGGCCACGCGCCCTTCCAGATCCCCCCGGAGTTCATCGCCGCGTGGTTTCCAGAGTCGAAGGTGGCCGCGCCGCCACCGGCCGCGGGGCAGTGATGGACGGCGGTAGACGCGTGCGCGCTGCGGCGCTCGCGGGTTGCTGCGCCGTGCTGCTGCTCGTGGGGCAGGGGCGAGCCGTGGGCGCCGCGATGCAGACCACAGGTGTGGTCGAGGGCGTGGTCACCGATGCGTCTGGCGGCGTGCTGCCCGGAGTGCTCGTGACCGCTCGCGCGTCTCAATCCGGCGCGATCGATACCGACATCAGTGGCGCCGACGGCGCGTATCGATTGAGCCTCGTGCCAGGTCCCTACGACCTGGCGTTCACGCTGGCGGGCTTCACCGATGTGCGCGCGAGCATCGTGGTGACGCCGGGCGGCACCGTACGCCACCCGGCCACCCTCGCGATGGCGGCGTTTGGCGACACCGTGGTGGTCACGGGCAGCCGCACGCCCGAATCGTTGCGCACGGCGCCCGCCGCGGTGAGCGTGCTGAGCGGCGCAGACCTCACGCATACGCCCGCCACCAACTATGGCGACCTGCTGCGGCCGGTGCCGGGCGTGCAGGTCACCGAGGTGTCGGCGCGCGACGTGCAGATCACGACCCGCACAGCGGCCGGTGCCAATGCCAGCAGTACGCTGGCGCTGGTCGATGGCCGCTCGTTGTATCAGGACTACTTCGGCATGGTGCTCTGGGATCTGGTGCCGCTCGACTTCGACGACATCAAGCAGGTCGAGGTGGCGCGCGGGCCTGGGTCGGCGGTGTGGGGCGCCAACGCGCTGTCGGGCACGATCAACCTCGTGACCAAGACCCCGGCCGAAGATCGCGGCACACGGCTGCGCGTCGGCCTCGGCGAGCGGGGCACGCGCGACCTGGCAGGCGCGCATGCGGCCGTGCGCGGGCGCTGGTCGTACAAGGCCAGTGGCGCCTACCACGCGCAGCACAACTGGGACCGGCCCGCAGCGCTGCCCGATGGCACCCCGCTCCAACCCTATCGTAACGCCGACACCACGCAGGTGAAGGGCGCGCTGCGCGCGGACTTGGCCACCTCCGCCACCTCCGGTTGGCGCTTCGACTTGGGGGCGGCCTCGAGCGGCGGCCTGCTGCTCACCTCCGCCGGGCCGTTCGAGGCGCGCGTGCTGCGCCAGGGCTACGGCAGCGCGATCTACTCGCGCGGCACCGCGTCGGTGACGGCCTATGCCACGGCCCATCGTGCGCGCTACGACGGCCTGCTCACCACCGCCGGCAGCGCGGCCGACAGTCAGTCGCTGCAGGTCGAGGCCCGCGACAGCCGGGTGGTGGCGGGCCGTCATCTGCTGGCCTACGGCGCCAGTGCCCGCACGTCGCATTTCGATCTGAGCTTCGTGCCGGGAAAGAGCGCCAGGCGCGACGCCGGCATCTACCTGAGTGACGACCTGCATCTGAGCGCGCGTGTGCGCGTCAGTGCCGGCGTGCGCGCCGACTGGATCGAGACCTCGGGCCTGGCCGTGTCGCCGCGGATTGGCGTGCGCGTCGATCCCGTCGCGGGGCACACGCTGCGCGCCACCTACAACCGCGCCTACATCGCGCCGTCGCTGGTGCAGAACTACATCGACTTTGCCACTCCCCTCGACCTGTTGCTGCCGACCGGTCCCTTCCGCGCAGACATTCGCGTGCTCGGCGACGAAGACCTCGAGGCGCAGACCGCCGACGGGGTCGAAGCGGGCTATACCGGCCAACTCGGCGCGCGCGCCACGCTGTCGGTGTCGGCCTATCGCACGCGCACGGCCGGCCTGCTGGCGCAGCGCGTGGTCGCCGTGTACACGCCCGCCGATCCGCCCGCCGGATGGCCGCTGCCGGTCGAGGCGCTGGCGGCAATCCCCTTGCCGAAGCTCATCCAGTGGGGACGCGTGGGCGACGTCGTGGAAGCGGGCGTGGAGACGTCGCTCGACCTGCGGCTCGCGCCCCAGATCACCTTCGCCACCAACTACGCCTTTCAGGCCCGACCAGAGGTGACCGGCGACGATGCCCGCGTGACGCCGCTCGTGAACATCGCGCCGCGGCACCGCGCCCACGCCGGGCTCACCTGGACGGCCAACGCGTGGCTGGGGCAGACGTCGGTGACCGTCACCGATCGCGCGCAGTGGACCGACGTGCTCGCCGTGCAGGGCTGGACCAAGGGCTACACGCTGGTGAACGCCACGCTCGGCCGGCAGCTAGGCCATCGCCTCACCTGGGTGGTGAAGGGCACGAACCTGTTCGACCGGCAGGTGCAGCACCATGTGTTCGGTGACATCATCGGCCGTCGCGTGACGACGGAGTTGCGCGTGCAGCGCTGAGCGCGTGTTCTGGAGGCTTCTCATGATGCAGATCGATGTGCCCATTGCGTTCGCGTCGGGCACGGTGCTGGCGGCGGCAATTGCGCCCGGCCTCAGGTCTACGAAGGCCGGCTACTTCTACTTCAAGGGCCTGGCCACGAGCCTGCTGTTCCAGATCTTCGCGATCGTGTGGTTTCCGCTCTACCTGATGATCAAGCACTTCGGCGTGGAGACGTCGCACATGTGGTGGACCAAGGACAGCGTCATCGACTATCCGTGGCTGCCGTCGGCGTTCATCATCGTCTACTTCGCTGCCAACGTCGGCGGCTTCCATCTGGGTACGCGCCTGGCCGCGCGCGGCGCGCTTCGTCAGCTCTGGACGATCTTCTGGGTGGCGATCGTGTTCAGCATGCTGTGGATGGGCCTGCAGCCGTATCGCACGCTGTCGCTCGGCACCTACGACCAGTGGGTGGCCGGCACGTCACCGTGGCTCTCGACCGACCGGGTGCTCACGGGCATGCTCTACCTGTGGACGTTCCTGTTCGTGATCGTGCACGTGGCGATCTACAGGTCGCTCAAGCGCGAAGGCATGGCGGCGCTGGCTGCCGACCGCCGGTAGGCGCGTCCGTCGAAGGTGCGGCGGGCCCGGACGAGTGCGTCGGAGGTGAGGCGCACCAATGTTTCGAGCGTGCAGTAGACCGCGCCGATCCAGATGGGCGGATTGGTGGTGGTGAGGCCGAACCAGGGCTCCACGGTGTAGTAGTGCCAGCCGCCGAGGGCCGTGCCGTAGGTTTCAATCGCCAACGCGAACACGAACAGCGTCGCGCACAGCCGCGGGTTGGCGCTGTAGCGCACGAAGCCCACGAAGGCCAGACCCCACACCAGTCCGAACGTATCGTAGCCCTGCCATGCGCCGTAGCCCACGGCGGCGATGCAGCCCGTCACCACGGCGGCGGGCATCCACTGCGGGGCACGCGCGCTCATGCGTGAGGCGGCGGCGTAGACCAGCGCGTGTCCCGCCGGGATGAAGAGCGGCAGGTTGCCGAGGCGGTATTCGTAGAGCCCCCATACGTCCTTGAGGAAGAGCTCGCCGGCCGTGGCCAGCACCACGCATGCGGCCAGTTCGGTCCGGTGCGCGGCCGTGGCGCCAGCGGCAATCCACCCCAGCACAGCCCAGGCGCACAGCGACACGAGCGGCTGCGCCCACCACGCGCCGGTGGCGTCGAGCGGAATGCCCAGCGCGAGTACCGTGAGGGCCAGTGGCACGACTGCGCCCGAGCGTGCCGTGCCCGCGTTAGACATGCGTGGCCAGGTCGGGCAGGTGCAGCCGCGTGAGCGCCGCGCGGAAGCGCGGATCCCGCCGGAACGGATCGAAGCGCCAGTCGACCGCCATCAGCGACACGTTGTCGTTGTGTTCGTCGATGGCGCGGTTGAGCAGCACGAAGCCCTCGTCGAGCCGGCCGAGCGCGCCGTGCACCAGCGCCAGCAGATAGGCCGAGGCGTAGCCCTGCCCGGTGAGCTGCGTGAGCAGCGTCTCGGCCTGGTCGCGCTGCCCGGCGAGAGCGTGCATGAGCGCGAGCTGACCCACGAAGAGCGGCGCACCCTGCGCCATGGCGGCGCCTTCTTCGGCCACGGCCACGGCCTCGTCGTAGGCCCCCCGGCCGCCGAGGGCGAGCGCCTTGTACCAGCGCGTGCCGGGGATGTCGGCGAGTTCCTGCAGGAACGTCATCTCGCGCATGGCTTCGTCGAAGCGGCGGGCGGCCACATAGGCGTGGCAGAGCGAGAAGCGCGCCACCAGGAACGACGGATCGCGCGCCAGGCAATCCTGCAGCATCGCGACCGACTCGTCGAAGCGGCCCACGGCAAACAGGAACACGCCCAGATAGCAGCGCGCGGGCACGTGGCTGGGCCCGAGCTCGATGGCGCGCCGCAGGTCGGCTTCGGCGGTGGCCATATCGGTGCCGTAGCAGGTCTTCACCCAGCCGAGCGCCGAGTAGCCCTCGGGCATCGTCGGGTCGAGCGCCACCGCACGCTCGGCCGCGGCGAGCGCCTGCGAGGCGGCCTGCGACGACGGCAGGATGGTGTAGTAGCCGAGCATGATGTTCGCATCCGCGATGCCGGCGTGCGCCGCGGCGAACGTGGCGTCGAGCGCCGTGGCGCGCGTGAAGCACTCGAGCGCGCCCATCAGCGACTCGGCCACATTGGCCAGTTGATACGATAGGTAGCGGCCGCGCAGGTAGAGGTGATACGCCTCGAGGTTCTCGGTGAGCGGCTTCACGATCTGGCTGGCGGGCGAGCGGCCGAGCGCCACTTCGAGGCTGCGGGCGATCGACGACGCGATGTCGTCTTGAATCGCGAACACGTCGTCGAGGGTGCGGTCGTAGCGTTCCGACCACAGCTGGTAGCCGTCGCTCGTGTTCACGAGCTGCGCGGCGATGCGCAAGCGGTTGCCGAGCTTGCGCACGCTGCCTTCGAGCACCGTCTGCACGCGCAGCCGCTCGCCAATCTGGCGAATATCTGGCGCCTGCCCCTTGAACTGGAACGACGAGGTGCGCGCGGCCACCGCCAGGCCCTTGATGCGCGACAGCGCGCTGATCAGCTCTTCGGCCATGCCGTCGCAGAAGTACTCCTGGTCGGGATCCGCTGTCATGTTCACAAACGGCAGTACCGCCACCGAGGGCCCCGCAGGGCGCGCCACGGGCCGCGTCATGGTGGAGCCCGAGCCCGTCTTGAGCGACTTCAGGTCGTAGAGCAGTTCTTCGGCGCGCGAGTAGCGCGTTTGCGGATGCTTCGCGAGCGCGCGCGCCAGCACGCCGTCGAGATCCGCGAAGGGCTCGCCAATGGCCGGGGCTGGACGGTCGAGCAGCGCGGCCAGGGCGGCCACGTCAGTGGGCCCGGCAAACGGCCGCCGGCCGGTGGCCATCTCGAAGATCACGAGGCCGAGCGAGAAGATGTCGCTGCGCTCGTCGAGCGGCTCGCCCCGCGCCTGCTCGGGCGACATGTACGACATGGTGCCAAGCGTGATGCCGGCACGCGTGGCGTCTTTGGTTTCGTCGTCGGAGGTGTGCGTCGCCGATGGCAACGCTTTGGCCAGGCCGAAGTCGAGCACCTTGATGTGGCCATCGCCGGTGATCATCACGTTGGACGGCTTGAGATCGCGGTGGATGATGCCCTTGCGATGGGCGGCCACGACCGCATCGGCCATTTGCGTGGCGAACTCGAGCACGCGTTCGCGCGGCAGGCCGCCCTGGGGAATCAATCCGTTCAGCACATGCCCCTGCACCAGTTCCATCGTAAGGAAGGGCACGCCGTCCACTTCCTCGACCGAGTAGATGGTGACGATGTTGGGGTGGTTGAGCGCCGCGACCGTGTGCGCTTCACGCTCGAAGCGCACGCGCGCGTCAGGGCTGTCGAGCTTCAGCACTTTGAGCGCGACATCGCGTTTCAAACGCGAATCCCGCGCGCGGTACACTGCGCCCATGCCCCCGGAGCCGAGCAGCGGGCCAATCTCGTACGGCCCGAACGAGCGTCCCGGTGTGACTGGCATGCTTCGAAATTATACGTAGGAATCCGCGGCCGCGGCCGCCAACGTCAGAGGAGACGGCCGAATGCCGTGTTTCACCGAGTATCTGTGGTTCACGACCGCCCAGCGCCAGGAATTCGTGCGGATCACCGACGAGGTGCGGAGCATCGTGGAACGGAGCGGGATCACCGACGGCATGGCGCTCGTGTCGGCCATGCACATCACGGCCGGGGTGTTCGTGAACGACTGGGAGGATGGTCTCATCCACGACTTCCAGCACTGGCTCGAGAAGCTTGCCCCGGCCGGGCTGCCATACCGGCACCACCAGACGGGTGAAGACAACGCCGACGCGCACCTGAAGCGCACGGTGATGGGCCACCAGGTGATCGTGCCGATCACCAAGGGCGCCCTGGATCTCGGTCCGTGGGAACAGGTCTTCTACGCCGAGTTCGACGGCCAGCGGCGCAAGCGCGTGGTGGTGAAGGTGATGGGGGAGTAGCGCGCCATGGAACTGATGGCCGATCTGGCCCTGGTGCTGGTTGCGGCGCTGTCGGGCGGCATTCTGGCGCACCGCCTCGGGCAGCCGCTCATCGTGGGCTACATCCTGGCCGGCGTGCTGGTGGGGCCGTTCACCGGCGGGCCCACCGTGGTGGGCGTGCACGACATCGAGGCACTGGCGGAACTCGGTGTGGTCTTGCTGCTCTTCTCGCTCGGCCTCGAGGTGTCGTTTCGCGAGCTGGCACCGGTGCGCGCCGTGGCGCTCATTGGCGGCACCATCCAGGTGCTGCTCACCATGCTGCTCGGCGTCGGCCTTGGCGTTGGCCTTGGGTGGGAATGGCGGCAGGCAGTCTGGTTCGGTGGCCTGATTGCGCTCTCGAGCACGATGGTGGCCCTGAAGACCATTCAGGCGCAGGGACGTTTGGGCACGCTGTCGGCCCGCGTGATGCTCGGCATCCTGGTGGTGCAAGACCTGGCCGTGGTGCCGCTCATGATCGTGCTACCCGAGCTGAGCGATTCCGCCGGCGACTTCACCAAGGTCGCCTTGGCGGCGGGCCGCGCGGCGCTGCTGCTCGGCGTCATCGTGCTCTTCTCTACGCGCGTCGTGCCGCGGCTGATGAAGTTCGTGGCGCGCTGGAACTCGCGCGAGCTGTTCTTTCTGGCCAGCCTGGCGCTGGCCGTGGGCGTGGGCTATGTGGCGTATCGCTTCGGCCTGTCGATGGCGATTGGCGCGTTCGTGGCCGGTCTGGTCGTGAGTGAATCCGACTACGCGCACCAGGCGCTCAGCGACGTGGCGCCGCTGCGCGATCTGTTCGGCATGCTGTTCTTCGTGTCCGTGGGCATGTTGCTCGACCCCGCCCTGATATGGCAGCAACTCGGCAGCCTGTCGGCGGTGGTCGTCGCCATCGTGATTGGCAAAGGGGCGATCCTGGCGCTGGTCGTGCGCGCCTTTGGCTACTGGAACGTGGTGCCGCTGGCCGTGGGCCTCACGCTCTTCCAGGTGGGTGAGTTCGCGTTCGTGCTGGCGCGCGTGGGCCAGTCGAGCGGCGCACTCTCACCCGAGGTCTACGCCATGGCCATGAACGCCGCCATCATCACGATGACGCTGACGCCGCTCGTGTCAGGTCAGGTGCCGGCGATCTATGCCCGCTTCTGGCCGCGGGTGGACCGCGAAACGCACGAAGCCAGCAACATCCCATCGCGCGGGCTCGACTCGCACGTGGTCGTGGCCGGCGCGGGCCGCGTGGGCCGCACCGTGGCCGATGCGCTCACGCGCATGAAGCTGCCCTTCGTGCTCGTCGAGTCCGATGACCGGCGCGTGCAGCACGTGCGCGATGCCGGCCAGCCGGTGATCTACGGCGACGCCACGCAGGCGGTGGTGCTCGCGGCCGCGGGCATCGCGCACGCGCGCGCGATTCTCGTGACCGTGCCGGCTTTCGCCGACGTGCGCAACATCGTGGCCGCCGTGCGGCGGCTGCATCCCGACCTGCCGGTGATTGCGCGGGCGGATAGTTCCGACGCCGTGCGCGACCTGTATGCCCTCGGCATCCAGGAAGTAACCTCGCCCGAGTTCGAGGCCGCCATCGAGATGACCAGGCAGGCGATGTTGCACTTCAACGTGCCGGCGGCCGAAGTGCTGAGCATGGCCAGCGCGATCCGCCATGAGCGCTACCTGCAGGCCGACCAGACGGGGCTTGCGCTGATGTCGCAGTTGAATGCCGTGGCCCGGCATCTGGACGTGGACTGGGTGAGTGTGGCGGCGGGCAGCCCGCTCGAGGGCAGGACGCTCGGCGAACTGCGCCTGCGCGCCACGACCGGCGCGTCGGTAGTAGCGATCGTGCGCGAGGGCGCGCTCACGTCGAACCCTGACGGTAACGTACGGCTGGAGCGCGGCGACCTCGTGGCCGTGATGGGCACCAGGGAGCAGACGGCGGCGTTTGCGGCGCTGCGGCTCGGGAAGCCTGGTGGCGCGGAGACGGCGGCCGGGGCCGACTGACAGGGGTCGCACGCCGCCTGGCCCTCGCCAAAACCGCCTGACGTGCGGGCGTGCGTGTGCGCGACGGATTCGGGCGAGCACCGCGTCGTTCGCAGCGAGCGATGAGTGG
>Ga0105044_10004826_pt1 | contig 18539 bp, 17 predicted proteins | sample MAT01_FD_78092 | JGI IMG/M metagenome (GOLD analysis project Ga0105044, IMG submission 78092) | Freshwater microbial communities from Lake Fryxell liftoff mats and glacier meltwater in Antarctica - MAT-01 | ecosystem: Environmental > Aquatic > Freshwater > Ice > Liftoff microbial mat | place...
CAGGTCGGCAATCGGCCCAGTCCTGATCCCAGGTCCTTGCCCAGAAACGGCACCCCGGCAAAGCGTCCGGCAAAGCGCCCGGACAAGGCCCCGCGCGCACCAGCCCTGCCCAGATCGGCATCGATCACGGCCATTGCCCCGGCCGCCCGTTCCCCCGCCGCCACCAGGGCCGCCTCCATGACCTCGGGGGCGGTCACGACCCCCGAGGCGATGGCGGCAGACAGGGACGTTGCGTCCTGCAAGGCTCAGGCAGGTTCGTTCGCGTCGATCGGCACCTCGAAGCTGCCCGCCGCGATGGCGGCCTTTTTTTCTTCCATCGCCGGGATGGCGTCTGCGGGCACGTCCTCGGCCACGAAGATCAACTCGTTGCCGCCGTACTTCATGAAGGAATATTCGGTATAGTCGCGCCCGACCGGCTTGCCTGCCACCGCATCAGCCACGATGGCCTCGATGGTTGGGCGATAGTTCCAGATCGCATTGGCAAACACCGTGCCCGGATAACGTGGCGTATAGTCGATCAGCGACCCGATCGCCTTCACGCCCCGCTCTTGCGCGCCGTCCGCCGTGCCGATCCGCTCGCCAAACAGGATATCGGCCCCGCCGTCGATCTGCGCCACCGCCGCTTCCTTGGCCTTGGCCGGGTCGAACCACGCCCCGATGAAGCCATTCAGGAACTTTGCTTCCGGGCTTACCTCCTTTACCCCCATGCGGAAGGCGTTGATCAGCAGGTTTACCTCGGGGATCGGATAGCCGCCGACCGACCCGAAGGTGCCCGTCTTCGACATCTTGCCCGCCAGCATCCCCGCCAGATAGGCCGCCTCGTGGTTGCGCGTGCCGAAAACGCCGAAATTCGCGCCTTCGGGTCCGCCCGACGACCCCATCAGAAAGGCCGTTTCGGGATAATCCGTCGCCACCGCGCGGGCTTCCGCCTCGACCGCATAGCTTTCGCCCCAGATCAGCCTGGCCCCACCTTCGGCATATTCCCGCATCGCGCGCGGGTAGTCGGTCGCCGCCACGCCTTCGGAAAACTGGTACGCGATCAGCCCATCCGCCGCCGCCGCCTGCATTGCGGAATGGATGCGCGAGTTCCAGGCATTTTCCACCGGCGAGGCATGGATCCCCGCCACCTTGATCGCGGTCTGGGCATTGGCCCGGCGAATATAGGCAGGCAGCGCCAGCGTGACGGCAGCCCCCATCAGCAGTGTCCGGCGTGTGGTCGAAAAAGTCATGGCAGCTCTCCCCGTTTGTTGATGATGGTCTCAGTCTTCCGCAATCGGCGCGTAATCGGCGGGGTCCAGCCCCGCCGGACGCCCCGGCAAATCCAGCCGCGCCAGCCGTGGCGCGGTTTCGGCCAGCACCCGGCCCGCCCGGATCACCGCCAGCCGCGTCGCACGCAGTCTGACCGCCTCGATAGGATCGCGCGCCTGCAGGACCACCATGGTCGCAGGCCCGCCCACCCGCAGCGTCGGGTCCGGAAGCCCCATCGCCAGATGCCCGTTCACCGTGACCGATGTAAAGCTCCACCCCATCGCCTCGCGCGAGGTCATCGGGACCGCATGCACCCCCATATGCGCCACCTCCAGCATGTCGGCCGATCCCATCGGGTACCACGGGTCCATCGTGCAATCCTGCCCCAGGGCCACATTCACCCCCGCCGCGCGCAGTTCCGGCACCCGGGTCAGCCCCCGCCGCCGCGGATAGGTGTCAGACCGACCTTGCAGCGTGATGTTGATCAGCGGGTTCGGCACGATATGCAGCCCCGCCTCGGCGATCAGCGGGATCAGCTTGGAGGCATAGTAATTGTCCATCGAATGCATCGACGTGCAGTGGCTGCCGACCGCCCGCCCCTGCAGGCCCAGCCTTATGGTCTCTGACGCCAGAGTCTCGATATGGCGGCTCATCGGATCGTCGCTCTCGTCGCAATGCAGATCGACCGGCAGTCCGCGCCCTGCCGCGATCTCGCACAGCCGCCGCACCGAGTCTGCCCCCGCCTGCATGGTGCGTTCGAAATGCGGGATGCCGCCAACCACATCCACGCCCATGTCCAGCGCGCGGATCAGGTTCGCCTCTGCCTTCGGATCGCGATACAGCCCGTCTTGGGGAAAGGCGACGAGCTGCAGGTCGATGTAGGGTGCCACCCGCTTTTTCACCTCCAGCAGCGCCTCGACCGCCGTCAGCCGATCATCACAGACATCCACATGCGTGCGGATCGACAGCAATCCCTGCGACACGGCAAGGTCGCAGTAGCGCAGCGCCCGTTCCATCACCGCCTCGACCGTCAGCAGCGGCTTCAATTCTCCCCACAGGGCAATTCCCTCCAGCAACGTGCCGGATCGGTTCAGCCGGGGCAGGCCCAGGCTCAGCGTCGCATCCATGTGAAAATGCGGATCGGCAAAGGGCGGCGCCACCAGACGCCCGCCCGCCTCGATCACCCGGCCCGCATCGGCCTCGATCTTGGGCGCGATTTCGACGATCCGTCCAGCCTGCACCGCGATATCGACCGGAGTTTTAATGCCGGAAATACGCCCCGCCCTGACCAGCAGATCCAGCATGTCGCTCCCCGTTGTTTCGCCGTCTTTGAGCATAAGGCCCGCGCGGCGTTTGTCGTTTGGCCCAGCGTAGTCAGAGTTTACCATTCAGTCAAAAGCTTCTTCTGCCGGATTCATGGGCAGGTAACTCACGCCTGTGCCACCGTACTGGGCAGTGGAGTGTCGTAAGAACGCAGCATGAGCGGGGCAGGGTGCCGGATTTCCTTCACCAAAGACCGAAATCAGCCCTTTGCACCTTCAAACCATCAACCGAGATCGTCTGTCTGGCCGTGACGGTCTGCGCCCTGTGCCGCTTTCGCCCTGCAACGTCTGGGTTGCACCGCTTCAGCGCCGCAGACATGCGCGCCGCGACGGGTTCACCCCGCAGAAGTTCCCTGAGTCGCCAATGAACGACCAAAACCCAAATGGAACCTGCCTCTGAACCAGATCAGGCAGGGGAACAGGTCGGCGTGGTCCATTTCCTGGCGAAGAAACCGCCTGAATGCTGGGTGGAAATCAACTGACTGAAGGTACAGTGCCGATTTCCGGCATTGGCCGAGCCTAAGCCGAAAGCTCGAAAATATCGCTGCTGGCGAAATGCGCCGAAGCTTTCTGTCCGATCGACGGGGCCACCAGGTTCGGGCTGTTGAACATGTCAAAGGAAATCGCCTCGTCCCCCACGTCCATGCGGATGCGGATGACCGAACCCATGAAGCTGACGCTCTTGACGATGCCGTCAAAAGTGACATCGCGCAAGTCTGACGGAAGCAGAGACAGTGCCTCGGGGCGCAGGGCGAGCGACAGGTTCCCCTGCGCATCAGCCGATTCCACCGGCTGCGCAAGCTGAACCGTCTTGCCGCCAATCGTCACCGTCTGCGCGTTCCGACGGTCCACCCGCGCCTTCAGCACGTTCAGCGTGCCGACAAAGCCTGCAACGAACCGGGTGCTGGGGCGGTTATAGATCGCGGACGGGGTGCCGATCTGGTCGGCCCGCCCGCCGTTCATCACGACGATCCGGTCCGAGATTGACATCGCCTCTTCCTGATCATGCGTCACGAAAACAGTGGTGATGCCAAGCTGGCGCTGGATGGCGCGGATCTCCTCGCGCAGCGAAACCCGGATCTTGGCGTCCAGCGCCGACAGCGGCTCGTCCAGCAGCAGGACCTGCGGCTTGGGCGCAAGCGCACGGGCAAGCGCCACACGCTGTTGTTGGCCGCCCGAAAGCTCGTAGGGATAGCGTTCTTCCAGATGGGACAACCCGATCAGCGCCAGCATTTCCTTTACCCGCGCCTCGGTTTCGGCTTTGCCCAAGCCAGCGATCTTCAACCCGAAGGCAATGTTGCCAAAGACGTTCATGTTGGGAAACAGGGCATAGGCCTGAAACACCATGCCGATGCGCCGCTTGTTCGGCGCAAGGTCGGTCACGTCGCGGCCATCAATGGTGATGTTGCCCGAAGTTGGCCGTTCAAATCCCGCGATCATGCGCAGCACGGTGGTCTTGCCACAGCCCGATGGCCCGAGGAACGAGACGAATTCGCCCTTTTCGACAGACAGATCAAAGCCTTTGACGACCGTGTTGGTGCCAAAGGTCTTGATGGCGTTGGAGATCGACAGAAAGCTCATGGTCTGGCCCTTTGGGCGGGGCGGGTGGTCAGGCGCAGCAACCAGCGCTGCCCCGGCTTTCGGGTGGCGAACATCTGCATCAGCACCATGCAGCCCCAGATGAAGCCAAATGACATGATGGCAAGGGCGGCGGGTTCATAGGCGCGGTCCTGACCCAGTTGCACAAGATAGGGGCCGAAGGCGGGGCGGTTCAGCAGGCTGGCCAGCACGAATTCCCCCACCGAGATCGAAAAGGTCAGGAATGCCCCCGAAATGATCGCCGCACGAACGTTGGGGAAAATCACTGTGGTGATCGTGCGCAACCGCGAGGCACCAAGGCTTTCGGCGGCTTCAGTCAGGGTGGAAATGTCGATCGCAGCCATGCCGTTATCCACCGCGCGGAACATGTAGGGCATCGACAGCACGACATAGCCCACCACCAGCAGCACATCGGTGCCAAAGGTGCTGGCTGTCAGCGGCAGCCACGAGTTTGACCCGAACAGCCGGATATAGCCGAACACCAGCACCACCGGCGGCACGATCAACGGCAGCAGACTGATGAACTCGACGACGGGCCGCAGTTTCGGCACCTTCAGTCGCACCCAATAGGCGGTTGGCACGATGATGATGGCCCCGATCAGGATGGCGATCAGTGACGCGATGGTGGAATACAGGATGGTGTTCAGAAAATCGGCGCTGTTGAACACGGAGGCGTAAGCAGCAAAGCCCAATTCGCCCCGCGTCATCTTCAACGAAAAATAAAAGGTGGCGATCAGCGGCACGATGAAGAACGAGGCGCCGAAAAGGGCCATGAGCACTGCGGCGAAGGGAAAGCGCTTTTTCATTTCTGCCACCGCTCTGCCCGGTTGCGCAGGATCAGATACAGCGTGTTCGACACGCCCATGATCGCCACCATGCCCAGCGCCAGTGCGTACCCAAGGTTGGGGTTATACAACACGTTGCCCCGGATCTGCTGGAACAGCACGATCGGCACCACATCGAACCCCGATCCCATCAGCGCATAAACCGTGGCCAGCGTGCCGAAGGCGTTGGCGAACAGCAAAAGGAAGCAGCCCAGAATGGTGGGTGTCAGCACCGGCAGACCGACCATCTGCCAATATTGCCGCCTGCTGGCCCCCAGAATCTCGGCCGCCTCGCGCCATTCGGTTTTCAGGCCGTCCAGCGCAGGGGCGATGATCAGGAACATCAGCGGCAACTGGAAATACAGATAGACGATGGACAGCCCGACAAAGGAAAACAGATTGAAACCCGTCGCATAAAGATTGAAGCCGAACAGGTCGCGCAGCAGCACCGTCACCAGCCCAAGGCGGCCCAGCGTGGCGATGAAGGCAAAGGCCAGCGGCACACCGGCGAAATTCGACGCAACCCCAGAAAAAGTGGTAAAGGCATTGCGCACCCAGACCGGCAGGCCGCCCAGAATGACCGCATGGCCCAGCAGCAGCCCCGCCACCGCGCCCATCAGCGCCGACAGCAGGCTAAGCCGGATCGACAGCGAAAAACTCGCCACGATATTCGGGCTGCCCAGTGCGATAATATTGTCAAAGGTGAACGCGCCCTCGGCATTCTGAAACGCGCCCGCCACCAGATACAGGACCGGGCCGATCAGGAACAGGAACGCGAACAGAAAGAACGGTGTCACGCCAAGCCAGTTCCAGCCGATCATGCGCAACCCACTGGTACGGGGGATCGGTGCGCCCAGGTCCGCTGAGGGTGCCGATGCATCAAGAGTCATGGGTCACACTTTGGCGTTTCGCAATAAAATGAGGATGCCGGCTAAGCGCCGGCATCCATGGTCCAGGACCGGTTGCGATCAGTTCGCGCCCATTTCGGTGGCCCAGGTATCTGCCACGACGGTCTTGGCCGCACTCTGCTCGTCCAGCGTCGGGAAGATCGCCTTGGCATAGCCTTCCGCCGGAGGCAGTTTGGCCATCATGTCGGCCGGGATCACGCCACGTTCGACCATGTCGTTGAAGCGGATCGGGTGGCAGTAGCCCGACAGCCAGCCCAGTTGACCTTCGTCCGAATAAAGGTACTCCATCCACAGCTTGGCCGCATTGGGGTGCGGGGCATAGGCCGAGATCGCCTGCACATAGACGCCCGCGATCACGCCGTCCGACGGGATCACCACGTCCATCGGCGGGTTGCCTGCCAGTCTGTCGCGCATCGCCAGAATGTTGTAATCCCAGTCCATCATGACCGGTGTGGTGCCTTGGGCAAAGTTCTGCGCCGAGCCGCCAACGTCAACGAAGTTGCCGCTGGCCTTCAGCTCTTTCAGATAGGCGATGCCCGCCGCAGCGGTTTCAGCGCCGCCCTTGCCGCCCATCGCGGTGCCGGCAGCATAAAGCGACATCATCGACGAGTTGCCGGTGCGCGGGTCACCCGGGATGGCGACCATGTTGGCATACTTGGGATCTTTCAGATCGGCAAAGCTGGTGGGCGAGGCGTCGGTGACCACGTCCTTGTTCACGGCCATCGCCAGAACCCCGTAATAGTCGCCATACCAGTAACCCTCGGCATCCTTGGTGCTGTCGGGGATCGAGTCCCAGGTCGACACCTTGTAGGGTTGGATCAGGCCTTCGGCCTTGGCGGCGGGGCCGAACGACAGGCCCACGTCGATGACGTCAGGTGCCTGCGGGCCGGTATTATCCTTGTTGGCCTTGATCGCCTCGATCTCGTCGCCCGAACCGGCGTTCGGGTTCAACTCGTTGACTACCAGACCGTATTTCGCCTTGAAGCTTTCGATCACGGCGCCGTAGTTGCACCAATCATGCGGCAGCGCGATGGTGGTCAGCGTACCTTCGGCCTTTGCGGCTGCGATCAGGGCGTCCATGTCAACGGCCTGCGCTTGCACCATGCTGCCTGTGCTCAGGGCAAAAGCCGTAGTCATCAACAGAGTTCTTTGTGCGTTTGTTGTCATGATATGTCCCCAATCAGCGCCCCGGTGATACCGCAGCGGATGCCTGAACCGTTAAGCTATCGTTGTTGCGGTTCTGTGACAAGTCGCCAAAACGCGGGGCAGGCCGCGCGTCAAAAGCAGCACGCGCAGTCTCGACAACTCTCAGGTTGGTTTCGGCCCAGACCCATACACCACAAAACGCCGCCCCAAGGGTCAGGCCCAGATCCGTCAGCCGATAGTCCACCCGTGGCGGCACTACCGCATGTACAGTGCGGGTCAACAGCCCGTCACGCTCCATCTGCCGCAGGGTCTGGGTCAGCATCTTCTGGCTGATTCCGATCACCGCTTTGCCAATCTGGGTAAAACGCATTTCTTGATGCTCGGCTAACACTTCAAGGATCAGCATGGACCATTTGTCTGCCACCCGCCCGATCAGATCGTTGACCAGCGCCTGAACACGCGGGTCGATCGCTTCGGATGGTTGGCACGCCATCAGCACTTGGGCCACGGCCAATTGCGACGGCGTCGGGGTTCGGATCGAAACAGCCATCATCACTCTCTTTCAGGTGCGTACAATTCTTTCTGGTGCCTTCTTCCCAGAAGAGACCAAGTGGCACATATCGTCAAGCACGACTGCAAACGCAACCAAAGGACGCGATATGAAACGGTCAGGAAACACGATTTTGGTTACCGGGGGCACATCGGGTATCGGTCTGGAAATGGCGCGGGCGCTGATGGCTGCAGGAAACACCGTGATCATCGCGGGACGGCGCGTGGCGCTGTTGCAGGCCGCCACGGCGAACATGCCGGGAATGATCGGGCTGCCGCTGGACTTGACAGACGCAGCAGGCATTGCCGATTTCGCCGCAAGGTTGGTCAAGGACTATCCCGAATTGAACGTGGTGATCAACAACGCAGGTATCATGCAGGCCGAAGATATGGCCGACCCGGCGGCCAGCCTTGCGATTGCCGAGGCGACGATCACCACAAATCTGCTGGGGCCGATCCGCCTGATCGCGCACATGTTGCCGCAACTGCGGGGCAGGCGGCGGCGACGATCATCAACGTGACATCATCGGGCCTCGCCTTTGTACCGCTCGCCATCACGCCGACCTATTCGGCGACCAAGGCGGCATTGCGGTCCTACACGCAGTCTTTGCGGCACCTGTTGAAAGGCAGCACAGTCGAGGTATTGGAACTGGCGCCACCTGCCGTGCAGACCGACCTCATGCCATGCTCTGCGACGAACCCCAACTCCATGCCGCTGGGGGCGTTCATAGCAGAAACGATGGGGTTGTTGCAGGCTGCGGAAAACCCCGAGATTCTGGTGGAGCGTGTCAAGTTCCCTAGCAATGCCGAACGCGACGGGCGCTATGACGCTGTGTTCGGCATGCTGAACGGCTCTCATTGACAACCAGCCGGGGCACGCGACCCGTCCGCGCCCCGCTCAGTCCACCACGAAGTCAAAGTGCTTGCGCACGTTCTCTTCGATCTTCCAGGTGCCCTTGAAGTCCTTTTCGACCACGAAGGCATCACCCGCCTTCACCGTTACCGGGGTGCCGCCATCGGGCGTGATGGTGATGCGGCCTGCGATCAGCACGACATATTCACAGGCGGTGCAGGTGGCGTGATGGCCGCCCACGGTGCATTCCCAGATGCCGGAAACCATGGCGCCATCCGATGCCTTATGCAGCACCCAGGTCTTCATTTCGGGTGTGCCCTCGGTCTTGATCCAGCCATCCAGATCGCTGCCTGCAGGGGCGATGCCGTCGGTCGCAGGCAGCTTGGTGTCGCGTTGACGCCAACAGGGTTCTGCTGCGTTCTCGGTGCAAGTTCTGTGGTGTTGCGGGTTTGAATGCAACGCGGCATTTTGCAGGATGGAAAAATTTGCAAGCTGTGCGCCAGCACCCGGAATGAAGATCCATCGCGTTGAGCGAAATGGGTCACGCTTGACTGCTTTTCTGAGTGGAAAAGACTGTGGCTGATGCCCATCTTGCGGGGCGCGATCGATCTCGCGCCATGGCAACTATTCCCGGCACCTTCCCCCTTTCGGATTCTTCAAGACGAGCCGCAGGATCATCCGCCTGGGGGTGATGACGTCCATCCGGTTCCCGTTGTCCTTGCACAACATGACGGTTCTTCTGCACAAGCGCGGCATCGACATCGGTCGCGAGACGGCGCGGTTCTGGTGCCGCCGGGTCGGGCCTCTGTTTGCGTAATGGAGCAGGATATACTGAGGTGGGATCGCCGCCCCCACCGATTTCTTTGCAGAAATCGAGCCGAAGCCTGCACAGGCTTCGTTCCGGAGTTTGTGCAAACTCCGGTCAGGCCGCACTGGGTTTCCGTGAACACTCTTAACGCTTCAGCTCCAGGTCCGGTCCCACGACCATTCAGTGTCCCAGCGGTCGGTCGCCTGCCATATGCTGGTCACGCCCGGCTGCAGGTGCTGCATCAGCAACGCGTCATTGAGGTCGTCGATGCCAAGGCCGGGCTTGTCGGTCACGGTGATGAAGCCGTTCTTGACGATCGGCCCCGGCAGACCGATGGCGATATCGTCCCACCACGGCACATCGACCGAGTGATATTCCAGCGCCATGAAGTTTTCGGTGGCGACCGCCACATGGGCGGCGGCCATCGCGGCGATCGGGCTTTCGGCCATGTGGATCGCCATTGCGATGCCATGGTCCTGCGCCGCATCGCCGATCTTCTTGGTTTCCAATATGCCGCCGGTGGTCAAGAGATCGGGATGGATGACCGAGATGCCCGATCTGAACAGCGGCTCGAACCCCTCTTTCAGATAGATATCCTCGCCCGTGCAGATCGGGACTGAGGTGGATTGCTGCAATTGCCGGTACTGATCGGCATATTGCCACGGGATCACGTCTTCCAGCCAGGCGGGGGTGTATTTCTCGATCCGTCGCGCGAGGCGGATGCCGTCCTGCAGCGAGATGTGGCCGACGTGGTCGATGGCCAGCGGGATTTCCATGCCGATGACGTCACGGACTTCAGAAATGTATTGTTCCAGCAGGTCGAGCCCCTTTTCGCTGAAATGCAGCCCGGTGAAGGGATGCATTACGTTTTGCGCGTCATAGATCGCATTGCGGTGGCGGCGTTCGTCCGGCGTTCTGGGGTGCAGGTTGCCGGCATGGTGACGAAAGGGTTCCAACGCCCCGGCGGGGGCCACCACGGCGCCCGGGATATGGGCGATCTGCATCAGGCCAAGGTCCATTTTCAGGAAGGTAAAGCCAAGTTCCATGCGTGCCTTCAGGCGCTTGCCGGTCTCGGTGCCGCTGGGCTTTTCGGCGTCGGTGTCGCAATAGATGCGCACCTTGTCGCGGAATTTGCCGCCGAGCATCTGATAGACCGGCACGCCGTAAGCCTTGCCTGCAAGATCCCAAAGGGCGATCTCGATGGCCGAGACACCGCCACCCTGCCTGCCATGGCCACCGAACTGCTTGATGCGGCGGAACAGCCGGTCGATATCGCAGGGGTTTTCGCCCAGCAGGCGGCTTTTGAGCATCAGCGCATAGGTGGCGCTGGCTCCGTCGCGCACTTCGCCGAGGCCGACGAGACCCTGATTGGTGAATATCTTCAGCAGCGCCGAGGTGAAGGGCGCGCCAACGATCTCGGCAACCCGGATGTCGGTGATGCGCAGGTCTGAGGGGCGGGAATGGGTTCTGGTGTGGGTCAGGACGTCTTTGGCAGCGGTCATGGGGTATTGCCCGATATTGTGGCCGGTCGGCGACCGGCAATTGGATTTATCGCAGTGCCAGCTGCGTCGCGCCGTCGAACAGGTGCAGGCGGTTCTGATCGAATGCCAGCCAGACATTGGTGTCGGTGCGGATCGGGATGCCGGGGTCCAGGCTGACGATGACGATGGCACCATCGACATGAACCTGCACAAAGGTCACGTCGCCGGTCGGTTCCACGGTATAGACCCGGCCCGGCACCAGACCGGGGGCGGCGGCATCGTGCATCCTGATCGTGCTGTGCCGCGCGCCGAGGATCACCTGTTCACTGGTGGCGCCCTGCGCCTTGCGGGCATTTGCGGGCGACAGGGGCAGGGTCCAGTCGCTGCCCGCCAGGGCCACCGCGTCGCCGCTGGTCACGGTGCGCAGGGGGACAAGGCTCATCGCCGGGCTGCCGACGAAGCTGGCGACAAAGGTGTTCACCGGATGATCGAACACATTCTTCGGGCTGTCATATTGTTGCAGCGATCCGCCGTTCATCACTGCCATCTTGTCGGCCATCGTCACGGCCTCCAACTGGTCATGCGTCACATAGATCACCGTGGCGTTCAGGTCCTGATGAAAGCGCTTAAGCTCGGTGCGCATCTGGACGCGCAGCTTGGCGTCGAGGTTCGACAACGGCTCGTCCATCAGAAAGGCCCGCGGGTCGCGCACCAAAGCGCGGCCCAGCGCGACCCGTTGCTGCTGGCCGCCCGACAGTTCGCGCGGCTTGCGCTCCAGCAAATGGGTGATGTCCAGCACGCGGGCCGCCTCGGTCACCTTTTTCGCAATTTCGGCCCTGGCAAGTTTGCGCATCTGCAACGGAAAGGCGAGGTTCTTGAACACCGTCTTGTTGGGATAAAGCGCGTAATTCTGAAACACCATGGCGATGTCGCGGTCTTTGGGGTCAAGGTCGTTGACCAGCCGGTCGCCGATCCGGATATCGCCGCCCGACATCGGGATCAGCCCGGCAATCAGGTTCAGCGTGGTGGTCTTGCCGCAACCCGACGGGCCGACCAGCGCCACGAACTCGCCATCCCCGACGGTAAAGGACACGTCGTTGACGGCCTGAACCGTACCATAGGTCTTGACGACATTCTGCAACACAACCTTGGCCATCAGACCTCCATCCCTGACATCGTCACGCCTTCACCGCGCCTTCGGTCAGCGCCTTGACGAAATATTGCTGCAGCACCAGAAACAGCACCACGACCGGCACCGACATCAGGAACGTCGCGGCCATCAGGCCCGGCCAGTCGGTCGAGAACTCGGCAAAGTATTTTTGAATGCCGACCGGCAGGGTCAGGCGCTCCTTTTTGTTCAGGAAGGTGATGGCATAGACATATTCGTTCCACGCCCCGATGAAGGAAAAGATCGCGGTGGCGATGATGCCGGGGGTCGAGAGCGGCAGCACGATCAGCACAAAGGCCTGAAACCGCGTCGCACCGTCGATCCGCGCCGCATGTTCCAACTGGATCGGGATATTGTCGTAAAACCCCTTGAGCAGCCAGATCGACAGCGGCAGGCCAAAGGTCAGATAGGTCAGGATCAACGAGCCGTGCGAGCCGACCAGCCCCATCCAGCGCATCAGGATGAACAGCGGCATCAGAAAGACAACCGCCGGGAACATGTTGCGCAGCAGCACGGCAAAGAACAGGAAGGTGCGCCCGGGAAAGCGGAACCGCGAAAACGCGTAAGCCGCCGGTACCGCCACGCCGACCCCCAGAATGGTGGTGGCGACCGAGATATAAAGGCTGTTCCAGAAATAGCGCAGAAAGTCCGCCCCCGCCGGGTTTGCCGGGTTCAAGAGCTTGGTGTAATTCTCCAGCGTCGGTTCCTGCGGCCACCATTGCGGCGGATACTGCATGGCCGCGAACTGGGTCTTGATCGAGGTCAGCACCATCCAGACCATCGGCACGACGGTGAACAGCAACAAAAGCGTCAGAAAGACCCGGCCCGCCCAGCGCCAGCCGTCAAAGCCCTTGCGAGTGATGCGGTCGCTCATCCCGCCCTGCCTTCGTCGCCGCGCGTCAGCGCTTTGACATAGAAATAGCCCAAGGCCATCATCACCACGAACAGGATCACCGAATAGGCCGAGGCGAGGCCCCAGTTCTGCCGCCCAAAGGCGATCTGGTAGATATGGGTGATCCAGATGTCGGATGCCCCGGCAGGCCCGCCGCCCGTCATGATCCACGGCACGACGAACGAATTGAAATTCGCCACCATCAGCAACAGGATGGTGACCATCGAGACGCCCTTCAGATGCGGCATGGTGATGTGCCAGAACCTTTGCCAGGCGTTCGCGCCATCAACCTGCGCCGCCCGCAGCAACTGTTCCGGCACGGTTTGCAGCCCGGCCATCAGCATGATCATGGCAAAGGAAAACTCGCGCCAGATGTTCACCACGATCAGCGACGGCAGCACGGTGTAAAGGTTATCCAGAAAGTTGATCGGCTTGTCGGTGAAGCCCAGTTGCACCGACAGCGCACCGAACACCCCGAAATCCGAATGATACAGCCATTTCCAGACATAGGATGCGGCCACCGCACTGACCACATAGGGGATCAGCAGCAGTGCCCGCATCACACCACGCCCGGCAAACTCGCGGTGGAGCGCCAGTGCGGCCCCGAGCCCGATCAGGAAGGCAAAGCAGGTCGAGGCCAGCGTCCAGATCATCGTGTTCCAGGTGACGGCCCAGAAGGCGGGCGCGCTGAGGATGGTGGCGTAATTCTTCAGCCCGACAAAGCTGCGGTCGCGCAGTTGCAGGCTGGCGGGGGTTTTGTAAAAGCTCATGTCGATGGTGAACCAGATCGGGTAGGCAATGACCACCAGCATCACGATCAGCGCCGGCAGGACATACAGATAGTCGGCGCGCTGATTGACGATCTGGCGCACCACACCCGGCGACTTTCGCGGCGGCGCAAGGGTGGCCGTTCCGATGGATCGGGTCATGGTCGGAATGCCTTTGTGCAGCTTTGCCGATGAACCGGCGGCAAGAGGCCGCCGGTTCATCGATGGTCTGGTCCGGGCAAACCCCGGGCGGCGATCAAAGACCGCTAAGCAGGGCTTCCACCTTCTTGGCGGCATCCTCGGCAGCCTCGTCGACCGTCATCTTGCCGGTCAGCGCGTTCTGCAGCATGTCGGGGATGATGATGTTCATGATCTCGGGCGCTTCCGGGATCACCGGGAAGGGAATGCCGTTCGGCAGCATAGAGGTCGTGACATCAAGGAACTTGATCGTATCAAGACGTTCCTTCATCCACTCGGTCTGAAAGCCTTTCAGGTTGCCGGGGTTGGATCCGACCCAGGCCAGCTTGGTCGACCATTCCGGGCTGGTCCACATGCAGATCAGCGCCCTGGCGGCCATGTCGTCCTGCCCGCCATCGACATATTCGCCTTTCACCAGATGGATGTTCGACCCGCCGAACACCACGGCGCGGCGATCAGGCCCTGACGGCATCAGGCCATAGCGCATGTTGGCCACCACTTCATCCGCCACCGCCTTGTCCGCCCCGGTCGCCTTGCTGGCCAGATCGACCATCTTGGCATATTCCGACGGGTGGGCGATCATCATCGCCAGTTGCCCGGCAATGAACGGCGCCTGGTTTTCGCCTTGGGTGTTGGTCAGCGCCGAAACCGGAACCGACTGGTCACGGACATACATGTCATACGACGCCTGCAACGCCGCTTTGGAACCGGGGCTGTTCAGGCCGATGGTCTTGTAGGTCGGCGCAGCGGCGTTTTCGTCCAGAGCCGAGCCGCCATAGGCCCAAAGCTGCGGCATGAAGCGGAAGGGCGTGTTGCCGGCATTCTGCTTGGCAACCATGCCATAGCCCGCGATACCCAGTTTGTCGTGGATCGTCTTGCTGGCGACCACCACATCATCCCAGGTGGCCGGGGCCGTTTCCGGGTCAAGCCCGGCATCGGCAAAGATCTTGGCGTTGTAGATGAAGGCCATGGTCTCGTTGTTGGTGGGGATGCCATAGGTGGCACCGCCATAGGTCACCGACTTCATCGCGCCGGGCCAGAAATCCGCGCTGGTATAGCCGACATCCTCGGGCTTCAGTTCTTGCAGATAGCCTTTCGCGCCAAACTCGACACCGCCAAGGATTTGCAGCCGCACGACCATCGGCCCGGCATTGCCCAGCAGGGCGACACGGAATTTGTCCAGCAGGTCGTTGTAGACGATGTTCTGCGCGTCAACCGCGATGTTGGGATAGGCCGCCTTGAAGGCCAGCCAGAACTCGGCATCGACCTTGCGCGAAATCTCGGGGTCGCTGTCGGCGGGGCCGGTGTACCAATAGGTCACCCGCCCGGCATGGTCGGTCGACACCACCTTGTTGCAATCGCCCACCGTGTCGAACTTGGCGGTGCCCGCGATGGCTTTCACATATGCGGGCGACCATTTCGACAGGTCGATCGCCTCTTGCGCAAGGACCGCAACCGGGGCCATGGCAAGAGCCGCGCTGACCGACAATGTCACTACTTTTGCGGCTATTTGCATGTTGGTCTTCTTTTTCATGCGTATTCCTCCCGTTGAAATTCGTGGAACGTGGTGCCGGGTCACTGATCGTGCGCGGCGTCGGTCTGGTTGCCTGTGCCCCCCCTGTGCCTCCCCTGTGTAGGACCGCCCCTCCCTCCCCCTCCAAGGTGAACGGTCGGATCACGCTGCGGTTGCGCGTAAACCGAATTTAGCGGCGCTGACCCATTTCATGTCAACAAGAATGTATGAACTCCCTGAAATCATCTTGGCGCACGGCCCGCCCGGGCGTATCGCTTGAGATCAGGCCGCCATGTCATCGACCGCATGCGCGCGGGGCGGGCCAGGATCAACTGACGCCATGGGGGGACAATGAAGATCACCGATATGAAATGCGCCGTCATCGGGCAGAACCCGGTGGTGCGCATCGTCACCGATCAGGGCATTTCGGGCTATGGCGCAGCGGAAAGCTACAAGCCCTATCTGAAACCCTTCATCCTGCAGTTCCGCGAGGCGCTGATCGGCGAAGACCCGACCGACGTGGAACGCTGCATGGTGAAAATCCGCAACCGCGGTGCCTTCAAACCCTATGGCGCGCCGATTTCCGTCATCGAACATGCGTTGTGGGACATTGCCGGCAAAGCGGCGGGCGTTCCGGTCTACAAGCTGTTGGGCGGCAAGGTCCGCGATCAGGTGCGGACCTACAATGGCGCGCACCGCCGGAAAATGACCGCCTTCACGCCGCAAGCCTATGCCGAAAACTGCCGCTGGATGATGGGCCTGCCCGAAGGCTTCGACATCATCAAGCAGGGCATCGGCTTTCATAGCCCGATGAAGGCGCTGCCGGGGTTCTACTATGGCAAGCCAGTGGAAAACCCGTTCCATGGCCATAATGACTCTGGCCCGCTGACCGAACGCAGTCTGGCGCTGATGGTCGATTGCGTGGCGGCGATGAAAGAGGTGCTGGGCGACAAGGTCGGTCTGGCACTCGATTGCGGGCCGGGCTGGTTTCCGGCCGATGCCCTGCGATTTGCCCGCGCCATCGAGAAATACAACGTCATGTGGTGCGAGGACATGCTGACGGGCGACTATTCCACCCATTCCAACGCCCAGACCTACCGCGACCTGACGATGCAGACCACGACGCCGATCCATACCGGCGAGCAGATCTACCTGCGCAACAACTTCCGCGACCTGATTGAAACGCGGGCCGTCAACATCGTCGGCCCCGATCCGGCCGATGTCGGCGGTATTGCCGAACTGAAATGGATTGCCGAATATGCCCATCTGCATGGCATCCTGATGGCACCGCACGGTACCGGCAACGGTGTGCTAGGTCTGGCCGCGCTGATCCAGGTCTGTGCCACGCTGCCGCCCAACTATATCGCCTTTGAGTATCCGACCGGGACCGACCCGTGGTGGTATGACATCGTCGAGGGTTTGCCGCAGCAGATCGTGAAAGACAGCATGATCGACGTGATAGACCGCCCCGGCATGGGCGTCGACCTGATCCCCGAGGCGGCGAAGCGCTATCTGGCACCCGGGGATGCCGCCTTTTTCGACTGATCGATCGTTGCAGAAAGGTCCCCCCGGGGAACCAGGGCGATGCGGAGGCAGAAGCTTTTCTGGAAATTGCTTCGGGAAATTGCGACTGTCGGCCATGACACCGAGGGTTCGCGGGGCCGAACGAGTGCTCAAGACCGCAGGTTCTCTGCCTGTTCCGGCGTGATGCAGGGTTCGGGCAGCGCAAGCTTCGCCAGACGGCGCAAGCCTGACGATCAGGTGACCGGGATCACGCTCCCGCTTCTGACGCAACCGTGAACTGCTGCCAGTACGGTTGTTGCCAAGACCGGGGTCGAATCGGGATACGATTTTTCCCTGACTGGTAAGGAGAAAGCCATGACCCGAATGACAGCCAGAGACTTTGCCCCGGAACTGCTGGAGCTTTACGACTTTTACGCCCATGGCATGATTACCAAACGCCAGTTTCTGGACCGTGCCGGAAAATTCACCGTGGGCGGGCTGACGGCTGCCGCCCTCTTGTCGGTCATGAGCCCGAACTATGCCATTGCCGAACAGGTCAGTTTCACCGACCCCGAAATCATTGCCGACTATGTGATGTATCCCAGCCCGAACGGCCATGGCGAGGTGCGCGGTTATCTGGTGCGCCCGGCTGCGGTGACCGGAAAAGTTCCGGCTGTCGTCGTGGTGCACGAAAACCGCGGCCTGAACCCCTATATCGAGGATGTGGCGCGGCGGGTGGCCAAGGCGGGTTTCATCTGCCTCGCGCCGGACGGATTGACCAGCGTGGGCGGCTATCCTGGAAATGACGACAAGGGCAAGGAATTGCAGTCGACCGTCGATCCGACCAAGCTGATGAATGATTTTTTTGCCGCTGTCGAATGGCTGATGGCGCATGAGGCCACGACGGGCCGCGTTGCGATCACCGGGTTTTGTTATGGCGGCGGGGTCGCCAACGCGGCGGCGGTGGCCTATCCGGAACTGGCAGGTGCTGTGCCGTTCTATGGCAGGCAACCGGCTGCGCCCGATGTGATCAAGATCAAGGCGCCGCTGCTTATCCATTATGGCGGGCTCGATGAACGGGTGAACGCCGGTTGGCCCGAGTTCGAGGCCGCGTTGAAGGCTGCCGGGACTTCGTATGAAGCGTTTATCTATGATGGCGCCAACCACGGATTTCACAACGACAGCACGCCGCGTTTCGACAAGGCGGCGGCGGATCTGGCTTGGGAGCGGACGGTCGCGTTTTTCAAGAACAACCTGGCCTGAGCCGCCAGACGCATCCTCGGGTCGGGCGCACTCCCCGTAGGTACGCCCGACCCTGTCCGCAGCCGACCTCGAAGTTGAGCCGATCAAGCCGCCGGGCCCTTTCGTTGGCCCTTTGCGCCTCCGGCGCTTTGGCCGGAAGGATGGTAAAGCAAAATGGGACCCCTGGACGGAGATGCTCGTTGCCGGCAGCGATCAGTCCAATCACCAAAACCGTTGAGGGTAACGGTCAAGTGCTGGGCCGGGATGGCAACGGAACATTCAATGGTATTGTCCCACGCGTTGAGTGTCGCGTTTCACGATGTGCTCATTTGGTTTTCGCGGATCGCCATGATCTGCACCAGGCCGTCGCGCTTGCGGTCTTTGGGGATCAGCACGATGCCCCGCGCGATGCGGCCCGCAACATCGCGTTCGGTCAGGGGCTTGCCCGCGACGAAGAACCGCCCCGATGACAGCGGATGCTGCGCCATCACGCATTCGACAAATTCGGTTCGGCCTGC
>Ga0105044_10004833_pt1 | contig 18530 bp, 19 predicted proteins | sample MAT01_FD_78092 | JGI IMG/M metagenome (GOLD analysis project Ga0105044, IMG submission 78092) | Freshwater microbial communities from Lake Fryxell liftoff mats and glacier meltwater in Antarctica - MAT-01 | ecosystem: Environmental > Aquatic > Freshwater > Ice > Liftoff microbial mat | place...
ATCGCCTTCTGTGAACCGGGCCAGAGTTCTATCCCGCGTGGGCCTACCTGGTTGCTCTACTTTGGCGACGCCTCGGGGTTGGTGCCTTGAGATACCCGGTTCCATGACACAGCGGGCACACCTCATAGACCGCGTGGCGGATAGCTTGGCGGATGAAATCTGAGCGGTTGCGCAGGGACTTGAGCACTCGCGCCAGCTCTGCGTCAGCCTTGAAGGAGATGGTCTCTTCGGCAACGAACGGCGATGATTGCTGACGCGGCTGGCGCGGCTGGCGCTGGGCCTTGCCCGTCGGTTTCTTTGCTGTGCGTGGCATGGCGTGCGGTTTCTGCGTCTGATGAGGTCTGCGACCGGCTCAGTTCAGAAAGCGTAGTCGAGCGCGCCGTAGATGATGCGGCCGTAGAGCGGAGCGTAGATGAAGGCCGTGTCGTCGGGACGGCGGTCTTCCTGCACTTCGTCGAACAGATTGCGGGCGCCGGTCGAAAGCGTCAGGTCATTCCAGGTATAGCTGACCTTGGCATTGACGATGATATACGCCGAGGTCTTCACGATGCGGCTGCCAGGATCGACCGGATCGCCATCGGCATTGTAGTCGATCCACATCGGACCAGTGACCTGCGCACCAAGGGCGAAGCGCCACGCATCCGGCGTGTAGGCGGCGTCGAGTCCGGCGGTCCACTCCGGCAGTCGTGAAATGTGTTTGCTGTCGTCGGCGAAATCGATGCCACTGGGATGGGCAATCCAGTCCGGGCGCGAATCGTCGTACATGCCACGGTTGTAGACGCCGGTCAGGCTGACCTGAAGATCTTTTGCCACTTCGACCTGCACGGACGTTTCGATGCCTGCGGTATAGGCGTCGCCGACGTTGACGAATTCATAATCGTAGCCCAGCGCCTGCGCCTGGGCACTGGCACCACCGAAGGCGATGGTGTCCATCAAGCGGTTGTAGAACAGATTGAGGCCGACATCAAAGCGGTCGTCGTTCCAATCGGCACTGACGCTGGCGCTGTAACTGCGCTCCGGGTCGAGATCGTTGGGCTTATAGGTCCGCGGGCTACCGCTGACCAAGTGGAGATCCTCAGAGAACCCATACGCCACCCGCGAACCGGAGCCGGCTGTAGCGCGCAGCGTCAACTTGGGATCCACCGCGTACTTCAGCGCTAGGCGTGGATTCACCGCGGTGTTGGTGTAGCCGCTGGTCAGGGTCGGCGGACCACTGGCGAGGTTGTTGCGGTATTCCTCCGTCGAATCGTGGTAATCGAGGCGTGCACCGAGCACCACCTGCCACGCGTCATTGACCTGCCATTCGTCCTGGGCGTAGAGTCCGCCTTCAAACGTGCGCTTGTCCGATGCGGAGCGGTAGGCCGCCAGCAGATTGGGGTCCACATACTTGCCGCTCTCGTCGATCTGATTGAGTAGCCCTGACAGGCCGATCATCATCGTATGGCTGCCACGCACGATGGTGTACCGCGCGCCGGCGATGAACTGGTCTTCTTCGGCCAAGTAGGGCTGCAATTCGTCGGAGGGCGGCAGCCCAGGCCCGATCAGCGCTAGGTAGTCGGTAACAAATGTATCGTTGGTCGCGCTGCGCCAATGGTGGCCATAGCCCAGATCGAACGATACCAGATCACTCTTTCCCACTGGCAGATCGTACCCCACCGTTCCTTCATAGCGGTTGGTGATGATATGCTCCGAGCCTTCGGCAAACGGGTTGTCGATGGTGTCCAGTTCACCACCGCGGCGATCATCCTGGATGTACCGCGTGGTGAGCTTCAGGGTGCCGCCGCCGATTTCTTTGAACGTTCCGCGCAGGCCGCCAGCCAAGCTGTCGGTTGCAACCCGGTCCGTCAGTCCGTCGCCGTTTTCATCAATGACGTCAGCCAGTGATTTCTGCACGTTGGCAGTGATGGCGGCATTACCTTTTACCGCGGTGGCATCGCCGACAAAGGTGTTGGTGCCATGCTCACCGATGGTCAGTCCCAGGTGACCACCGGAGGTGGTCGGCTCCTTGGTGATGACATTGATCGTGCCACCCAGCGAACTGCCGCCATAGAGCGCGGAGCCCGAACCCTTGGTGATCTCGATGCGTTCGATGGTGGACGCCGGGATCTGTTGCAGGCCATAGATCGCGGCCAAGCCGGTAAAGAGCTGCTGACTGTCTAACAGCACCTGAGTGCGGCCGGCATCAAGACCCTGCACGCGGATCTGACTGAAGTTGCAGGCCGAACATTGCTCTTCGACGCGCACACCTGGAACGCCTTCCAACGCTTCATACAGCGTGCGCGCTTGTTTGTCTTTGATGCGCACGGCGTCGATCACCTCGGTTCGAACCGGAGCCGCGTCCACCGCGTACGGTGAGCGGGTACCAGTGATTACCAAGGTCTGACCGGTCTCATTCATAACTGGTGCTGGCGCAGGACGATCTTCCGCGTGGGCCAAGCCCAGCGCAGCTAATGTGGGAACCAGGAACAGTCGGACGGACGGCAACGACATGGCGGACCTCGGGGTTCGGGGTGGGCAAACGGAAGGTCGCCATAGATAGATAATGATAATGGATAATCAATATCGATTGACCGAGCGGCGGGCTCGCCGGTCGGCACTCCTTGTAATTGAGAATGTCGTATCACTGTCCTGGCGCATGCCCGAAGGCGTCCCGCCGAACCCAATCCCAACCACCGCGTCCATTGATTGGTCGCTCACCGACTGCCGTGCTGCAGTCCACTACAGTGCCGTCATGGCGTGGGTCGCCGGCGTGGTGGCCAGCGTCGCCGGCGGATGGAGTTGGTGGATCGCTTATGCGGCACCGACGAACCCATTGGTGCATGAAGTCGGTTTCCTGGCTGCGGTCGCGATGGTGGTGTTCGCCGCCAGCATTGCTGCCTGGGTGCTGGCCCGGTCACGCTACGAAATCGCCCTGGCTAGTGACCTGCATCCGCGCGCGGTATCACCCGATGGCGCCGGTCTGTTCGGGCGTTCGTCACAGGACGAACACCACGCCTTGCTCAGCAGTCTGCGTCAGCGACTCGGCTCCTTGGCGCGCGTCGTGCAGGTCGCGATTGCCGTGCCTGCTTTGGCTGTGGCTGGGGCGACGTTGGTACGCACCTGGCCATCGCTCGACAGTGGCACCGCCAATGAACCGACTGCCGCGATGGTGGGCTTGCTGGCGGCTTTCGTGCTGTTGGTGGTCGAGCGCTTGCTCAGTGCCACCACGGCGTGGCCGGATGCGGAGCGCATGGGACACCTGCTGCGCGGCCTGATCGTCCTGCTGACGGCAGCTGCCGTCAGCGCGTTGGTGCATGGTCTTGGGGTGAGTGAGGTGGCGTGGGTGCAACGCGTATTGGCGAGCGTGCTGCTTGTGGCGCTGTTCGAGTTGGTGGCGCGTGCTCCGCTCGTGCTCTTTCTGCCGCGTCCGGACCCGACGAACGCCCGGCTGTGGTTGGACAGCTGGATCCTGCGGTGGTGCGGCAAGCCGCTGAATCGGCGCAGCGGCACGCGACCGGCGGTGGATCTGCGGCAGTCGTGGGCGCTGTGGTTCGTCCGCCGCAGCATGGCGCCGCTGGCGCTTGCCCTGGTGTTCGGCCTGTGGGGATTGAGCGGCGTCGCGGTGATCGGCGTCGCCGAACGGGGCATCCGCGAGCGTGGCGGAGTGCCGGTCGAGGTCCTGTCTTCTGGTCTGCACTTCAATCGGCCGTGGCCGTTCGGCGCCGTGCGACGCATCGAACATGGCCAACTTCACGAAACCGCGCTGGCACTCGGCGGGGTGATGGATGATCCGTGGAAACGGATGGTGGAAACCGTCGACGCCGACGGACTGCGTCGGTTTTCCACGGTCGAGGGGCCCGACCCGCGCCGCGTTGACACCACGCCGCTGCAGCTCGGTGCCGAAGACGTTCCACCACCCGCGCTCGACCGCCTATGGGATCGGGCCCATACCGGCGAATCGACCTTCCTGGTGCCGAGCCCTGGTGCCGGTGATCGGGGTCAGTCAGTGCAGTTGCTCAACAGTGACGTGCGGGTGGTGTGGCGGGTGGGTGCCAGCGACGCCGCAGCCATCAGTGCCACGTATCGGCTGGGCGATCCCGCGACGGCGATTCACGCGATCGCTGCGCAGGTGCTGACCGAGCTGTTCCAGCGGCACACCCTGGACCAGATCATCAGCGGCGATCGTGATGCGTTGGTGCAGGAGGTGCGCAACGGCATTCAGCAGGAACTCGATCGTTTGGCCGGTGGGATAGACATCGCCACCGTCGTGATCGATGCCATCCATCCGCCACCCAAGGCAGCGCCGTCCTACTACGCGGTGCAGGCGGCGGCGATCACCGCCGCCACTGATATTACCGTGGCGCGCGGCAAGGCGCTGGCCAGCCGTCATGAAGCCGACGGTGCGGCAACGGTGATGGTGCGTGGACGTGAGGCCCTGGCGCGTGAACTGCTGGCCAAGGCCGCGGGCGACCAGGCGCGCTTCGCGGCCGAAGCCGCCCTGCAACGCGATGCCGGCACGGTGATGGATCTTGAACGCTGGCTCCAGTCACTCGCTCGTGCGCTGGCGCGCAGCCAACTGGTCATCATCGACCATCGCATCCCGCGTGATGAAGCTCCATACCTGGATTTCCGCCCTGCTGCCGCCGCCGTCGGCGACTCCCGCTCATCAGCGGCACCCGCTGCAAGGACCACGCCGTGACCGATCCGCTCCCTGAGTCATCCGCGGCAGGCTCATCCGTGCCTAGCTTATCCGCATCTGACGCATCGTCACCCATGCCACGCGCCAGTCCGTGGCGCTGGGCGATAGCGCTCACGATCGTCTTGCTGGCGCTGGCCAGCGCCACGGCGGTGCCGGTCTCATCCGGCACCGCGGCGGTGATCACCCGTTTTGGTGATCCCATACGGGTACAAGTGTCGCCTGGGTTGACGTGGAAGGCGCCACCACCGATCGATCGGGTGGAGAGCGTCGACCTGCGCCTACGCACCACCTCATCCGGTGTGCATAGCGTGCTGACGCAGGACGGCCTGATCATCCTGGTGCAGGCGTGGATCGCTTGGCGCATCCCGGACCACGGCGACGACATCCTGCGTTTCGTCCGGGCTACCCGCAACCGTCACGACGAGGCCGCGAATCAATTGCGCACGTTTCTTGGCTCATCGCTGGAGACTATCACTGGCCGTTTTCCATTGGACGCCTTGCTGAATACCGACCGCGCCAAGTTGCGCAGCGGCGAGTACCGCGAAGCCCTGCGTGAGCGCTTGGCGGCGCAAGCGCGTGACCTCTACGGCATTGAGATCCTCGCGGTCGGACTCGAACGGCTGATGATCCCGGAAGCCACCGTCGCCGTCACGGTCCAGCGCATGGCTGCGGAACGCGACACCGTCGCGGAAGAGAAGAAGGCGCACGGGCGCAAGGTCGCCGGCGAGATCCGTGCCACCACCGAGAAAGAGACGCGCATCATCAAGGCCACCGCGGAGGAAGAGGCATCGCGCATCGAAGCCAAGGCGCGTGGTGAAGCCGCCGCGATTTATGCCGCCGTGCACAGCCAGGACCCCAAGCTCTACCGCTTCCTTCGTTCGCTCGATACGCTCGATCAAGTGGTGACCAACACCACCCGCCTGGTGGTGCGCACCGATGCCGCACCCTTTGATGCGCTGGTGGCAGCACCGCTTGAGGCCACTGCGCCGCCCGTGCCTCTGCTACCGCCATTGGTCGCACCATCGGCGTCGCCATGAACCGTGGCACCACCGCGCTCGGTGAAGCCACCGGATTGGCGCTGAAAGTCCTGCTGGTGCTGGCTGGATGCGGCGGCGTGGTCTTTCTTGCATCCGGCATCCGCCGCATCGATCCCGGTGCGTGGGTGGTGGTGACCCGCTTCGGTGCGGTCGTTCGCGACCAGGGTCCAGGGCTGCTGGTGGCGTGGCCACGACCGATCGAGGACAGCGTGGTGGTGCCGGGCCCCAGTCAGCAATTGATGCTGACCGTCAGCCGTCTGGATCGCGTCGAGCAGGGCGAATCCGCAGCGGCCAAAGGATCGCCAGCATCCACCGGTGTCATGGCCGACAGCTATGTGCTGACCGGCGACGTCGGAATGGCCCACGTGGGTGCGACGGTGATCTACTCCATTCAAGATGCACGCCGGTGGTTCGTGCAGCGTGACCATGTCGAATCCGCACTCAAACGCCTGCTGTGCCAGGCCGTGGTCCAAGCCTGCGCGAGCCGCGCCCTGGATGGCGTCCTGGTGGCGAGCGTCGATGCCGGTGGCGATCTAATTACTGCCACTGCGGCAGCCGGCAGCCGTGAAAACCTGCGGCAGGAGGTCGCCGACGCGCTCGACCAGGGCGCACGAGCCTTGGGACTGGGCATCGCCGTCAGCCGCGTCGATCTGCAGGTGACCTTGCCCGCGGCAGCGCGCACCGCCTTCGCCAACGTGGTCGCCGCTGAGGCGACCGCCGCCACGCAGATCGCCACTGCGCGTACCGACGCCGAGCGTGCTATGCAGGAAGCGCGGGCGAATGCCGACCGCATCCAGGCCGAAGCCAGCGCGGTGGCACGCGAACTGGTCACCCGCGCGCACGTCGCCACCAATGCCGTGCGCGGGTGCCTGATGGAGCACCTGCCAGAGCGGCGGGCGCTCCTGATCACCCGGGTCTGGCGGGAACGTCTGGAAACCATCGTGCGCAAAGCCGGCTCGACCACCGCCATCGCCCCAGGATCACCGGCCATGGCACTCCCAGGGCGAAGCCAATGAGTACCGTGCTCGACCCGATGGCCTCACCGGCTCCAGGATCGCTGCTGTCCAGCCGCGAGAAATTTCAGTTGGGCAGCCGCTTGGCGCTGGCGGGAAGCAGCGCTGCGTTGCTGGCGCTGTCCGTGGTCGTGCGTACCGCTTGGCCGGCAGAAGCCGACACCGCGCGGCTGGTCGCGGCATTGGCTGCCGCGTTGATCGCTGTGCCGGTGCTCACCGAAGCGTGGAACGCGCTGCGCTCGCCTAGTCTACATGGCATCACCGATCTGCTGGTGGCCGCCGCACTGATCTCAGCCTGGGCCCTCGACGACCTGGAGACCGCCGCACTGGTACCGCTGGCGATGGTCCTCGGCCATGTACTAGAGGAGCGCAGCCTGCTCGGCAGTCGCGACGCCATCGCGGCGCTTGCACGCCTTGGTCATCAACGTGCGCGCCGCTTGGCAGCAGACGGCACCGTCACCGAGATCGCCAGCACCGCGCTGCGCATCGGTGATCGCATCGACGTGCGTGCCGGTGACCGCCTGCCTGCTGATGGACTGGTGCGCGTTGGCAGCTCCGCCATCGATGCCTCGGCGCTGACCGGAGAATCCCTGCCGATTGAGGTGACCATCGGCGATGTCGTGCAAGCCGGCACCATCAATCGTCACGGTCGGCTGGAGGTCGAGGTGCTGCGCCTTGGAGGAGACACCGCGCTTGGTCGTGTGGTGCAGTTGGTCCAGGAAGCCGAGCACTCCAAGCCACCGGTAACGCGGCTGCTGGAACGTTTCGCGATGCCGTACTTGGCGCTGGTCCTGTTGGGCGCGGCTACGGCGCTGATGCTGGGTGGCACCGTCACCACCGCGCTGGCGTTGCTGGTGGCGGCATGTCCGTGTGCGTTGGTGCTGGCTGCGCCGGCCACCGCCGTGGCCGCCATCGCCACCGCCGCGCGGTTCGGCATTCTGGTCAAAGGCACCGCATTTCTCGAGGAACTGGCGGAGGTCGATGCGCTGGTCATCGATAAGACCGGCACACTCACGGTCGGCGAATTGCGCATCGCGCAGGTGCTGCCGGAACCAGGGTATGAGATTGCCCAGGTGTTGGTGTTGGCCGGCGCGCTCGGTGCCGCCAGCAGTCACCCCGTCAGCCGCGCTGTGGCACGTGCTGGCGACGCCACCCAGCGCCAGCCTTTGGCTGACGTCGTCGAACACAGTGGCGGCGGTGTCGCCGCGCGCTTAGGAACTGACGTCGTTGTACTTGGTCGTCCGGGCTTGCTCACCCACCTGGGTGTCAGCGTCGGCGAAGTCCCCGCGCACCACGGACCGCTGGTCGGGGTCGCGCGCGGTGGCCGCTTCCTGGGCTGGATCACGCTTGACGATGAACCGCGCGAAGAAGCCCGCCACGCGCTGGCCGATCTGGCGCGCGAAGGCGTGACGCGACAGGTGCTGCTGACCGGTGATCGAGCCAGTGCCGCGCACGGCATCGCTGCACGTTTGGGGCTGACCGAGGTCCACGCGGATGCGACACCTGCTGACAAACTCGCCGTGGTGCGCGCGTTGACCGCCGCCGGCCGCCGGCCGCTGGTGGTGGGCGACGGCATCAATGACGTGCTCGCGCTCAAAGCCGGTGCGGTCGGCGTGGCGATGGGTGCCGCTGGCACCGACGCCGCGCTCGCCTCTGCCGATCTGGTACTGACCGGCTCCGACTTGCGGCGCCTCGGCACCGGCCTGCGCCTGAGTCGCCGCTGTCGCACCATCATCGCGCAAAATGTCGCCATGGGTTTGTGCTGGACCATCGTGGTGGTGGCGCTGGTCACCTACGTCGGTCTGGGTCCGGTATGGGCGGTGCTGCTGCATCACATCGGCACGCTCGCCGTGGTGGTGAACTCCGGACGCGTGCTCGGCTTCGAGGAATCCTGATGTCCAGCGTGCGTGCGACTCACGGCTGGACTGACGCCGCCGCTGCATTTTATGCCCGTGGCCAGCAGCATTCTGACTACGTCGAGCGCTTGGGGCCCGCCATTCGCCGTGGCGTGGGCCGACCCACGTCACTGATCGACCTTGGTGCTGGTACCGGCGACCTGGGGGCAGCGATCATCCCGCAGGGTGCCCGGTGGCTGGCCGTCGAGCCCAACGGATTCATGGCGGAACGTCTGCGCCAACGCATGCAGGCGCATGACCTCAGTGAGCCGGTCGTGATCACGCAGCCGTGGGAAGATCTGGGCGAACACAATCTGCCACCGGCCGAGGTGGTGTTGGCGGCCAACCTGCCCGGCATGACCGAGGATCCCGTGACGCTCTGGCAGGTGTGCACGCGCCTTGCCACACGCCACGTCTGCTGGGTCTGCGGCGCAGAAATCGAACCGTCGCTGGGATGTCTGTCCGGCTTCCTGCCGCCCGTCTTACGCGATCCGCGTCGCACCTACGGCTATGACTTCCTGCTGCGCCACCTGCGTGACATCGCACCCACACCTGAAATCCGCTTCGTCACCTGGACGTGGCGGCAGGTCTTTCCCGATTTTGCTGCGGCCTACCTGCACTGCGCGGGTTTGACCGCCGATATCGCGGATCCCGCACAACAGCGCCGCCTGGAAGACCACCTGCGTCAGCACCTGGTCCCTGGCGAACATGGACTGATGGCCGAGTCACCGCGGCAGAGCGCGGTCTGCACGTGGAGACAACGGTGAGCACCGCACCTGCTACCCGCAAGGTCGGCACTACGCCGCATGGCAATCGATGACGGCGCCGACGAAAGTCCGCGGGTTACGGTTTGGGCGTTGTGCCATCAAGCGCCTTCACCCGGATGGCGCGGTAGCGCACGAACTTGCCCAGGTAATCCGCTGGTGATCCACCGCCGTGAACCTGGAGCGCGATGCCGGCGCGGGCCGGATGACGCGCTTCGGTTTCCGTCCACTCCATGAATTTCACGCCATTGATCCAGGTGGTAATGGTCGGTTTTTCGCCACCGACGATGCGGGCACGCAGTTCGTTCCACTGACCGTGACGCCAGAAGGACGACCACGACTCAGGCAGGACCGGCAGCGCGGTCTGCGGTGCACCGGTGAGTTTGGATTCGATGGCGGTGACGACATTGGTGAAGTTGTAGTTGCGCACATGTGGCTTGCCGCCAAGGCCCTCGCCGTAGATCCCCATCAGATTGCCACCGTCGTGGTAATCGATCATCACCTGATACGCCTTGCCGTCCTCGGTGCTGCGCAAGAACAGGCCGCTGTCCGGGCCCCAGTCATTATTCATTTCAACCACCACCTCGAAATCGCCGAACAGTTGGTCGGTGATGATGATGCCACCGTTGCCCGGTTGGTCCTGCGATCCGGTGATGGCGCCATCCACCACTTCCCATTTACCCCCCGTGGCGTGTTTGCTGGCCTGTGAATGCCCGGTCTTGGTGCTGACGTGCCAACCATTCAACGTTTTCCCATCAAACAGCGTCAGCCATTCCCCATCGGCAGCTTGGGTGGTGCCGATCAGGCAGATCAGCACCCCGGCAACGAGCAGCATGCGTTGGTACAGGAACGCTGCCCAAGTGGTGAACGTGGCGGTGGGCAAGGACGTGAGCATGGAGGTTCCAATGAGGGTGCGGTGGCCGGGCCCACGATGATCCAGCAGCGGTCCATCCGTGTGACGTGAGCCTCAATTATTGATTTCAACATATCAATAGAAATATTCAGGCAACCGTCTACCGCACGCTGAACCTGGTGACCGACCTGGGCATCGTCCAGCGGTTGATGCTGGACGATACCCAGGCCACCTTTGAACTCGTCATTGGTCGCCAGCACCACGATCAGCTGGTCGATGTCGACAGTGGTCAGGCGCTGGAATTCCGTGATGCCGAGATCGAAGCCCTGCAACACGCCATCGCCAAACGCCTGGGCTACGACCTGAATGATCACCGCCTGGTGCTGATCGGTCGGCGACGTGGAACGTGCGGCCCCGGATAAGGCGAAATTCGACAGGCAAGACGGCTCGAACGCTTGCTGATCAGCCTGGAATGCCATTCCTGTGTTGAGTGGCTGGCGTCAGCGATGGCCGCATTCCGCCGCAGCCAGCCCAACATCGATCTCGATCTACGCCTGGGTACGAGCTTTGATCCGCTGCCATCGCTGTGTGCCGACGCGGTGGATCTGATCATCACCAGCGAGCGGGCAGAGGCGCCTGGGATCATCGGCGAGCCCTTGTTCCGCTACCACATCGTGGGCCTGGTGCCGACGGGCAGCACGCTGGCGGCGAAGGCGTAGCTGGAACCGCGCGACTTTGCTGGCGCGCCGGTGATCACCTATCTGGTGGCGGAGTGCCGGCTCGATCTCTACACCCGTTTTCTTGAACCCGCTGGTGTGGTGCCGGCACAGCGCCGCACCGCCGAACTGACGGCGATGATCATCCAGTGGATCGCCAGTGCGCAGGGCGTGGCGGCACTGCCGAGCTGGGCGATCGATCAGCGCCAGACCCACGTGGTGGTCCGCCCGCTGGGGCGCAAGGGATTGGCCGCAGATCTGTTTGCCCTGGCCCACGCGGGTGATCAGGGCACTGCCCACCTGGACGCGTTCGTGGCCATGATCCGCCGCGAATCCTTCCGCGCCCTCGACGGCATCACCCAGGTGCCAGGTCGTGGACGTACGGATCCGTCGTCACCAAGCGCTGGTCCTCGACCGGGCCGCCGATCGTGAAGTGATAGAGGCTCTGCCAGGCGCTCTGGTCTACCCGGTCGCTCGTGCCATCGCTGAGGTTGAAGCCCAGCAGATCGTGGACGCCGTCGTCGAAGAAGCAGCCGATGCCGGTGCCGCGGATGGCGCGATCGGGGCGCGTCAGTGCTTCGGCCTCCAGGTAGAGCACCTGACCGATGACGCCGCATTCCCAGTACAGGTGGCGGTAGGCTGACGGACCATGTGTCACCAGCGTGTCATCGAAACGAGCGAGCATGGCGACCGCGAAGGCGCCGTCGGCAGCTATGGCTTGGTGGCAACTGAGCGTCCGCGCGGTTTCGCCAACGTCGCCCTGCCACAAGCGCACCAGCGCCAGTTCTGGCGGGCACCACGTTGGCACCTCCCAGGTGAAATCCGGTCGGATCCTGGGACGCAGGTCGGTCAGATGGCCCTCTGCCCGTCCCAGCAGGTAGAGGCCTGGTTCACAGCCGCTGACGCGATGAACGAAGACCAGCAGCGCGACCGCCGGTGGCAGCGTCATGCTGGCGAACAGCGTTGGTGAGGCTGGCGCGCGTGTTGCCGTCAGCAGCGCCAGCCACTCATCACGGGTGATGCCAGTGCGACCGTCCATCGCCACCGCGCTGCGGCGGTGGCGCACCAACGGCAGAGCGTCGACCGTACGCGTGATCGCGGTCATGGATGACGACGATGCGCGCGCAGCGACGGGTGCTGATTGCGCTTCTGCTTCGGTGGTCCATCCAGGGACCGCGGTGGCCGCCGAGACCTCGCTGATGATCGGCCAGTCGTGGTGCACTTTGGACAGGCGATTGGGCATGCCGTGCGTGGGAGTGATGACGGCACGACGCGGCTCTCTGACCACGGTCACGGATGTGGATGGGGATGGGGAAGTTCCGCCGGTCGTCGGCGTGATCACCACGGCCAGTTCCGGGATTTCCGCTTCTGGTCCGGTCCCGTGATCAGCGATGCCGGCCAAGCGCGCCAAATCGCGGTGGTCGACGCCCAACAAGGGCGCGCAGCGCCAACCGAGCATGCCGGCGGCCAGACTCAGCGCGGCGACCGCGTGGCCCACATCGTGCTGACAATAGCGGAACGCACGTTCGCCGTACTTCCACGCCTCACGCCACGGTATCGAGGTCAGCACCACCACCATCGCGTCCGGAGCGAGGCCGAGCTGCGCGAAGGTCGCGGTGGTGATCTCGGCCCGTCGTTCGAGGGCGTGATGGAACGGCGCGTAATGATAGAGGCCCGCCGACAGCCCAGGCCGATCAACGCTCAGCAGGTAGGCTTCCGTCGGATGCAGATTTCCGCTGGAGGGATTCACTCGTACCGCCCAGCGGTCACCGGCCTTGGTCTGCTTCCACGCCGACAGCGCCAGACTGGCCCACAACAAACGACCGATGGCCTGCACATCTCCTGGGTGGGCCGCGGGCAACTCACCACAGCGGATCGCATCGTAGTCCGCCGCCACTGGGAAATTCCCACGCACCAGCGGCACCAGCGGACAACCACGGTAGCGACGGAACGGATCCGGCTGATTGGCCCAGTCCAGGTATCCCAGCGAGCGGGCGTACCCGTCGAACTGGTGCTTGGTCTGCTGGTGGTAGGACCGCACGGTGTCGAGCGCTGACATGGTCATGGGAACGCACAGTGCTGGTGAGAGGTGCAGAAGTCGATGCCTGACTGTGGTGCTCATTCCATCTGCGCCTTATAGAACCAGTTCACCACGCGCTGGTGGTGCTCACGCCCGTACAGCGCAATGAAGCGATTGGTCTGCGCATCGTTTTCATCACGCAAGAGGTCCAGTCGTTGTTCGATGTACGAGCGCGTCAGTTTGAGGCCGCAGCTCACCGTGATGCAGTGCCGCCATTCGGCGTAGGTGGCGGGAAGGGTGAGGACATCGGTCATGACGGCGACTCCGGTGACAACAGTGAGGATATCATGCGAGCAAGCACCGGACGGTCACAGTGCACCGAGGCGTCATCATCGACCCGCCACGAAAAGCACGACCGTCGGCCGGTGTGGCAGGCCGGGCCGTCGGCCTCGACCAGGTAGAGCAGCACATCGCCATCACAGTCGACGCGCACCTCGCGCACCACCTGCACGTCGCCCGAGGTCGTTCCCTTCAGCCACAGTCCACCCCGACTGCGGCTGAAATACGTTGCTAGGCTGGTCGCCAACGTGCGTCCCAGCGCGTCGGCGTTGGCGTGCGCAACCATCAGCACCTCGCCCGTACGCTGGTCATGGGTCACCACCGGAACCAAGCCAGCGTCATTCCAGCGTACCACCTGGGTTATGGAGCCTGGTGGATAGCGTTCGGCAAGGTCGCTGTGGGAGTGGCTGACGATCATCTGGGCGCTCACCTTGTTATTGATAAACGTTTTTCAATAGTAAGAACGCCTGCCGTGAACGCCCAGACCGAACCAAGTGCGCCGCCTTCCCCCAAACTGCCCACCCATGTGCTCCTGGCGCCTGATTTTCCTGGCCTGCTCGCAGTGCGCCGGCGTGGCATCAATCTCGCCATCTGGCAGCGCTCGGTCGATCCGGTGCTGGAACGGTACCTGGACGACCTGCCGCCCAGCGAACTGCCGGATACGCGGTTTTCTTGCCGCGGTGATCAAGTAGCGGCGGCGATCGCCGATGAAGTCCATGCGTGCGACCAGGATCATCCCGGACGCCGCCTGCTGGTGGCGGATCTGATCGCGTTGGCCAGCGACTACGCCCGCTTGGTCGATGACGGCAAGCTGTCGCTGCGCATCGAGCGCATCGACAGTGATTTATGCACCAAGTACCACTGTGATGCGACGGGACTGCGGTTGCTGACCACCTACCGCGGTCCGGGAACGTGCTGGGTGCCCAACGCCGCCGTCGAGCGGAACCAACTCGGACCGCTCGGCACCAATCCGGACATCGTGCCGGATGCCGCCCAAGTCCGCAGCCTCCCGCGCTTTGCCGTTGGGCTGCTCAAAGGCGAGCGGCTGGGTTCCTCCGACGGCGATCCGGCGATCGTCCATCGCTCACCTGCGATCGAGGGAACCGGACAGGTACGCCTGCTGTTGTGCGTCGAACCGTGGCAGCCTGGCCACGGCCATTGATCCTGCTGCGACGCTGAATTAGTCAGGCCGGCGCCAACGTTTGAATGTTTTGCTCACCAGCGCTGACGGTAAAGGCGCCAGACCATCACGGCATTGCTCCGCCCACTCGGCCAGCAGGTCGTAATCGTGGCGCTCCAGGTTGCCCAACCACCAGGTGCCCTGCGCGTGCAGGATACAGGCGACGTTCGACACATCGCATGGCCCCAGGCACGTCGTCACGGCTAGCGACACGGCGGGCGTCAGCCCGCGGGCTTTCCAGCGGGCGCGCAAGTCAGCGAGTGGAATCGGACAATGACCACGCGTTGGATTGCCGCAGCAGCCACCGTCGCACAGCAACAGTTGGGCATGGCGAAGGCGATTGGCCTCGGTCGCCACATGAGCGGTAGACCTGATCATCGGCGTGCCCGGGTTGCAGGGCGCGTGCAGACCCAGCGCGGGACGCAGCCATCGTGGGCTTGGGTCACTGTAGCGGCGAAATCAGCGAGGTAGCCGTAGGCGTACTTGGGCAGGGGCATGGCTACGGTGCGAGCAGCGATGTCGCGGTGTACCTCGATGGTGCCGGCGAGCAGATCGAAGGTGATAACATCGCCATCGATCAACGATCCGATCGGACCTCCGGCGGCGGCCTCGGGACTGCAATGGACGCCGACGGCACCGCTGGAGACGCCGGAAATACGCGCGTCAGATAGCAGCGCGACCTTGCCGTACAAGGCGGGCACCGACAACGCCGCACTGGCAACCAGGACTTCGGGCATGCCGGCGGCGACCGGGCCACGGCCACGGATGATGACGACGTGACCGGGCAGGATGTGACCGGCGGCAGCCGCATCAGCGACTGCCTTGGCGTTTTCAAAGCAGATCGCCAAACCGCGGAAGCGTGGCTCGGCCAAGGACGACACTTTGAAGAGGATGCCGTCAGGTGCGAGGTTGCCGAAACACACCTGCAGATCCGCGTAGGGTTTGAACGGCGCAGTGAGCGGAGCGATGAGCGAATACTCGCCCTGCATTTCTGGCAGGTCTGGCAGGTCGGGGGCGGCATGACCTTGCGTCAGATTGTCGCTCACCGACGACACGCCGAACGGGAAGCCGATCAGTCCGGCGGCGGCGCAGCCGTGTTTTAGGTGCTGCGCCAGTTCATGTGCATGGACGTTGCACAGGTTGCCTTCCAACAGCGGCGTGGCGATGCCGACCTGGGCTTTGGTGAAGTCGTCCGCGCTAAATCCCAGGCCCCAGAAAAACGCATTGATGCCTCGCTGCCAACCCTGGGTCAGGGTGCGCGAGTTCCAATTGAGATCCATCATGGTGCGGGTACCGCCGCCGCTTGCTCAAGGTCCTGAACCAGCTCGGCCGCACTCCAGCGACCGTCCTCGCGCACGACATGTAGGCGTCCGTGTGGGTCGAGCACCAGCGTGCGCAAGTTGTGCCGGATGGTTCCGTCAGCCTGCCAAAAGCCGAGGCCAAGTTGGGACGAGAACAACGTCAGCGCTGGCAGGTTCGCGTGGCCAAATCGCCAGCGCGCGCGGTCCGCACCAAGCGCCGCCGCATACGTGGCGAGCACCGCCACGGTGTCGTGGTCCGGATCGATGGTCAGTGATAACAACCGATGCGACGAGGCCGGGCGCGCAGCGAGCAGATCCTGCACTTCGCGGAAGCGCCGACTCAGCAGCGGACAGGCGCTCGGCAATGGACAGCGGGTGAAGACGAAGGTCACCGCCAACGCGTGGCCGCGGTAGGCTGACAGCGTCGCTGCGTCGCTGCGTTCAGTGGTGAAGGCAAGGTCGGGCACCACGTCGCCGATCTTCAGCAACTTCAGCTCCGCTGCAGTCGTGGGCTGTGGCGCTGGTACGCCATCGTGCGTCAGTGGCGCGCGGAATACTGGCTCGCGGATTACTACCGGCTCTTCCAGCCAGTCGTCGGTGCGCGTCACCATCAGGCGGAAGGTGATGTATTGCCCTGGGCGCAGTGCCGTGAGCGTCGCTTGGTCGCGTACACGAAACGGCATCGACATCGCCTGCATGTAACCTGGGATCTCCTCGTGGAAGATGTCGACCTCGCTGCTGCCTGGACGCACAACCTCGACCGTGCCGCGTACTTGGAAAACCCGCGGCGCGGGTTCTTCACTGACGGCGAAGGGACACCACACGAATGCGCCCAGCATCAGCATCAGCACCAGCAACCACCGCATCACCGCACCTCGACCACCGTTGGCGTTCCGGTCGCTCCACTTATCGGCGCACGTGCGAGCCAGCGTTCGCGCCAGCCGGCGATGAGTTTCAACATCTGGTCGGCGGATTCACCACGGTACTCGAACCGCGCGAACTCGCTGCCGTCGGGACGCACCACGATGAAGGTCGGCAGGCTGCGTACCTGATAGCGTTCGGCCCACGACACCTGGTAAGCGGTGGCCTCGTCGCTGAGCGGCATGAGTTGCGGGAAGTCGAAGTTGACGGGGATGAAGTCGGTACCGAAGCGGTAGGAAAACTCGCCCTCTTCAAACACGCGCTGGTCGAGGTGCATGCTGCCCAGGCCCCAGTCATTGCCGGTAAAGACCATCACCACCAGACGACCGTCCTCCGGCGCGACCTCCAACGCCCGCTCCAGCGACGGCCACCAGCCCATGCCGCAGGCGGACAGCTCACGGTGGAGTGGCGTCATCAGCAGTGCGATCGCCAACAGCAGACCGGCAGCGGGGAATCGACGGGGCGGCATGGTGGTCTCCGGTTTTTCGCTTTTGATAGTCAATTATCATCTGTAGGCAAGCAAGCATGAAGCCACCCACCCCCTTGCTGCTGTTCCTGTTGCTGCCCGTCCTTGCGCCGCTGATTGCCGTTGAGCCCAGCGCGACGGCAACCCAACGCGCCAGCGATGAGGCGCTGTGTGGTCCCGGCATCACCACCGTCGGCGATGCCTGGGAACAGATCGGGGTCGAGCGGGCAACGCTCGGTGATGCGCTGCATAACCAGCAATTTGACCAGGTACCGCAACGTCTTGCGGTGTTGAACTCGCACCTGGCGTTCATGCGCCGTCGCAGCGTGATGGTGTGGGGTGAAGATCGGCGCGTACTCGACGCAGCCGTCCGTCAGGTGGCCGAGGCCACACCGCGCCTTAACCAGTTGGCGCTCAGCGCACGCCACAGCGAACTGCGCGGCGAGGTCATTTGGCTGAGCGGCATGCTCGACACCATCGCCGCTCGTTACCCGGACGAAGCGCTGCTGACGAGCACGAACGTGTTGCAGCAACTGCCGCCGGCGACGCCCTCGATCCATCTGGTGCAGGACAGCGGCCTGCACCTAGTAGCCGGACACGATCACGAACTGCGCATCGGCCTGTTCACGCGCGAAGGCAATCCGGTGTTGCTCGACGACCTGATGGAAACCCACGGCGCACGTCTGCACGCGCTCCTGCTCAATCGCAGTTTCCACGACTACCAGCACCTGCATCCGACACCGACAGACAAACCCGGCGAATACGTGATGCGCTACCGCCCCGCCGCCGCTGGGAATCACCGCTTGTGGGTGGAACTGCAACCGCTGCGCACCGGACGTCCGGAATTTCCCGAAACTGTGCTCACTGTCGAGGGACCGGCGAGCACCCAACCAGATGATCCGCCGAGCGACCGTGCCGATGTCGGCGGCTTCACCTGTCAGCTTGCGATCCCAACTGGACTACGCGCCGGTGCCATCAGCGATGCGCAGATCACGATCATCGATCAATACGGCCGGCCGGTCGAACGTCTGGAACCGTTGATGGGTGCGTTCGCCCACCTCGTCGGCGTGATGGACGATTGGTACACGGTGGTCCATCTGCATTCGTTAGGCCCCATGCCCACGCCGACCGCGCGCGGCGGGCCCACTATCGATCTGCGCATCCGGCCATCGCGAGGCGGTAAAATGCGCCTGTTCATGCAGTTTCGCGTTGATGGCCAGGATCATACCGCGCGCTTCGTGATGAACGCGGAGCAGTAAGCTGCGAGCTGCGAGTTCGCTCTTTCCTGTGGCGAAGTCTCGTCGCGCAGGGCCGCAAGGCCCGTTCGCAAATCGAACTCGTAGCTCG
>Ga0105044_10004834_pt1 | contig 18529 bp, 15 predicted proteins | sample MAT01_FD_78092 | JGI IMG/M metagenome (GOLD analysis project Ga0105044, IMG submission 78092) | Freshwater microbial communities from Lake Fryxell liftoff mats and glacier meltwater in Antarctica - MAT-01 | ecosystem: Environmental > Aquatic > Freshwater > Ice > Liftoff microbial mat | place...
GACCCACACCACCCCGTCGTTGAGGTCGACGTTCGTCGCGTGGTACCCATCACTGCGCACCGCGGCGACGAAGAGCGACGCCGACATGACCGACATCGCGACGGTCGTGCCCACCCGCGGTCGGAGACGTGTCCAAGGCTTCATCGTGAGCATCCGTTCATCGGGGTCATTGATGCATAGGTGATCGACTGGAGCCCATGGGCAGCTCTCCCCAGGACGTGACGGCCTCTCATGTGGTGATGCACCCCGTCACGGTTGAGGCAGGGCTCGCGAACTGGCGGACCGCTGTGACATCGAGACACACCTCGCCAGGCGCAGCAGGGAGGACAGCTGTGAGTTCGGAGGTCGATCCCATGTCAGTTTCTGTACCGCCGGCCGTCGAACGAGCGATGAGCTCATACGCGTCACCTGCTTCGCGACCGGGCGCATCCCAGGAGAAGAGCAGCGACCCGTCGGCCTGGACCTCGGCCGAGACGTTCTCGACGGGCTCGATCGGCCGGACAACCTCTCCACCGACGACCTCGCCGAACGCCACCGTCGTCGTCGAGGGCGACGCCCCATCACCCCCGAACACCGACACAGCCAACACCCCGATAGCGACGACACCGAGTACTGCGCCACCGATCAACGCCAGCTTCTTCGAGGCCGGCCGCTCGGCCGGTGCGATGTCCGTTGTCGAAGGCGTCGCAGGCGGGCGGTGAATCGTGTCGCCGACTTCGGGTTCGGCCAGCAGGCCTTCCCTACGACGCTCGGCTACCGGGCCCGTGACGGTCGGGTTCAGCGGTACCGACGAGATGGCCGCGGGGGCCTGCGCGCGAATCTCCGTGACGCCCTTCACCCGCGTGGCGTCGTCGTCGTCGGCTGTCGGCCGCGACCTTGCGGTCGACCCGTCTTCGGCCAACTCCAGCGGGGTCACCGCCAGCTTCATCTCGGCCTCGACGCCTTGCAATTGGCGGAGGAACTCGACCACTGACTGTGGCCGGTGCTGCGGGTTCTTCGCCATCGCCTGCGCGAGCAACCGCTCCAGTGACGATGGCACATCCGGTCGGCCCAGCGACGGCAGCAGCCCACGCTCGATACGGGCCATCAGACCAAGTGCACTGTTGTCGCCGCCCGGTACCTCGTACGGCGAGCGGCCAGCCAGCAGGTGGTACAGCGTGGCGGCCAGCGAGTACACGTCGGCGGTCACACCGAGATCGGCAGAGCCGAAGGCCTCCGGCGGCGACCACGGAATGGACACGCCTTCTGTTTCCTCGGCCTCGGGGCCCTGCGCCGACGCGATGCCGAAGTCGGCGAGCCCGGGCCGCCTGAACTCGCTGGTCAAGATGTTGGCGGGCTTGATATCTCGATGCAGAATGCCCGCACGGTGAGCCGTCTCCAGAGCGCTACCCACTTGGACACCAACGCGCAGTACCTCGGCAACACCGAACTGCTCGCGACGCGCGCGCCGCAGGTAGTTGTCACCCGGGTAGTACTCCATCACGATGTACGGGCGACCGTCGGTGGCCACGTCCGCATGGAAGATGGACACGATGTACGGGTGCGTGCTGACCTTCGCCATCGTGTTGGCCTCGGCTGTGAACTGGCGGCGCTGCACATCGCCACTGAGCACATCGCTGATCAGTACCTTGACCGCCACCTTGCGGTTCGGCATGTGCTGCTCGTAGAGGAACACGTCGGCGTAGCCACCCGTGCCGACCAGCTCGATGGGGCTGTAGCCGGCGAGGGACGGAGGCTGTGACGTGGCGCGCGGAGTCATCGCGCACCGACCTCAATGCTGACGTCGCCTGCGAGCACCTGTGACCCGAACGGGGCTTCCACGCGGGCACCCGGCGTGCATGGAGTGGACATGCCGTTCGCTGACACGACCGTGCCATTGGTGGAGTGATGGTCCAGCACCCACACACCGTTGGGAAGCGGGCCGAAGCTGAGATGCGTCTTGGACAGCGACGGGTCGGAGATTGCGTGGAGCTGGCCGCCGGGAAGCAAGGGATCCGCCGCCGGGTCGCGCCCGAGCACGCCACCAGCGCCGACACCGATGGCGCGACCATCTGCCAACATCAACACCGGTTGCACGACCGGCTGTTGGACGACCGGCTGTTGGACGACTGGTTGCGCTGACGGCTGGTACGCGGGCGGCTGGTACGCCGGGACCGGGGCGGTAGGAACCGGCATTGCGGCAGGCTGGTACGCCGAGGCGGGGGCGGCGGCGGGACCTTGAAAGGAGGTCGCGGCGGCAGCCACCGGGGCAGCGGCCGACAAGGGGGTACCCAGCAACTGACGCAGCGCATCGACGACAGGCTGCTGAATCGCGCCCGTCAGCCGAAGCTTGACTCCGGAGCGATCCTCCACGACCACCACGTCGCCGGTCTCGGTGCGCTTGACGAGCAGAAACAGCAGACCCAGACCGACGAACGCCGCGGTTGCGACGGCGGTGATGAGTGCCCACTTCGGTCTGTACGTGCGGGCCATCCGAAAGCGGTTCGGGCCGCTGGCGACCACCGTGTAGCCGTGAGCCATGGCGACCTGCACGAAGCGTTCCGAGGCAGCACCGAGCCCGAGGCCGGTGACCTCGATCTGCCGCTCTCCCATACCACCTGGCTGGCTACCCGCCCGTCCCATCGTCGGGCACTGTAGGTGACATTCAACAAGTCTGACAAGATCGTCAAAGGCATGTACACGGGTACATGTACCTCCGTGTCTCTCCTCGCCGACCGAAACAGGGCAATGTATGCGAGTGGCAGACGGCGACCAGAGCGAGTTCTCCCTCGACACCTGGGTCGCGCTCTTGGCCGGGAGCAACCCGTGGGAAAGCGGTGAGCGGGGCAGCGGCGCCTGGAGCCGGCTGCTGGCCCTCGGGCAGATCTTCTCCGTGATCATCGTCATCGCCACGCTGTGGTGGGGTCACGGCGAAAGTTTGGCAGCGCACAACACGGTTCTGATCCTGGGGACGTTGGCACTCCTTGCCCTGCTGATACTCCCAGTCATGCGCGTCGTGGCTCGACCAACGCGGTCACTCACAGTGCGATTCAACCTCGTCGCACGGTTGCTCCTCATCTCGATCGTGTTCATGTCGATCTACGCGCTACTTCCAGGGTGGCGCACACTCTGGGCGACGCCTTTTGCAGTTGCCGCCGGCATCGACGCGTCGTTGACCTGCAGCGAACTTGGCTGGCAGGCGAAGCCCAGAACTTGGTACCGAAGATTCCTCCAATCCGCCTTTCACTTCGGCGTCGTCGGCGCAGTCATCGGCACCTATGCAGTCGGTGGCCAACGGCGGTTTCCGATAGTCGTGCCGCTCTTCATCGTGCTGCACGTGTGGTTGGGCATCGCTGTCGCAACCCTCTGGATCATCAGTCGGCTCCACAGAGCCGAGATGGCGGAGCGAGAAGACCTCTTGGCCGACGTCGTGGAAACTGAACGTCGGCAGCGCGCACACTGGCTGCACGACGATGTGTGTGCACAAGTACGGCTCGTTTCGCTCAAACTGCAGACCAACTCGGCCACGACCGATGAAGTCGTCGGTCTGCTCAACGACTTCGATCACCAACTTCGCCTCCGTCAGCTCGACGAACTCTTCGGTGCGGGCAGCGTTCGACTCGCCGAGCTGCTGCAGCCGTACATCCGCCACGCGCAGAACAACGGGGTCGAGATCGTGGGCGTCCCAGCGTTCGAAGAAGCAGCCTTCCAACTCTCCGAAGTGGGCGCCCGCCTGACGGCTCGAACCGCCAACGTACTCACCGCAAACGCGCTCAATGCCGGTGCCACCACCATCTCCTACGGGGTGCACACCTCTGACGGGTTCCTCCACCTGGCAATCGCCGACAACGGCCCAGGCTTCCGCCTCTCCGACGTACCGCACGGGCGAGGGTTGTGGACACTGATCCATGACCTCAAGCCGGGTGGCCTCGCCATCGACCCCAATGCCGGCGGCGGAACCATCGTCACGGCCACCATTCCGTACACCGAAAGGGACCGTCTTGGCCAACATTCTGCTCGTCGATGACGCTGCCGCACTCGCTGAGCTGTTCGGACGCGCCATCGAACACGAACTCGGCCACATTGTTCATACTGTGGTGTCGCTCGCCGAGGTGGGCGCCTCGCTTGCCCTCGTTGGCCAGCTCGACCTTGCGCTCGTCGACCTCAGCTTTCCCCAGGAGGATGGCACAGGCCTGGAAGCGCTCGTGCGTATCCATCAGCACTCCCGTGCCACAAAGCTGGCGGTCATCACACAGGGCGACGAGTGGGTAGCCGACATTCTTCGCGATGCCTGGGAGCTGCTTCCCATTACGACGGTGATCTCGAAGAGCGCGCCGTTGACGTATCAGCTGCAGGCCATCAGCGATGTGTTGATCAACGGGACGGCGCCACCGGACCCTGCTATTCAACCGCTACTGCCAACACGCCGCGACAGCACTCGCACGCCCGAGCGATTCGCACGTCTGGTGCAACACGCTGGCCACGCGAAGCTCTGGACATCGCTGGTGGCGGTCGACGACGCCAGCTACAAGGCAATGGCCAATCACTCCGGCCTGAAACTCAACACGCTGAAGAACTACCGGGCGCAGCTGGTCGATGAACTGGATGTCCACGGTTTGCACGACCCCACGTTGCGCGACATGCGCCGCTTCGCGAAGCGATGCTGGCCATTCCTGGAGCCGTACATCAGCGTGGCGTTGGCAGGCCGTGCATGAACCGCATCATCCGCAGCGGGCTGGCACTCTGCTTCGGCTTTGGTTTCACGCTCGCCGCGATTGCGGTCGCCGACCGCGGTGACCCTGAGGCGGTTCCCCCGGGCACGGTTCTGGGTGGCGTCGACTTCGGGCAGTACTGCAATTCGGTCTACGGCGACACGGCGACCGCGCGTCTGAACGAGCCGCTCGGAGCGTACGGCTGGCGGTGTTGGACGACCACCAACAACATCATCGCCAACAAAGACATCAACGTTCAGGACGCGTGCGAAGCGGCCTTCGGCCCGCCGGTCTACGAGCAATCCGACAACATCAACGACCCGTACAGCTGGCGCTGCATCCGCGGGCCCCGATCTGACTAGAGCGTGTCGCAGCTGCCCCGACTCGGCGGGGCATCGTGACACAGAAAGTCACTCGAGCTGCTGACGAAGTTGGTGAAGCTCGTGGAGCCCCACTGGCTGGTCGTGCCACCGCAACCGACATGCAGCTGATAGCGGCCACCGAACTTCAGTGTGAATTGGAACGTCGCCGTGGCAGGGCCTGTGGTTGCGAATGTCGCCCACCCCTTGTTCTGTGATGGCCCGGATTCTGCTTCCACCCATACCCCCACCATCGCAGCGCCACTTGCGCACTCGATACTGCCACTCACCGTTCGAGCAACAGGCGATTGCGCAGGAGCCGACGATGGGGGTGGGACCTCCTGCCCGGTTCGCTGTGCCTCGTACTGTGCAACGAGGTCGTTGACGGCGGTGGTGGCGGCCTGAAGAGACGTTCGAACGTCCGCGCCGCTGGCCATGATCTTGTCGCATGTCTCGAACATCACTTGCGAACTGGTGTTGAACGGGCCGATCAACGACCCGGCCGACGCTTCGGACACTTCGGTCGCGAGAACCTGCTCGTACGCCACTTTCAATTGCGGGTAATCCTGCCAACGCTTCAAGAGGGCCGGGTCCTGCGCGGCTGATTCGGTGGGAGGAACGTAGCCGGCCTCGATCGCAAGACGTGCGAGTTGCGCCGGCTGGTATACCCAATCGACGAACGACCACGCTCGACCGACCTGTTCGGCATCGGAGTTGGAGGTGATCCACAGCGCATTTCCGCCAACCATGGCGCCCGGGCCAGGGCCGGGAAGCGGGCCTACTCCCAACTCGACACCAGGGAAGTTGCCGAGCAGCGCGATGACGTCGCCCAGCGCGCCCGAGGTGTGCACCGTCATCGAAGCGCCGTCGTCGGTGGTGTTGGAGAGTTCGAGTAGGTCGTCCAAGTTGCTGACCGAACCGCCGATGTACTTCACATTGCCGGCCGCCACCGCCTCTGCGAGCATCGTCAAGTCAGCGACGCTCTCATCGCTGACGAAGTCGAACGAAACACTTCGCTCGTCAGGGCCATTGCCGGTTGTGCCCATCGAGACACCGCGCTTCGCGTTGAACTGATCGAGCACCATGTTGGCGCATGCGTCGGTCAAGACGAGTCCGTACGGACTGGCCCCGCTCGCGGCAATCGTCCTCGACGCGTCGATGAGGTCGGCGAGCGTGAGTGGTGGTTCCGCCGGGTCGAGTCCGGCCGCTCGGAACTCTGCAGCATCGAACACCAACACCGGTGTCGACACACCAAACGGGGCGGCGGCCAGCTGGCCGTTCACCGAGTACGTTGCTCGAACAAGCGGCAGAAGATCGTCGCCGAAGGACTCGTCGCACGCTGCTGGAGCAAGAAACTGCTGCGTATCCAGCAGCGTCAGGGTGTTGCGCTCCGACACATTGATGATGTCTGGCCACTGGGAGCGGGGCGTCACTTCCAACTTGTCCACGATCCCGCGATCGCCACCGAAGTCCACGACCTCCAATTCGATCGCATGCGATTGTTCGAAGTTGCGTTCGACCTCGGCCCACAGGTCGACGGCCGCTGGGCCCCCCATCGAGTGCCAGATCGTGACGGTGCCGTCGCTGTCGTTCGGAGTGCAGATGGCTTCATCGATAGCACCAGCGCCGACCGACACAGCACTTACGTCTGCGGAGGCGGTGGGGGCCGCCGACTCACTTCCCGATTCCGAGCACCCGGCAAGCACAGCAACAACACCGAGAGAAAGCACCAGTCTGGCTCTCACGATTCGTCCTCAGCAGCGGGTTGCTCCAACAACACCAGATCGGCGCGACTGACCAGTCGCGTTGCTACCGCATACTCCACCAGGCGACCCCGGCGGTTCGAAGCCAGGCGATCAGGGCCGCCGTGAAGACCTCGGACACCCAGCCGCTGAAGCTTCTGGCACACGTTGTCGAGCTTGCGATTGAAGCGAGTGATGGTCCAGCCCAACCGGGCCGCTGCATCGGCCGAGCTCGGCAACATCACTGAGGCCTTGCCATCGCCGCGCAACCTGGGCTCGGCAAGCGCGACGATCAGTCGCCGTTGGTCGGGGGTGAGATGCGTCGCTCCGATGGTGGTGTCACCGGCCTCATTGACCGAGATGGGGGCAGATGCAAACGGTGGTTCAGAATTGAGAATGGTGAGCGAGTACGAGGTTGGCCCGGCGGTGAAGCTGACGAAGGTCTCGCCGAACACGAGGGGCAACCAGGCGCCAGGTGCCAGAAACGCTTCCAGGTGCCCCGCCTCGTCGGAAACGGTGGCCGTCAGTTGCGTACCAACGTTGGACAGCGCCCAGATGTCCGACTGCTGGTGCAGTACGAGAAAGCGTCGATGTAGGAACTGATTGTCATCGAGCGCCAAGTCTCCTTCGCGACCAATCGTGAACGAGCCACCATCAGTGACAGGAAAGGTCTCCCCGCAGAACTCCACCGTGAGCGTCATCGATTGCGACCACCCAGGTGGTCAAGGTGCGTCAAATGCACAGCTGATCTCCCCACCAAGGTCGACGTCCGACCCGATCTCCAGGAGCACCGGCTCGCTCGGGTGTAATCGGCGCGGCTCACGCCCTGGCAAGCGGACGATTGTTCCGTTCGCGGAGTTGAGATCCTCGAGGAGAACCTGCCAACCTTCCAACCGAACCGACGCATGTGTGCGCGAGAGGCCCGGGCCAACGTCGAGGCGAACGAGCAGCGGAATCTCGCCCGCAAGGCCGCCCTCCACCTTTGGGTTACGACCAATGAGGACTGGCCGGTCGAGCGCAACCTTGGTTCCATTGCTGAACCGCAGCGACCCAAGAATTGGCCGAGCGATATTGACGGGCAGGGACGCGAGTGGCGCAGAGCACACGCGGCACACCGAGAGCTGAGGTGGATTGGGATGCTGGCTCGGGCACATCAGCGCCTGCACTGTGGGGCCGCCCATGGTGGCTCCAGTTGCCGGTTGCTGGCCGCCCGATTGCGCTGCTCTCATTGCGGCAATCTGGGACTTGGTCATAGTACGCCCGTCATGGTCGCCCAACGTCTCCGCTGTTGCGGAGGGAATGCCTTGAATCAGTCCTCCAGATGAAAGAGGGGATACCTCGACGGGTTCGTCGGGCTCGTCCGGGGCGGTGTGCACCGCGGCGTTGTGGACAGACCTAGCCATCGTTCGGCCGTAGATCTCGTCGTACTCGTCCCCAGCATCTGCCGCAACGGTCGACACAGTCGGGTACTGATCGGTCACCGACGATTCGGTCGCATCAGTCTCGGTCGCATCAGTCTCGGTAGAGTCGGTGAGCACCGGGAGGTCTGCAACGGTGATGGTCCGGCCTGGGTCCACCTCACTGGCCGGCGTGGGCGCCGCTTCCTCAATGACGACCACCGGCGCAACGGGCAGTGCCGGCGCTTCAGGCGCTTCGGCAGGTGTGGTGAGCGACTCCGTGATGTTGAAGTCGTCCACCCAGTCCAACGCAACGCTGATAAGTGTGGGAGCAACCATGGCGCCTTGGCGTAGGAAGTCAGCGGGCAGCAGGCCACGCTCGACGCGAAACGGCAGCGCTTCCACGTCGACATCGCCTGCGCCCAACAGCGCAAGCTCCACTGCCACGACGCCTTCGACCACTTCCTCCACCCAGGTGCGCACTCCATTGGCACTGATGACCCGTATCCCGCCGGGCCCCTCGACCGTTGCGCGCGCCGAACCACGAACCACGATACGCGTCTGAGTTTCCTCGAACTGGGCCATCGCGAAGGAGCCGAGCGCACGAAGGCCGGTGCTCGAAAGCTCCTCCAACAGTTCGTCGATTCCGGCACCGTTACCAACGAGGCTCCACATCGATTCCGCGAGCGCTCCGTTAATGGGTTCGAAGACGGCAAGGGTCGCGTCGTACACGATGCCAATGCCCTTGCCGACTCGAAAACTTGTGGTCACCAGTGTCTCCTCCCATGCACTCCGCCGACGGCGGTCATCATCGTGGCACGTCGTCGATGACGATGTTCGCCTCAGCTGGCACGGACGAAGCGGCAGCGGCTTTCTCGGCCCCAGGCACTGCCGAGATCATCGGAGTCGATGGTGGGGGAAAACGTGGGAGTGGCGCAGTGACCTCTGGGTCGGGAAGCACCGCGACGGGTCGCGGGCCGGTGACATCCAACCCATCGTCGAGGCCGAACGCGATGGCGGCAGTTCTACCGACATCGACGACGATCGCCGTCGCATTGTCCGCTGCACGGCCCTCCAGAACTGCCGCGACCAAAGCATCGGCCGCCTCCGCCGGGTCACTGAGAGAAGTGAGGATCCCCGCAATTCGGCTCTCCGACAACTCACCAGAGACACCATCGGAACACAGCAGCAACCGGACGTGGGGAAGTGCAGGCAGCACGAAGAAGTCGCCCGCCACGACATCCTCGATACCAATCGCGCGGGTCACCACGTTGCGCTCGGGGTGACTGACGGCCGCCTCGGGTGTGATTTCGCCAGCGTCAACCAACTCCTGCACCAGCGAATGGTCAGTCGTGATCTGCGCGACGACGCCGTCGATCAACGAGTAGCAGCGCGAGTCGCCCACGTTGACAATGACGATCGATTCCTCGTCAGCGTTCTGCACCACGAACGCCCCAACGAGGGTTGAACCCATTCCACGCTGCCCGTCGGAGCCCGCATGCACCCGCACGCTTGCATTCGCCCGTTGCACGAGCGAGGCGATCGTGCCAACGTCTGGCAAACCTTCTGCCAGCATGGCTTGCACTGCTTCGATGGTCAGCCGGCTGGCCACATCTCCGGCTTGGTGGCCCCCCATCCCGTCCGCAACTACGAAGGCCCCCGGCGCATCGAGGTAAGAGTCTTCGTTGAGGCGGCGAACCTTGCCAACATGAGTCGCGGCACCCCAGCTGAGTTCCATGCCGTCGCGATGTGAGGAGAGCTGGGCAGATGTCACCACGCAATAGTTCTAGCGCAGCGAAGAGGCGAGTGGGATGGGTACAACTCCCCATGTGCGTTCATACCTCCAGATATCGGGAAGTTTTCGCCGACGATACGGCGATGACGGGCCATCGTCGATAGCCAGCCGACTACGGTCACAAGCTGACGGATCCCAAGCTGGAGAACCAATCTTGGAGCGTGACGATTCACAGCTTCACCCCGGCGAACGCCCGCTGCCATTCGGGGACAGGCTCACGGCGCTTCCCGTGTCCGCGGTTTGGTCATAGCGCATGCATCGACGTTCATTGCAGTCCCTGTCTCGCAACCGGTGAGGCAAGACCCCAGCACGTGGCGACGCCCCTCGCGGTGCGTAGCGACGGACCCCTCGTAGATACGTGCATCGGTGGGGTGGGGGTGCTTCACTGAACGGATGCCGTCGAGACGCGTCGCCACGTGAGCGGGTTGGGGGCGCGCTTCGCGCTCGTTGCCGCGTCGCTTGCTGCAGGTGGGCTGGGTTGGTTCGCAGTTCAGCAGCTGAGCACTGACCAAACCACCGCAACCGCACTCGCGGCCACCGACTTCTTCGACTGTTCTGTCACAACCAACGCGGCCGACGCCCTGGCGATCGGCCAGGTGCACGCCGGCGACACGGTGTGGCTGATCGGCACGACTGATGATCGGTGGGCGGTCATTCGCAATCCGGACCAGCCCGACCGGCCGGCCTGGCTGCCCCTTGCGCTCGTCGCAACCAACACCTCGCCCGGTTCGCTGCCACACCTCAGCTGCGCGCAGGCCGCAACGACTGCCACCACCACCATCGCCACTGCTGGCAGTGGCCCGGCAACGACGGCCGCTCAGGGTGTGCCCTCCACGGTGGTGCTGGAGACGAGCACCACCGAAAGCAGCACCACCACCTCCTCCACGACCACGACGACGCCGGCCGACATCGCTGCGCCCTTGGTGACCGTCACCACCGACCGCGCGTACCTCTACGTGCTCACCGACCGTGCGCCATGCAGCGCAGAGACCACGTTGGAAGTGGCCATTGCAATCGCCGACCCGTCGCTGCCGGTCACCCTTCGCTCGATCGTCGCCACCTGGGATTCACCTACCGGGCCACAAACCGCAAACCTGGTCCCCGTCGCCGGCAACCGCTTCTCGCTGCAAGTACCTACCAACGGTCCGGCTGGCGGCGAGACACCGCTCACGCTCACAGCCACCGCCTCCGACGGGGTCGGCAACCTCGGCACCGGCCAGACGGTCGTGTCGCTTCGCGACCCACGCAGCTTCGGGTGCGGCTGATGCAGCGGGCCCGACTCCCTCTTGCCGCGATCATCGGAGCACCGGTGACGCTGTTGTTGATCGGTGGCGTCGCGGGGTGGTTCATGCGCGGCGACGCCTCTCCGAACCCTGCTGGAAACGCCCCAGCAGCCACCGTCATGGGCGGCACTCTGCCTGCCGATCTCAGCCAGTACGCCCCCTTACGACAGCTCGCCGCACCTCCGAACCCGGCAGTCAACGACCCCGGCAGCATCATCGGGTTCCAACCCGCAGGAACCATCGAGGTACCGCCCACCGCGGCGCTCGACCTGCCGCTCACTGCCGGCGGCAGCGCGGAGGTAGTTGATCCAGTCACCCATCTACCGGCCGACGCAGCCCCACCGGCAGCGCGCACCATCGCCGGGTCGACCGCCATCGACTCACTCCCGACGCTGGCGCCGCCGCAGAGCACGCTGCCGCCTGCGGTCGACGCCCCCCTCGACGGCGGCACTCCCACCACGGGACCCGACGCCCCACTGTTCACCGACCCGTGCGTCACGCAGGCAACACCATGCGCCGGCCTTCCTGGCGTCGTCCGAAGCGCAGCCGCCAGCGACGAGCCGGCTGCGCTGGCGCCGCTGCAGATTTCATTTCCGCTCGCCGGCGCCGCCGGGTTCGCAGCACAGTGCGACTCGATCGAAGCCGGCAACGTTCCCGACACGCTGCTCACCCCAGCCACGCGACCCACAGTCGCGGTACTTGTCAACCAACCATCCACTCTCGCGCTCACCGGGCAGTGGGCCGACGGCGCAGCTCTGGACAAGGTGACGCTGGTGACCTCACCTGCCGACGATGCCGAGTGGAAGCGGTCGTGGGACCAGGACCGTCTGCAGCGCAACATCGTCGCCTGCCTGACGTTGCCACTCGGCGATGTGCGTGCACATGCGGCCGCCGGCATCGGTGAATTGCGGGCCAACGTGCTGGCCATCAGCGCTACGGGCCGTGCAGAGATCACCGGGCAGGTCACGCTCAACATCCCCACAGATGGCGACAACGATTTCTTCGCCGACCGTCTTGTCATCGCCGACCGTGGCGAGCAACGACGCAACGACGTGCTGTACCCCACCGTGCACGTGCACTACGCGTTTCTCACCGACACGGTGGCGCCATCCGGATCTGGCCTCGACCCTGCCAGCACCCGCGTGTACGGCCAGCACGCATTCGTGCAGGGCGCAGACTGCGCCGGCTGGGCCGCCAATCAGCAAGGCCGCGATCGCACCAGCAGCGCTCTGTTCACCGTGACCAGCGAGGAACGCAACATTGCCGGTCGCCCGCGCAACGTCACCATCGTGGACGGCGACGTGTACCTCGACCCGACCATGCCTGCCGGTTGGGAAGGCCAGCTGTGCGTGCGATTGATCGCCAGCGACCAACCAGCGGGCGCCGCTGTAGCGGGAGCCCCGAAGCCGCTGACACTTGCCCTTCGCGGCGCAACGGTGCGCGGCCCGCGTACCGCCGACTACTCGGTCAGCGTCGTGCTGGATGGTTCGACCGTACCCGCCGACTCGCGCGTGCAGGCGACATGGACAACGCCGACTGGTGAGACGCTGTGCACCGAAGCGGTCCTGACCACGCCGGCCGAACTCGGCGCGACGTGCACCAGTTCGGCCCGCTTCGCGCTCGACGGAGTGCAGGTTGCGCTCAGCGCAATCGATACGGCTGGGACCGTCAGGCCCCTGGTCGCCGCCATGGTGCCGATCAACACTGCGTACTGCAATCCCGACGACCCGTTCGGTGCATCGGCAGACGGCTGCAGTCGCGGGTTCACACAATCGTTGGAGGTACCGATGGTCGCCGACAACACCATCCGGGTCGTGCTGAACATCGGGCGCACTGCCGGCGCCGGGATGCTGAGGCAGGACCCGTCGCACGCCTGGTTGGTCGGCCCCGTCACCTCCTTCACCTCATAGCTGTCGATCCGGAGGTTCGGGCTTGAGTCTGGGTGTCCACAGTTCCGGACTCCGGGACGGACAACACCCTGAACCGCCACCGCCCACCCCACTGACACCACTACCACCCATTTGCGCGCGCAAGGGGTTTCTGGGCGAGGACCGTTCCACTGCGCGGTCTGGGTGTCCACAGTCCCGGATTTCGGGACGGACAACACCCAGACACGGCTCACACCCGGCGAATCGGTCGGGGCACTACCTGGTCGACGGTACGGTGGGAAGCATGAGCCGAGGCCCCACTATCGCTCGGTTCACACACGTTGCACTGCCGTGCAGCGATATCGACGCCACGATCGCGTGGTACGAAAAGTTCACGCCGCTGCGCCTACTGGACCGCCGTGAGGACGCTGACGGGTACGGCGCGTGGCTGGGCCAGCCCGACATGGTGGACAAGCCGTTCATCATCGTGCTGGTCAGCTTCTTTCGCGATCAGCCCAAGGGCCCACAACCCACGCTCGCACCGTTTGCCCATCTGGGCATCGAGATGCCGACACGCGACGACGTCGACGAGGTTGCTGCCCGCGGCCGCGAGGCCGGATGCCTGTCGTGGGAGCCGCAAGACCTGCCCGCACCCGTCGGCTACGTGTGCGCCCTCACCGACCCCGACGGCAATGTTGTCGAGTTCAGTTTCGACCAGGGCGTGTTCGAAAAGGTGCGCGAAGTGTGGGGCACACCCGCCGAGTGACCGCAGTCGTTGGGGAACTCTTCGCGCCGCCCGCAACTCTCGCGCACCCCCTTCGTACACTCGACCGAATGGCCGCTCGCACCCCACCTCCCGGGCTGCAGCTGAGCTGGGTCGACGGTGAAGCCGTCGCGTGGCAGCCTGGCCGCGGGGTGTACGGCGGCAACCTGCATCACGAGGTAGCACGCGTGTCGCGTCGGCCGAGCATGGCCTACAACGGTTCCACTCGCGTGTTGCCGCTCGATCTACCCGATGGCAGGGCGAATGTCATGTGCCAGCGGCTCGACTCGGCGACACTCGCATCGTTGGGTCAGCTCGATGCGCTGGGCACCGAGCTCAGCGCATCAGTGGCCTGGTTCGGCGCCATCTACCGGTATGCGGCACAGCTGGTGACACGCGGGCGGGTGTTACCCGTACTCACGCACATCGCCGACACGTGGTGGCTGGCCGAGTGGCAGCCACTGAGCGGCGATGTCGAGCTTGCCGAAGCCGACCTGTTGCAGGCAATGCCGCCGGTTGTCGCTGCCGGCGCACCTGTCGACCCGGTCGATGTACTGCGCTCGATGGTCGATCGTCTGTGCCGGCTGACCCTGTCGGCGCGCGGCTGGCGCGAGAACCTCCACGAAACCCGCTCCATCAACCCACGCGCAGTCCGCCTTGTCAGTCGTGCGCTCATTGCGGAGACCGGTCAGTTCACGGTCGCCCCCGAACTGGGCGAAGCCGTCGCCCACACCGCCACCGAGTTCTCACTCATCACACGTCGCGCCGAAGGCGAGCCCATCGTGCGCGTCCGCCTGCGGCTCGGTCTGCCGCGCGAGAAGACTGCCGACGAACTTTGGGACGAAGCCGAGTCACCCAGCACCTCGGTCAGCGCCGAGAGCGCCGAGTGGCCACTCGGACTTGAACTGGTCGACGGCGACGATCGCGGCCGTTGGTGCGCCGCTGACCAGGTGATGACGGGTGGGCCCGGGGCGCGGGCGCTCGCCCACGACGCACGCTTCATTCCGTTGCTCCAGCGGCGCTTGCGCGAGGCCGGCGCAGCAATCGCCATAGCTGTCCCCGAGCTGGGCGCCTGGCTCGACACCGCCATGTTCACCACGCCGCACGGAATCGATCTCGACACTGCAGCCGCCGCCCTGGAAGCGATCGACGCGCTGGCCACCGTCGGCGTCGAGTTGCTGGCACCGGAAAAGCTCACCCGCCGCCGCACGTCGACACGCGCGACGGCACAGCCAAAGGACGCTGCGGGTAGTGGCCGATTTGCAGCAACGGCCCTCGTCGACTGGCAGGTCGTGGTCGACAACACGCCCGTGCCCGACGATGTGCTGCGCCGCGCCGCACAGGACGGCACCAATCTGATTCAGATCGGCGGGCGCTGGGTGCAGATCGACCGCGCCGAAGCCCGCCGGGCACTGGCCAACCTGCAAGAGCACCGCAACGAACACAGCGAGATGAGTGCGCTGCAATTGCTGACACTCGCGGCTGAACTGCAGCGCGAGCTGGAGGCCGCCGGCATTGCAGCCGACGGTGAGGGCAGCAGCACCGACCTACTGCAGGCCACGGGCTGGGCCGGCGAGCTGCTCGACGGGTTGCCCGACGAAGCCCTGGCCGACGGCGATGTGCCCCACACCTTCACTGCCACGCTACGCCCGTACCAGCGACGTGGTCTGGGTTGGCTGCAGTTCCTGCATCGTCTCGGTCTTGGTGGCTGCCTGGCCGACGATATGGGCCTGGGTAAAACACCCACCACACTCGCCCATCTCGCCGGCATCCCTGGCCCTCACCTCGTGATCTGCCCACTCTCGGTGGTGCGCAACTGGGAAGCCGAGGCCGCCCGCTTCACGCCCTTCATGCGCGTGATGGTGCATCACGGCACCGGGCGGCTCACTGAGGCAGCATTCGTCAACGCGGTCGCGCAGCATGATCTGGTGGTCACCACCTATCAGGTGGCGGCGCGCGACCTCGACACGTTCCAGAAGGTGCCGTGGGCGACCGCTGTGCTCGACGAGGCGCAGGCCGTGAAGAACCCCGACACGCGCACAGCGCGCGCCATGCGTTCACTGAAGGCCGGCCAACGGATTGCACTCACCGGCACTCCGGTGGAGAATCGCCTCTCTGAACTGTGGTCCATCTTCCAGATCGTCGCCCCCGGCCTCTTGGGCAACGCCACGCAGTTCCGCCAGCGCTTCGCCAATCCCATCGAGCGCGAGCACGACCCGGTGGCAACGGCTGAGCTGCGGCGCCTGACAGGGCCGTTCCTCCTGCGCCGCACGAAGGCCGACAAGTCACTGGTGCCCGACCTTCCCGACAAGGTCGAGCAGGTCGCGTGGGCGCCACTCACCCGCGAGCAGGCCCACATGTACCAGGCCGTGGTCGACCAGTTGCTGGCCGACGCGCAGGAGGCCACCGGCATGCGGCGCCGCGGTCTTGTCTTGGCAGCGCTCACCCGCCTCAAGCAGATCTGCAACCACCCGGCTCATGCGTTGGGCGACGGCTCGAAGCTGGCCGGCCGCTCCGGCAAGCTCACCCGGTTCGATGAGTTGGTCACCGATCTACTCGATGCCGGCGAGCAGGCACTGGTGTTCACACAATTCCGCGAGATGGGCCTGTTGTTGCAAACGCACCTTCGCGAGCGCTTCAACCAGGCGGTGCCGTTCCTGCATGGAGGTGTCACCAAGAACGGTCGCGACCGGATGGTGCAGCACTTCCAGGCGGGCACCGCCACCTCACCGCTGCTACTGGTGTCACTGAAGGCCGGCGGAACGGGCCTCAACCTCACCGCTGCCAGCCAGGTGGTGCACTACGACCGCTGGTGGAACCCAGCCGTGGAAGACCAAGCCACCGACCGTGCGTGGCGCATCGGCCAGTCGCGCACGGTGTTCGTGCACAAGTTGGTGTGCGAGGGCACGGTGGAGGAGAAGATCGACGCGCTCATCAACGACAAGCGCAGCCTGGCCAACGCGGTCGTCGGCACCACTGGCGAGGCATGGCTCAGTGAGCTCAGTACCGACGCGCTGCGTGACCTGGTGGTGCTCGATCACTCCAAGATCCGGGGTGCTTCGTGACCATCGTGTTGGTGCCCAGGCAGTTCCGTGGCGAGCCACATCCCGTTGGAAAGCTGGCCAGCACGCTGCTGTCTGTCGCCGTCGCGGGCATGGCAGACCCGCCGCGGTTCCGGCGGGGTAAGTCGCTGGTCGTCGAGGGCGCAGTCACTCGGCTGGACGTCTCCACCGGTCGGCTGGTCGCCACCGTCATCGGCAGCCGCAACGATCCATATCAGGTGATCGTCGCCGTCCACCCAAGCGCACGCCCTGACCTCAGTACGCCGGAATTGTTGCGCACTCAGATCAACCGGCTCACCCCCGAAGGCAGCGAACTGATGACCAGTTGCAGCTGTCCCGACGATGCCGACCCGTGCAAGCACGTGGTCGCCGCGCTGTTGGCCTTCGCCGCCGAATTGGTGTCGCGGCCCGAGTTGGTCGTCGAGTTCCGCTGTGTAGCGGCTGGGGATGAAGCCCCATCTCGCGCCACGGTTGGTTCACGCGCTCGCGGCAGCGAACGGCACTTGCGGTTGGCCCCGGCGATCAAGGAGCGGGTGCGTGCTCCCGAGCCCCCCACCCCGTGGGAGAACCCGGAGTGGATCGAGTTCCTCGGCGCGCTGCCGCCCCCAACACCCGACGTACCGCGCGAGCCGGCGCAGGTGCGACGGGCGATGCTGGGCACCATCGACCTCGGCAACTGGGTGCAGTCCGCCATCGACGAACTGTCCTCGCTGGACTAGGCACGCTCACACCGTGGTGTAATGGGCGAATGGAGTACACACCGATCTCGCCAGCCGAATTCGCAGCCCTCGACGGACTCGACGACTGGCGGCTTGTGCTCGGCGGTATTCACGCCAACTTTCGCGCCGGGTCGTTCGGTGCCGCGGCTGCACTGGTGAACCAGATCGCCGCAGCCGCCGACGAACTGGTGCACCACCCCGACATCGACGTGCGCTACCCCGACCGTGTACACGTCTACCTCACCACTCACGCCAGCGGCGGGCTCACCACCCTCGATGCAGACCTTGCTCGCATCATTTCCGCCGCCGCGCGGGCGGGAGGCGCGACCGCCGAGCCGACGGCGGCGCAGGGTGTGGAGATCGCGATCGACACCATGGACGCAGACCGCATCCGGCCCTTCTGGGCCGCAGTGCTCGGCTATCGAGACGCCGACGGCATGCTGGTAGACCCGTTACGTTTCGGACCGTCGGTGTGGTTCCAGGACATGACGACGCCGCGCGACGAGCGCCAACGATTCCACATCGACGTGTCCGTGCCACACGACATCGCCGAGCAGCGCGTCACCGCCGCGCTCGCCGCCGGCGGCACGATGATCAGCGATCAGTACGCGCGCAGCTGGTGGGTACTGGCCGACGCCGATGGCAATGAAGCCTGCGTCTGCACCTGGCAGGACCGCTGACACTCATCGTCCCGGCTTTGTGTCGAAGCCCTGAGCTCACAGCCCCAGCTCACGGCCCGACAGCCTTTTCGTACAACGCAATGGAGATTCGTCACTAAAGTTGGCGCCACGTCAACCGTTCTGGGGGTTGTATGCGTCGAGAAGATGTGCAAGCCGTCTCCGCTCCACCC
>Ga0105044_10004836_pt1 | contig 18528 bp, 16 predicted proteins | sample MAT01_FD_78092 | JGI IMG/M metagenome (GOLD analysis project Ga0105044, IMG submission 78092) | Freshwater microbial communities from Lake Fryxell liftoff mats and glacier meltwater in Antarctica - MAT-01 | ecosystem: Environmental > Aquatic > Freshwater > Ice > Liftoff microbial mat | place...
GGGACGACATCGGACAAGGTGTACGATGTTCATATGGCAAAAACCGGAGCAAATCTAACTTGTCAGGCCTGTCATACAACAACTAATCACAGAATTGCCGGGCATGGTTCGGACCTGAGGGCAACCGATAGCACAAACATAGTGAGTTGTTCTACCGCCAGTTGCCATGCCACAAAAAACAGCACAACGACCGGTCATACAAATAGTAAAATATCCAGGCATGTCGGTCGAGTAGCATGTCAGACCTGCCATATCAACAAGTTTGGCAAGGATGCAAATGATACAACCGCTTCGGAAGCAACAGAAATTCATCGGGACTGGAGAATCTCCGAGTTTAATACAGTACTTAATCGTTATGAGCCACTGCCTACCAAAGCGAATGATTTGACGCCAAAATATGCTTTCTGGAATGGCAAGGCCTGGGGAAATAACCTTAACGACGTAGCTGTTCTGGATACTGCAACAGGTGCCTACAAGATTTCAAGGCCGCTTGGTGCAATTAATGATGCAGTTGGAACAAAAATGTATCCATTCAAGTATAAAACTTCTGATCAGCCTTTTGACCCTGCAACAGGCAAGTTGATCGGACTCAGTACCAAAACTTATTTTGCCACAGGCAATTATGAACAGGCTGTTTTTGACGGTGCAATAAGTCAGGGGTTAACAGGTTTCGACTGGATCACAGTCAAGGCTGACGAGTATCAGGTTTTGAATCACCAGGTGGCACCGGCAGTCGGTAATGCCCTAAGTTGTAATGATTGTCATAAAAATACCGCCAGAGTAAATCTTCCGGCAATGGGATATGCGCCTAAGGCCGCCAATGCAACAATTTGTAAGCAGTGTCATAGTCTTAAATCTTCCAATGACTGGCAGTGGATTCATGATAAACATGTAACCGATAAAAAATATGATTGCTCATGGTGTCACTCTTTCAGTAGAAAGGCAGAGCGCGGTTTGAAGTAGATATAAAACTGAAATGAAAACAAAAAAAGGGGCTCCGTATATCGGAGCCCCTTTTTGAATTGAAATAAATGTTTATTAAAAATGCTTGGAAGAAACAGGCAGGTAGATATGAATGGATGCCCCGCCTGACTTCGGGGATTCGGCTGTGATTGTGCCGTGGTGACTTCTGATGATGGTGTGACAGCTGGCCAGGCTCAGCCCCATTCCTTTACGTGCCCCCATGGTCTTGGTGGTGAAATAGGGATTGAAAATTTTTGACTTGTTTTCAGGCGGGATGCCGACACCCGTATCGGAAAAAACAAAATGCACATATTTGCCCGGTGCAAGCAGCAGTTTGTTCTTGTCCGTAATACTGCAGTTTTCGGCTTTTATGCGCAAAGTTCCGCCGTCTGGCATCGCCTCAACGGCATTGGTGGTTATTTGGGAGATGACCAGTTGCATCTGCGAAATGTTGAACTTCATATCCAGAATATCCGGCGACAGATTCGCCTCAAGTTTTACATTGGTACCTTTTAGCGTAGCTTTTACGGTGGTCATTACAAGTGATGCCAGTGGAGCAGGGTGCGAAAGGCTTTCTTCGCTGAGGACCAGGTTGCGGAGTCTTCTGCTTAAGTCGCTGGCTTGCCCGGAGCTTTTCTCTGCCACATCAAGCATGTCAAATATTTTACTGCCTGGTTGGGAATTCATTTTTGCCAGCAAAATGTTGCCGATAATCACCTGTAGCAGGTTGTTGAAGTCATGAGCCAGTCCGGCAGCAAGAATGCCGATGGATTCTTGCTGTTTGAGGCGGATTGATTCCTCCTCTGTTTTTCTCAGGTCTGTGATGTCTTCGGCGGTCTTGATAAATTTAGTTGTAACACCATCTTCGAGAGTGATTGGGTAGATCCTGCTGTATTCCCAGTAAAGCTGTCCATTTTTTTTGCGGTTTTGCAGAACGCCGTGCCAGGGGCGGCCATCTAGTAAAGTCCGCCAGATATCGTCATAAACTTCATGGGAGGTTTCGCCCGACTTGAGAATTCTGGGCGTATTTCCTACGGCTTCTTCTGGACTGTAGCCTGTCATTTCACAGAATCTGTGGTTTACCTGTTCGATTACCCCGTTGGGGTCGGTAATGACTACAATGCTGGGACTTTGTTCCAGAACTGTTGAGAGCAGTTGAATACGTTCGCTTTGTCTTTTTAGATTTTGCTTGAGCTTGATAACTTCAACGCAACTCTCAATGGATGACAGCAGGTTTTTCATTATTACCGGTTTTACAATAAACTTGTTGATGCCAATATCAATGGCATTCAGCATGTTTTCGGTATCATTCAGGGCGGTTAAAACAATTATCTGTGTTTCAGGAGATTTTTTACGGATTTTACCGGCCATTTTAAGGCCGTCCATGACCGGCATCATGATGTCGGTAAGTACAATATCAGGAGAGTGCAGGAGGAAAAGGTCAAGCCCTTCGCGGCCATTTCTGGCGCAAAGGAATTTTTTGACCCGGTGTTGCAGCATGAAAGTCAAATGCTCTCTGGTCGAGGTTTCATCTTCAACATAGAGCAGTGTTATGTCATAGACTTCTGTGTTTGGTCCCATGCCCGCCTTTTATACACTTTGAATCACGGTAAGTCTGAGATTTTAATTGTGTTTTTCTAGCAGGTTTTATGCGGAAGAGCAAGGATTAGAATTACTATCCGGCAAGTCTTTGAATGTCATGTCAGATAGCTTTTCTCCAGGAGAGCCGTTCTTCCAGCCAGCGGGACAGGGATGTGAAGAAAAAGCAGAGAATCAGTGAGACAAACTGGTTGACGAAGGACGGAATCATATTACGCAGACCCTCTCCCAGAGGACCTTCCGGAAAACGGGCAATCATGAAGTATTTGAAGTTATCAGTGATTACAGAAAAGTTGAAAAATTCTTCCATATCAGGCCGCCTTGTGGATGTTGAGGACTTTTTTGTTGTAGATATTTACCAGCGCGGTAATTGACAGGGAAATGATGATATAGACCAATGTTGCTGCTGAAAAAGCTTCAAATCCTTTGAACGTATAGCTTTCCACCTGGCGAGCCTGATAGGTTAGCTCCATGACTCCGATGGTCATGGCTTGCTCTTCAGCTTCTTTGCGGCCTGTTTTGCGGATTTTCATGGGGCCAGAGTGATATTGTCTATCACTGAAAGATGTGGATAAAGATTGAACTGCTGGAAAACGAAACCGACTTCGGCCCTGAGCAGGTTGATGTCTGTTTTTTTATCAGACAGATCCATGCTATCCACGGTCAGTTTGCCTTTATCAATAGGTCCCAGCTGGTTGATTGTGCGGATCAGGGAGCAATGCCAATGGTCAGACCATAAGAAAAAAACAATGTTTTGACAGGAAGGTAAGAAGGTTGATGCGGGGGTGGGGTTACATCATATCAACTGGATCAATGTCGATAATTTCGCGTATGTTGGAGGGTGTTTCATGCCCCGTCGACCAGGCGGATATCAGACGTCTCAAGTCATTACGGGTAGGAGATTTTAACAATATCTGACGGCGAAATCTGCCACGCAGCCTATAGAGTGGTGCCGGTGACGGACCGAGCACTTCAACCCTTGTTTTATGCTGTTGCTTGAGTTTTTGCAGAAGTTCTGCCGCCGATTCACTGCTATCCTCAACTGCCTTTTCTGCAGTGCCGGAAAAATTGATTACCGCCAGATGTGCAAAAGGCGGGTAACCTGCCTCCTGCCGGAAGTTCAGTTCCTGTTGATAGAAACCGTGGCTGTCATGGTTGATGGCGCATTGAATGGCGTAATGGTCCGGATTCTGGGCCTGCAGCAGAACTCTACCAGGCATATCGCCTCTGCCGGCACGACCGAAAACCTGGGATAGGATCTGAAAAGTCCGTTCAGAACTTCTGAAATCCGGCATATGTAGTCCAGCATCGCCATTAATTACCCCGACCAGCGTGACACCGGGAAAGTCGTGCCCCTTGGTAATCATCTGGGTGCCGATCAAAATGTCTGCCGTAGCATCAGCCATGCGGGAAAGTATGCGGTTATGACTACCTTTGCCGGAGGTAGTGTCGCTGTCCATGCGCAGGATGCGCGCTTCAGGCAGCAGTTCGCACAGGTCATTCTCCACCTTCTCGGTGCCGGCTCCCAGTTCTTTTAACTCAAAACATCCACAGGATGGGCAGGTACCAGGTGCTGGAACTGAGTAGTCGCAGTAGTGGCAGACACTCTGGCCGCGCTGGCGGTGATAGGTCAGGGTTACACTGCAGTTGGGGCAGGTCAGCGGCTGGTTACATTCGCTGCAGACAAGGATTGTGGCAAACCCGCGACGGTTAAGAAAAATGATCGCCTGTTCATGCTTTTCAACGGTCTCAGTCAACGCTTTTTGCAGTTGCGGCGAGACAGCCTCTTTGACTCCTTGCATCGGGACAGTTTCTACTATTGGCATGGGGATGCCGCGAACCCGCTCCGGTAGTGAGATAAGCCCAAGTCTGCCTTGTTCTGCGGCATAAAGGGTTGTTATCAGTGGGGTGGCTGAGCCAAGCAGTACGGTGGTCTGTTCCAGCTGTCCCCGGACCAGTGCCAGGTCGCGTGCATTGTAGCGCAGGCCATCGGCTTGCTTGAAGGAAGCCTCATGTTCCTCATCAACCACGATAATGCCGATTTTCTCCAATGGAGCAAATACGGCCGAGCGGGCGCCGATCACAATCCGGGCCAGCCCGCGCCTGATGCGGCGCCATTCGTCATAGCGTTCGCCATCGGATAATCCGCTATGCAAAATGGCGATGCCGCCACCAAAACGGGCGCGGAAACGTCGTACCAGCTGGGGTGTCAGTGATATTTCCGGTACTAAAACAAGTGCATTCCTGTCCATCTCCAGGCAGTGGGCGATCGCCTGCAGATAAACCTCGGTCTTGCCGCTGCCGGTGACACCATGCAGCAGGTAGGGTGAGAACTTCTTGCTGTCCAGGGCGGTAAGCAGGTAGTCCAGCGCCGCCTGTTGATGGGTGATCAGTTCCCGTGGGGTATCATGTTCCACAGATTCATCCTTGAACGGATCACGGAACTGTTCCCGTTCTTCACGGCGGATCAGCCCGAGTTCAACCAGACGTTTCAATTGTGGAGTACATTGGCCAAAACGACCGCGCAGGTCAGCCGCAGATGCTTCACCATCCGATTTGATCTGTTCCAGTATTTCAGCCGCTTTTGCCCCAAGTGATCTTTCCGGTAGAGCTGTTTCAACCGATAGGTAGAACGCTTCTATGCGAATGTTGCGGCCGCCGCTTATGGTTTCACCACTGTTTTCATCTTTACGGCTTTTAAGGTTAATTCCGGATGGCAGTGCAGTTTTTAGCACCTCACCCAGAGGATGCAGGTAGTAGCTGGATACCCAGCGGAAAAAGGCCAGTTCATTGTCTGTCCAGAGCGGGTCATCATCCAGCACGGAAATGATATCTTTGATTCTGGTGAATTCGCTTGATGCCACAAACCCCAGCACATAAGCGGTCAGCTTGCGTCCGCCAAAAGGCACAAAGACGCGTTTGCCCGGCTGAACCTGAGACAAAAGCGATTCCGGCACCTTGTAGTGAAAGGTCTTGTCCATGGGAAGCGGCACGGCCACTTCTATCAGAATTGGTGGTGTTGAACTCATGCTATGGTGATAGCAGAATAGGGGTGGTTAAGTAAAGGGGGCAAAGTTGTGGCGGGTCAGGAACCTGCTTAAAGCGTCAAAAACCAGGGGATATAAAACCGGGCGATAAATGAAATAAAGATGGCCGACAGCGCCATGGCAATTCCTGCCATGGCGCCTTGGGTCTGACCTTCCTGAAGAATAGCAGCCGTGCCCTGGTCCTATCCGGGTTCAAATTAAACTAGCCATTTATCACATTGATCGGTGAGCCTGCCAGAAAACTTCTCAGATTATTCACGGCAATATTCAGCAGACGAGTGCGTGCCTCAATGGGGGCCCAGGCAATATGAGGTGTAATAATACAGTTTTTTGCAGTCAGTAGCGGATTATCGGCTTTGATCGGCTCGACTGAGACAACATCCAAGGCAGCTGCGTAAACCTTGCCGCTGTTGAGTGCTTCCGCCAGATCCTCTTCAACGATCAGAGGACCGCGGGAAGTATTGATAATAATCACTCCATCTTTCATTTTGGCGATATTGGCCTTGTTGATAACCCCTTTGTTACTTTCAGTCAGTGGACAATGCAGTGAAATAACGTCGGACTTGGCAAGCAGTTCATCCTGTTCCACATATTTCAATGTATCGCTTTCCAGCTCCGCCACTTTTCTGCTGCCGCTGACCAGAATTTTCATGCCCAGTGCCTGGGCAATCAGGGCTGTTTTCTTGCCGATTGTTCCCATTCCGATGATACCCATGGTTTTGCCGTCCAGCTCGATCAGTGGATGTTTCCAGTAACAGAAATCCTTGCTGTTGACCCACTCCCCGTCTTTGACGCTTTGACTATGTTCACCCACATTCTGGCAGACCTCCAGCAGCAGGGCGATAGCAAACTGTGCGACAGAGTTGGTACCATAGGCCGGCACATTGACAACCGGAATGCCCTTCTCTTTTGCCGCCGCAACATCAACCACATTGTAACCTGTGGCCAGGACACCGACGTATTTTACCGAAGGACATGTCTCCAGCACGTTCTTGTCAATAGTGGTTTTGTTGGTGATCACGATCTCGGCGTTACCAATCCGCTCGATTGTCTTGTCAGCCGGAGTACGGTCATAAACCGTCACATCGCCAAGCTCTTTCAGTCCGTCCCAGCTCAGATCCCCCGGGTTCAGGGTGTGTCCATCCAATACAATTATTTTCATAGTAAAAACTCCTCTTTATAATTTTGACCAGGCCAGGTTGAGCATCCTTTTTGCGTTTGCGATTACCAGATCAGCGTCTTCGTCTCCCCATGGTTTGACTTCAAAACTGACAATTGGACGATTTTTATCACTGATAAAACCGATCTGCATCAGAACTTTCAAAAAGCGGACTACCTCGTCCACGCCGTTTTCACTGTTTTTGAAACCAAAGCGCGGATGGATGTCGCCATAGGCAGGCATGGCCGGGTCTTTGATAACACAGTTGCCGATATGGGCGTGCAGGATATAGTCCTTGATGGGAAGAATTGATTCTTCAATAGTTTCATGTAATTGCGGAATGTGACTCAGGTCGACCATCAGGCCGAAATTGTCGTACTCCTTCCTGACTGTTTCTACAAAACGCTTGGCAAGTCCGACCGGCCCGATCAGGGATTTTTTATCTATGTCGTAATCAAAAACTTCCAGCACCAGGTTCATGTCTCCCTTGCTCTTGGCATAGGCGCAAAGTTCTTTGGTCGACTGGACCAATGTTTCAAAGGCCAGTTCCTTTTTATCTTCCTCATATTTGCCCGATAGAAAGGCAAAACCGGCGGCACCCAGCTCAGATGCTTCGTCAATGCCTTCTTTCATGGATAAAACAGCGTCGGAACGGACTTTTTCATCCAGAGAATTCAGGTTCAGGCCGGTAGTCAGCAGTCTCGGCTGCGCGCCATAAGCCAGTGTAACGCCGGCAGTTTTGACCATTTCACCAACCTTCAACCGTGTTGCACGATCCTTGATCCAGGTCACCTCAATTGCATCAAAGTAGTCATCCTGGATAATTTTGCGTACGGTTTCCAGAATCGGACCTTCACCTCGTATGGTCTCCGGATAAGCCATAAAGTGGACAATTCCAACCTGCATGTACTTTTTCATGGATTTAAACATAACCAGTCAGCCTCCTTTTTTTGTTAGCCGTATCACCAAGACTTTATCAAAAAAAACTGCGCTTGGTTGAAATTATTTTTTTACAACCTGTGTTACAGCGGCAAAGTCGAAATCACCAAGCCCTGTAGCCAGTGCTGCTTTAAACAGTTCGTTAATGGCTGCAGTTGCAAAGAGCGGCTGGCCGATTTCTTCCGCCAGTTTCAAGGCCAGTCGCAGATCCTTTTGCATATGCTTAAGCGGGAATGCTGGCGGGAAGTCCTTGTTGGCTGCTATCTGCGGTCCCTTAAGGCGGAACATGGGGTTGGAAACTGCGCCTGAATCAAGCACCTCCAACAGCTGGGCCGCTTCAAGTCCGCTGCCGGATGCCAGGGCCAGCCCTTCACAAAGGGCAATCATCATTCCACCCATGACAAGATTGTTGGCCAGTTTCATGCGTGCACCATTGCCGGTTTCGCCGAGAAACATGATTTTCTTGCCCATCTTTTTAAATGCAGGCAGAGCAGTTTCATAAAGCGCCTGGTCGCCGGCGGCCATGATGGTCAGTGTGCCGTCTTCAGCAGGTTTCTTGCTGCCGCCTACCGGTGCTTCCAGGAAAAGGGCACCTTTGCTGTGGGCAAGTACAGCCGACTCTATAGATGTTTCAGCATCAACAGTTGACATATCCACATATCCCTTGCCCGGCTTCAGGCCAGCGATGATTCCGTCTGCTCCGTCGCGTACGGACTGGACAGCAGGGCCGTTGGCCATCATTGCAATTACTATGTCAGAACACTCTGCCACTGTGCGTGGCGTAGATGCAATAGCAGCTCCAGCACTTGCCAGAAGTTCTGACTTATCCTGTGAACGGTTCCATACCGTTACCTTGAATCCCGCTTTTAAAAGGTTTGTTGCCATTGCGCTGCCCATGATTCCCAGTCCGATAAATCCGATATTCATTTGCCACCTCCGTAAATTTTGTATGTAAATTGAATCTAGTGATTTTTATGTTATAAGTAAAATAGATAGTTTTCATGGGTATCATGAGTAAAATGTATGTATGCGTGGGGAGTGGTTATGGATATTCGCCATCTGAAATATTTTATTGAAGTCGCACGTCAGAAAAGCTTTACCCGAGCCGCTGAAACGCTTCATGTATCCCAGTCGGCCATCAGTAAAATGATCAAAGACCTGGAGGAGGAGCTTGGTTTTTTTCTGTTTAACAGGAGCTCCAGGCAGATTCAGTTGACTGATACCGGGGAGACCTTTTTGCTGCATTCCCAGGAGGTTGTTACCCTGTTCAATAATCTTTCCGTGGAAGTGGAAAGTGCAGCCAAGCTGGATAAAGGCAAGGTGGTGATCGGACTGCCGCCCATTACCGGTTCGACTCGTTTTGCCCAGCTTTTGGGTGAGTTCAAGAAAAAGTACCAGCAGATTGATATTGCTCTGTTTGAGTATGGTTCAAAAACTATTGAACTGGGAATTCAGGATGGCAGTATTGATATTGGCATCATCTGCAATCTGCCGGACAGCAACGCCTATCACTCCTTTGCCCTCTCCAATGATCCGCTCTGGGTTATTGTCAGCCCTGAACATCGTATCAGCCGTCTGAACGAAGTTGGACTGGCTGAGCTCAGCAATGAACAATTTGTCATGTATCGGCAAGATTTCAGCCTGCACCACGTAATAGTCAACAACTGTATTGCTGCCGGTTTTCAACCCAGCATTATTTTTGAAACAACACAGAGAGAACTGATGACGCAGCTTGTTGCAACCAATCTGGGAGTAGCTCTTCTGCCCAGTAAAACCTGTGCCGAGCTTGATCCAAAATCTATTAAAGCAATCCCTCTGGTTCGTCCCCAGATTCACCATGATATGTCCATTATCTGGAAAAAAGGTCGTCATCTGAATCGCGCAGCCCTTTTATGGATAGAATTCGCCCGCCAGTTTCTGCCAAGATAACTTCATAATGTAAAATCCAAGTTTTGATCGATTACAGAAAATATTTGACAGAAAAATATCCATTTTGTATACCTACCGGTAGGTATTATTTTAGTAAGGAGATATCTTAATGGCAAAAGTCGAAAAAACTGCAGCTGTGCAACCCGATGCAAAAGATCGATTACTGGCGGCTGCGCTGGATCAGTTCACCCGGCGCGGCTACGCATCCACCACCGTCAGGGAGCTGTGTGAAGCAGCCGGTGTCACAAAACCGGTGTTGTACTACTATTTTAAAAATAAGGAAGGGCTGTATTTGGAGCTGATGGATTCCAGCTACTCCCTGTTTGAGTCAACAATTACCGAGCTGATTTCCTTTTCCGGTACGTCCAGTCAATGTTTGGTGCACTTCTGCCAGGGGATATTTGATATTGGCTGTCAGCACAGGCAGGTTGTACAGCTCTGTTTTTCCATTTATTACGGGCCTCCACAGGGCGCGCCGGAATATGACCTTGATAGCTTTTATACGAGAATTCTGGATGAAATAGCCAAAATTCTGCAGAGGGGAATCCTTTGCGAAGAAATCAGGGATGGCAGCGTTAATGACATGGCCTGGTCCATATTGGCTTTGATGAATGTTGTTATTGAGGAGCACATCTGTCTGAGAGAACCGCGTATTGACGGGGCAGCCATGATCAGGATGATTCAGCTACTGTTTGATGGGATCAGAGCAAAATGATTTGCAGTGCACTTAAGGAGTTTTGGATGAGACGTTTTTTTATCGTTTTATTTATTTTTGTTTTCAACGGTTTGATTGCTGCGTGCAGCAGCAGCGATAGCACCAAGACGACGGTCAAGCCAGCAGTTGCTGTTGATGTTCAGATCGCAGCGGCGGCTGAACTACTGGATAGCGTTGAGGTGACCGGGACTCTGGAGCCCAAGTTTTCAGTAGATATAAAAACCCAGATACCGGGCCTAATCAAGCAGGTTTATGTCAATGAGTGGGTCAGGGTTAAAAGAGGGCAGCCGCTGGCACGGATCGAAGTTGCCGAGACTGAGGCGCAGGTTAAAAGGGCACAGGCCGGTATTGAGTCGGCCAAGGCTGGTCAGGCGCAGTCAAAGGTGACGCTCAACCGGGCAGAACGGGAACTGGCCCGTATGCAGAAGTTAAAAGAAGCCGGACTGGCGACCCAGCAGGCCCTGGATGACGCCAGCAGTGAACTTGAGGCTTCCAGAGCACGAATCGCTTCTGCTTTGGCCCAGATCGGCGTTGCAGAAGAGGAGTTGCGCCAGGCCCAGGCCCGGCTGGCAAAAGGTAAGGTGAATTCGCCAATTGACGGAGTTGTGGCTCTGAGAGATGTGAATGTGGGCGATCTGGCCAGTGATGCCGCTGCCGGGAAACCGATTTTTCGCATAGTGGATAACCGGCTGCTGAATCTGACATTTTCCGTATCCTCTGTCGATTCCGCCAGGATCAAGCAGGGGCAATCGCTGGAGTTTACTGTGGATTCTCAGCCAGGAAAGACATTCAGTGGCGTTATCAAGTACATCAATCCGGAACTCTCTGCTGCGGACCGCTCCATGAAAGTGATCGCAGAAGTGCGTAACGATCAGGAACAGCTGAAAGGCGGCCTGTTTGCAAAAGGGCGGATCATTGTTGGTAAGCGGAGCAGTGTTCTGCAGGTGCCGCGCAGCGCTGTTAATTCGCTTGATTTGACTGCCAAAAAAGGGAGCCTGTTTATTGTTGAGAATGGCCTTGCTCACAAAAGAGACATCGCCATCGGGGTCCAGAATGGTGAGCGAATTGAAGTTGTCACAGGGATGAAGACTGGTGAGCAGTATGTTGTGCGCGGAGGTTTCAACCTGAAAGACGGCGAGCAGGTAGTTGTGCCGCAGGCGGCAGCAAAATGATTCTTTCTGATGTCTCCATAAAACGCCCCATCTTTGCCACGGTGATCGTGCTGTCTCTGGTAGTCCTGGGTGTATTTTCCTATCGCCATCTGTCCGTAGAAATGTTTCCCAATGTGGAGTTTCCGGTTATTTCGGTGGTGACCCAGTTTCCCGGTGCATCCCCGGAAACCGTTGAGCGCGAGCTGTCCAAGCGGATCGAAGAAGGTGTCAACCAGGTTGCCGGGGTTAAGCATGTCTTTTCTACCTCTCGGGAAGGTGTTTCAACGGTTGTGGTTGAATTCCGTCTGGAGGAGAAGGTCAACGACTCTGCCCAGGAGGTGCGCGCCAAGGTTGCTTCCATACGTGGTACGCTGCCGAAAGGGATCGAGGAACCGGTCATTCAGAAACTGGATTTTAACGCCACTCCGGTGGCGTCCCTGGCGGTGCAGTCCAGCAATATGTCACCCCGTGAGCTGACAACCGTTGTGGAAAAGAAGATCAAGAAGCGTTTCGAAAGTGTGGCTGGTGTTGGCAAGGTTGATATGGTTGGCGGCCAGAAACGGGAAATTAGTGTGGAACTTGACCCGGTCCGGCTCGACTCTCTTGGACTTGGTGTGAATGACATTGTAAACGGTATCAAGTCTGAAAACACCAACTCGCCTCTTGGCCGTATTACCCGGGGCACAGCCGAATATCCGCTGCGTGTGGATGGCAAGCCGGAGCGGGCCGACCAGTATCGAGATATGGTTGTAACCAGGCGCAACAACCGTCCGATAAAACTGGGGGAAGTTGCGCAGGTCAGCGACGGCAGTGAGGAAAAACGCAAGCTGGCACTAATCAACGGGCAGCCTGGCATCGGCCTGGATATCTACAAACAGTCCGGCGGTAATCAGGTTGAGCTGGTGGATACAGTCAGAAAGGTAATGGATAAGCTGCAAAAGGAGCTGCCGCCCGGTGTTACACTGACAATGGTGCGTGACGGCTCGATCATGACCAGGGAGTCACTGACAGACGTCAAGGAGACTCTTGTGATCGGCGGGGTCCTGACAGTACTGATAGTCTTTTGCTTTATCAATTCCTGGCGTTCAACGGTGATTACTGGTGTGACGCTGCCCATATCGGTTATTTCAACCTTTATCATCATGAATTCCCTGGGAATGACGCTGAATGTCATGACACTGATGGCACTTTCTCTGGCCATCGGATTGCTGATCGACGATGCTATTGTTGTGCGTGAAAATATCGTGCGCCATCTGGAAATGGGTAAAAGTCACATGGAGGCAGCTCGTTTCGGTACTGCCGAGATCGGCCTGGCGGTTTTTGCCACAACAATGTCGATTGTGGCCGTATTTGTTCCGGTTGCTTTTATGAAGGGCATCGTGGGGCGTTTTTTCTTCCAGTTTGGTATCAGTGTGGCCTTTGCCGTGCTGGTATCATTGCTGGTTTCATTTACTCTGGATCCCATGCTTTCGTCACGCTGGCATGACCCATCCATACATATGAAGGGGCGACGCAAGGGCATTGCCGCCCTGCTGGAAAAGTTCAACAGCTGGTTTGATACAAACGCAGACAGGTACAAGATTTTGATCGGCTGGGCACTGGACCATCGCAAGATTATCATGGGTATTGCTCTGGCTGCCTTTGTCAGCGGAATAGGCATCTTCAGCACGCTGGAGTCATCGTTTATGGCGCTCTATGACAAAGGTGAGTTTCAGGTTTCTTTCAAGACCGCGCCGGATGCCTCCATGGTTGAAACAGAAAACCGCCTGAATGAGATACTGAACAGTCTGAAAGACTTTAAGGATATTGATCACACTTATGCCACAATTGGAGCCGGTGACAGCGGCACGGTGCGGGACGGCCTGTTGTACGTCAAGCTCAAGGAGCGCAGTGAAGGGCGTAAAAATCAGTTTGTGCTGCAGCGCGAGGTGCGTGAACGGTTTTCAAAAATTTCGGGTATCACCTTTTCAATCGAGGAGGTGGGACAGGTCGGCGGATCCCAGAAGCCGCTCAACGTCAACTTGAAAGGGGATGACCTTGCCGTATTGAAAGATCTGGGCCGACGTCTGAAAGATGAACTCTACAAAGTGCCAGGTATTGTTGATATTGCCATGACCCTGGAAAATGATATTCCGGAATATCACTTGCGTGTGGATCGTGAAAAGGCGCTCTCTGCCGGTGTGACAACCAACGATATTGTGGGGGTAGTTGGGCGCCTGGTTGGCGGCGAAGCGATTTCAACCTATGAGGATGAAGATGGAGATGCCGTTGACGTGCGTGTCCGTCTGCCACAGTCGCTAAGACAGAATCAGTCGCAGATTGGCGATCTGAAAATTTCCGTAACAGATGCAGACGGCACGTCACGACTGATTCCTCTGTCCAGCCTGACCAGTACCATTGCCGCTGCTTCTCCTACAGAAATCAACCGTCGCGACCTGTCTCGTCAGGTTACGGTCAGCGCCAATCTGGATAACCTGCCCATCGGAACAGCGGTCAAACATGTGGAGGCCGCCTCACAGCGCATCAATATGCCGCCCGGCTACCGTATTAACTTGTCGGGCGAAGCTGAGGATATGGCCGAATCATTTGGTTACATGGGAGAATCACTGCTGCTGGCGGTCCTGTTTGTCTATCTGATTCTGGCTGCTCAGTTCGAATCATTCTTTGAACCGTTTGCGATCATGTTTTCACTGCCGCTCTCGATCGTCGGCATGGCCGGGATGCTGAAGCTGACCGGCGATACGGTTAATATCATGTCCCTGATCGGTCTGATCATGCTGATGGGACTGGTGACTAAAAATGCCATTCTTCTGGTGGACTACGCCAAGGTGCTGCAGCAGCGGGACGGTATGAGCAGGCGTGATGCGGTCATACAGGCTGGACGGACCAGACTCAGACCTATCATAATGACGACTTTGGCAATGATTTTCGGCATGATGCCGCTGTTTCTGGCTATCGGTGCCGGTGCAGAGATGCGTGCCCCCATGGCCAGAGCGGTTGTTGGGGGTCTGCTGACAGCTACCATGCTGACACTGTTGGTGGTGCCGGTCATGTATACGGTGATGGATGATTTTGGCGGCTGGGTAAAACATAAATGGAAAGGTGGAACAGTTGGTCATGATTAAACTGATTACAACAATATTGCTGTTTATAATGTGCCTGCCGCTTTTCAGCCCGGTTGCATATGCCTCAGAGGTCCGCTTGCTGACTCTGGATCAGGCGCTTTCCATAGCCATGGAGAAGAACCGCAATATTGCCAAAGCCAGAGAATATGGCAAATATATTCAGGGAAGATATGTGGAGGAGCGTTCGGCAGCATTGCCACAGGTATCCCTGAACGGTACGTCATCCTATAGTCATGATGAAAGCCAGAAGGCGCTGATGGGAATTGCACCGAAGCAGTTTTATCAGAGCGTCGAAGTCTCGGTTTCCCAGCCGCTTTTTACTTGGGGCAAGATCGGTGCGGCTGTTCGAGCGGCAGAAGTTGGCCTGAAAACGGCCGATGAACAGCTGCGCCTGTATCGTCAGGCGGCCTGGCGTGATGTGTCTAACCAGTTTTATGATGTGCTGCTTTCACGGGAACTGCATTTGCTGGCCAAAGAGAATCTGGCCCAAAAAAAGCGACTGCTTAATGAGGCGCAGCGTAAATATGATTCCGGTGTTGCAACGGACTATGATGTGCTGGCTGCCGAGGTGGCTGTGAAAAATGCACTGCCAGAATCCATTAGAACCGAGAATGCAATCCGCACTGTTCGTGAAAAACTGCGCTTTCTGCTGGCTCTGGACGGGCAGGATATTGATGTGTACGGTTCTCTGGCAACAGCTGCGGAAAGTATCAAAACCTACGAGGAAGCCTTTGAGATTGCCTCCAGAAAAAGGCCGGAACTATCGGACCTGCAGTTGAGGGTCGGCATCTACAAAGAGCTGGTCACCATTGCAAAAAGCAACAATAAACCCAGGCTGGACCTGAAAGGTGGCGGAGGGTGGCGCTGGCTGGACGTGTCATCACCAGTGTTAAATCAGGCCGATAATGGTGCTGCCTGGAGCGTGGGGGTCTATCTGAGTTTCCCATTCTTTGACGGACTCAAGACCAGCGGCCTGGTGACCCAGGCGGAAAGCGATCTGAAAACCAAGCAGATTGAGGTTTCAAGCCAGCTGGATGCGATTGCCCTGGAAGTCCGTACAACCGGTTATGCTGTCAAGGAGTCGGGCGAAATCGTGCAGTCGCTTGACGGTACGGTAAAGCAGGCGGAGCGGTTGCTGCAGATGGCTGAAAAGGGGTACGAGTACGGTGTAAAAATCAGGTTGGAAGTTGATGACGCCCAGCTGAACCTGATTCAGGCCAGGAGTAATCTGGCCCGTTCGCAACGTGATTACCGGGTGGCGCTGGTCAATTTTCAGTGGGCCATGGGGATGGCTGGGGAATGATGCAGAGGGTTACCAGTATTTTTTGGGCGGGTCAGTTTTGCCGACCAGCACAATATAGCCATCCATAATCTTGAACATGTGGCCCAGTTCGTTAGTCCAGGCATCGCCCTCTTCCAGTGGAGCAGGGACCTCGCGCTTGCCCAGATAAACCTCTTCATCATCAATATAGGCAAACCATTCCAGGCTGCCGGTCATCCATATTTTACTTTTCAGTTCCATAAAAACCTCGAAATTCTTTTGCCACAGAGTTCACAGAGCACTCAGAGAAAAACCAAAACAAATGTGGTGGCCAAGTTTTACCCAAAAAAATGTCAAAATAGATAACGGTTTTGGGTCAACTCTGTGTTCTTGCTTAAAAGCACCTACTTTTGGCTGTGACCTCTGTAGCCGGAATTATGATAGTTTCGCCTTAAAATCCGGATAACTGAAGCTGCGTTTGACCGACAACTCGACGGTTTGCGGTTCATAGGTACAGATGGCCGGGTGCTGGATGCCGTTAAAGGTGGTTGTCTTGACCATGGTGTAGTGGGACATGTCCAGGAAGGCCAGACGATCACCGGCCAGGAGCGGTTTTTCAAAAGACCAGTCACCGATGATGTCGCCGGCCAGACAGGATGGACCACCAAGTCTGTAGGTATGGGCTCTTTCGCCAGGATCATATCCGTATTTGATGCCAGGACGGTAGGGCATCTCCAGGATGTCCGGCATGTGGCAGGTTGCTGACACATCCAAAATTGCGATATCCATCTCGTTGTGAACCACATCCAGCACTTCGCTGACCAGGATGCCGGTGCCGATGGCAATGGCTTCGCCAGGCTCCAGGTAAACCTCCAGATCATATTTCTCCCGGAAATATTTCACCAGCTCCACCAGTCCGTCAATGTCGTACCCTTCCCGGGTGATGTGGTGCCCACCCCCCAGATTGAGCCATTTCATCCCGTGCAGCAGGTGGCCGAACTTCTCTTCAAAAACCATAGCAGTACGCTGTAGCGGCTCGAACAGCTGTTCACAGAGGGTGTGGAAGTGCAGCCCGTCAATACCTTCCAGTGAACGACCGTCAAACTCCGCTCTCGGAATTCCAAGGCGTGAGCATGGCGCACAGGGATCGTAGATGGCCGTGTGTCCTTCCGTATGTTCCGGGTTGACCCGCAGGCCGATGGAGACACGCCCCTGTTCTTTCTCCCACAACGGGCGGAAGCGCTCCAGTTGGTTGAAGGAGTTGAAAACCAGGTGGTTGGAAATCTGTAGCAGCTCCACAATATCACTTTCCTTGAAGGCTGCTGCAAAGGAGTGTATCTCACCGCCAAACTCTTCATAGCCCAGCCGAGCCTCCCAGGGTGAGCTGGCGCAGACCCCCCGCAGAGTCTGACGGATCAGAGGAAAGACGCTCCACATGGAAAAGGCCTTCATGGCCATCAAAATCTTGGCACCGCTGCGTTTTTGCACGTCATCCAGGATGGACAAATTATGGCGTAGACGCCCTAGGTCGACCACATAGGCCGGGGAGGGGGAAAGTTCAAGGATTTTATCAATATCGATTTCGGTCATAGGTTATTCCTGTCAGCGCAACAGGCGCTGCTGTAAAAGTGTCTGCATATCACGTCGTCCATCCAGTATGCAATGGACCAAGACGGAATCCTGATGTACTGAATAAATAATACGGTATGGCTTGCAATGTATTTCCCTGAATTCACGGATGCCGATTTGTTCCATCTCAGGAGGATGGTGTCCGCGTTCCGGCATCGTGGCCAGCGAAGTAACTGTTTGCTCAATGCTGTTTACCAGTTTGTCGGCAGACTCTGGTGAATCATGTGATTCAACATAACGAAGAATCTCACGCAGGTCTGATTTTGCGGCCATGGCAAGACGAAGGTGGTATTTCATCCTTGTCGGCGCTCCCTGATTTCTTCCCTCAAGTCGGCGAAGACTTTTTCAACGGATTCTACTCGCCCCTCCTCAATGTCCTTTTGGCTTAGGGCAAGTATTTTGAGGAGTGCCAGGCTTTTCTGGATTTCTTCATACGAGGCGATATCCTGTAAAACCGCTTTGGCTTCCCCGTTCTGTGTGATGATGATAGGGACGCGAGTTTTGGTGATATCACTAATAATATCAGCTGCATGTGCCTTTACGTAACTGATCGGTTTTATGGATTCCTGAAGCAGCATAATGACCTCCTTAAACTATAGGACTGAATTCAGTCTATATTAGGTTTTATGGAGTGGCAAGGGAAAATATGCTTCAATCTCAAATGTAAAGGTTTCTAAGGTTCCGGTCAGAACCGTCAAAGAAACCAGAAGTCCGCTGGATTTTCAGTACCGCATGCATTCCTGTTTCATGTGCAGTCATTCAAAAAAAGAGGGACAGGCACTTAGTGCAAGTCCCTCTCATATTGTGCATAGTTATTCAGGTTAAGGTTGAGATTAAGTTGAGCTGAAAAACAAAACCTTAATCTGTGAGCGAAAACCTTCGCCTGTTGTCATCAGCAAAGCGGACTACAACTCAGGCCATTCTCCGCCATCCACTACTACCGTAGGCAATCCCATTGGTCCCAGCACATCCAGAAACAGCTCAGGATCAAACTGTTCCATATTGAACACA